>OHGK01000022.1_pt1 | contig 97437 bp, 114 predicted proteins | sample 1567671 | NCBI WGS metagenome assembly OHGK01 (sample SAMEA3879577, study PRJEB24766) | human gut metagenome | biome: human-associated habitat; feature: feces | place: USA | collected 1985/1987 | reverse complement strand
TCTCCAAGTTGTTTTATTTTGGTGACAAGAAATCCGCCATTTGTTTTCATGCAAATACTCCTATATAGTAGTTTATAAAATCATACTATATAGGAGCTTTATTGTCAAGAGCTTGTATGTTTGAATAGAGGTAAATTCCGTTTTTTCGTTCTTTTTAAAAGCATTAGACCCCATGTCTTTTTGTGTTTTTCTACCGCTTACAATCAGGAACGACCTTACAGACAGCACCACCTTGGAATGACCTCAATCCTCGTTACATCGCCGGTACAGTTGATGGTGCAAACACCCGGCTTGAGAACAGGAAACTCCGTACCCTTAACCTTATCGCTTTTGAGGATGGTGTCTTTGAAGCAGTTCATCAATTCACTGTCGATCTCGATGTACTCGTCCAAGTCGGAAATCATCATGCCCCGTCCTTGGGGTTGTATCAGCAGCGCCACCGCACCGCTGCCATAGAGCTTAATATACGGTCGACTTTCAAATGCAGTCGGGTTGGTGACAGTCAGCGTGGAATCATCTGCCGCCACCGTCTGCTGTCCCGAAAAACTGTATTTATAAGGCTTGCAGTTGAAGGTAACCGTAAAACTACCGACCTTATTTAGCTGCTCCTCAATGTCCAAACTGCTGGAAATAACACCGTAGCGAAAATACTCCGCATCGTAAGAGTCGGAGAGTTCGTGGTATCTGTCCGGCTCGGAATAAAGCCAGCCCTTAATGTCCCGCAGGACTGCGGCAAGTGCGACTATATTCTTCCGAGCGAGGAACACTGTGTAGGTCACCTTGATGTTGGCAAAGCGGCGGTTCGGATTGATGATGTCGCCGCTCCGACCGGGAATGGAGATGAACTCCGCATCGTACTCCGGTGCGGAGAACACATCCTTTGTCTCAATATGCAGGCCGAAATCAGCGGAACTGCGGCCGTTGTAGGTGAAATAGGTCATGCGAATACCACTCCTTTCCGCTGGGCGAACTGGTTCGCCGTTTCCATGACTTCATTGGTGAGCTGACGGATGTCCTCGCTACTGTAATTGTTGAAGGTGGCGATGTTCAGAGCGATGGTGAAAGCGGATGCTGCCTTGCCGGTCACACCGTCCACCGCCGAACGGAAGCTGCCGCTGACATCGAAGTCCGTGGGCAGGGCTGTCTGCATATCGTGGGCGAGGTCGCCCATGACGCCGTTGATGTCCTCGGCCATTCCTTCTGCGGCTTTGACCGCTTCATCACCGTTATCTTCAATGGAGCCGGACAATCCTTTGACCAGCATTTCGCCGACCCACGCCATCTCCTTCGAGGGCGAATGAATACCGAAGAAATCGCAGATGCCGTCCCAGATGGAGGAGATCCACCCGGACACCTTATCCCACAGCCACGAGGCAAGCTGGGTAATGCCGCTCCACAGTCCCTTGACGATGTTGCCGCCGATCTCCACGATTTTATACATCAGAGAGCCGAAGGCTTTCACGATACCCGCAATGATCTGCGGCACGGCCTTGACGATTTCCACGATGATAGTGGGCAGATTCTCGATGAGGGACACGAATAGCTTTACGCCTGCCATGATGATCTTGTCGATGTTTCCGACCAGAGCGTTGATAATACCGGAGATGATTTGCGGGATCGCCTGCACGATGGTGGTGATGATCTGCGGCAGGGCTTGAATGAGGGAAATCAGCAGGTCGATGCCCGCTTGAATAATGAGCGGTATCGCATTCAGCACCGCGTTGATAATACCGTCAATGATTTTCGGAATGGCTTCCACGATTGCCATAATGATATCCGGCAATGCGGCAACAAGCGAGGTCAAAAGCTGAATGCCTGTTTCGATAATCTGCGGAATCGAATCCAGTAAGAAGGTAATGATACTGTTGATAATCTCCGGCAGAGCAGCAATCAGCACGGGTATTGCGTCCAGGAGTCCCTGTGCCAGTCCGGTGATAAGCTGTAAGGCTGCGTCAAGGAGCATCGGCAGGCTGTCCACCAGACCTTGTACGATGGTGACGATTGCCTGCACCGCTGCCGGGATGAGCGTGGGCAGTGCATCCGCAATGCCTGTCACAAGTGTAGACACCAGCTGAACCGCCGCTTCAATGAGCAGGGGCAGATTCTCGATTAGCGTGTTCACGATGGTCATGAGAGCGGACACCGCCGCCGGGATAAGCTGCGGAAGCAAAGACAGCAGCGTTTCCAGCACCTGCGAGAACAACTCGGTGACCGCTTCCAGCAGTGTGGGCAGCAGTTCACCCACAGCCGTCAGCAGAGCGTCCAGTGCCGTGGGCAGAGCCGCCACGATGTTCTCAATAACCGGGGTAATGTTTGCCACCACAGTCTTGAAGGCGTCCACCATGTTGTTGCACAGCAGCTCCATGTCAGCGTCCGCATCGCCGAAGCCTACGATGAGGTTCGAGACGGCAGATTTCAGCGCATTGACAGAGCCGGAAATGGTAGCTTCCGCTTCCTTGGCGGTGGTGCCTGCAATGTCCATGCTTTCCTGCATGACATGGATGGCTTCCACCACATCTGCGTAGGAGGAGATGTCGTACTTCACACCGGATATCTTCTCCGCATCGGCAAGCAGTCGCTCCATTTCCTGCTTTGTGCCGCCGTAGCCCAGCTTGAGGTTGTCGAGCATCGTGTAGTTCTGCTTGGCAAAACCCTGGTAGGCATTCTGAATGGAGGACATATCCGTGCCCATCTTATTGGCGTTATCGGACATATCCGTGATTGCCATATCCGCATACTTTGCGGCCTTCTCGGTATCGCCGCCGAGAGACTGGATGAGGCTTGCGGAGAAGCCCGTAACCGTCTCCATGTACTCGTTGGCGGAAAGTCCTGCCGTTTTGTATGCGTTGGCGGCGTACCGCTGGATCTCCTGCGAGGAGTCCTTGAACAAGGTGTCAACGCCACCGACCAACTGCTCGTAGTCAGCATAGGCGGCGATAACTTCTTTGCCGAGCTTCACGGCGGCGGCACCTGCGGCAACAGCCACGGCACCGAGCGCCACACCTACGGTTTTGAGAACCTTGCCGAAGCCTTCAAACTTACTGCCGGATTTCTCTGCGGCTTTGCCGCCATCTTTGATGGCTTTCTCGTTTTCGTCCAGTTCCCGGTTCATGTCGTTGAGGGCGGCTTCGGCATTGTTGAGTTGGATCTGCCAGTTCTGGGTGCGGCGGTCGTTCTCTCCAAAGGATGTGGCGGCATTCTGCAGAGCCTTGCGAAGGGTGTCGATTTTTGTAGTCTGCTCATCGATCTCTTTTCGCAGCACCTTGTTCCGTGCGGCGAGAGTTTCCACGGATTTATCGTTTTTATCGAACTGAGAGGTGGCGAGCTTCATTTCGGAGCCGAGCACCTTGAAGGACTGGTTGATGTCCGTCAGTGCTTTCTTGAATTCTTTTTCGCCCTCAAGACCGATCTTCAGTCCGAAACTGTCTGCCATTCGCCGTCACCTCCTTAAATGCCGTCCGGGATAATATCGTCGATGTAGTGTTCGTGAGCAGGAACAGCCTGCCCGTTATACTGCTTGTGACACTCCCATAAGTCCAAAAGCAGGCCAAACGGCATCAGCCACACCTCATCCTGCGACAGATGAAGGTGGGCAAGGCCGTAATAGAGAAGCCGGGTAAACAGCTCCGCATCGGAGACTGTTACCCGACTTGTGCGTTTTTTGAGTCTTTCTCGCTTTCCACATTCCGCTTGGTACCCTTGTAGAGCGCTTCCGTAATGGCGGTTTTGTATCCGGCGAGATCAAGCGGCGTGGTCAGAAGCTCCACCACATCCTCGGTGAGCGGCTCCTTGGGGTGCTCCTTGTCCTTGAGGTTGTGAATGAGGATGCTCTGATTTGCCAGAAGCGTGATGAGCCACACGATCTCTCCGATAGCCATTTCAAAGTTCTCGGATTTCATCAGCTTCTCACCGAGGTTTTCCAGACCGCCGTAGCGACCGGCGATCTCCTTGGTTGCCTTGGTCGTGAGGAGCAGCGTGTATTCCTCGTCACCGATGGTGATGACTGCGGTTCTCTCGTTATCCATTGTGTGTTACCTCCGTTAACCCTGTTTTTCGGATGTCGTGGTATAGGTCGGCTCGTATACTTCCTTATACCAGTTCGTGATGGTCGCAGCGGGCACATTGCCCTCCAGTGCCTCTGCCTTCCACGGGTGCTTGCCGCCTGCGTCTGCCTTGTTGCGGCGCAGAATGGTGCCTTCAATGGTCGGCGTGGAGAAGGTAATGCTGTCGCCCTTGGTGGCAAGGTTCGTCGCCGGAATACCGAATTTCACGCGGTACAGCCAGTAATACTTGTACTTGCCGTTGGACTTCTTGGCACGGAATCCCACCGCCACAGGGTCGCCGCCGTCCTCGGATGCGGAAATCAGCACCTTGTTTTTGTCGATGGTTGCACCCGTGAGGTCGGATGCCGCCGTAGAGCCGATATCGTCAATGCCGAGGGAGAGCGTGCCGGATTTGAATTCCTTTACGATCTCCGAAGCACCGTCGTCGGCGTATAGAGTTGCCTCTGCCAGTTCCACCGAAAGGTCAGCGGAGATGGCTTTGGCAAGCTGGGACGGCGTACCGTAGGTTTCCTCACCGGCGTCGTTCTCGGTGATTTTTGCGTAATACAGTCTGTCAAGACCGATAGTCGCCATAACTTATTCCTCCAGTTCGTAGATTTGCGCCACGTCAATGGCATAGTGATGATAGCCGGTCTCGGTCTCAAAGCCGATGTACCGGCGGTCGGTAATATAAAAATCTGCACCCAGCAAGGCACGGACGAGTGCATTTTTCAGTTTGGTGTAGCTGCCCTTTGTGAAGAGGGACAGCCGTGCCTCCTGCGTTTCGCAGCCTGGGGCGTTGTCGGCGTGAAGCTCGAAGTTGTCCGACAGCGGTGTGATCACCAGATAGGTGTCCGGCGCTTTACCGGAGAACACACCCGTTTCCACAGACACGCCGCAGCTTTCGGCAATGGTTTGTAAATCGGATAGTAGGCTCACAGCTTTTCCACCTCCTCATCCAGTGCCTTGGTCATGGCATCGATGCATTCCTGCCGGGATGCGGTTTTCGCAGGCTTCAGAAACGGCTTCGCGGGCTGACCGTGCTTGCCGTATTCGAGAATGTTGGCAAGTTTGGCGTTGCTGCCGCCGTCCGAGCGTGGCTCGGCAAAACCGACCTTGATGTCGTGGTTTCCGTCCCGGTTCAGCTTGGATGGAGAAAGACCGAGCGCACCTTCCAGTTCGCCCGTGGTGCGGGATTTGAATTTTGTCCCCCTGCCGATGACGGAGGAGAGATTGCTCTTGACTCTCTTCAGCACGACTTCGCCACCGGCCTGCAGTACGGTATCCGCCACGCTGTCAAAATTGCTGCCGAGCTTGGAGATCTTCAGAAGGAAATCCTCCGGCATTTTCATGTCGCACTTAGCCAACGGTCGGCACCTCCTTCTTTGCCAGCACCTCAATGTACATCCCACGCCCCTTTACATTCTCCACGGACACAATGTCGTAGCGGCAATCATCGCAGATGAGAAACTGGTCGGTAGTGACCGTCAGATCCGGAATGCAGCGAAAGCGGAACAGGTCGGTCGCTTCACTGAATGCAGCGAGGTTTGCCCACCGCTGACTGCCGTGCCGACCTTCCCGGTACACACGGACGGAAGCGAGGACTTCATCCTCGGAATGGGTAAAGCCCTCGCTGTCCTTGACTTGACGGCTTTCCACGATGTCGGCAAAGCCGTTCATTTTTCCGAAGCTCATGCTCACACCTTCCAATCCCGGTCAAGCCGCAACAGCAGATTGACCGTGTTCCACACCTGCTGTGCCGCTCCGGTGTTATCTGCAAAAAAGCCGCCAGTGCTGCCGTCCCGGCTTTCATAAAAGTGGGACGACAGCATAATGACGGCTTGCTCTGTGGTCGGTGGCATGGGGTTCTCTGTGTAATAACCCTCCGGGATGTGCTGGTAGCTTTCGGCGTAAGAAACAGCGGCGGTGATGTAGCTTTTTAGCAAGGCATCATCCGCCGTGTGTTCCAGTATGAGGTTGGCTTTCACTTTGGAAAGAAGCTCGTCCATCACCGCCGCCTCCTTCCTTATTCGGTTTTCAGCTTGAGGATCTGAACGGCTTCGGGGAGAATAAGTTTGCCGTCCACACGCTCTTTAGCCACGAAACCGATCATACCGTTGCCCGCGAACAGCTCGTTGAGCTGCTTGAAGGAACGGGTGCCGCGGTCGCCGATGTTGTAGTAGCTGTAATCGCCGAAAGCGATAGCATTCTCCGGAGCATACGCAGAGGTATGAACCGTGTAGCCGAGAATGCGGTCCGGTTCGCCTGCCTGATAGGAAGGCTGCCAGATATACGCACCGTTGTTGTCCTTCAGCTTGCGGATCTGCGCGATAGTCTTGTCGTTCATGATGAAAGAGGCAGACTTGCGGTAGGGACGCTTCAGCGCATGGATGAGGGTGATGAGGTCATCGCTCTTGAGTGCGGCAGTCAGCGTTTCTGCCACATGACCACCGCCGGTTTCCGCAAACAGGCCAAGCGGCTGACCGACACCGGTGCCGTTGAGGAATGCGTCCTCCTCGGCATTGGCGAGTGCTTTGCCAAACTCGGTGAGAATGTAATCCTCCAGCTTGAACGCATTGTCGTAGAGCAGTTCCTCGGTCACCTTGATAGCGACATGGAGCTTGTGCGCGTCCAGAAGGATCTGTGCAAAGGTTGCGTCACCGAAAGAGAGTGCGCCGCCTTCCTCAATCCACGCAGCGGCAGGCGCAGTCGCTGCAATGTTGATCTTATGCTCACCGGATGTAGTGATGGTGTGACCGAGCTTTCGCATGATGTTTTCCTCGGAAAGCGTCTGAATAAGGCGGGAATCATACTCCTCGGGTACGAGGTAGCCGCCGTCAGCGTCAACACCCTCGCGAAGGGCATCGCTCACCTGGTGGAAGTTGCTGCGAAGGGCGGTAAGCATTCCGGTGCGGTAGGCATCGGAAGCACGACCGGTCTTGGGCTTCTCATCAGCGGTGGACTTGCCGTTCATGGGCTTCTCGGTGATGGGAGAGGAAGTGGGTCTGTTCAGCTGTGCTTCCATTGCGGACATGGCTTCCATGCGCTCGATCTCGGCACCGTAGTCCTGCACTTTCTTTTCCATCTGAGCATAGGTCTTGGCATCCTCTTCGGAAAGAAGGCCGTCCTTGTCGCGCTTGGTTTCCACAAATGCCTTTGCAGCGTTCCAAGCCTGGTTGCGCTTTTCACGCAGTTCGTTGATAGTCATATTGAATTACCTCCAGTTTTTAATAAGATTGAGCCGATCCATAAGGTCATCGGCTTTTTGTGTACGGTTGGATTTCGGTGTGATGGCGCACTTTGCGGCGATCTTCTCCATGAGAGAGTTCACCACATTCGCCTTGGAATACAGCATGGAAACGGCAGGCGTGGGTACCTCTTCTGATTCCGAGTTTCTCTGCATGATTCCGTCCGCAAAGCCGAGTTCCACAGCCTTGTTTGCGTCCATCCATGTTTCGGCATCCATGAGATGAGACAGTTTTGCACGAGACAGCCCCGTCTTGATCTCATAGGCGTTGATGATGGAATCCTTAACGCTTGAGAGCATCTCGATAGCTTTCTGCATCTCGTCCGAATTGCCGAATGCCGCCGTCATGGGGTTGTGGATCATAAGCATGGACACCGGGGACACCAGCACCTTCGTGCCTGCCATAGCGATGACGGATGCTGCGGATGCCGCAATGCCATCGATTTTCACGGTCACATCACCCTTGTAGTCCATGAGCATATTGTAGATTTGCGCTGCAGCCACGCAGTCGCCGCCGGGGCTGTTGACCCAGACAGTGATGTCACCGGAGCCCGCCATCAATTCGTCCTTGAAAAGCTGCGGCGTGACGTCATCGTCAAACCAACTTTCCTCGGCGATGGTCCCGTTCAGAAACAGCGTCCTCTCCTGAACCTGCTCCTGTGCCTCCTGATTGGTCACCGTTCGGGTCTTCCAATTCCAGAATTTCTTCATCGGATTTTTCCTCCTTTCCGTCATCGGTAGGTGTATTTGCAAAAGCCCCGGCATTTTTCAGCGGGAGCATATTGCCGTTAATGAGGTACAAATCGCCGCCATCCTCTGCCGGGATACGGTCGAGGTTTTCCAACTCTCGGATGTCGTTGGCGGACATCCAGCCGTTCTGCCGCCCGATGGCGTACCCGTTCATGCGGCTCTGATAGTCGCCGCGAAGCAGACCTTCCACATTGAATTTTGCAAAGTACTTCTTCTTTTCCTCGGAGTTCAGCAGGGAGCGTTGAATGGACTGCTCCCAACGGATAACCCAGGGGTCGAGGGTGTATTTTACAAACTCAAGGGACTGCTGCTCAATATTAGAAAAGCTCGACTTTTCCAGATCGCCGACCATGTGGGGAGGGACTCGGAAAATTCGAGCAATTTCATTGATTTGGAATTTGCGTGTTTCCAGGAACTGCGCCTGCTCCGGCGAGATGCCGATGGGCGTGTATTTCATGCCTTCCTCAAGCACAGCGATTTTATTGGCATTGCCGCTGCCGCCGAAGGTGGACTGCCAGCTCTCCCGCACACGCTGCGGGTCTTTGATCGTACCAGGGTGTTCCAACACACCGCCCGGTGCAGCACCATTGGCGAAGAACTTTGCACCATACTCCTCACAGGCGATAGCCATGCCGATGGCGTTCTTCGCCATGGCGATAGGGCTGTAGCCCACCAAGCCGTCAAAGCCCAAGCCGGGGATGTGAAGAATATCCGAAGGCTGAAGCGTTACGGAGAATTCCTTATATTTTATAGCTTCGTCCGAGCCACGGTAATAGGTGTAGTACAGCCGACCGTTTTCGTCTCTGTCCACGGACATCTTGTTGGGCATCAGCGGGTACAGAGCAACAATCTCGTTCTTACCGTTGCGGATGATCTGCGCATAGGCGTTGCCCCAGAGGAGCAGATGTGTCATGAGTGTTTCCCGGAACACGAAAGAGCTCATCTCCGGGTTCGGCTCATCGTGGAGCAAGCGGTAGAGCGGATGATCGAGCGCCATTGCCTTGCCACCGCTGTCCGTGTATTTGTATAGGTGCAGCGGAAGCCCCGCCACAGCCTCAGACAGGATGCGGACACAGGAATACACGGCAGTCATCTGCATGGCGGAGCGTTCTGTCACCGCTTTGCCGGAAGTCGTGCCGCCCATAAAAAAGGCGTAGTTGCTGCCCGATGTGCGGTTCTGAGGCTTGTCCCTGGATTTGAACAGCCCTGAAAATACTGACATAAATCCTCCTTCTGTCCTGTTTATTGGACATCATTTTTGCTATAATTAAATCATAAAGAAAGGGGCAATAATTAATGATGAATATGAAAGAGTACATGAAAAAAGTTGGCGTGACGAAAGCTAAATATGTGGAACAATGGATAGAGCGTGATTTGATACCTGGCATCATTAGAGGCAAATCACTATCTGACACAGTGTTCCCCGATTCAGCACGACGTCCATATTGTGAAGGGTCTTTGAAACCTGAACTCTCGGCGGACAAAATTCGTGCTCACATCGTCAAAGCGTGTATTCAACGAAGGCATATCACCAAAGATACGTGTTACGCCAGTCAGGGTGAATTTGATGGTTACATTTGTGACCTTGAACAAGCTGGTCTGATTACCAAACGGCTGGAGGACGGTATCATGTACTATGATTCAACATTAAAAAGTGATACATATACCGGCAAAAGCCTGCAGGTAATTCGCCAGTTTGTATGCGATGCAATTGAAGCTGCAACTAAAGGTGCAACATCGGCAATGCTCGAAGCAAGCTAAATAAATAGCAGCCCTCGACTGTCATAAACAGACTCGGTCTTGTCGTTTCCACAGCGGATAGCACGGTCAAGTGCCATAATCGTTGCCACAGCACCATCGATTTTCTCTGTGGATTTTTCCTTGTCCGGCTTGATGTTTCCGGCAGGGTCGGTGCGGATGAAAATGTTGTCCATCATCCAGCGGAGGACAGGATGCCCGCCGTGGGCAATGCGCTGTTCCAGCACCAGTTTCATCAGTTCCTTGGTGGGCGGGGACATATCTTTGAAGCCCTGTCCAAAGGGAACGACCGTAAAACCCATGCCCTCAAGGTTCTGCACCATCTGCACAGCGCCCCAACGGTCGAAGGCGATCTCCCGGATATTGAAACGCTCACCCAGGCTCTCGATGAACTTCTCGATGTAGCCGTAATGAACAACATTACCCTCGGTGGTTTGGAGGTATCCTTGCCGCTCCCATACATCGTATGGCACATGGTCACGGCGGACTCGGAGGTCAAGGTTGTCTTCCGGTATCCAGAAGTACGGCAGGATGATGTATTTGTCGTTCTCATCTTCCGGCGGAAACACCAGAACGAATGCTGTAATATCCGTTGTGGAGGACAAGTCCAGACCGCCGTAGCAGACACGACCTTCCAGATCGTCCTCGCTGACGGCGAACTCGCACTTGTCCCACTTGTCCATGGGCATCCAGCGCACCGCCTGTTTGACCCACTGGTTGAGGCGAAGTTGTCGGAAGGAGTTCTCTTCGCCTGGGTTCTGCTTTGCCGACTCGCAGGCGTCCTTGACCTTGTCGATACCCACCGTAATGCCGAGGGATGGGTTGGCTTTCTTCCAGACCTTCGGGTCCGTCCAATCGTCCGATTCCTCCGCACCGTAGATAACGGGATAAAATGTGTGGTCGATTTTGCGACCCTCAATGATGTCCTTGGCCTTCTGGTGGATCTCATAGCAGATGGACTTTGTATCGTTGCCGGCCGTGGTGATGAGAAAGTATAGCGGCTGCATTCGTGCATCGCCGGAACCTTTGGTCATAACATCAAATAGCTTGCGGTTCGGTTGCGTGTGCAGCTCATCGAATACCACACCGTGTGTATTGAAGCCGTGCTTGTTGCCGACATCGGCGGAGAGCACCTGGTAGATACTGCCCGTCGGCTGATAAATGAGCCGCTTCTGGGAATCCAGTATCTTGACTCGTTTTGAAAGTGCCGGACACATCCGCACCATGTCAGCCGCCACATTGAACACGATGGATGCCTGCTGACGGTCGGCGGCACAGCCATAGACCTCGGCGCGTTCCTCACCATCGCCGCAGGTGAGCAGAAGTGCCACCGCAGCGGCAAGCTCCGACTTGCCCTGTTTCTTGGGAATCTCGATGTATGCCGTATTGAACTGTCGGTATCCGTTGGGTTTGAGGACACCGAAAATGTCCCGGATGATCTGCTCCTGCCAGTCGATAAGTTCGAAGGGCTTTCTCGCCCAGGTGCCTTTGGTGTGGCAGAGGCTTTCAATGAACATGACGGCGTAGTCTGCGGCATCCGCATCGTAGTGGGAGGTTTTCTCCATGAACCTTGTGGGCTTATATGTTTTCAGTTTTCGCAATTTCTCACCCCCTCCGGCAGAGCAATAAAAATAGCCGCCACCGAAATCGGTGCGACCTTCCGTACAACGAGCAGCAGCCCCTTTCGGAGCCGTTGCTTTGAGTTGTTGTGGCTTACCAGTTCTCGCTGTGGAGCAGAAGTTCCAGCGCAAGCTGTGTGTTTTCATCGGCGGGCTCAATGTCCCAGCCTCTGTCGTAGTTGCAGACGATGTATCCGTTGCGCTTGAGCATGAGCTTGGAAATGCGTCCGCCGTCGATACCCCACTCGGAGCCTTTGTCGTACTGCTTCATCCAGTAGTGAAAAACCTCACCGTTAACTCTGATGCTGCCTTCTTTCCACATAATCGTGTACCTCCGTTTGTTTTGTTGTGAGTGTATATTACCGTCATGTCCGGGATATATCCAGTCATTTCGGAGGCATATAGTACATGATCATTCGGAGTAAAAACTGTGTATATTACAGCGTTATTCCGGCTGGCGGCAGCGGTGAATGGAGGCGATGATCTGCTCCTGCTCCTCCGGCTTTACGCCGATGGAATCGAGTGCCTCCCGCGTGCCACAATCCGGGCAGATGAGTGTTTCGTTGTCGAGCCTTGAAAGAGCAGGATGCTCCCGGTAAGCTTGCCCGCACCTGGGACAGACCGATATTCGGATGATTTTATTTTCCCTCATGATGTTCCTCCCCACATTTGAGATAAGCGTCTATCAGCACAAGCCGGTCAAAGCCAAAATCGTCGTAGCCCTGGATGCAGGTCTGCATATAAGGAATGGACGGAATGCCGATGGGCCTGTCCTTATGCATGATGTACACGAATACCCGGCGCTTACGGATTTTGCCCGTGCGGATACCCTTGATTGGTAGGGTCAACTCCTTCTTGTAATAGAAGTTCGGGAAGCCCTCGTAACGGTCCAGGGCTTTTTCATCCTTTGCTGTGACTTCCCATACAGCAACAGGAACTGAGACGCCGGACTTCTTTTCCACCGTAAGGTAAGAGCCTGTTTTGCTGCCCTTGAAAAGCAGTTCGTAATCCTTGAGAACCGATGTGCCGATGATCCGTGCCGACGGGCAGCGCATCCGCATCTGACGGACATTGAGGTTGCTGCCGTAAGCGATGTAATAGCGTTTTTCCATAAAAAATACTCCTTTCCGAAGTTGCCTTCTACCACCGAAAGCCCGCCATCAGCGGGTTCGGGGGCCTCTGGGCTGCGTCCTTCAAGCGGCTGCTCTGCCGCTGCGGAAAGCTGCATCCCCATCCAGGCGCTTCGTGAGGAGCTCTCTTGCGGTCTTGAACTCGTCGCCAATAAAGCCGAGGCGAAGGAGCCAAGTGCGCATTGCGTATTTGGGGTTCTCGTTCTGCTGGGGCTTGGGGCTTGCGGTTCTGACTGTCTTTGCCATCTGGCTCAGGGCGAGGCAGAGCTGAATGTAACTCTTGAGCTGGCCAGCGTGGAGTCCGTTCTGCTTGCCGTCTGCCGGAGCATCGAACTGGAAGAGCCGGAACTCGACCGTTCCCTTGGTGAAGGTGGCGTGGAGGTTCAGCATATGGTAGCGGCTGTCGTTGTAGTGCTGGCTTCTGCCGTAGTCGGCGTTCTGGCTGCCGTACCAAATATCAGCCAAGGCTGCCATGGTGGTGGGTTTTCTATTGTTCAGCCGTTCCAGGAATCTGGGGTCAACCGTGCGGCAGTAGCGGCTGATGCGGCCTCTGTCGAGGTTCAGTGCGATTGCCAGGAGGTCTTCGTGGCTTGCCATGATGTTTGCGAGGTTTCGGAGCGTTTGGGGCGTGTGTCCCTTGGCACCAATGTGGATGTGAACACCGCAGCCTCTGGTGGCATCGCTTTTTGCTCCGGCTTTGCGGAGGCGGCGAACCAGCTCCTGCAAGGTCTCCATGTCAGCGTAGGTGAGGATCGGCGTGACCATCTCGCATTTCTCGCTGTCCGGGCCCGCGATGCTGACGTCCTTCTGGAATTTCCACTCGCATCCGCTCTCATCCCAAGCCGACCAAGTGCAGTAGCCGTTGCGGCAAGCGGTGTTCTCGTACCGCCCGGTACCAAAGAAGGTGGCTGCCAGCCTTGCGGCCTTCTCTCTGGTGATGCTGTTCATTTCGACCTCGACCCCGATGGTCTGCTTCTTCATTTCGGCTACCTGGTTTTCTGTTCTCTGGCTCATGTTTGTGACCTCCGTTTTGGTTTGTTTTCCCTTTCGGTAGTCACATATTACCTCTGAAAGCACACTATATCCAGTTATATCTGAGCTATAAACTACACGATCTTGTGGTCCAGAAACTGTGTCTATTACAGCAGTTTACGGCAAATATCCTCCCCGTAAGCCACGCTCAGACCGCAGCCGTTATCCCAAGCAACCATGATGCTGCCGATGTCATCCACACCTCGCACGGTGCCTTTCGTGCTGACAGGCGGTGCCTGTGGGTCATCCATCTGAACAAGCTCTACACGGGTGCCGACCGGATATTCCTTTCGGATACGTTCGACAGTCTCTTTACTCGGAAATCTCATGCTGCGCACCTCCGTTTCTGAAAGCCGAAGAGCCGGAGAGGTTCTTTAGCAGTATTTTTCGAGCAGCTTTGTATTCATCACCAATGAAACCCAGCCGAAGCAGGAAACAACGGAATGCGTACTTCTCATTTTCAATCGGTTTTTCGGAAGAATTGACACGGCTTTGATTTCGTGCCATTTCGCACAGCTTGCAGATAAAGGTGTCATAGGCTTTCATCTCGTCCGGGGTTGGAGTCGCTGGGAACCAAGGGAAGGATACCTTCGTGTCCGTGATTTCCAGTGGCAGGTCAGCGACTCCGAGGGCTTTCTTGATAAGGCTGCCCTTGGCGGCAATGAGAGCCTTGAGGTTTTCCAGGTTGCTGTCGTTGAACAGGCTCCTCGGCATGGAAATGCAGACGGCGCAAGGCTCGTCCTCGGCATCGGTGTGGCTCTGGTCGATGTCAAAGCCCTCATCGTAGATGTGTTCCAGCAATCTTTCAATGACCTCGCTGTCGGCACGGTCGTCAAAGGAAAGACTGCCGTTTCGGTCAATGGTGAAGTAATCCACCTCATAGTTGAATGTGGGTGCGCCACAGTACTTTGCGGGAACGCCGAGCCAGACGGAGATGGTCTGCACCAGCCGCTTGCGCTCTGCGCCCTGTGCATGGATTGTAATCGTCATGTTCGTGACCTCCTTGTTTTATGGTAGTCACATATTACCGTCAGGTTGGGCACTTATCCAGCTATATCTGCACATTTTCGGTGTAGATTATATCGGCGCATTATCGCAGCCGGACTGTGCATACCACACAATTCCGCAGAGCACGAACCATACGCACGGAAGCGCCACGCCGTTGCCCCACATCTTATATTCCGCACTGTCGGAATACGGGTCTTTCAACCACTTTGCAACCTGCTTGTCGGACTTCATTTTGCAGCCGGTCACTTCGGAGTAGGTCTTGAACACCTTATGCCAGAAGTACATTTCCTCATCGGTCGGCTTTTCCGTGCCGAGGTCGGCACACCAGTTGTCCGGGAAGCCTTGAAGTCTGGCGCACTCGGTGGGCGTCAAACGGCGGACGGTGTATCCGCTTTGGATAGCGCCCGGGCCTTTTGCCACCAGTGTCGGCTGAAGCTCCTTTTCAAAGGTCGGAGCGAACTTGGCGTTCTGCCCCTGGTTGAAGGTGTCCCTGCCAATGCCGTAGCAAACGGCGGTGGGGTCTTTGTAGTCACGGGCAAGGACAGTCGGTGCTTTTTCCTTGGAAACCTGGGTGAAGCTGCCCGTTGTCATGCTGTACACGGCATGGCGGTCAACGGTATTTAAGGTGAAGCTGACATCTTCGTTGATGCCATCGCCCTGGGGACCGTTCCTGTCCTCGCGGCCGATCATGGAGCCCTGCAGCACATAGGTCTGCTGTTTCGTCCCGGCATTAGCACAAACAACAGCGGAGCGGTCTCCGAGGTCACGAACCTCATCCCGCTGATTCTGCGTGAAAGCGACAACAGCAATTCCACCCTGATTGCAGGAGGGATTGCCGCCGTTTCCGTCAAGCGTCCGTGCGGTTTCCGCTTCGTAGATGCCACTGTGGGGATTGTCCGACTTCATGGCATTGGAGTCCTTGGAGCAGATGCCGAATGGCTGAAGGACGCAGGTGAAGTTGTCCTTGTCCGGCATCCGCTGATTTCCTCCGGCATTCTGCTTGGTGAGAGTCGGAGAAACCTGTCCGCCGTCCCATCCGCAAGGCTCGAACAGCGTCTGGTCGTTGTTGCAGGACAGAGTTGCGGATTTGTTCTCTTGGATGAGAGGTCCCTTGCCGCCACCTTCACAGCCGGAGCGGATCTTCATCACAAGCGGCACATTGTTGCCACCTGTACCCATGTGGGAGGTCAGCGTCTGCACATTGCCGTCCTCGGAAAGTTTGACCCTGCTGTCGGTCGGATGGTTTTCCAGCGCCACCGCCGCAGGAACAACGCCTGCCCGAAGTGTGGGAGAACACTCTTCCTCATAGCCGATGGTGCGGCTCTTTGCGGAATGCTCGGTGCAAAATCCTGCCGACTCCATCACGCAGGGCGGATGCCCGTGATTTTCTGCTCGGAGCGTTGCCGCAACATCCTCGGAAACTTCCATGCGGTTGCCGCCCTGGTCATTCAAAACAATGCCGTTACGACCGGTACTCATTCCGCAGTTCACGCCGAGGGTGGCAGAAGTGTCGTCCGTCAGACTGCCGTTGTATCCATCGAAGCCTGTCGCTCCAGCGCAAGGCGTAAAACTTCCGGCAGCTCTTTGCCACGAGCGGAAGCCCTCCGCAGAATACCCAGACAGGCCTTCTGACTCAAATAATATTTTTCCGGCACTTCCGCCTGCAAGATCTGCGACAAGGTAGATGCGGCGTCTTCGCTGGGGAACTCCCCAGTATTGTGCGTCAAGAGTTCGGTACGCAACGCTCCATCCATCTCCCATGTATAAGTCGGCGTAGGGCCATCGTGCCTTTTCAGGCATAGGCACCTCGGCATTCGGCTCGGCGATGCCGATGACCGCTTCGAGGACGGCTTTGAAGTCCTCGCCCTTGTTCGAGGAGAAGGCACCAGGGACGTTCTCCCATACGATGTATCTTGGATATCTGCCACCTGTGGCACACCTCATTTCTTTGATAATGCGGACGGCTTCATAAAAAAGACTTGAACGCTTTCCGTCCAAGCCGTCTCTTCGGCCAGCCACGCTCATGTCCTGGCACGGGCTGCCGAAGGTGATAATGTCCACGGGTTCGATTCTGCCGCCGTCCATAGCGGAGATATTCCCGTAGTGCTTCATAAAAGGCAGACGCTTGGTGGTCACTCGGATGGGAAACGGCTCAATTTCCGAAGCCCACACGGGAGTGATACCGGCAAGCAGTCCGCCCAACGGAAAACCCCCGGAGCCGTCAAAGAGGCTTCCGAGGGTCAAAGTCTTATTCTTCATGTGTTTTCACCTCGCAATCGGTCTTTCAGGGCAGAATAAAACGCTTTGCTTTTCAGAGGCTTTCCGGCGTTCTGCCATTTCTCTTCAAAGTCAAAGCGTTTCTCCAGTTCTTCCACCGAGTAGTCTGCGCGGAACTTTCGCCATGTCATACCGTCCCATGTTTTCAGCTGTTCCCACAGTTCAGGAAAGTGCCGGTACAGCTTTCGCAGTTCCGAAAGCGACTGCAATGGGCAGCACCAGCAGGACACCCTGCAGAATATTTCATACAGCCCATCCCAATCAAAGCCGTGGTCATAACAATACCGAAGGCATTCCGCTTCGGTGATGTTCCAGTCCACAAGCGGATGCCGGTGGTTTGGATTTTGATTATTCTTCCGTTCCAGGCGGTATCCCTCATCTGCGGCAAGCCCCACATACTCGATTACGGTGTAGGTCTCCCTCAGCTTTCGCAGATACCGTTCCCTCGGCTCGTTTTTCAGCCGTTCCGTACACCAGCGCATTTTTGGCCCCGCCCAGCCGTAGCCGAGGTGGTCTGCACCGTACTTTTCAGCGAAAGTGGTGCTGCGCTTGCGGCGAATGGGATGCTGACAGAAATAATACTCAAAGGAGTGCGGTGCTTGGATGCGTATAATGGGTCTTCCGATATACTGCTCGACTTTATCCAGATGCGCATACAGTCCCGGAAATTCCAAGCCGGTATCGCAGAAGAGAATATCATCGACCGGCATTCCTTTTTCCAGCATCATAAGCAGCATGGCGGTGGAGTCCTTGCCGCCTGAAAGAGAAACAACATGGTATTCCGGCTTATTCTGCTCCATAACACACCTCGTTGAACTTGTATTCTTTTCCGTCCCGCAGTACGCTGACCTTTTCATCCGTGCCGACCTGCTCGATGTATCTGCGAACAATGACATCGCAGAATTTCTCGTCCAGTTCGATGGTGCAGCAGATGCGGTCGGTCTGCTCACAGGCAATGAGCGTAGAACCGGAGCCGCCGAAGGGGTCGAGCACCACGGAGTTTGCCATAGAGCTGTTCTGAATGGGATAGGCAAGCAGCGGGATCGGCTTCATGGTAGGATGGTCGCCGTTTTTCTTGGGCTTGTCGAACTCCCAGATGGTAGATTCTTTGCGACCGGTGTACCACCGGTGCTTGCCTTTCTTTTTCCAGCCGTAAAGGCACGGCTCGTGCTGCCACTGATACGGAGAGCGTCCCAGCACCAGGGACTGCTTTTTCCAGATACAGCAGCCGGAGAGGTAGAACCCGGCAGCGTCAAATGCCTTTCGGAAGTTCAGCCCCTCGGTGTCGGCATGGAACACATAGATGGAGGCATCGTCCGCCATGACCTTCTCCATATTGGAAAAGGCATCGAAGAGAAAGTCAAAAAACTTCTCCGATGCCATATTGTCATTCTTGATTTTTCCGGCACTGCCCTCGTAGTTCACATTGTAGGGCGGGTCGGTGATGACGAGGTTCGCTTTACGACCGTCCATGAGGGCTGTGTAGGTTTCCTCTTTGGTACTGTCACCGCAGATGAGCCGGTGCCGCCCCAGCGTCCAGATGTCACCGAATTTCGTGAAGGTCGGCTTTTGCATCTCGGCATCCACATCAAAATCATCCTCTTCGGCTTCAATACCGTCGTCAAACAGCTTTGACAGTTCTTTCTCGTCAAAGCCGGTGAGAAGCGGGTCGAAGTCCGCTGCCTGCAAAGACTCGATCTCCACACGCAGAAGTTCTTCATCCCAGCCTGCGTCCATCGCCATACGGTTGTCGGCAATGATATAAGCTTTCTTCTGCGCTTCGGTGAGGTGGTCGGCAAAGACACACGGCACTTCGGTGATGCCTTCCTCCTTGGCGGCAAGAATACGACCGTGACCGGCAATTACGCCATAGTCACGGTCGATGATGACAGGATTGATAAAACCGAACTCACGGAGCGAGGAGCGGAGCTTATTGATCTGTTCCGGGCTGTGTGTCCGGGCGTTGTTGACATACGGCACCAGCTTTGTAATGGGAACGAGCTGCATTTCGGTCGTTGTTTTCATCAAACCAGCCCCCATTCCGCAAACTTCTCAAAGCCGCCGACCGAGCGGATATAGTTTCGAGCAATCTCCACGATTTTCTCATACGGTCTGCCGTCTACGGTGTCATCACCAATGGCACAGCAGAGCGTTACGGGCTTGCCGGTTTCCTGAGCTTTGAGGAAAGCGTAGATATTCACGGACACATCCGCCTTGGACAGATCCTTGCCGTGCAGACCGCCGCCGGTCACGGAGTCGGCCATATCCGAGCCGAGTTTGCGGTTGGTTGCGCCGGTGTCCACATCGGTACCGCCCGTCCAGTCGCCGAGCGGGTTGATCTCCTCATCGGGATAAATCTTGCGCAGATGCTGTGTCTCGGCATTGCTCTGACAGATAATGAGACGGTCGCCGTCCAGAATGTACTTGCCGTCATAGGGATACACAGAGAAAATGTCCCGCGCGATCTTTGACAGCTTTTTCTGCTCCTCGGTCACGGGCATTCCTTTGAAGATGCCGTTGTCACCGCAGCGGACGCCGTCTGCCTGGTTGTCGGCGAGGTGACCGTCCTGCGGCACTTCCGCATAATCAATATCAAGATTCCCAACGATGCGGTGAACAGCGGCGGTCACATCTGCCTTGTCCAGCATGACGGAAGTTTCCGCAATGATGTGGCACACGCCGTGGCCGATGAGGACTTCCACGGCAATGCGGGGAACGTTTTCTTTTCTGTATGCCAGGTCAACGAGCGCCCCGGCGATTCGATCTGCCACCTTATCCGGGTGGCACGGATTTACTTTTTCAAACATGGCGTTACCCCTTTCTCGCACGGAGCAGGCGTTCCATAAGGTCGTCCTGCGGCGTTGACTCGCCGTATTCCGTGCTGCAGTTTTCTTTCACGATCTGGAAAATCTCATTCCAGAGCCGAACCGCCTGGTTCATGTAGTTGATGCCGATGTTGATAAACGGAGACGGGATCGGCTTTCCTGTGGTGGGGTGCTTGGAGAGGAAACCCATGCGGTTGGTCATTTCCTCGCACTGCACCCAACGGGCGGAACACATGGCGTAGCGCTCCAAAAGCTGCGGCGACACCTTTGCGGCGCAGCCGATACCTTTGAGCCATTGCCAGGTTTCCGTGTAGATTTCCTGTGCCTGCAGGACGCTGCCGTCCCGCTGCTCGGCAGAAAGAAAATCATGGGGCTTCGGCATAGCAACACCCTCGACTTCGGGAATATCCAGCACTTCAAGTTTTCTGCCGCCGGGATTCCCGTTTTCGGCTTTCTCCTTGACTGCGGTTTTTTTCCTTCCCGCACCGGGTCTTGCACCACCGCACCCGCCTGTGTTATTCGATTTTGTGGGCATCCGAGTTCACCTCCCTTAATTACCCTTTTGATTTCGCCTTTTTCGCACACGTGACCCCGGGCCGTTGCCCGACCGAAAAGGTCCCGGAGATTTTTATCCCCCTACCGGTCGCCGAGGCCGTGGTGGATTTTGGTGTGGCAGGACTGACACAGACTCATAAGGTTGTCCCTTGCGTGAGTACCGCCTTTGGAAACGGGCATAATGTGGTGAACTTCCTGTACCGGGGTCAGCCGACCTTCCTTGAGGCACATCTCACAGAGGGGATGCTCCGCCGCATAGCGGTCACGGATGCGTTTCCATGCTCTGCCGTACTTGCGGTTAACATCGGAGCTGCGCTCGTATTTGTCGTACTTTCGACGTTCCTCCACACGGTGTGGTTCACAGAACTGTCCCTCACAGAGGTTGGGACAGCCGGGATGAGAGCACGAACGCAGCGGTTTCTTCGGCATCGTTTCACCTCCTCGCGGTCAAAGAGGTTTGTGCTAAAATGTATGCGAAACCTCTTTGCATAGGAAAAGCCCCACGGGATTGCTCCCATGAGGCTGTCCTGGATTCTTTTTCGCTATTATAATGATACTACATTTAGGATGGGAACTCTACGGAACTATCGTGTACACTTTTTGCTTTCAGAATATCTGCTACCACATCCAAGGCGCGGTCGTGCAGTTTCTGTATCCATTTCCCGCTGTAGTGCATATCCACAGCAATCTGCTCCCAGGTGTGGAAGCACAGATACCGTTTCTCCAAAAGAATCTGGTACTCGGTGTTGTCTACAGACTTAATGACCTCTACGATCTCACGCTTCAGATCCACGAGCCGGTCGATGTCCCTGTTGATTTCTTCCTGCAGGTCAATGATCTTGCACACGGCATCTGCCATTGTGGAGCCGCCGCGATTGGGATTTCTCGGCATACCTGTCAATGTGGCGGTGCATTTGGTGGCAAGTTCATTCAGTGATGCGACCTGGGCGATTTTTGCGTCAATGCGCTGGTCAAAGTGGTGCGCCTGTGAGAGATATTCCTTTGCCGTCATGCCGCCGCCTCCTTATGCACCATGCGGCGAACACCTGTCATGAGATATTCGCCATCCAGGTCGGTCAGCATCCCGTACCAGCCGGAACGGAAGAACCGCTCCAAGGACGTCACGGCATCGGCATCCTTGTTGTTCGGAAAGCGGTAATGCTGTTTGAGGGCTTTTTTGTAGTCTTTTACGGCCAGTTCTACAATGGCGTTGGCTAATGCCTGATAGGGGTTCATATGCGTACCTCCGATACTTTTAAGATCCTCGGATTGGCACGGATTTTCATTGATTTTCTCAGATTTTCAAGTCCGCTTTTACGGCATCAATCAGTGCCGTCTGTGTATGCTCCTTTTGGGAGAGAACTTTCATGATGCGGTTGTCAATGGTGCCCTTGGTGACGATGTGCTGCACCACCACAGTTTTGGAGACCTGTCCCTGCCGCCACAGACGGGCTACCGTCTGCTGATACAGTTCCAATGACCAGGTAAGGCCGAACCACACAAGCGTAGAGCCACCGGATTGTAGATTCAAACCGTGTCCGGCAGAGGCAGGATGGATAAGTGCTACGGGAATTTCTCCGTTGTTCCATCTGCGGATGCTGTCGGAGTCGTCCAGGCGTGAGAACGGGATATGCAGTTTTTTCAACCGTTCCGAGATACGGGTAAGGTCGTGCTTGAACCAGTAAGCCACCAGAATCGGCTTGCCGTTAGCGGCTTCGATGATGTCCTCTAAGGCATCCAGCTTGCGGTCGTGAATTTGAATGACTTCGCCGTTATCATCGTAGATAGCACCGTTCGCCATCTGGGACAGCTTGCCGGAGAGGGATGCGGCATTTGCAGCGGTAATCTCGGCGTCACCCAGAGACAGCACCAGTTCCTGTTTGAGGTCGGTGTATTTCTGATTTTCTTCATCGGACAGCTGAACGGTGTATTCGCTGCTGATCAGTTCCGGCATCTGCAGGTGGTCGGTAGATTTCATGGAGATCGTAATATCTGAAATCTGCCTGTAGATAGCATCCTCCGCATACGGCAGCGGCTTGTAGGAATAGATAATTTGACCATTCCGCTTGTCCGGCTGAAAATAGTCGGTGCGATATTTGGTGATGAACCGTCCCAGACGCTGTCCCATGTCCAGAATACGGAACTCTGCCCACAAATCCATCAGCCCATTGGAAGCGGGCGTGCCGGTCAGTCCAACGATACGGCTGACTTTTGGTCTGACCTTCAGTATTGCCTTGAACCGCTTGGTGTTGTGGTTCTTAAAAGAGGACAGCTCGTCAATCACGATCATGTCAAAGGTGAATGAAATGTCGCTTTCTTCAATGAGCCATTGGACATTCTCGCGGTTGATGATATAGATATCTGCCGGTCGCATGAGGGCGGCCTTGCGTTCCTCTGCCGTGCCGACAGCCACGGAGCAGATGAGGTTCTGAAGGTGATCCCACTTATCTGCTTCAGCTGTCCATGTGTCCCGTGCCACTCTGAGGGGAGCGATAACCAGCACCTTGTGTATCTCAAAGCTGTCGAACAGCAGGTCATTGATAGCAGTAAGGGTGATGCTCGTTTTGCCGAGACCCATGTCCAGAAAAACGGTAGCAATGGGATGTGTCTCAATGTAGTCGATGGCAAAAGTCTGGTATTCATGCGGTGCGTATTTCATCAAGGATACCTCCGATCTGTTCTTCACTGTCCAGAATGTAGACCCGAAAGCCCAGCCTACGCAAAAGCGTGTGGCGGGAGACTTGTAAAGCCCGTGGCTTTTGACCGGGAGCCTTTACCTCCACAAAAGCCATATGGCTTCCTGGCAGGAGGACAATTCGGTCGGGCATCCCATCAAATCCTGGAGAAACGAACTTCGGACAGATGCCGCCCTGCTTTTTTACCATCAGCGTTAATTTACGCTCGATTACTTTTTCTCTCATAATGCTTTCTCCTGTAAGGTTTTAATGACCTGGGTTAACCTCGTTGAATGTCATTTACAAGACTTTTTCTTATGCTTTTTTCCTTGAAATTTTCCCTAAGAGACTTTTTTGTAAATGACCTTAATTGAGGTTAACCCAGAGGTCTGTTAATTGAGGAAATCCTCACCGTCCGAGTCATCTGCTTTCAGTCGCACGCCTTTGATAAAACGCTTGTTTTTGACCTTAATGCGGTCGAAGCCCGCCCCCTCAAGGGCAGTATAGAAGTCGGCGGTACTGCGTACATACTCATTGGTGTCAACACAATAGTTGCGGTATGCTTGGTACAGTGTGCTGGAACTCTCCCTATAGCCATTGCCGACCTCGCACCGCTCATCGAGGAAATTGCCGAACCAGTCGTTCTGGTTACGGTAGTCATCAATGGCTTTCTGCACGGTGGCAGGAGTCGGAACTTTGTAATCCAAATCAATGACTTTCTTGGCACCCTCAATGACCCAGGTCAGAATGCTCTCTCCGGCGTTCTGATAGAGGTAATCGCCGTAGTTCTTAATATCGCTCTTTCCCTCGATTTTGGCGTTAAACGGAATCACGATCAGGCGGCGCCAGGTACCGTCATCGGATGCGCTGACCTTTGGCAGGTGGTTGGTGTACAGCACCAGGCTGTGGCTGGGAGAAAAGCTGAAGGGATCTTTGTACTTTTTCTCTGCAAAAATATCATCGGTGGAGCAGAGCTGCTTGACGGTGGAGTCATTCAGCCGAGCGCCTTCCTGCATCTCGGCGGCAATGAGCAGGCGTTTGCCCTTGACCTCTGCCATTTCCGGCTTTACATTGCGTCGGCATCCGAAGGTCAGAGTGTCGGCAGAGATATTGCCGCTGTACAGCCCAAGCACACGAGACACGGAATTCCAGAAGGTGGATTTGCCGTTACGACCACAGCCATATGCGATAATGAGGGCTTCGACCTCAACTTTACCGATTGCGGCAAGACCGCAGATCATCTGTACATAATCGATGAGTTCTCGATCTCCACAGAAGATAGTGTCCAGGCAGTCAAGCCAGATCTGCTTGCCACGATCACTGGGAGAAACGGTAGTGGTCTTGGTGATAAAGTCATCTGCGGAATGCTCTCGTGCGCCCGCCATGCCGAGACGCAGGTCATAGGTTGCATCCGGAGTGCAGAGCAGGTACGGATTGGCATCCAAGTCCTGCGGCGTGATCTCCAGCATGGGGCGGGACTCCTTCAGCGTGGCGGTGATATTCTTCGATGCGCGACGCTGGATGACATAGGACTGATAAGCCTTTGCCGCCAGAAATGCCTGATATACTTCTGCCTGATTCTCGTTCATCATTCCTTCGGCTTTGGCTTTACTGTTGTTGTCCAGAATCTCCTGCGCACCGCAAGTCTTAAGGGCGGCAAGAGCGTTCATCATATCCGAAGATGCCTCTTTCAACTGACGGCGCGTCAATTCGTGGGCAACAGCCTGTGCGCCCGGCTCGGTTTCCTGCCAATATCGGCCGTTATAGCGGATGTAGTGAGTTGCCGGGGAATAACGAAGTTCCCCAGAGAAGTACTTTGCCAAAACCTCGGCCTGTCCCACATCGGAGAAATCGTCCGGTTTGTAAGAGGTAGCATCGTTGTATACTTCGGGTGGAACATATCCGTCCTGCTGCTGAACCTTGGCGTAGAACTTCTGCGCACTGTGCCAGATAGTCATCAGTTCCTGCTGTTCCAATGGCGGCGTGCATTTTTCCGCTTCCTCCATGAAGCACTGGAAAGCCGTGTCGTTGTCACCATATTTTTTGATGACGCGTCCGGCAAAGCGGGACATGGTTGCGTTACGGCTGCCTTCGTGAATAACCTGTGTGCCGCCGTGTGTACTCTGGGGCATATCTGCATCAAAATCATCTGCAGATAGATACTCACTCAGGGTCATTTCGCCGGGGATGATTTCAACCTGCGGGTCTGTCGTCCCAAAGAAGAATCTGGCGGCGTCAAGAGCCTTGGTATCAAAGTACGGGAAGATGGTGTTGACCAGCTTCTTCATTTCGCTGTAAGCAGACGCATCGGTCATGTATTCGATAGGAAACAGCACATGGAACTTGGGCCGAGCGGGTTTGCCGTTCTTCTCACGCATATGGAAGCGGCTGTAATGGACGGCGAAGGTAATGTCCGGAAACGCATTCTGCACGTCTGCTGGGGTAACCCAGTCGTCAGGATTTTCGGAGTGGTCGTTGTCGCAGTCCACAGGCAGGCAGTCCGAGCCGAGAAAGTTCTCGCCGTTTCGGTAGTGATTCATGTACTCAGCGCAGACATAGTCCTTTTTGACCGCATCCGCAAGCGTGGCGGCGTCTGTGACCTGGAACGGATGCGGATAGGAGCAGTTGCTGGGCGCGCCTAAGTAATCTGAACTGTAAATGGTAAACACGGTTTATACCTCCTCGCAAGTATTGGTAAAGTAGCGCAAGCGGTAGTTTTTCCACTTGGCTCTGCGAATTTCTGCCTCCATGCCGGACGAAATGCGGTCACCAAACACCCAAACCTCGGAGCATTTACTCATAAGGGCATTCCCGAAAAACAGCCCCAGCTGACGCTCCTTGGGATTGCTGTCATTGAGAAACTGCGGGAACAGCAGATGCGGCGCAACGGGAATATATCCTTTATCCACTGCAAACCGGCTGTAACTTTGAGCAGCGGCAACATTTTTCTCCACATCACCGGCATAGGGTGAGCAGATATACACGATGGGACGGAAGGCACGGAGCGCCTTTTCTTCTTTTTCTACGGCTGACATAGCCTCATAAGCGGTGGGATCATAATAGCCCTCGCTGTTGAATTTGTTGATACTCATGGGGTTTCACCTCGTTAATCTTTCTTATAGAAATCCGTTTCATAGCCATCGGCGCGAAGCTGTAAACCCTTTGCCCAAGGTGGAGTCCTGCCCATTTGGTCGCAGACTGCCTGCAAGGACATCTGGGGGTCAGCTTCAATGACCACTTCATCATGGATGTGCATCACAATAGAACAGCAGCCGAGCGTGTTCATGGCATAGCAGAGAATGTCACGGGCGGTTGCCTGAACGATATTCTCTACGAACTTGGGACCATAGCTGTCGAGCCGTTCCCATTTCTTCGTACCGCCGACACCTTCGTAGGTGATGCAGTCCCCGCCGAACTTGTTGATGCCGATTTTGGGTTTTACATAGGCAAGCTGCCTGCCGGACGGAAGTGCAATGAACAGCATCCCGCTTTTGCAGGAGAATGTGATGCCGTGGGTTTCGTTTGTGCGTTTGAAACGGACGGCTTCCATGACGGCGTAGTCAACATCCCACCACAGCTTTGTAATATTGGGATTGGCCTGCCGCCAGGCATCCACCAAGGGCGGCAGTTCTTCTTCGGAAAGCCCCATCTCAATAGCGCCCATTGCTTTTAAGGCACCAACCGAGCCGCCATAGCCGAGAGCCAGTTCCGCGATTTTTCCTTTCTGCCGGAGATGTCCGTTAATGCCGTGCTTTTCGACAGGAACACCGAACATCTGGGATGCCGAAGCGCAGTAGATGTCCTTACCCTCCGCAAAAACCTTCTGCCGCCAAGTTTCACCCGCAAACCAGGCAATGACGCGGGCTTCAATCGCCGAAAAGTCTGCTACGATAAGTTTCCTGCCTTCTGGCGCAACAAAAGCGGTGCGGATAAGCTGAGAAAGGGTATCCGGCACATCCTCATAGAGTATTTTCAAAGCGTCAAAGTCACCGCAGCGGACAAGGCTTCTTGCTTCGGCAAGGTCATCCAAATGGTTCTGCGGGAGATTTTGCATCTGAATGATCCGGCCAGCCCACCGACCCGTGCGGTTGGCACCGTAGAACTGGAACATACCCCTGGCACGACCATCTGAGCATACAGCAGTCTGCATCGCTTGGTATTTCTTCACGGAAGACTTAGCAAGCTGCTGACGCAGGGTCAGAACCGTCTGCAATTCTTGGGGAACTGTTTTCAGCATTTCAGCTACAGCTTTTTTACCGAGTGTATCTGTTTCTACGCCGTTGACGGACAGCCATTGCTTCATCTGCTGCACAGAATTTGGATTTTCCAAAGAGGTCAGATCCTTCATTGTCTTGGTCAGTTCGGAGCGGGAGCGCCCGTCCATTTGAATTGCCTGCCGCACCAGTTCCATATCCAGCGCAACACCACGGTCGTTGATTCCCTGGTCAATGCGGTACTCGTTCCACACACTGTCCGGCACGGGGTATTTGGTAAGCCGCGCTTGAATGGACATCTCCGTTTCAACATCTCGGATGTTGTATTTTTTGAAAGCAATCCACTTGCCTGGGGCATGAGCCGGTAAGTTGCGAGTACGCTGTCCGTTGGTTTTCGTAGGAGCGCATGGCTGGCAGAAGTATTTGATGAGTTCCTTGCCTTCGGTCAGCTTCTGCTTTTCAAGTCCAAGTACGGAACCGACACCCTCAAGTGAGAGCGGAAGTCCCATTGTGGCAGCCCAAACCATAGAGCAGTGCCATGATGCCGGGGAGAGATACTTTCCGGTGGGCATCCCCAGATAGCGTGACAGGCAGATGCGTTCAAAATTTGCGTTGAATGCCCATTTGGTAACGGTTTCGTCTGTCAATGCGGCGATGATGTCTGATGGGATTGTCTCGCCGCAGGCAAGGTCAACAAGCTGCACCGGTCTGCCATCCACGCTGTAGGAAAACAGCAATATTTCAAAAACGGGAGACTCCACATAGCGATATACGCCCGTTTTGGTAAGGGGCTGGTCGCTGTAGGTTTCGATATCAATTGAGAGAGTTTTCATAGCGTTCCTGTCTCCTGAGACAAAGCATTTTCCATCCCGTCATGGGCGGCTTTGATCTTACTGGCCCGCCCCGCAAGATGGTTAAGGGTTTCCCGAATATCCGGTGGATTTGTCGAATAGAAGTATCCTTGACTGCAAGAGCAGATGGGCACGCCAAGACATCTGAGTTCGTTTACCATGTGGCGAATCTCTATTCCTTTACAGCGGAATATGCCTTCGAGGGCCTTGCTTTTAATTGCATTGTCCCTACCCATATGCTCATTTTCCATGTATTTTTCAAAAGCGTTCATTATTTTTCACCCTTTCATTTCCCCAATAGGGCGGCAGATTGCTCCACCGCCCATGGGGTACTGTGTTTTACTCGTGCAGATTTTTCATGCGGGCTTCGTGATATTCCACCTCACGAAGGGCACGCTCTTTTTCAAGCTGCTGCTTTTGGGCTTCCCAGGCATCGTTCCTTTTGCTGCGCTTGTGGTCTTCAATGGTGTCAATGACCGAGCGGACGATCCAAAAGACCGCCAACAGGAGATACAGGCTGAGAAGCAGAATACAAAGAATCGTAGTCAGTTCCATGTTCGCTTACCTCCTTAAGCCAGAAAATCATCATCGTCATCGGTCGCAAAGTCGGACTCTGCACTTGCTTTACCGCCCAGCGGCTCACCGGCACGGATCAGCTGAAGGTTGTTCAGACCGCAGGCGATGCCCTTGTTACCGTTGGAATTGAAGGCGTAGAAGTTAATGCTGGCGCGGCCATACACACCGGAGTAGACCTCGGAGCGGGTCAGCACGGGATTGCGGTCAGCATCCACGATGCCGGGAGCAGTGGCAGAATTGGCGTTGACAAAGTATGCGTTGGCATAGGCAGGGTCATCGGGACGTTCCATATCGCCGTCCCTCAGGGGGTTCTTAATGGCAGCGAGGGGAGGAACGGAACGACCGTTGCCCTTGAGCTTTGCCTGCCCCTCCTGGTAGGCAGCTTCAATAGCCGCCTTGATCTTTGCGACCGTCTTGGTATCGGACTTGGGGATGATGAGACTGACGCTGTACTTTGCTGCGCCGCCGTTGATGGACTTAGGCTCCCAGACGTTGGCGTAGGACCAACGAGTGTCGGGTCCGGTGATGACCTTCATAGGATTGTTGACTCTGGTTGTGTTGTTGGTAGACATATTAAAATTCCTCCATAAAATCATTTTTTGCGGTGTTTATTGCCGGACGCTTGTCGCTCTCCGGCACGAGCGCGGGTTTGCCCTGCGGCTTTTCAATGTAGGGCGAGAGAAGTTCCTCAAAGCGGCTCTTGCCGAGCAGTTTCTGCATAGCTGTGATACCGAGAACTTTACGCTCATACGGGTCGAGTCCTATGCTTTCAACAGCGACAGCAACGGCGGTATCACTGGTGTACTTGCGATTGGAACGACCTTCGATCAGCTTCCAGCCCGGCCAGTCCTTTCCGCTGACTGCCTGCTGAAGGGCGTATTCTTTCACATCGGACGCCCAGGCGGTGAGGGCATCGACCTTTCCGAGAATGTCGGCAATCTCCTCGTCGGCGAGGAGCGCAGGCGTCTCAAAGTCGTAACGAGCAAGTGCCAGGTTTGCTTCGGCACGTTCTCTACATTCGGCTTTGGCCTTGCAAAACCGGCACCACTCGCCGCAGTGGAACTCGCCTTGACCCTCATAGGCCAGCTTTGCCTTTTCGGATAACTCACCATCTGCCCATTCAAGCAGAGCGTCCTTTTCAATGAAGTCTGTGCTGATATTGCCTTTGCGGGGTTGGAAAATCGTCATGCGGACGGATTCAATGTCATAGATGCCATCGAAAATTGCTAAGGCACCCAAGGCATAGAGTCGCATCTGGGGATTTCCCACAGCGCTGACCTCAACGCCTTTTCCATGCTTGTAATCCACGATGTTCATGACACCGTCGGCAATCACAATGCAGTCTGCTGTTCCGAATCCGTCCTGCACCCATCGGGAGAAATCTACTTTCTGTTCAATGCAGACCACAGGGTCGGAACAAGTCCGCTTTGCCGATTCCAGAAGTTCTACCACATAGGCGGCATAGGCTTCGGCGCAGTCCTCCATTTCTGAGTTGTACCAGGTAAGATTTTCGATGATGTCTTCTGTCGGAATGCCGAGAGCCTGTTTTAGCCGCATCTCGCATAAGGCGTGACAATCCGTACCTTCGGCGGCATAATCGCTGCCTTTATCCTCATAGGCTTCGCAAAGCCTTGCGGAAGGTGGACAGTTAAGCCATCGTTCTGATGACGATGCCGACAAAACGGCGTGTCCTTTAGGTGGCATCTGTCAACACCTCCGCATCGGCAAGGAGCGCCCTGTAGTTTGAGGGGGCTACGCCGGACAGCTTGGCTGCACCATACTTTTGAAGCAGAGCGCGAATTTCTGCGGTATGTCCCTGTCGGGACTTGTCCGCAAGCACGGCTCTGACCTGTTCCAGGGTCAGTACGGGTTCGGCAGGGGTGGCAGCGTCATGGGCTTCGTCAGCCGGAGCGGCGCTGAACATCTCTGCCAGTGTGTCTGCCACATCATTAATAGTGGCTGCGGCGCTGCGCAGATCCTTGATTGCCAGATCCAGTTCGCTGAGTTTGCCCATTGACGTTGCCTCCTTCCTTGATTTGCTTCTGTTTAATAGCGTGGTTGACTTTCTTCGCCAGGTTTGCGGATACGATGATGAAGTCCAAGAGCAGATCAACCAACTCTTCCTCCGGAGTCATCACCGTGATGTTGTCGGACTTGTGCATTCTTTTTCACCTCCTGCAAGGGGGCTATATCGGGATGCCCCTTACAGTTGGCACTTGGTCAGCACAATTCCGTTTTGACGAAGGTTTTTGAAAAAACTTCAGAAAAATTTTCAGAAGATGTCCGACACCTCTGCATCAAGCGCTTTCCGCAGTTTTTTCAGGCGGGAGAGCAGCGTGGTGCGCGGGATGCCCAATGCCTTTGCAATGACGGCATCGCTCTGTCCCTGCAGACGCAGTTCTCCCATACGAATGGCTTCCGGCATGATTTCGCGGATGCGGTCAAGCAGGATCTGCATTTGCTCCACATCGGCCACAATATCCGCAAACAAGGGTGAGCCGTCGGAAATGACATCGTGCTTGGTCATCTCGCCATCATCGTCATCCGCACTGGGGATAGGCTCGTCCATTGAACAGGCCTTGGGGTTTTCAAAGCGATAACGGCAATTCTCACAGTCGGTATCGCAGTAAAGCCACTTTCGCTTTGGGCAGGAGCAGAGTCCCTGGCGCATCTGTCGGCGGCGAAATACGCTCGTTTCCTTATAAAAGGAGTCAAACTCCTCTTTAGTGACCGGGATTTTCTGATTCCCGTTCTGGATAAAGATGTAATACTTGTTGTCATTGATTGTCATAAAAAAGTCCTCCGTTTTTCGATTTCTCGAAACGGAGGACTCTTGGTGCTGCCGCAAAATGGGTATAGGAAACCGACCGCAGTCCTAACGGAGTTCTCCGTTTCGGAATGCAGCAAACCCGCTCAAAAGGCAGCTACAGTATTTACTTGTCCACCAGATACCGTTGAGCCATCGGTGATCGGTCGATGCAGTGCCTGATGGTGGAAACAGTCAACTACGTTTTGCTGACTGTATCTTAATTATAGAAGAAAGAACTCTGTTTGACCCGGACACGGCTTGTCCGCTGAATATGGGGACAATAATGTAAAAAGCCCTCTCCAGACGAGTACTATGACTCGTTGGAGAGGGCATAAGACGTGTGCGAGTATGGAACTGCTTCATTTTTGCCGGACAGGATGTGTCCGTTTGGAAGAAATATTTTTTTATTTTCTCTGGATGTGGCTTAGTTCGTTTCCTTCAAGCGCAAAATCACACGAGTGTCGCAACATAATATTCGCAAACTCATTCATTATATTGACTTCTCGAACAATCTGTGCTATAATTTATAAAGGAATCTGCAGTTGCAGAATTACACGAAAGGTGAGGTGTACCATGGGTATTAACTATAAGCGGCTTTGGAAACTTCTTATTGATAAAGACATGACAAAAACTGAGTTAAGGAAGCAAACCGAAATAGCATCGAGTACCCTATCGAAGATGAGCAGAAACGAGTATGTTTCTTTGGAAGTGCTTGTTCGTATCTGTTGCGTATTAAACTGCGAATTAAGTGACATTGCCGAAATTGAAAAATAATGCAAAGGTGTATATAGATATGGAAGAAAGAAAAATTGTCTCCATCAGCCTGTTCTCTGGCGCAGGTGGGTTAGATGTAGCCAGCTTTTTAGCTGGTGTTCCTGTTGTTTCAAGTACTGATTTCGATTCAGACTGTATAAAAACCCTCAAAATGAACGAGTTATTTAAAGACTCTGAAATAATTGAAGGGGATTTGCATCAGATAAAAAGCAGCGTTTTCTCTGATGCCTTGAAAAAAAGAGATTATGATAAGTTTATTGTTATTGGTGGAGCACCGTGCCAACCATTTTCAAAGGCTGGGTATTGGGTCGGAAACAATACGCGGAGGGGAATAAATGATCCGCGTGCCACTTTAGTAGACGAATACCTGCGTGTGGTTTGCGACCTCCATCCCGACGGGTTTGTTTTTGAAAATGTTGAAAGTCTGCTCCATCCGACGAATCGCATCATTGTTGATCGTTTTATCGAGATTATTACAGAGCAAGGGTATAAATATAAAATTGTCCGTGCCAATGCTCTGGACTATGGTGTATCTCAAAAGAGAAAACGCCTTTTTATCATTGGCACCTTGGGCGAATTTCAAAGTGATGCGCCGCATAAAACACACTGCGCACCTGAAGAGTGCGAACGAACCGGTTTATTGCCATATGTAAATGTTGGTAAGGTCATTGCAGGGTATGATGGCCCAGAATACTACGAACCCGAGGAAGAAACCAAAGGCGGAACCTATTATAGTGACCTCTGTGAAGTACCTCCTGGCATGAACTACAAAGCACTTACGGCTTGGTATGGCTATAAGAATCCCAAGTTTGTTGCGGATAAACGTTTTTGGAGTTTTCTTTTAAAGCTGTCACCAGATATGCCTTCTTGGACAATCACTGCGCAGCCTGGTCCGTGGGTTGGACCTTTTCATTGGGATAACCGAAGGCTCAGAGTGCCAGAAATTGCAGCTATTCAGACATTTCCAAAAGGATATAAGTTTTATGGAAGCAGAAGATCTGTACAGAAGCAGATTGGTAATGCTGTTCCTGCACTTATGGGTAAAGCGATGATTGAGTTTGTGAAAGAGAGTTTACAGAAATGAGCATAAAAGTTCTAAGCATTTTCTCCGGTGGCGGCGGAATAGATTGCGGATTCAAAAAGGCGGGCTATGATATATGCTTTTCCACAGATTTTTGGCAGCCGGCTTGTGACACACTGGAAAAGAACAAGGTTGGTCGTTTAGTTAGATGCGCAGATATACGCCAAGTCGACTACGCCAAGGAATTGGCATCTATCGACCTTACTGTCGGTGATATTGATGTATTGGCTGGTGGACCACCATGCCCTGCATATTCCAAATCGCGTTTTTACCGCACAGATAAGAAACGGGCACTTGAGGATGAAAACTCTTTCACCCTGTATGAGTATTTCCGTGCTTTGGATGAAATTAGGCCAAAAGTGTTTTTCTTTGAAAATGTTTTTGGATTTGTCTACAAGCCTCACAAGGCAGCCTTCGATTTGCTGAAAGAGCGAGCGGATACTCTTGGCTATGATATTAGCTTCAAAGTTATCAACACAGCAAATTATGGCGTTCCTCAAATTAGAGAACGATTTATTTGTATCGGTGTAAGACGCGATATCGGCAAACCCTTTGTATTTCCTGAAGAGACGCATTATAATCCCGAAAAAACGGGTGGCGATGCTGCATTAGGAAAGAAGCCGTGGGTTACCTGCGGTGATGCTATCGGAGACCTGGATTATGATCTTCCCGAAGATAAGGATATGCAGGCTGGTTCCAAACACAAAGACTTGCTCAAACTGGTGCCTCCAGGTGATAATTATCTGTATTTCACAGCGGAACGTGGCTATCCAGACCCCATTTTTAAGTGGAGATCTCGCTATTGGTCCTTTTTGCTGAAACTTTCTCCTGAAAAACCTTCTTGGACCATCCAGGCGAGTTTCTCTAACAATATGGGACCGTTTCATTGGAAAAATCGATTTCTGCGCATTAATGAAATTAAACGAATTCAGACTTTTGACGATGAGTACGAATTCTGTGGTGATTTTAAGGATCAGTGGCGTCAGATTGGCAACGCTGTTCCCCCAATATTGGTCGCACAGATCGCGCAGGCTATAAAGGATCAGTATTTTAAGGAGGGTTAAATATGCCAAACACACTACCTTTTGGCACGCAGTTTTCTCCAAACCAAATAGAACTACCGAAATTACTCCAACTCATCATTGATAATGAAGGCGATGATACAGCACCACTGATTACGGCTATTGCGGGCGCTTTTTTCAGTACAAATGCCACGGAACAACAACGGAATATGGCAGGAAACTGCAAAAACTCTTTAGTTTCGTATGGAATTCTTGAAAATGGCGGAGGTGTCCACATCACTGAGTTTGGCAGTACACTTCACGGTATTGCTGATAATAACGAACAGTGTGAGGTTCTGGCAAAACACATACTTAAAAACCTTAATGGTATGATTCTCATCGATGTTCTACGCGGTATGCATCGCAATGGAGAACGGATTTCCAAGGAAACTGTCGTTGAGGCACTGAACTCTCGTGGTTTCGGTCTCAGCAGGACTTCTAATAATGTCCCTGTTATGAAATTGTGGCTAAACAAAGCAGGCGTTCTCTGCGGATGGAGGATTGACGAGCATAAACTGAGTGAATTAACCGAGTTGTCAGAAAGTGAATTCAGATTACTCAGAACCCTGCGGCCCGAACCGTATTATTTTCTCCGTGCGCTTTGTAATACGACCTCAGAAAACTACCAAAAAGCAGCAGATATTCGTCAATTGGCAATGGCGACCTACGGGATAACCTTTACGGAGAGCAATTTCTCTCAGACGGTAATTCGTCCTTTGACAGAAGAGGGACTTATTGAGATTCAACGTGCTACAGAAGGTCGCGGGGCCCGCTCCCCTCTGGTGAAACTCACGGAATTGACAAAGAGAGATATGGTATTACCGCTGTTACAACAATTGGAGGGTATAATCGACAGAGATGTTATAGAATATCTTCAGAAACCGTTGGAAGCATTACGTGCGGATATTGATTCGGCGGACACCTATTTGAAAGGTTTGGCTCTTGAGGCTTTTGCAATTAGAATCATGCGAATCATTGGATTGGATTTTATTCAAACACGCCTTAAGGGTAATGAAACAGCTGGTGCAGAAGTGGATGTTCTCTTTGATTCCAGTCGGTTACTCTATACAAGATGGCAAGTGCAGTGCAAAAACACGCACAAAGTTTCGCTTGATCAGATCGCAAAAGAGGTTGGGTTATCTCATGTCTTGAAGACAAACGCCATTGTCATCATGACAACCGGCGTTGTTTCAGAAAAAGCCCGAGAATATGCTACCCAAATCATGAAAACAATGAACCTTTGTATAATTATTGTCGAAGGTTCTGATATTGACGCAATCATCGAGGAACCCACAAAAATACTGGATATTTTTAATCGAGAGTCTTTGAATGCGAAGCATATAAAAGTTTTTGAATAAGGAGGGATACTATGCCGGAATATAAATGGGCACTTGGCAATGGGGATATTGTGTCTGCAGATTACAACCGAACGGATGACTCACTTTCAAACGAGCAAGTGTTGGCAGAATTACAATCTGCTTTTCAACAGTTTGGCCACTCTGTTCACTGCGAACCGGTTAGTGATCAGCTTCCAGAGGTTTACACAATTACTTTTGACGATGCCACTTTGGAGCGGATTACTATTTGTGCTAAAGGTACAACTCCTGGCGGACGGGCCAACTTGAACGATGAACAAAGAACGCAGCAAAAAAGTAAATATATAAATTATGCATATTCGAAATTACAGGCAGGAGAATCTGCAGTTCAGTTAGGAATATATAGGCGTGACGGTCAGACTGTGTTTTGCGCATGGAAGCTGAAGCAGTCTTCTGCTGGAGCAGAAACCCCTATCTCAAAACAAATTAAGATTACTACTATTGCACAGGCTATGAAAGAGGGGTTCGTACAACAGGACAAGGGTTCTGGTGAGTATGCCTGCGCTTTCCGCAAAGAGTTCATGTATTTTTACATTCGTAACGCTGAATGGCTTCACGGATCGCTTGTAACTGAACTGTCAAATCACACCACACCTCTGCCTGACAGTTCGGTTGATAATGAGACAGCTTTTAGGGTTTGGTTTGCAGAATTGGAAAAGGACAATGGTGAACACTACTCTGAAAACACTCAGAATCAGTACACCAGTGCTTTAAAGGCTGTTGGCTTGACTTTTGCAGATGCTATCAGGCCCTTCGCGTCCGTCTTTGAAATTGATGACCTTGGAACCTTTGAAAGAACGGTATCTGCCATTACAGCAGATGATGGTTTTGAACAATTTAATCGTAATCGTGGTAACGGTTCATTGTCTGCTGGTCTGGATCTCTATAAGCGTTTCTTGATTGAACGGGCAGAGCAAATTCCAAATGCTTGTTACAGTACGGGTTATCAGAGTACTTTCCCTCGTAACCGTATCCTCTTCGGCGCTCCTGGTACTGGTAAAAGTTTCACTCTGAATCATGAAAAGGATGTTTTACTTGCTGATGGCGGTGAATATGAGCGCGTGACCTTCCACCCGGATTACTCCTACGCTAATTTTGTCGGCACATATAAGCCTGTGCCGTGTAAGGATAGCGATGGCAAGGATGCAATCACTTATTCCTATGTGCCAGGCCCATTCATGCGTACCTATGTGAAAGCACTCCAAAACAGCAGAACTGATTATTCCAAACCTTTCCTCCTCATAATTGAGGAAATCAACCGCGCCAATGTAGCAGCAGTGTTCGGTGATGTATTCCAGTTGCTTGACCGTGGTGATGATGAGGTCAGCGAATATCCGATCCAGGCATCAGAAGACATTAAAAAGTATCTGGCAGGAGAACTCGGCGGCACTCCCGACGATTATGCTGAAATCCGTATCCCAGACAATATGTTCATTTGGGCTACCATGAACAGTGCTGACCAAGGTGTATTCCCAATGGATACCGCTTTTAAGCGCAGATGGGACTTCACCTATTTGGGTATCGATGACAGCGAAGCCGGAATCGTTGGCAAAAAGGTCATCCTCGGTCGAGACGATTATCGCCGCTGTGTGGAATGGAATGCGCTCCGCAAAGCTATCAACAATGAACTTCTCTCTTATAAAGTGAATGAGGACAAACTGATGGGGCCGTATTTCATTTCCAAGAAGAATATGCCTGAAGGCGAAATGATTGACCCTGCTGTTTTCGCACGTATCTTTAAGAACAAGGTTATTATGTACCTGTTCGATGATGCTGCAAAGCAGAAACGCCTAACATTGTTTGCAGGATGCGAAGATAAAAACAAAAACTTGTATTCTAAGATATGTAGCGAATTTGATGCCAAAGGTGTGTACATTTTCTGCGATAACATCAGCAGTCAGTTTATTGATAGCGTTCCAGAGGATGATGGAGAATGATTTCAGTATTTTTACGCGAACAAAAACGCTATACCCAGGAAGACCTGGTTAAAGAGTTTCACTGCTCCGAAGAAAAGACTGTCCGTATTCTGAAGCGTCTGAAAGAGTATGGTGTTCTGAAGGCTGTAAAAGCAAATGATACCCAGAAAGATCTTACCGACCTCATAGATGATGACATTGAAATTGCTGATGTCGCGGTCGGCGAAAATGAATATTTGTATGTGTTCACTTTTGTGGGTGTTATTACCATTGAAGGTCGCGTATTGAAATGCTACCCGAAATATCTGCTTGATGCCACGGCTCCGAAATCCGAACTGAAACAAGTACTAAAGGTTCTGGAAAAGTATAATTCCAAGGAGCAGATTATTCGTATGTACAACGATACGAGTGACAGCAGTGCATTTAATATGCTGTCTGTAATGCTGTTCCTCCTCCAGGATTATTTCGAGTATGGTGCCTACACCAACACACAGGATATCATCGAATCCAACGGGTCGGGTGATATCCTGTGGGATAAAACCATTAACGAAACTTTTACCCTCTTAAGCAACAACCGGCCGTATTACCCAGAATTGTTTACTATGAAGCGTGTGAATGACGATTTTGATTTTTTCAAGCGTCTGCATGAATGTATCCTCACTCGCTGCACAGAGGAATTAAGAGATGCCGACCTGTTGGATTTGTTTGATATTATGGGCGTTGACATTTCTGACGAGCAAATCGAGGATTTCGGTGATAAGGAATATGTTCTGGATCGCATTATCAAGGAACTCAATGTTCAGTTCAATACCCGCAAACAGCTTTTGCTGAAAACGCTGTATGCCTACATAGCAAACAGCAGCACACTGGACGATTTGGATTGCTTCAGTATGTTCGGAACAAATAGTTTTAACCTGGTATGGGAAAAAGTCTGTGCAGAGGTAATGGATAACCAGTTGCAGAAACCTATCGGTGGACTGCGACTGCCTGTACCGTTGACCGAGCAATACCGCGATATGCGGCATAAGAAACTCATTGACTTGATTGATAAACCTCAGTGGTCCGGGACTGCGCCGAACGGTGAGCCATTTGTGAAGCTGGCCGAGGATACGCTCATCCCAGACCTCATTTCCATCGTTAATGCCGATGGGGACTATCAGTTTATCATCTTTGATGCCAAATACTATAATATTCAACTGGAGCAAAACAAAAAGTTGCGTGGTCAGCCAGGTATCGAATCCATCACCAAGCAGTATTTGTACCAGCTGGCATATCAGCCGTTTGTGGAAGCGCACCAAATCAGAACTGTGCATAATTGTTTCCTTATGCCCACGGCTTCGGAAAACATTATATCGCTTGGTACTGTTTCTCTGGCTATGTTGGGCAGTTTGGGACTTAAGGATATTCAAGTGCGATTGCTGCCTGCAAAACTGATGTATCAGCACTACATTGAAAACACAAAAATAGACATTCAAGCCTTAAATCTGTAAAAAGGAGGTAAAGCCATGGCGCCTGTTGCTTCACCCTCACCATCAAACAAGAAAGATAATACCGATGAACATGTCTTTACCGAAAAGCGTGTTCTGCGCATCCCAAAAGATCTGGTTCTTTCGTACTATAAACGACACCCCGATTTTCAGAGTGCCATCGATAGCGGAAAGTACATCTATATTGGCGGCATATTTGTCCTTCGTCCTATAGCAATCATCCTATTGGAACGGAATGTTGATGTTCACGCATTTTTCCGTTCTCAAAGAATCTTTGGAAAGAAAAATGGGCTGGCGGCTTTCTGTTTGTGCGAAGAGTATCTATTTGTTGATCGGGCACCAAAACCTGATGAGTTATATCATTCCTCTAAAGAATATAAGGGTAAGCGGATAGTCCATGCCGAAAAAATCGCATCAATCGATACGATTTCTGAGGAAATGTTTCGGATTATCATTTCCGGCGGTGGACAAGAACCTCCACCTAATTTTGGCGGAATGTTATCCTTTTTCATGGAACTGAAAGATGTTACTGAAGAAGGGCTGGCAGAATTGACAGGCATATCTGATCGTACAATTCGTCGATACAAAAACGATGAAGGTGACCGACCGACAATTGAAAATGTTGTTGCCATCGGGATTGCTCTGCACTTGTTTCCACACCAAAGTGTCAATTTGCTTGGTGCGGCGGGTTATCAGTTGCGAAAAAACCCTAAAGAGCGTGCATATCAATACCTTATCGATGTTGCATACAATAACACAGTCTATGAGTGTAATGAGTTCTTAAAAAATTTAGGAATGCTACCGTTAACAAATCTATAGAAGGGGGAATTCCTGTGGCTGACCGTTCGTTTAAGGAATACATCGGCAGTAGATTTTATGATCAATTCTTCAATGCCATAAAATCGTATATCATACAGAACCGTCATAATATCGAACTGCGTTCACGTACGGTCAGTAACGCTGATTACGCAGAACTCTCAGATTTTACAATCAAATCTGTTGGAATCGATGACCGAGATGGTATGGGAATCGCATTTGATGTCCTTGTTGAAGCGGAAATTTACGTCAAGGAGCACCATCGACATCGTGATATTATTGAGGATACCTGTTTTCCATGGCTCATTCTCTCCTGCACAGCTGATCTATCCAGAAATTTGGATGACCTCTGTATTCACCAGGTCGACCAGTACAATCAAAAAAGTAAACAGAGCAAGCCTTTGTCAGATTCTTTGGTTCCGATCAGCTATAAAATCGACCTTGATAAGATAGCTGCGGAATTTTTGAGAAAGCATTACCCAGAAGCATTACGAACCCCTATGCCGGTTGACCCCACGGTCCTTGCCGACAGGCTCGGTCTTTCGGTTGTTACGCAAGAACTGACAGAGGATTTTTCTGTATTTGGACAGATTTTCTTTCACGATTGTGATACCGAAGTATTTAATTCCGGCACTGGGAAGATGGAAACAGTTCACTTTCCGGCAAAGACTATAGTTGTTGATCCCAAGGCGTTTCTTTTGAGAAATCTGGGGTCTGTTAACAACACTATTGTGCATGAATGCGTCCATTGGGATCAGCATAGAAAAGCCTTTGAACTGGAGCGGTTGTATAACCGCGATGCCACACAAATAAAATGTTTGGTTATTGGTGGGTCGAAAGGTTCTTCCGACAGAACTGCTGCCGACTGGATGGAGTGGCAGGCAAACGCCTTAGCCCCTCGCATACAGATGCCGATAGGGGCGTTTAAGACGAAAGCGGCTGAATTTATTCGTAAGTATCAACGAGAAATGAAAGCTGCTCATATCGTGGATGTAATGGAAGCAGTCATCGATGCTCTTGCTGCATTTTTTGTTGTCTCTCGTCATGCTGCGAAAATGCGCATGGTGGATGCGGGTTATGAGGAAGCCATCGGTGCTTTTACCTTTATTGATGGGCATTATGTGAGACCCCACGCTTTCAAAAAGGGTAGTTTACAAAAAGATCAGACATACTGCATAAGTGCAGATGATGCGCAGATTATCGCTTTCAGCGATATGCGTCTTGCCGACCAGTCCCAAAAAGGTTCCTACATATATGTGGATTCGCATATGTGCTTGAATGACCCTAAGTATGTCACCCGAGATGAAAATAACGTCGTGCAGATGACTGATTACGGCCGATTGCACGTTGACGAGTGTTGCCTTGTTTTTAAGCTAAAAGTAAAGGCAACCAATAAATATGGCGAGGAATTTTATAAAGAGTGCGTTCTCTTTAGGGATGTAAATTCCGGTATTATCTTTCAGACCACTTTTGCAAAAGATGTCAGCGAAAATGTTATGGATAAGGCTGATGCAATTCTTGCGCATGAAAACGAGATGCAACGAGTATTGCAGGCTTTGCCTGCAACATTTGGGGATGCCCTTATTTATCTCATGGAATGGGCTGATATTTCCGTAGAGACCTTGGCGGAAAAGGCTTTAATATCGCCCAAAATGGTTCAGCGTATGCGCAATGATCCATCATATCCAAAGAACATCGACAGCGTAGTGGCTATTTGCATTGGGATGAATTTACCACCAGAATTAAGTAATGCGCTCATCAGCAGATCTGGCTACAACCTACGTCTTGCACAGAACGAAGCACATTTAATGTATAATTTTTTCCTCAACCATCTCTATATGGGATCAATCCACGAATGTAATGATATGCTGGTAGCAAAAAGTCTGCCGGTGATGACGGGAACAGAATGACTGCTCTTATTCATTTTTGCTGACATAGAGCAAAGGCACAAATGCCGGACTGACATTTAACAGGTGTCAGCCCGGCATTTTTATTTAGCTATCAGTCTCCTCTGTATTATCCGATACAGCGGCCCTCGCAAGAGCCGCCGCGGCAGCCGCTTCTTTCTGATGCTTTACCGTCCAGCCACCCTTGGGCGAAGGCTTGTAGGCCGCATTAACATCGTAGATCAGTGCAGACTCATCCGCAAAATAGATGCCCGGAATATTCCAGTTCTCTTCAACAGACCAATTAGCGGTTTTACGGATAAGGTCCGTAATAGCTGCGCTGCTGATTTTAATCTGGTACTTCTGCTCTCCCTCTGGCTTGGAGAAAGGCAGAGCGTTGGGCGCATCCTTATCACAGGCACGGATAGCAAACTGCTTGTCCTTCGTGTTGATCAGAACCTGAATGTACGGAGCATAGTGCAATTCAGCGGCGGTCTGATTGTTGAACTTCAGAATGTTGCCGGTCACAGTAGCAACAGATGCGGAACGGGTTCTAATGAGGTCAATGACGGTGAATTTCTCTAAAATAGACATGGTAAGTTACTCCTTTTCAATTACAAAGTTTTCGTCCTCCAACACAGTTGAAGGGGCGGTTTCAGTTGTCGTAGCCAGCTTTTCCATAATGCTGGCTACATCTTCTTGTTCCCAGGTGGGGTCTGCAATGAAAAATCCGGCCAAATGGCCTTTTACCACATAACGTGGTTTACACCGCTTGGTCTTTCGTTTTCTATATCGTCGTTCTTTACGGATTTGCTGTGCCAACAGCCAGTCGCTTCGTTCAATAATAGGGGCATGGTGTCCCTCAATGAAATACTGCGTTTCCAGTCCGTTGTTTTTTACACTCTTGTGAGTAAAGAAGTCTATCGTCACTGTTTTTTGACACAAGGCATCGCCACAGTATTTTTCATTGCGTAGAATGCCAAGGACGCTGCCGGAACTCCATGTCGATAGACCTTTTACGGTCAGAATGCCGCTTTTCGTCAGCAGTTCCGCAATCTGAGTGGATGAGTATCCTTCCAGATAGAGACTGTATATCGTGCGTACCACATCTGCCTCGTCCTCATCAATCTCCCAATCACGCCCTTTGTAGCCAAGCAGAGACCAGTTCGGATATATACCCATACCTTGGGCTCTGCGGCGCTTAAAAGACCATTTCAGACTATTGGACTTCTGCTCTGATTCGCTCTGAGCAACGAGACTTAATACGGTGATGACCATATCGCTGCTACGATCCAGAGTGTTGAGCTTTTCTGTTTCAAAGTACACACCCACAGGTGGATTGAGTTTGCGAAGCATAAAGATGTAATTAAGGCTGTCCAACACATTTCGTGCAAAACGGCTGACCTGCTTTGTGATAATCAGATCGATTTCACCCGCTTTGCATTTCTCTATCATTTCAAGAAAATGTTCGCGGTGCAGGACAGAGGTGCCGGAGATGCCCTCGTCAGCAAATATGCCTGCAAATTCCCATTCGGGGTTTTCATGAATCATTTTAGTGTAGTTTTGCACCTGTAATTCATAGCTGCTGGCCTGGTTATCCTCTTCGGTGCTGACTCTGCAGTATGCACAAACGCGGAGTTTTTTCTTTTCCACATCTGCAATCATGTCCTTTTTTGCGGGAATTATCTGGACTTCTTTTTGAGGGCCATTCGCATACACCTCACGAATCGCATCTTTGGTGGATTGCCTTTTTTCATCGCTTCGACCGCGTGGTCGAAGTGGTTTTTTCTTGGTTATTTTCATGGGGATTCACCTCCTCCTGCTGCATAATTGTAACCACGGCAAGAAATCCGCAGTTTACGGCAGCACGGAGCCGGCGCACCTATATTATACGACAAATGCGTTATTTTTGAGAAATAAATACATCTCAGCTAAGATGTACTTTGGCAAAAAAATAAGAAGCCCGAAGGCTTCCTATCATTCGTTATCATGGCTCATAGCTTTGAGCATATGAATGGCCGCTTCTTTTTGACTTGGCGTCAAGCATATCCAACAATCGAACAGTTCCTTCATATCAGGAGAAAGTTCCACCATGTCTGTATCGGCAAAGAACTGCGACATAGTGATGCCGAATCCTTTACATATCGTCTCAAGGGTCGCAACGGAGGGAACAGTATTTCTTCTGAATATGTTACCGATGGTAGACTGTGCCAAACCGCACTCTTTTGATAGTTTGTACTCCGTCCAACCGCGTTCCCGCAATAACTGCTGGAGACGAGCGTGCGTATCCATAGCATCACCACCTTTCTCATAACTATTTTACTTCCAAAGTGAACCGTAAAATACATACGAGTTGAAGTGAGAATAGGTATGTGATATGATGTAGTGTTGGATAGATCATACTGCGGAGGGGTACGCATGACCGAAACAGAAAAGCGAAAGCACCGGGTTTGCTTCACCGGGCATAGGCCTGAAAAATTGTCACGATGCGAAAAAGATATAAAAACGGACTTGGAAAAAGAAATCCGTCAGGCAATCGCTGACGGACTGAACGTCTTTATTACTGGCATGGCACGAGGGGTGGATATTTGGGCGGCTCAGATTGTCCTGAAGCTTCATAGTGAAGGGATGAATGTAAAGCTACTATGCGCCTGCCCTTATGATGGGTTTGAGCGAGGATGGAGCAATGATTGGCAAAGGCAGTATACTGATATATTAGGGTCTGCCGATTTCGTAAAATATGTTTGTCCGAGATATAGCCGTTCCTGTTTCCAAATTCGAAATGAGTGGATGGTCAACCATGCTGCCAGAGTGATTGCTGTCTTCAATGGCGAAAAGAGTGGTACAAAGAATACCATTGATTATGCCGATAAAATTGCGGTGCCAGTTGTTCGCATCGAGGGATAATCACGCTGAAACTATTCCTATCACAATGAAACTTTTATAGCCACGCTGAAACTATTCCTCAAAGAAAAGTTTCAGCGTGGCTATGTCTTTGACACAGAAAGGGCGGTTAGGGAGGGGAAAAGCAGCTGCATAAAGCCCACAATGAAACTATTCCAAAGTGTCGCTTTGCCGAAAAGCCTTGTGCCACAAGCATTTTTGCAAAAAGAATAAGGTTGATAGTTTCAGATACTCTCGTATCAAAACTATCAACCTTATTTGGTGCGAGTGACGGGACTTGAACCCGTACGTCGTGAAACACACGCCCCTCAAACGTGCCTGTCTGCCTATTCCAGCACACTCGCTAATATTAAGTTTTTGTATTGAGATTGTTTCCTCTCAATCAACGAGTGTTATTATACCACCGTAATTTACAAATGTCAACACTTTTTTTGAAAAAATACATTTCAGAAGCAATAAATTTGCAATTTGTATTTTTATGTGTTATAATAAAAATGTTATGATGTTGAAAAACATCAGTAAATAACAGAATAAAAGGTATTGTGAAGGAGAAAATATGAATAAAAAAATAAGTAAATTTGTTTCTTGTGTTCTTGCTGTAACTTTGTTTATGAGCCTTCTTACTGTTACCGCTTTTGCGGCAGAAAGTAATTATGATTTGAACGGCGACGGAAAGGTATCAGTATCTGATGTAACCGCTTTGCAGTTAAGAATTTCGGGGAACAGAAGTAATTGGACCGATGCATATGAAAAGCGTGCGGATATTAACGGTGACGGCAAAATTGATATTAATGATGTAACCGCTTTGCAAAATATTCTTATGAATGCGTCAAGCGGAGGTACAAGCAGCGGAGCAAGTGCAGCTAATTCATTTTTAATTAAATTACCGTCAAATAAAATTGACAGCAGTTATAAAGGAAGAACATATAAACTTTCCGATAAAGAAAGGGCTTACATAGAAAAAATTGTAATGGGTGAGTTCGGTACTTCTTATGCAGGTTCTGTATTTATTGCACAGTGTATAAGAGATGCTCTTGTTTACGGATATTGCAAAAATCCTATGGATTTAAGAAAATCATCTGCCAACGGCGGTATGGGGTATGACGGATACAGAGAAAATGTAAACGCAAACGCTAAAAATGCCGTGTCATATGTTTTTGACAATGGCGGTAACGCTGTTCAGCACCGTATACTTGTAATGTGTACAGATGAGTATTATAACGCTTATCCGAACAATTGGCATTCAACTCAAAATTACATAACAAAATACGAAAATGTACTGTTTTTTGACTATTGGAACTGATTTTTACCGCTGACCGAGAGGTTGGCGGTATTTTTATGCAACTTAACCTTTGTATTCTGCATTTTACCTAAAAATACTTTAAATTGAATATAATTTCTGCTATTCTATAAATGTACTTAATAAATGAATTTAACTTCACAGAGGGAATATATGAAGATAAAGATAATTAAAGACAGCACGGTTACCGAAACCGAGATTACGGTTAAATGTGCGGCTGTTGACGAGAATTTAAAAAGACTGCTTGACGAGCTTGAACATAACAATGCAAAGCTGACAGGCAGAATTGATGATAAAACATTTCTTATATCTGCTGAAATGATTTATTACATAGAAAGCGTTGATGAAAAGACATTTATTTATTCTCAAAATAAGGTGTATGAAACCGATTACAAACTCTATCAGACAGAACAGCTTTTACCGCAATCCGATTTTGTAAGGATAAGTAAAAATTGTATTCTTAATATAAGCAAACTTACGAGTGTAAAGCCATTGCTTAACGGAAAAATGGAGGTACATATGAATAACGGAGAAGTTCAGATTGTAAACAGACATTATTTAAAAGATTTTAAAAGTAAATTCGGACTGTAAAGGGGATAGAACAATGAATAAATTAAGTCAGTTTTTTTCTGTTTTTGTAAATTCATTTGCTTGGCAAACACTTATACTTGCTTTGCTCAATGTATTTTTAGGCAGCGGTTTTGTTTTTAATGCATACAGCGTGATTCAATGCTTTATTGTCGCATTGGTTATTTCTGTATTAATGTTTGTGACCGACATGATATTGTCAAACGGTTTTAAACTCAAACTTAGTTTGTTGACTGTAAGCATAATAGATATTTTAGAAGTTTTTGCCGTGGTTATGGTAGTAGGCGGAGCAATATTCGGTTGGTTTGATTTTGTAATGTCAGACTTGCTGATTGCGGCAGGTGTAATTATTGCGGTATTTTTGATAGTGTTTACAATTCATATGTTGAGAATGAAAGCAGATTCAAATACGATTAATAAAATATTAAAGGAGAGAAACAGCAATGAAAAAAGCAATAGTAATTGAAAATTTAACAAAGACTTACGGCGATTTAAAGGCTGTTGACAATATTAGTTTTTATGTTGAAGAAGGCAGTCTGTTTGCATTTTTAGGACCGAACGGAGCGGGAAAGTCAACCACCATAAGTATATTGAATACTTTTTTAAAGCCTGACGGCGGCAGAGTTGAAATCGGCGGAAGAATACTCGGAAAAGAAGATTCAAAAATAAGAGCCGAAATTGGTGCGGTATTTCAGGAAAGTTTGCTTGACCCGCTGCTTACCGTAAAAGAAAACCTCTCAATACGAGGCAGTTTTTACGGTTTAAAAGGTAAAAGTTTGAAAAATGCAGTTGCCGATGCTATCGAAAAATCGGGTGCAACCGATTTTATGAACAGACCGTACGGTAAACTTTCGGGCGGTCAGCGCAGAAGAGCAGATATTGCAAGAGCATTGATTAATACGCCTAAAATATTATTCCTTGACGAACCGACTACAGGACTTGACCCGCAAACAAGACTTTCAGTATGGGAAACCGTAAGTAATTTACGAAAAGAATACGGAATGACGGTTTTTCTTACCACTCATTATCTTGAAGAAGCAGAGAACGCAGGATATGTTGTAATTATGGATTCGGGTAAAATTGCGGCGCAAGGAACTCCCGTTGAACTTAAAAGCAAATATGTTTCGGATATGCTTACAATATACCATAAAGGCAGTACAATGGCGGATATTGAAAGGATACTGAAGTCAAAAAATATGAAATACACATTTACGAAAGAAACCGTGAAAATTCCCGTTAAGTCAACTTTTGCAGCTTTGCCGATAGTCAATGAGCTAAAGGATTACATATTTGATTTTGAAGTTCAGAAGGGTAAAATGGATGATTTATTTGTAGCTGTTACAGGAAAGGAGATAAAGTAATGCTTGCTTTGGTAAAAAGAAATATTAAAATATATTTCAGAAATAAGGGCGCTTGGCTTGCGTCTTTGCTTACGGTGTTTATAATCATCGGTTTGTATGCGCTTTTTCTCGGAGATCAACTTTCAAAAGGCTTTGAGGGTATAGGACTTGACAGTCCAAGACTTCTTACAGACGGTTGGATAATGGCAGGTATTATTTCTATTATGCCGCTTTCAATATCTCTCGGTGCGGTATCAATAGTAAGCGACAGGTCAAAAGGACTTTTTAAAGACTTTTACTGTTCACCTGTAAGCCGCAGCAGAATAACTCTCGGATATATTTTAAGTCTTGCTTTGATTTCGCTTTTTATTACATTGATAGGTTTTATTCTCGGTGAAATATACATAGTTGTAAACGGCGGAGAATTATTAAGCCTTTTGAATATACTTAAGGTTGTCGGCATAATTGCAATTGACGACCTTGCGACAACTTCTATTGTTATGTTTATTGCAATGTTTATAACAACCGAGGGCGCATATACCGCCGTATGTACGGTTATAGGTACAATTTCCGGATTTATTACAGGTATTTATATTCCTGTAGGTTCGTTACCTGATTCGGTTGCAACTGCAGTAAAATGTTTTCCGATTTCTCATGCGGGCAGTATGTTAAGACAGATTTTTACAGAGAGTGCAATTACCGAATGTACTAAATCTGTACCTGCCGAATTAAAACCTGATGTAATTAATCAGATTAATTCCGAGATGGGTATAATCTATTCATTCGGCGACCATACGGTGACTGATTTTGAAAGCATAATTGTTCTTGTTGCAACCGCAGCGGTTTTCTTTGTACTGACAGCTTTTGCGGCAAGAAGAAAAAAGAAGTAATTTATTTTTAATAATATACATAATAGGGGCGTTGTTTACATACAATGCTCTTATTTTTTATATAAATGCTTTTATTTCTTTGAAAATTATGTTATACTAAACAATGTATATTAGATTGGAAAAACCAAATTATAGATTCGGAGATGATATGATGAATTCTATTGAAAGAAAAATTATTGCCGACGGTGTTGCTTTTAACAACATCAAGGTAAATAGATTTAAAACAATCAGAATGAGCATTAATCTGTATGTACCTTTAAATGTTGAGGATGCGGCACACAATGCTCTTTTGCGTGGATTGCTTACACGCTCATGCAAGGCTTACCCTGATTTTACTCAATTCAGCAAAAAGCTCAGCGCTCTTTACGGAACAGATATTGTATCAAGCGTAAAAAAGACAGGCGCTTATCAGGTGCTAACTTTTACAGCGGTTGGTATTGACGACAGATATGTGTTTACCGACGAAATCATTTCAGCGGAAATTTCAAAGCTTTTGTGTGAGGTTATCTTTAATCCTAACATTACCGACGGTAAATTTAATGATAATGATTTTGAGCAGGAACGCAGACAGTTGCTTGACGCTATTGACGCAGAGTTTAACGATAAGCGTGGCTATGCGATAAGCACAATGCTTTCAAATATGCTTAAAAACGAAACCTGCGGAATCAAGCGTTACGGCAGTGTTGAAGAAATCAAAAAGATTACTCCCGAAAGCCTTGTGGATGCGTGGAAAAAATTATTAAAAGACTCTGTTGTGGAAATTTTCTATATCGGTGACAGCGGTGCCGACAAAGCGGAAAAAGTATTTACAGACGCATACAGCAAGATTGACAGAACACCTTGCAAGGTTGATATGAGTTATGTCAAGAGTGCGGACGAAGTACAGCGTGTTGTTGAAGAAATGGATGTTTCACAGTCAAAACTTGTACTCGGTTTCCGTTCGGGTGTCGGCTGTACAGATACCGAAAAAGAGTGGATTGCAGGCAGACTTATGTGCGCTGTTCTCGGAGGTACCGCCAACTCAAAACTTTTTAACAATGTAAGAGAAAAGCAGAGCCTTTGCTACTACTGTGCGGCAAGCTACAATTTTATTAACGGTCTTATGATTGTTGACAGCGGCGTACTCAATGAAAATATTGAAAAAACCGAGAAAGCAATTCTCAAAGAAGTTGAAGATATGAAAAACGGCAATATCACCGACTTTGAAATTGAGGCTACAAAGCGTGCAATAGTAAACGGATTCCGTACATCCAACGATACCACAGCCGGTATAGACAACTGGTATTCTTCACAGTTTATAAATGACGGTTTTAACAGCATTGAAGAACTTGCGGCAAAATATAATGCAGTTACAAAGGAAGAAATTGTAGAGGCAGCCAAAAAGCTCACACTTGATACTGTATATGTTCTTAAAAATAAATAAACTGCGAAAGGAAGTGTGTTAAATGGATATTAAAGAAATAAAATCTGAAAGAGTTGCAGAAAAATATTATAAAATAAATCATCCGTCGGGACTTACAATTTATGTATATCCAAAAGAGGGATACAATTCGGCTTATGCTATTTTCGGTACACGCTACGGCAGTATTAATACAAAGTTTTCCGTAGATGACGGCGAAACAATTACCGTACCTGACGGTATAGCGCATTATCTTGAGCATAAACTTTTTGAAAGCGAAGACGGCGACGCATTTGTTCGTTATGCACAAACAGGTGCAAATGCCAATGCTTATACAAGTTTTGAAAAGACCTGCTATCTTTTTTCTTGTACAGAAAAATTTGATGAAAGTCTTGAAATTTTACTTGATTTTGTTCAGTCACCGTATTTTACTGCGCAGACCGTAGCTAAGGAACAGGGTATTATCGGTCAGGAAATCAAAATGTATGATGATGCACCTGACTGGCGAGTAATGTTCAATATGCTTGAAAATATGTATCACAATCACCCTGTAAAGATTGATATTGCAGGTACGGTTGAAAGTATTGCTGAAATTACAGCCGAAAAATTATACGAAGTGTATAATGTGTTCTACAACCTTAACAATATGGTGCTTTGCGTTTCGGGCAATGTTACTGTCGACAAGGTTTTAAAAACAGCCGACAGACTTTTGAAACCGAGTGAAAAACATACTATTCACAATGTATTTGAAAACGAGCCTTACGAAATTGTTAAGCCGTATGTAGAACAGGAATTTTCTGTTTCTATGCCTATATTTAATCTCGGATTTAAGGAAAAAGCGGATTGCGTAAAAGGCGACGCACAGGCGGCTCATACAGATATTTTGCTATTCCTTTTAGCGTCTGAAACAAGTGAATTGTATCGTAAATTGCTTGATGCAAACCTTATTAACAGCTCGTTCTCTTATGAACTGTTTGACGGCCCCGGTTACTGTTCGGTTATCTTTGGCGGTGAGTCAAGAGAACCGCAGAAAGCAGCGGAAATGATTAAGGATTATATTGTTAAACTTAAAGAAAACGGAATTGATAAGGAAGAGTTTGAAATTGCCAAAAAATCAATTTACGGCGATACAGTTGCATCTCTCAATTCTGTAGATACAATTTCAAATATTCTTGCCGACTACCATTTCAAAGGCAATAATATGTTTGACTATATTGATGAAATCGCAAACGCTACAATAGAAGATGTTACAAAGCGACTTGATTGTATGCTTGATGTAAATAACTGTACTTTGTCGGTTGTAAAGCCAATTCAGGACGGTGAAAAGTAATGGACTATAATGTTTCGTTTCCGGGACTTGGTCTTGAATTTACCGTAAATCCTGTTGCTTTTACCATTGGTAATTACCCGGTTTATTGGTACGGTATAATTATTGCGTCGGGACTTCTGCTTGCAGTGCTTTATGCCTATGTCAGTTCCAAACGATACAATGTTGACGGCAATAAGCTGATTAATTGTATTCTTGTGGGAATAATAACGGGTATTATTGGCGCAAGACTTTACTACTGCTTTTTTGAATGGGATTATTACGGCAAAAATCCGATTGAAATTCTCTATATAAACAACGGCGGTCTTGCAATTTACGGCGGCGTTATCGGTGCGCTTTTAGGCGGTCTTACGGTTGCAAAAATTCAAAAAATGAAAGTTATGCCGATTCTCGATATTGCTATGATGGGCTTTTTGCTCGGACAGGGAATAGGCAGATGGGGCAATTTTATGAATCAGGAGGCATTCGGCTCACCTACCGATTTACCGTGGGGAATGGTAAGTCAGGGTACAGACAATGTTGCGGTTCACCCTTGCTTTTTCTATGAATCGGTATGGTGTCTGCTCGGATTTGTGGTTTTGCATTTTTACGGAAAATACAGACAAAGATATGCAGGACAGATTTTCTTCAGCTATCTTGTGTGGTACGGCTTTGAAAGAATGATAGTAGAGGGACTCAGAACAGACAGCCTATATATGCACTTCCAAATTTTTGGCAATGCGGTGCGAGTATCTCAGCTTTTGTCGGCAATTATTTTTATTGTAGGTATAGTTATGCTTTTGATAAACATTAAGAGAAAGGACAGTTTTTATGCAGATTATAGACGGAAAAAAGGTATCGGCTCAGGTAAAGCAAGAAGTAAAAAATGAAACCGAGCTTTTAAAGAAAGAACATTCAATCACCCCGGGACTTGCGGTTGTCATTGTAGGCGACGACCCTGCCTCAAGGGTATATGTAAACAATAAAAAGAAAGCCTGCGAGCTTGTGGGATTTCATTCTGAGGAATATGCTTTGCCTGCCGAAACCACACAGGAGGAGCTTTTAGACCTCGTAAAAACACTTAACGAGAAAAAGGACATTAACGGTATCCTCGTTCAGCTCCCACTTCCAAAACACCTTGATGATAAGACAGTAATCGAGGCAATAAATCCGCTCAAAGATGTTGATGCGTTCCATGCTGTAAATGTAGGTAAAATTATGCTCGGCGAGTATGATTTTCTCCCTTGCACGCCTGCCGGCGTAATGGAAATGCTCCATTATTACAATATTGAAGTCAGCGGTAAAAATTGCGTGGTAGTCGGCAGAAGCAACATTGTAGGCAAGCCGATGGCAATGCTTTTGCTCCACGAAAACGGCACTGTAACAATTTGCCACAGCCGCACAAAGAATCTTGCAGAGGTTTGCAGCAGGGCAGATATTCTTGTTGCAGCGGTAGGCAAACCGAAGTTTGTTACGGCAGATATGGTAAAAGAGGGCGCTGTGGTAATTGATGTAGGTATGGACAGAGATGAAAACGGCAAACTTTGCGGTGATGTTGATTTTGAGAATGTAAAGGACAAATGTTCATACATAACACCTGTTCCGGGCGGTGTTGGTCCTATGACAATTGCAACACTTATGAAAAACACTGTAAAGGCTGCAAAAATTCAGAATAACCTGTAAAAATAAGGTTGACAACAAATTATATTTGTGTTATGCTATATAAGCCGCATATTGTGGGTTGTTAAATGAGTTATTCTCTACCTGCAGATAGCGAGACATATGTAAAGGTGGGTACTAAAATGTACGCAGTTATTCAGACAGGCGGTAAGCAGTACAAGGTAACAAACGATCAGGTTATCTTCGTTGAAAAGCTTAACGCAGAGGCAAACGATACAGTAACATTCGATGTTATTGCTGTTGGTACAGATGACGGCATTAAGGTTGGCACTCCTGTTGTTGAGGGTGCAAAGGTTACTGCAGAGGTATTAAAGAACGGTAAAGGCAAGAAAATCAGAGTTGCTACTTACAAGCCAAAGAAAGGCGAGAAGAGAGCAATGGGTCACAGACAGCCTTACACACAGGTTAAGATTACTTCAATCGAGATCTGAGAATGATTACGGTAACATTTTTTAAATCGGCTGATTATTTTAAAGGCTTTAAAATATCCGGTCATGCTGATTTTAATACCAGCGGGCCTGATATAGTGTGTGCAGGCGTAAGCTCTGCGGCAATTATGACAGCCAATACAATCACCGAGGTTCTGCATACGGATGCAGAGGTTACCAACAGCGACGGCTTTATTAATTTAAGCCTTAGCAGTGCAGAGGCAAAAGAAGCATCTCATTTAATTGAGGGCTTATGGCTTCACTTATCTGCTTTACAAAAGCAGTACAAAAAGTATATTAAAGTTATTATTTCGGAGGTGTAAGGTAATGATTAAGGTAAATCTTCAGCTTTTCGCTCATAAAAAAGGTATGGGTTCTACAAAGAACGGCCGTGACAGTGAATCAAAGCGTCTTGGTGTAAAGCGTGCAGACGGACAGAAGGTTCTCGCAGGCAACATCCTTGTTAAGCAGAGAGGTACTCACATTCATCCAGGTAACAACGTAGGTATCGGTTCAGACGACACATTATTCGCAAAGATCGACGGCGTTGTAAAGTTTGAGCGTGTAGGCAAGGACAGAAAGCGTGCAAGCGTTTATCCTGTTGAGCAGTAATTTGCGCATTATCTTAGGGTGGATATTTATTATCCACCCTTTTTTGTTAGGTATTGATTTTTATTGTACTTTGAGGGTATAATAAAAATGGGTTTACAATTCATAATACTTAATTTTAAATCGTGATTTTCGGCAAATTTTGATAATGAATTAATCACCATTATAAATTATGAATTAGAAATAAATTCGTCATTTGGAGGTTAGCAGAGATGTTTGTAGATACAGCGAAAATTTATATAAAAGCCGGTGACGGCGGTGACGGTGCGGTATCGTTTCACCGAGAAAAATATGTTGCGGCAGGCGGCCCCGATGGCGGTGACGGCGGCAGAGGCGGAAATGTAGTGTTTGTTGCAGACACTAATCTTTCAACTCTTGCCGATTTCAGATATAAACGCAAATACCTTGCAAAAAAAGGCGAAAACGGTCGAGGCGGTCGCTGCAGAGGCAAAAATGCAGAGGATTTAATAATTCGTGTTCCTCTCGGTACACTTGTTAAAGAAGAGGAAACAGGCAGAGTTTTAGCCGATGTATCATCTTCAGAACCGTATATTGTTGCGAGAGGCGGTAAAGGCGGCTGGGGTAATCCGCATTTTGCTACTCCTGTTCGTCAGGTTCCCCGTTTTGCAAAACCCGGTTTACCCGGAGAAGAGTTTAATGTTACTCTTGAACTTAAACTTTTGGCGGATGTCGGACTTGTAGGATTCCCTAATGTAGGTAAAAGTACACTTGTATCCGTAGTTTCACAGGCAAAGCCGCTTATTGCAAACTACCATTTCACAACCATTACACCTGTACTTGGTGTTGTATCAATGGGTGAGGGTTCTTCTTTTGTAATGGCTGATATTCCCGGACTTATTGAGGGCGCATGGCAGGGAACAGGTCTTGGACATCAGTTTTTACGCCATATTGAGCGCTGCAGAATGCTCGTTCATATTGTTGATGTTTCAGGTTCGGAGGGAAGAGATCCGAAAGAAGATTTTGAAACCATTAACAATGAGCTTAAAAAGTTTAATCCCGAGCTTGCGGAAAGACCTATGATTGTTGCGGGAAACAAATGCGATATGGCAACTGATGAACAGATAGCGGATTTCAAGGCTTATGTTGAGGCACAAGGTTATGATTTCTTCCCGATTATGGCGGCAATTCGTTATGATGTTGATCCTATGTTAAATAAAATCAGAGAAATGCTCTCAAAACTTCCTCCGATTACTCATTATGAGGCAGAACCTGCTCCGATTGTGACAGCAGAGGATTTTGAAGATCATTCGGTTACCGTAAAGAATGTCAACGGCATTTACACGGTTGAGGCTGATTGGCTGTTGCAGGTTATGAAAAGCATCAATTTCGATGATTACGAAAGCCTTAACTATTTCCAAAAAGTTCTTATTGATAACGGTGTAATTGACGCACTTCGAGCAAAAGGCTGCGGCGAGGGCGACACGGTTTCAATATATGAGCTTGAATTTGATTTTGTTGACTAACAGGGTGTTTGTATGGAAAATGAGAATATAATTGAGCATACCTATGCAGACGAGGTTTCTCCGCTTACGCTTGCGTTTGTAGGCGACGGTGTGTACGATTTGCTTGTTCGTGCATATCTTGTACGACAGAGCAACCGTCCTGTAGGTGAGCTTAACAAAATAAAGGTTGGCTTTGTTAATTGCAAAAGTCAGGCAGAGTATGCCAAAGTTTTAATACCGCATCTTTCAGAAAAAGAATTATCGGTATATAAAAGAGGAAGAAATGCCGCCCCTAAATGTACTCCGAAAAACGGCACTGTGGCAGATTACCATAGTGCTACGGGACTTGAGAGTCTTTTCGGATACTTATATTTAAAAAATGAAAAAGAAAGAATTTCTGAGTTGTTTGATATTATTTTACATATTTCGCTAAATGGAAGTGGTAATTGTGAAAAATAAGCTTGATATTAAGACTGCGGTTGCCGACTATGCAATAATGCTTGCAGGAGCAGCTGTTTATGCAACTTCTGTTGTGGTTTTTACGGCTCCTAACGATATTGCACCGGGCGGACTTACTGGTGTGGCTACAATGCTTAATCATATGTTCGGTTTGCCTATAGGTACTATGGTGTTAGTTATGAACATTCCTTTGTTTATATGGGGCGCTGTTGAAAACGGCATTTCATTTCTTACAAAAACAATAGCAGGCACGGTATTCGCTTCAATACTTATAGATGTATTTACGCCTATTATGACTGCCTATACGGGCGACAGAATTTTGGTTGCGATATTTGGCGGAATACTTAACGGTGTCGGACTTGAAATGATATTTATGCGTGGCGGTTCGACAGGCGGCACGGATATTGTTGCTCTGAATTTGCACAAACATTTCCCGTATTTTTCAACAGGAAATCTTATTTTTGCAGCAGACGCACTTGTGCTTATTATGGTATTCTTTGTATATAACAGTATTGAAAGTGTTTTGTATGCTGTGGTTACAATATTTTTCAGTATTAAAGTTATTGACACCATTTCATACGGTGTTGCGAGAGATAACGGTAAACTTATGTTTATTATTACGGATAAATACGCAGAAATTTGCAGTATGATTATGACTGAAAATGACAGAGGAATAACTTTGCTTAACGGTGAGGGCGCATACAGCGGCAAGCCGAAAAGAGTTATTATGTGTGCTGTCAGACCGCATCAGGTATATAAAATTACAAACACCGTAAAAAGTGTGGATAAAAGAGCTTTTATTATAGTAACTACAGCCGGCTCTATCAAGGGCAAAGGCTTTATAACAAAAACCGGCATCGGCTCTTAAGCTGATGTCGGTTTTCGACTTTACATAAAGAAAATAATTTTAATTTCCGCCCGGTCCGTCTTGTCTTTCTCGTTTGTCATCAAGCGGCTTGTGCCCTGTAGTTACCCATTGATTATCGGTAGCACTCTTTTTATTTTCACCGTTTACAGTGGGCAAAGGCTTTATATTATTGCTGCCGTTCGTTCTGTGACACATAAAATCACCCCTTGATTTATTTTGCGATAAATCAAGGGGTTTATGAGCTTTAAGAAAAAATTAACGCTCTGAAAATTCTTTGCCTGTAATCAAATAATCAATAGATACATTAAAATACTCAGACATTTTAATGAGCATTGATATAGAAGGCTCACGCTTGCCATTTTCATAGTAGGAAAGAGCTTCTCTGGAGATATTCAAATCCATAGCAACCTTTTGTTGACTAAAATGCTTCTTTTTCCGTATTTCTTTTAATCCTGTCAAGATAATCACCTCTTGACAATAGTGTAACAGTGTGTCAACTATTTATGTAACAAAATGTTACATAAATAGTTGACAAAGAAGGGAAGATTATGTGAAAATGAATCATTTGTGTTGCTGCACTACTTATATTAGTGCGAACATCATAAAGCATAATATCAATAATACAGAAGAAAAAATAATGTTAGAAAGAGTTTGGTGATGTTTAAATGACTGAATTAAAAAATCAAAATTCTGAAAAGAATACAAAGTATTTTGGAATAGGTGTGGGCTTATTAGCAGCGACAGTATGTGTTTTTACCTTGATTTTATATTTAGGTTATTTGTTAAAATATGCATTTATTATTCCGTTTATTTCGATTTTAGTAATCACTTCATTTATAGTTATGGTTGTTACAGCTAAAAGAAGAGCCGATAGCTTAAGTAATACATATATTGCTGACGGTTATTTTAATCTTGCGTTACATGTTATCCTTTTACTTGTTATAGGCGGAATATGGCAATTAATTTGGATTTACAGAACAACAAGTTTTACTAACAATGACAAATCATCTGAATTCAGAAATCCGGTAACAAAGCTGTTGCTTAATATGTTTATTCCTTTTTACTCAATATATTGGATATATGTAACTGCCCAGAGAATTGATAATATTTCAAAAAGTAATGGTAATAATTCTGAAATATCTATGGTATGTCTTATTTGCGGAATTTTTATTCCTTTTGTATCTTTACTTATAATTCAAAATCAGATTAATAAAGTTTGTAATATGTCAGTAATAAATTTCGCTGATAATAATAACAAAAAATCAGATACAGAAGAACTGAGAGAATATAAGAAATTGCTTGATGACGGTGTAATAACACAGGAAGATTTTGATAATAAAAAGAATAAAATTTTGAAATAAAACAATAGCAGGGCATAAATTGGTATAGATTTAGGCCCTGCTGTTTTATGTTGTTATAATAGTTGTTATAATAAAAGAAAAGTAAAAAGGTCTATCGTCTTACGACAATAGACCTTTTCATGGTACGAGTGTTCATAACGGATTTATGAAAAATTCAGGTTTTATCGGCAGTTGCACACATTTCTCGCTCGCACATTTGTGATTTATTCAATTTCTCCGTAAAATAATAGTGTAATCGGAGGAATTACAAATGAAAAACTTTATTAAAGAATTGTATTACGGCAATATTGATCCGCAGGCACGAGGTTTCAAGAACGGCAGCTATCGGAAAAAGCAGATGACTATTCTCTCAGAAAGTGAAGCACTCCTGACTGAAAAGCTGACCGGTGATGAAAAGAAATCATTTCTTTCATTCATCAACACTTCTAATAGTATTTTAGCTCAGTCGGAACTCGACAGCTTTATGGTTGGTTTCAGATTAGGCACAAGGCTTATCCTTGATACCTTTGTGAACAATGATACGCCGTATGAAGAGTTTTTAAAGGAGGACAGCGAATGAGAAATCCAAAATACCACCTGTATCTAACACCCAATGAACGGCGCACGGTTATCAACAGCTTGATTGATTTGAGAAATGACCTTATAACACAGGGCAAGTACACCGATATCATCGACGAGCTGCTAATCAAGCTTACAAAAGCCAAAGTCAAGAAAGTCAAGGTCAAGGAGGTCTGACAATGGAGATTACATACACACAGCAGGGAGATTATTTACTTCCCAATTTAACGCTTCCCGAACAGGATAAACGACCTATCGGTTTATGGGGACAACAACACCTTCGCTATATCAAACGATGCCGCCCGATTTTATATACCAATATGCTCACAAAATGCAAACTGAACGAATACCTTGCCGACATTGACGAACAGGCGCAGAAGATATACAACGAGCTCGTGCAATCTTTCGCCAAAGAAGAAGGCTGCACCGAACAACTCAAAGCCACCAATCAAATGCTGTGGGTTCGCAAGATGAATAACGCCGTCCAACGAGCAAGAGAAGTTGTGAACGCTGAAATAATCTATAGCTAACACGTAGGCTGATGTAGTACAATAAGAGATTACATCAGCCTTTTTCTTGCTAATAATGGTTTACTATTCTTTTTTAATATCGGGCAACTGCGGCAAATCCTCCAAATTCACCGAATCTAATACATTCAACTGACGTGCAGCTAAATCGTGCAGTTTTGCCAAACAGCACGACGTTTAACATAATGGTAATCGAAGGTTGAATACTTCTGTATTTTGCTATATCTGTGAGTGATATATATTCATTTTTGAAATCTGTTGTGTAAATACCAATGTCAATTCCACCGGCGTGAATGGTATCTTTCTTGATTGCTTTTGTCATAACAAATTATCCTTCCGTATCCGATAAATCACCCATCTATCGAGCGTCGCGATTCTATTTACACATTTTCAATAAAACTTTTTCTAAGCAATCTTTACTGCTTGAAACATCTACATAATCATTGCTTCCCGGAGCATTGATTGTATTTGAGAATCGCAGATTATACAAATAATAATCATAAAGCAATTTTTCGTACTCACCTGGTTCAGCAGCAGATGAAGATTCTTCTGGTGGTGTCCATCTCCAGTTTTTGATTGCAGCATAAACAAAGCTATCAATAACTATTCCGGAAAGATGGTAACTTTTAAAGTAGTTATCTCGAATATATCGCATATGTTTACAGGTGTCAAATAATAACCCATTACTTGATTTGTTTTTATCACGCATAGCATCCTGCTCTGCTTTTGGATTAGTTGAACGCCAATTCCCACCCATATTTGTGTCAGGATATTTATAAATTATACCATTCCATCCGTATGTAACAAACGCAGGTAGTATTTCAAATTTCATACCATCGGAAAAAGCTATTTTAACAACCTGTCCATCAGCTCGTACATCTGAACGAGGATATGTATTAAGTATTGCTTCTCTTACAGCTTGCAATAGTCTGGACTGCCCATTTCCCTTATAAACGTTATGGCGATTGTATTCATCTTCAGGTAATTCAACAAGAATATCAACATCACTGGTATTAATTGCAGTTCCTCGTCCATAGGAACCAACGTAAAGACTATGTTCTTTGTCACTTTGAGAATCCCAAAATTCACGGTTAATTGCTTTAGTGACCGCTTTATACCGAGTTGAGATGCTTGTTCTAATGTCTGTCGAAATAACTTCTCCGCGCTTTTTGACGTTATAGCTCACTTTATATTCCTCCTCTTTAGTGTATCAGGTAAAAGTCTATCAATTTCTTCGTCAGAGTATGTGCCATCTTTACTTTCATTGATAGCTTTTCCTGCCTTTGCAACTGCACGATTAGTTGTATTTGGAGCGTCCTGATATGCTTCGTGTATACTGCTTTGCAGATTTTCAAATTCATCAAACAATTCTTTTGCGGTTTTTTCTTTAATTCTTATTCTTCCAAGCAGTGATAATAATTCATTTCTATAACATAAGAGTTTCGTAGCTGCGGTTTTATTCGATTTTGCCAAGTTCTTATAATCAAAAGTTGCTAATAAAGCACTAATTGTTGTGGTAACAAAAGACACAATAGCAGAAACTAACTTTATCCAAAACTGGTCAACAAAAACAATTGAAATAATACCAGCAGAAGTAAGCGACGCAGAGATTATATTAATCCAAGAAAACAACTTGTGACGAAATTCATATATCTCTGCTTGCTTTTCTTGTATCTTGTGAGTCCAAAAAACGTTGGCATATTGTGCTCTAACCACGTCTTCAAGTGTTGTGTAATCATCTTGCATAAGATTAACCTCCTTGCTCTATTAGGTGTTTTTATGCTTTTAATCCATAAAGCTAACATTCCCGCCGGACAGGATAAACTTCTTCAGATATCCTTCTGCTTTTTGGACTACACGGTGCGGTCTAATGGTGCAATCCTCCAGTTTTTCCATAGTTTCCTTCGCTTTTGCACGGTCAAGTGTTTCCATTATCTGATCAAAAAGTCCGCCTTCATACAGCTTTTCTTCCTTTAGGTGGAAAACCATAATTCTTGCCAGCTTATCTTTATCAAAACCAAACGCCTCGCTGAATACTTTGATATTTGCTTTCAGTGTATTTCTCTTATAAATCTCGATGTACTCAGCAAGAGTTTTTCCTTCGTCAAAATCTTTTAGCGCACCGGAGTAAATATCTTCCAAAATAGCTTCGGCAGTAATCTGATCCTCTGCCGGCAATTCTGCAAAACTGGATTTCAAATCATCGAGCAATGCTTTGATTTCTTCCGGCTTTGCACCATTGGAAAGGTCTTTCAATACTTCGGCAAACTGAGATTCCATAAACGCACGGTTAATCTCATTTGATGATACCTCGGTAAGAAAAGCCTTGATGTCATAAATCATATCGCCGCCGGGCTGAACAGTCCTCGGTATTTCGCTGTATCTTTGATGAAGAATTTCGTATGTTCTTTCATCGAGGTCAACCGTTACCTCTCCGGCATCCTCTGTGATATAAGTTCTCTTCGTCCAAGTAAAAAGCTGAGGAATAGAGCGATAATAATTGTTGCTGATGTTATTGAACAAGTCGGCAAACAGCTTGATGTCGCCCTGATTATCGGGAAGTCTGCTGAAATTCTCAATACCGTTTTTCTCGAACAGCTTGATGATGCTTTGATAATCGTTATTCATTCCGATGATGTTCTGTCCTAAAGACGGAACATATACATCTTGATAACCAGCTTCCGCATAGAGTCGCAGAGCTTCCTCTGCGTTTTTCTCCATTGTGTACGGCTTTCTGCAATACTTGATAATTCCGTACTGCTTTTCATATCCGTTAAGGCGATTTGTTCTTGAAACAGCCTGAATATACTGCTCGTAATCAATTACTTTATCCAAGTACAAGGTGTTAATCCATTTCGAGTCGAATCCGGTAAGAAGCTGATTAACAACGATAACAATATTAACCGCTTCCTCTCTTCTTGTATCAATATCCTTGTAAGGTTCTTTGTGCGCAAGACGAGAGCAAACATCATCCTTGAATCGACGATAAGCGCCGACTCTAAACTTGAAGTTGAAATGGTTATTGTAATCAATGAGGATTTCTTCTACTGCCTTATCCTTGAAGATATCATCGCTTGTATTATCTGTATGCGGATCAAAAACAGCAGTGACAAACAAATCTTTATCGTTGTCTTTTAATAAACGATAGTATTCAATCGCTTCACGGATTGAGGATGTAGCGAGAATATAGTGGAATTTACCACGGAAGCTGATTCGCTCCCATTTATTAAGAATATCCTGAACCACATTTTTGCGATGCTCTTTTCCGGTATCTCCGTCGGCATACAGACTGTTGCTGACGTCTGCTTCCACCTTGTCCATATCTCGGGAAGCAAGAGCGTGATATTTTTTGAATTCTTCATCGGTAAGACCTTCGACGCTATCTTTGCCGAGCTTCATCAGAGCAACCTTTTCTCTGAAATCTTCCTCGTCAAATGTTACGACTTTTGAAGGCTTGAACCCTAAAACATTTTTATCTCTGATTCCTTCTGAGATTGTATATTTGTGCAGACACGTGCCGAATAAGCCGTCGGTCGTAATACCGTCAACTGCGTTCTCCTTCATAATAGGGGTACCTGTAAAGCCAAAGAACATCGCTCTCGGATAGGTCAGCTTTATATCACGGAGCATTGTGCCGAAGGTAGAACGATGGGCTTCATCAACGATAAACACCAGTTTTTTCTTTTGCACCTTTGCAATACGTGCCGCATTCGGAGTAGGATTGACGGTTGTCAGGTTACTCATCTTCTGAATAGACGTAACAATCAGCAAATTGGGTGTGTCGTTCTCCAGCTTTGAGAGTAGGCTGTTGGTGTTAGCGGTATCTTCAATATCATCACAGTCCGAGAAGTTTCGATAATTATCATAAGTTTGTTTCCAAAGCTCGTCACGATCCATCAGGAAAACAATCTTGTCAACTTTACCGGAGGACTTTATCAGCTGTGCGCACTTAAAGCTCGTCATTGTTTTACCGCTACCGGTAGTGTGGTATACATAGCCGCCCTTTTGTCCGTCATCATCCCAATCTACTCGCTTGACTACCTGCGAATAGATTTTATAAGCAGCGTGATACTGATAACTGCGCATTACTTTGAGAATGTTATCTGTTCCGTCCGCAATCGTACCGTAACCGATCAGTCTGTGCGCCATCGGAATAGAAAGGAACTTTTCCGCAACTTCTTCCCAGTCGACAATATGCTTATTGTTGAAGTCACCCCAATGAAAATAGTAGTCGGAATTGAAAACTCTTTCACGTCCGGGATTCGCAAAGTACAGTGTTTCGGTCGGCGTCATTGCGACAAACACTTGAACAAGTGAAAAGAAGCCGGTAAATACGCCGTGCTGCATATATTTGCTGATTTGATTACACGCCTGTTCAACAGGCACAGGATTGTTTTTCAGTTCAATATGATACAGCGGCATACCGTTGATTAATAGCATCAAATCGCCTCTGCGGTTGCCGAGAATTTCTGACGAGATGGGGAGCTTTGGCTGGCGAGCTATCTGGTATACGCTTCTTCCTGCGGCAATCTCATCCTTGTCAAAGAGGAACAGATCCACACGTTTTCCAACGTGCTGTGCATCCTTGGAGTTATCACGGATGATAGAAATATATCTGCCGTTTAATCGGCGATTGATGGCAAAGGGAGTTTCGCCGTTGATTTGGGATATGATTTGTCCCATTTCCGTTTTGGTCAGAGGACAGCCGTTGAGCTTATCGGTTGTATTGTTATTGCTGAACAAAATTTTTGCCCAGTTTTCAATCAGCTCTTCTTCGGTTTTGTATTCCAGAATCTCTCTTGACCACTGATTGTCGAGTTGCGTCAGCTTGGCAATCAAGGCGTTTTCAAATTCTGTTTCGTTTTTGTATGACATAGTTGCCTCCGCTTCTTACACGAACATTTTGTGAAGCATTGCTTGTTTTATTTGTTCTAGTTTTTCAAGTTTGCGATGATGAAGGGCGATAAGGTGGTCGAGACTGCGAAATATTGTGCCAATCTTATGTGCCTCGTTTTCACCAGATGGCACAGCTACTTCAATCTTCGCTAAATCATTCACATTTATTGCGGGATAGCTCGTTCCAGTACAGTTATCCAAAACAACCTTTACAAAGCGTTCACTTTGAATAAGACTGAACAGAAAATACCCATCAACAAACGGACGCATCTGTGCATATCCAGTCGAAAAAACATAGTTATTATCGGACATTTCAAAGAGATAATTATTTTTTTGATATGGGCGAACGGTCTGATAAAATATGTCGCCAGTGCAAGCAAGTCGCTGTGCTCTTGACGGAGCAGATGACTTTATTTCCGTTCTATGTGACAACATCTCTGTGCCAACAACCGACTCTAAATCGACATATTCAAATGTTTGAGGTAGTTCATCTTTAGGATTGAACAACGCCAGTTCACCCAACTTACGCTGTTCCCAAGCGTCAGTAAATCCCTTAAAACGAATTTCCGGTACATTTGAACCATTTTTCGGAAACATTTTTTCAAGCATTGATTTTTTGATGTTTTTCAACTTTTCGTACTTGCGCTGATGAAGAGTGATAAGGGAGTCGAGAGTTCTAAAATGCTCACCAATCTGCTTTTGTTCTACTATCGATGGTATAGGAATTTCAATATCCATCATTTTATTTTTTGAAATATTGTATCTTGAAATGCCTTGTGCCAAAAAAGTAATCTTCTCTCTTATTGATGGAGAACGCAACATATAAGCAAGATAATATGGATTAAATTCTTTCGTTGGTCTATATCCAAAGCAAAAGCTATTTAAGTAGATATTCTCAGCATTTTCAAGCCAAACAGAGGACATTCCGACTTCCTCTGGTGTTTCAGAGGAAGTGGTAAAAAGCACATCTCCGAAAAGAACTTTGTTTTGTTTATTATCAATTTCAACTGTCTCGGTCATATTTGGCAAACATACGGAATTTGAAAACACATTCATATATGTTACAAACTTTGCCTCTCCATGCCCAAAATCATCCTTCGTTTTTCCAGACAATCCTGAATAAGTTTTTCCAACTTCACCCAACTTACGCTGTTCCCAATCTTCTGCAAATCCTATAAATCTAACTGCCGGAGTTTTATTCATTTTCTTTTCCTCCCAACAGTGTTTTGAATTGCTGAACTGCCGCCATATCAAAAGCATCACCTGTTAAGTCGTTAAGCATAATGGATAATGATTCCTCGGTCTTTGCTATATCGGTATCAAGGGTAAGAATTGGATTATCGTATTTGGTTATAATATCATTCACGGAACGGTTCAAATTGGAGATAATAGCGTTCGGAATGGCGTTAATGTTTTCCATTGCAGGCATAAGCCACTTTTCTTTCAGCAGCATTTTGATTTCATCGTCTGACAGCTTTACGATCGATTCTCGTGCCTTGATATCGAGGTCGGTTTTGAGCTCTTTGATTTGCTTTTTCAGAGCAGAAATCTGCTGACCGAGGAGGTACAAATGACGGATCTTATAATCATCTTCTTCCTCGTCGATTTCGATGTCGTTTTTGATTTGCTCAACAATCGCATTAATCGCCGATTGTTTATAGGTGCCGTTTTTGACTTTTTCCGTTTCATCGGGCCAAACGAGTTCCGGATGCCTTTCCTGAAACTCCACCTTCTGTTTAGGCTTCAGCGCAGCGTATTCCACGTACATCTTCGTTGTATCGTTAGATAGCGTTGCCAAAACCTCCTGATACTTTGCTTTTAGCTGCTTTGTATCAAGCTTTGCTTCAGACTGCTCATCACCGTCATCTTTCTTTTTCAGTTCTTCCTTGAGCTCATCGTCCAGCCCTTCCCAGAAAGATTCATATTCCGATGTTGCGCAGGACAGCTCTTTATTCAAACCATCCATTTGTGTGAATTCATCAGCAAATAGATGTTTTTGAATCAAAGCGAAGGGTATAACTCTGCCTTCTTCTCCTTTTTTGACAGCCTTTTTCTCCTTCTTATCATATACTTCAATATCTTCTACACTACGTGCAGCGTCAAATCCCTGCAAGCGGATTGCTTCCAAATCAAGGCTGATTTGTTTCCAAACATCGTCAAAGGCTTTATATACAAGATACTTGTCCACAATGCCAAACTGCTGACATAGTTCAAAAATACGATTGGTGATTTCTTTTTTCAGAGCAGCAACGTTTTTTACCTGATTGTCGATCAAAAGCTCATAGAGCTGATCTTCAAGCGCTTGGAAAGCTTCTTTGTAATTCGCTTCAAATGCAATAACATCAGCATTTTGTTTGATAGCATCAATAACTGAATCGCAGGATAATTCTGAGGTGTGTTCATTAATGCGTGTAAACAGCTCATCGCATAGTGACGGAAAAGCTTCCCAATATTTTTTGAGATGCTCAACCTCATAATTCGGGATTCCGCCAAATACGGTTGCGTGTAAATCAACAGGAACTTTTTCCTCCGATTCAATATATCGGGGGATGTTGAGGTTGTAGTCGTTATCTTTAATCGTTTGTTTAGAAACAAGAGAAGCAAAATGCGGAATGTTCTCTCTGTTCAAAACAGCGTCAACTATCTTTTTGATATGATGACCGGACAGGCGGTTTTTGTTGCCGTCCTTAAAGAACTCCTTTGAAGCGTCAACAATTAAAATATCACTGGCTTCACGGTGTTTTTTCAGTACCATAATGATGGTTGATATACCGGTGCCGTAAAAGCAGTTTGAAGGAAGTCCGATAATAGTTTCTATATTGTTGTTTTCTACCAACTGAGTGCGGATGTCTTTTTCGGAACCGCCTCTGAACAAAACGCCGTGAGGCATAACGATACACATAATGCCGTTATCTTTTAGGTGGTATAAATCGTGTAATAGAAAAGCGTAATCAGCCTTTGAAGCAGGAGCGATACCGTATTCTTTGTAACGAGGATCGTTTGTGTGGTTATCTGCATCCCATTTATGTGAATACGGCGGATTAGAAACTACACAATCAACAGGGACATACTCGTAGCTGTTTTCATCATTATCATCAAAATATGGCCAGTCGTTCGCTAATGTATCACCACGACGCACCTTGATATTGGACGGACTGATACCGCGCATAACAAGATTCATTCGCGTCAGGTTGAAGGTTTCCTGAATCAGCTCCTGCGCATAATAAGTGATATTGCCGCTGTCCTGCAAATACTTTTGCACACTCTGACCGATGTTGATAAGCAGAGAACCCGATCCGCTGGTTGGATCGAGAATATTAATTTGCTCACGGTCACGCAAATGATGGGCTACAATTTCAGACATCAATATCGAAATCTCGTGCGGCGTGTAAAATTCTCCGTCCTTCTTACTGTTGGACGCAAAGTTCTTCAGCAGGAACTCATAAATAAATCCGAGTACATCGTAGCCCTGATTTTCGTCCATAGGAATACGGCTGACTATCTTTATGATGTTCTTGATATGAGAAGTCTGATTGCTGATGGATCCCATTTTGCTCAGTTTTTCAGACAAGGATTTGAAAATCTCATTGAAAAGCTTTTGATGATCGGGATTGCTGCCAATATTTCTGACAAATGCATTTAGGGCGTCAGTTACATCAGACACCGTAAAAGTTGCTGTGTGATCCTTCCAAGTAGAGAAAAGGTCTTTATAGGCAATAAAATATCCAAGGTGATCTTTGCACTGCTGAACGGTTTCACTATCTTTTTCCGTCAGTTCCTCTGCCATTATCTCCATAGTCCAATCCTGTTTCTTTAGGTAAGAAACTTCATTTTCGGAAACAAAACGGTAGAAGATAAAACCTAATATAATATCCTTGTACTCAACGGCAGAAATTGATCCACGCATATCGTTGCAGGTATCCCAAATTAATGACGCTAATTGCTGTTTGTTCATTTTTTAACTCCTTTTTATCGTACCAAAGTTAGGTGATTCTTTGTGTTGAAACTTTTATTTTTCTTCCGGTACGAACTCCATAATGTCGTCTATCGTGCAATCCAGCGTTTCGCAAATTTTGCCTAAGACTTCAGTAGAAACATCCTTGCCCTGTGAAAGCTTACTCAATGAGTAATGAGTGATTTTTGCTTCACGCTCAAGATCGCTTTTTTTCATATCTTTATCAATGAGCAATTTCCAAAGTTTTTTATAACTAACAGCCATAATTACAACCTCCTTGATAGAAAACTCATATAAATATATGAAAATTATAGCATAAATCTTTGCAAAGCTCAATCAAATTTGATGATTTTCATATAAGAAATTTGATTTTTTTAAAGGCTGTTCTACAAACTCTCTTTGCAGTATCGGCATCGCTAAATCCGTGATCGGTGGCGATGTCGGTATAAGGCAGCGGTTTGATGAGCTTTTCCTTCGGTTTGCCATTTTCGTCTAAATCGGTTTTGTCGGCATAGTGATTACTGAAACACTCAGGGCAAAAGCCGAGGTGCTGGGCGAGCATTATTTTTTCTGTGTATTCCAAGCTGTCATAGGCTTCATACAGTTTATCATAAAGCTCCTGCTTGAAATAGATATTTTCAGGATTGAGCGAGGAATCGGGAAGAAGAAAATCTGTTGTCTGTTCGTCGTCCTCATCGTTACTCTGAATATCTACATAGTTTTCAGTAAGAATACCGCCTTCAATGATAGACTTTGTTTTATCATAGCTTTCACCGATTTGCGCTGCAACCTGAGAAATGGTTTCCTCCGTAAATTCACCGCCTGAATGATTGAAAATATCCATCACTTTACGAAGTCGGGCATATTCAAATTTGCTCTGCACGGAATAGCCCGTCCGCATTGTGCGGATATAGGTATGCGCCTCACGCTCCATATACCTCTGAGCATACGGCAGAAAAGGAGCTATGGAAATATCGTATTTCATCAGAGCCTTACATAAGCCTGTTACAAGGCTTTGCTTTATATCGGCAAAATGTTCTTCCATTGTGTATTTATTCCTAAAAAACTTCGCCTTTTCATTTAACGACGGCTCGTAATAGTGTAGGAACCAATAGAAATAATTGTCATCGCCGGTCTGGATATACTGCCGAATATACTCCTGCAAATCCCATTCAGGCGGTGGCGGAGTAATGCGGTATATTTCAAATTCTTTTTTCTCGATATGGCTCACTTTTGCTTGATTCTCCTGTCCGTTTCTCTATACAAATTCTCACGCTTCATATCCATTTTAAATTGACCGTTAGCGTAGTTGTCATCATACTTTGCTTTTTGCCAATACTCTTTAGCGACTTTCAGCGCCATTGCAGCAAACTCTGCTGTAATGGTGTTCCTTTTTTGTTCTACACGAATTGCAGAGCAACGGCTCTTGTAAATTGGATTGATAGGGTTACCTTCGGAAAGCTCCTTTTCCTTCATCCTCGTCGCATATTTTCGGCAGGTAATTGTTTTTCCTTTCAGCATATAGGGCGCAATACCGTTGCAATACACCTGCCGCCTTGCAGAAGTCATCAGGAAATAGCGCTTGCAGATCGGACACCTTCTCGGATAATGACCGTAGTACAAGCCCTCAAAAAAATCCGTGAGGACAAAGCTGTAGTACTTGTCAAAAAACATTCTTCTCGCCGTAACAATCGTTTTGCTTTTAGCCGTTTTACGCATAGCAACATACTCGGATGTCATATAGAGTTTTTCGTTGCCGAATATATCCAATTCAATCGGTAATAGATGCGGCTCGTCAAAGCGTTCCGCTTCATCAAGTCTGTTACAAAACTCAGTTAAGCCCTCAAATGCTTATCTCATATCGTTGCTGATACGATCATAAAAAGTCAGCGTTGTTATCATATCATCAAGTAGGTTATCCGCTGTTTTTTGCTGAACTTTATCTATTTCAATCGGGAGCAAATCCAAAGCAGATTCATTGATTCCCATAGCTAATATTTGAGCCTTTGCATTGAAATACTCTCGGATAAAGTCAGCGTTGTTCTCTGTGAAAAGTTCAGCTATTCTAATACACTCTGCTTCAACATCCAGCTTAGTGAACGGTTGCAGTTTAGGCAAGGTTTTTAAGATTTGGTGGATCTCCCACCCGGATCGTAAAACATCATTGTTATCAAGATAACCGGCAGAGATCGTATCGTATAAATGCCAGCTGTATTGTTTGTATACAGCCAACCGAGCCGCCGTATCGTCCTTATAGTATTGATTCAAAAGGTGCGTAGCGAACGTACCGGCAGGGTAAGTTTTGTTGCCGATCCGTATTCTTCCGTCACGAAAATCGGCGCTGAAAAAGCTGATTTTTTCCAAAATCAACACCTCCTCACTATCAAGTCTACCAAAATAGGTGTCCCATAAAACTCCCTTTGCTCCGTTTTAGAAGAAATTTTTGAAAAAATTTTGAATTGTTGTTTTCCGTAATATAAAATTATCGGCTTGAATTCTGATCGTTCAGTATTCAAGCTGTTTTTTAGTGTTTTCTTTTTGATTTTCACTATGTTTTCTTAAAACCCTAAGTTTTCGGATTTTCGTGTATTTAATACAGTAGAGGGACGAAAAGCCCTCCCAAATACACGAAAGGAGGAACAAGCTATGGTGCTGAAAATTACCGAAGAGCTGTCCGACAGAGTAAACCGCATTGTCCGTCATTCGTGCTGCAACTGCATTGACGACAACTGCCTGTTACTCGACTACGGCGAAGAACACAGCTGCGTGCAGCTGATCAGCAAGTACGGCATTTACTGCAACTATCTTTTGAAATGCGTATTGCCTGCTTTCCCAAAACTCTACGGCGACATACTCGCCTACAACGAAAAACTGAAAGGATGATTTTATGAAAACACTAAACAATTTTAAGATTATCGGTATCGACCACGGTTACGGCAATATGAAAACCGCTAACAATTGTTTCAAGACCGGTATAACCACCCACGACAGTGAACCGATGTTTACAAAGGATATGCTAACCTACAACGGCAAGTATTATCTGATAGGCGAAGGACACAAAGAGTTTCTGCCCGAAAAGCAGAATGACGAGGATTACTATATCCTTACTCTTGCCGCTATTGCCAGAGAACTTAACCGTGAACGTATCACCGACACAAAGGTATATATTGCCGCCGGACTTCCGCTGACTTGGGTAACACGGCAAAAAGAGGAATTCAAGAAATACCTGCTTCAACATCGAACGGTAGATTTCAAATTCCGCAGGACTGAATATCATATCGAAATCATCGGAGCAGATGTATTTCCGCAGGGCTTTGCGGCGATTGCCGAAAGACTTGGTGAATTTAAGGGTACGACAATGCTCTGCGACATCGGTAACGGTACGATGAATCTCTTGAAGATTTCCGACCGCAAGCCAGATATGCTCAATATGTTTACCGAAAAATACGGCGTGTATCAATGCACTCTCGCCGTCCGTGAAGCGATGATGAGAGAGCACCACACCAACCTTGACGAGAGTATCATTACGGAAGTCCTCAAGAAAGGCACAGCGGATATTGATGGAGAATATCTTAAGACAATCATTACGGCGACGAAAGCCTATACTGCCGAGATTTTACGTAAGCTCCGTGAGCACGACTACAATCCAAAGCTGATGAAGCTGTATGTTGTCGGTGGCGGCGGTTGTCTGATCCGTCATTTCGGAGAGTACGATAGAAACAGAGTATTTATCAATTCCGATATTTGCGCTACGGCAAAGGGCTATGAGTATATTGCCTACACAAAGCTTGTTAAGAACGGCGGTGCGGTATGATTAAGAACTTAAAGCTCCGCCTCAACTTGGACGTTGAAGCGGAGAAACGGGTATATGATTATCTCCAAAATTCCGAGCGCTCTATTAGTAAGGAAGCGATACGCTCTATCAATAAATACCTTGATTTGATAGAGGAACGAAAGAATGAGGACAGATTTCTTGACCGAGTTACCGCAACAATTCAAGATAATCTGAAAGCACTCACGCCTTTACTGAATCTGCTTACACTTACACAGCCTGTTGCGCAACCGCAGCAGGCTGTTCCTGTTTCGGAGAAAAAAGACAGTGCCGCTGAAGAAAATATGCTTGAATTTCTCGATAGCTTTTAGGCGACACTTTTGCTGTCAAAAGACCGCCAATTATCAGGCAATATGTCACCGCTTTTATTATACGGTACAAATTCCGATATTTCTGGCGACATTTGTCGAAAGTTTGACCACACTTTTGTCAACAAGGTTTTTGAGATTATTAAGACAGCACTATAAAAAGTATAAGGCACAGCAGAAGGGTTGAAATTACCACTCCGTGGCTGTGTCTTATACTGTAGCAAGCAGGGAATTTGTACGGCAAATTCCAAATACAACAGCCCTCAAAGCTGTTGTAAATCTTTAGGGACACCCTAACACCCGAAGAAAGAAGGTATATTTTTGAACGATAAAAATGCAAGAATCGAGCTGCGAGTTACGCAGTCCGAGAAAAAGAAGATAGCCCGGCTCGCTGAAAGCTGCGGCTTATCTCAATCCGAATATGTCAGACAAAGGACATTGGGCTATGCGCCGAGAACGGTGCCGCCTGATGTCTTTTTTGATTTCTACCAAACGCTCTGCCGTTTGTGTGACGAGGTTGCCGATAATGTATCACCTGATACCGAACGAAAGCTGCTTGAAGTCGTAGACGAAATCCAACAGCGCCTACTTCTGCCGGAGAAATCCTCTGCCAAGCAAATCTGTAAGGAGGTAACGACGTGGCAACAACAGGCTTCTGGCCCGTCAAAGGACGGCTAAAAGATGTTATCAATTACGCTGAAAATCCTGATAAAACTATCGAGCGCAAATATCTTGATGATGACTTAGCTGCCACTCTCAATTACGTTGAGAACAGCGACAAAACCGACCAAACAATGTACGTCAGTGGAATAAACTGTCCGAAGAAAAGGGCCTACGAACAGATGATGACCACAAAGCGACGTTTCGGCAAGCTCGGTGGCAACGTAGCGTATCACGGTTATCAGAGCTTTCAGTCAGGAGAGGTCACACCCGAAGAAGCACACCGTATCGGCATTGAAACCGCACGCCGTATGTGGGGCGATGATTATGAGATTGTCGTGACGACGCATCTAAATACGGCAAACATTCACAATCATATTGTCCTAAACAGTGTGTCCTTCCGCACCGGGAGGAAGTTTGAAAATCATATTTCAGACCATTACAAGCTGCGTGAAATTTCCGACGAGATCTGTCGTGAATATGGAAAATCCGTGCTTGAAAACGCTCCGTTCTACGGCGGCGACAAGGCATATTGGGTACGCAAGAGCGGACGAATACCGCACAAGGATATGCTGCGTCACGATGTCGATGAAGCCTTAGCCTGTACAATCAAGCCGTTTGATTTTGAATTTTATCTTCGCTCGCTCGGCTATCAGTTTGTGCGGAATTTCAAATATCAGCATCCGTCAGTGATCGCTCCTGACTGGCTGAAGCCTGTCAGATTAAGCAGTCTCGGCAAGGATTACACCAGAGAAACGATACTTAGGCGGCTTCAATCTCAGCGTGAGGATAAATACTTTGTGGATTTCTATACACCGAAATCGTATTATCAGCGCCAACCGCTGATAGTGAGAATCAGAGATTTTGAGAAAAGAACAGAGCCTGATGTTATCACGGCGCTGTTTGAGCTTATCATCACTATCGCAAAGCTCATCACAGGCAACAACGTGCAAAAGCGAGATTATCGTCCCGTATCTCCCGAATTGAGATTGGAAATACAGAATCTCGACCGAACGCTTGAGGAATACCATTTTCTCCGTGACCATAATGTGGAATGCGCAGAGGATTTTGTATCTTGCCGAAAGGAAATCGCCGAGCAAATCAAAACCTATGAAACCGAGCGGCAGCATATCCGCAACCGAATCCGCAGAGCGAAAACACCCGAAGAAGATTATTCTCTAAAAGAACAATGCAGAGAAATCACAAAGAAGCTGACACCCTTGCACAAGCAGCTCATTATCTGCGGGCGCATTGAAAACAAAGTGCCTCGACTCCGTGCTTTGATCGAACAGGAAAAGCAGCTGGAGCAAGGCAGATACAAGTACAAATATTATCACCAAAATAAAACGAAACAAAGGAGTTATGAACGATGACCAATATATCAATCAACAAATTACACGAATTCAGAGACCACCCGTATCAGGTGCTCGACAATGAGGAGATGAACAGCTTAATCGAGAGCGTTCAACAACAGGGGATTATGACGCCGCTGATTGTACGACCGCTTGAAGGCACAACCGACGAATACGAAATCATATCCGGACACCGCCGTTTCCGTGCGGCACAGAAGGCAGGACTTGCAGAAGTACCTGCCTTTATTCGTCCCGTTAGCCGTGACGAAGCAGCAATTATGGTGGTGGACAGCAATCTCCACAGGGAGCATCTTCTGCCGTCGGAAAAGGCGTTTGCTTACAAGCTGAAAGCCGAAGCGCTCAAGCATCAGGGACAGCGTACTGATCTCACTTCGGAGCAACTTGCACCGAAGTTATCGACTGAGCTGATTGCCGAACAGGAGGGAACCAGCAAAGATACAGTAAAACGCTATATCCGTCTGACTAAGCTCATCCCCGATATTCTCAAAATGGTCGATGAACAGCGTATTGCATTTTCTGTAGGCGTGGAGCTATCCTATCTAACCGAATACGAACAGCAGGATTTGTTTGAAGCAATAGAGCTGGAGGACAAAACGCCCTCGCTCTCACAAACAATCCAAATGAAAAAGCTCTCTCAGTCAGGCAAACTTGACAGCGATACCATATCAAAAATCATATCTGAGGAAAAACCGAATCAGCGTGAGAAAATCAGTTTTCAAATTGAAAAGCTGACTAAATTCTTTCCGAAAAGTTACACCCCGAGAGATATCGAACGTAAAATAATCAAGCTGATTGAGGACGACTATCGTAGCCGTCAGCGAAACAAAAACAGGGAGGAAAGATAATGAGTATTATACAATCACTTTACGGCGAAGAACACGAATACAAAGTCAACGGCGCTACTTACATTGTTTCAGCGGCGTTCAAGCACACAGGACGGAAAGAGGACAACACCTCTTTCCCGACTTGTGTTAAAAGGATAATAAACAGCGATTTCGCACATTTGATAATCACCAAGGAAAATGATACTATGGCAGCAGAAAATGTGTGTTCGGCTGTCGGAAAGGAGGACAACATTGCAGTCGAAAAAGAAACAGGATAAGGCAGGCATTACCGCCTTGTACTGCCGCCTTTCCCGTGACGACGGCGTGGAGGGTGACAGTAACTCGGTCGCCAATCAAAAGAAATTGTTAAAACGTTTTGCAAAGGAAAATGGGCTAACCAATACCCGATACTATGTTGACGATGGCTATACCGGTACAAATTTTGAGCGTCCCGGTTTTCAGAAGATGATCGAGGACATTGACCTCGGATATATCTCAACGGTGATTGTCAAAGATCTGTCCCGTCTCGGACGGCGATACGATATGGTCGGATATTATATGGACACCTATTTTCCCGACAGAGATGTTCGGTTCATCGCCGTTAACGACAATATCGACAGCGACGAAGGTGAAAGTGAAATTGCGCCGTTCAAAAATGTGTTGAACGAGTTTTACGCAAGGGACATTAGCAAAAAATGTCGATCATCCTATCGTATCAGGGGTAGCACAGGCGAGCCGTTAGCTCCGCCGCCATATGGATATATCAAATCTCCCGATAATCCTAAGAATTGGGTTATTGATCCCGAAGCGGCACAGGTCGTTCGTGACATCTTCAAAATGGCGCTTGAAGGTAAGAGCAACGAAACGATTGCCCGTATATTGCAGGAGCGCAAGGTGCTGATTCCTATGGCGTATTGGCAAGAAAAGGGTATTCGTAAAGGCGGTAAGGTCACACAGCCTAACAAATATAAATGGTGCAAAACTACCGTTACAAAGATTCTTACCCAGCAGGAGTATTGCGGCGATATCATCAACTTCAAGACGTATTCCAAATCATACAAGAATAAGAAACGCTACGACAATCCTAAAGAAAACTGGGTTATTTTCAAGGATGTTCACGAGCCGATTATCAGCCGTGATGATTTTGAGCTGGTGCAGATGCTTGTCGTAAAGACAAAGCGCCGTGCTCCTAAACAGGAAAACGGCGAGAAGAATATGTTTTGCGATTTTCTTTACTGTGCCGATTGCGGCAGCAAGTTATGGTATCACACGAATACTACCAACAAGGAAATCCATTATTTCAGCTGTTCCAACTATAAGAAGGATACCCGTGGGAATTGCGAAACCCGCCATTATATCCGTGCCGACGCTATCGAGCAGATCGTTATGCTTGAATTAAAGAGATTAGCAAAGTATTTGGAATCCCACGAGGAAGAATTTGCAAAGCTCCTCGCCGAAAAAACCAATGCCGATATGTTGGCGGAGCAGAAAACCTTGGAAACAGAGCTAAATCGGGCAATCGCCCGAAATGAAATGCTCACTTCGCTTTTCGCCAAAACCTATGAGGACAATGTATCGGGCAAGTTGAGCGATGAGATGTATATGGAGCTATCCCATAAATACGAGGTTGAACGTCTTGAACTGAAAACAAAGATTTTTGAGTACAAGGAGTGCCTTGCCAAAATCAGTGAAATGGAGCAAAACAAAGATGACTTTCTTAAATCTGTCAGAAAGTTTATGGAGATGGAATCCTTAACCGCACCAATGCTCCGGGAACTTATTGACCACATTGATGTGTACGAAAAAGAAGGCGGCAAAAAGAACTACACTCAACGTATCGTCATCTATTATCGTTTTGTCGGTTACTTAGAACTACCGTCATCAGATGACGAAAACTACAAAGCCAACACCCGTAAGGGCGTAGATGTGGAGTATATTCCCACAGTGAAATCCGCATAAGACAAAAGGTGAGCAGGCACAAAACCTGCTCACCACATACAAACCGGATGAAATTGAATAAAAGAATGAGTGTCCATAACATAAATCCGTTATGAACACTCATACTGGTGCCGGTGACCGGACTTGAACCGGTACGGTATCGCTACCGGCGGATTTTGAGTCCGCTACGTCTGCCAATTCCATCACACCGGCAAATACAAATTAATTATACAGTATATATTATAAAAAATCAAGTATATATTTTAAATCTTTTTAAAATTTAATAAATATTCTAATATCGAATATAAAATTGCATAAAAACAGGAAATTCTACATTTTTTTAATTTTTAATATCATTTTAGTTGCTTATTTAAAAAAATTATATTATAATATATCTGTATTTTTATTAGCAGTCAAGGCTGCAATTTATGGAGGAATGTCAAAATGGATAAAAAAGAGCTTCTTTATGAAGGTAAAGCAAAAAAAGTATTTTCTACAGAGAATCCTGACTACTGTATAGTTTCTTACAAAGATGACGCTACTGCTTTTAACGGTGAGAAAAAGGGCACAATCATCGGTAAGGGTGTTGTAAACAACCGTATGAGCAACTTTATGTTTAAGCTTCTTGAGGAAAAGGGTATTCCTACTGATTTCGTTGAAGAGCTCAATGACAGAGATACTGTTCTTAAAAAAGTTGAAATTGTACCTCTCGAAGTTATTGTAAGAAATAAGGCAGCAGGCAGCCTTTCAAAGAGACTTGGTCTTCCTGAAGGCACACCTATGAAAACTCCTGTTCTTGAGTTCTGCTATAAGGATGATGCACTCGGCGATCCTATGGTAAATGAATATCATATTCTTGCAGCCGGTTTTGCAACAAAAGAAGAGATTGATATTATTTCAAAGTATGCTCTCAAGATTAACGAGATTATGATTGACTTCTTTAAGGAGTGTAAGGTTGACCTTATCGACTTTAAGATTGAGTTCGGCAGATATAAGGGTCAGATTCTTCTTGCTGATGAGATTTCACCTGATACATGCCGTTTCTGGGATATGGATACTCAGGAAAAACTTGATAAAGACCGTTTCCGTCGTGATTTGGGCGGTGTTGAAGAGGCTTATGCCGAGATGATGAAGCGTATCGGCTTGGCTTAATATTCTGTTTAAATATACATTTACAAATCCCTTTTAGGGCATTAGTTTGATATTTTTACGGATGGTGGCGCTTTTTGAAAAATTCTTTCGACAATTACGCAAAAGAAGGACTGCACGAGGAATGTGGTGTTTTCGGAATATTTGGCGACGGTACAATTAACCCTGCTTATGCTTGTTATAACGGTTTGCTGGCTTTGCAGCACCGTGGACAGGAAAGCTGCGGTATAGCCGTTACCGATGATGGTGTAATAGATTACCATAAGGATATGGGACTTGTTACCGAGGTTTTTAATAACCGTATTCTTGATTCTTTACAAGGTCAGATGGGTATTGCTCATGTCCGTTATTCGACTGCCGGTGGCTCTGTGCTTGAAAATTCACAACCTCTCGTTATGCGTTATGTAAAAGGTACGCTTGCCGTTGCTCACAACGGTAACCTTACCAACGCTCTCGAAATACGCAGTCAGCTTGAACAGACAGGTGCTATTTTTCAGACAACTATCGACTCTGAAGCTATCTGTTATGTTATCGCAAGGGAAAGACTGAAATGTCATTCTGTTGAAGAGGCGGTTGCCCGTACTATGAGGGTTATTAAGGGTGCATATTCTCTGCTTGTTATGAGTCCGAGAAAACTTATTGCCGCCCGTGACCCGCACGGTTTCCGTCCGCTTTGTATGGGTAAGTATAATGATTCCGTGGTATTTGCAAGTGAGAGCGCAGCTCTTGACGCATGCGGAGCGAAATTTATCCGAGATATTGAACCCGGTGAAATTGTGGTTGTTGACAATAAAGAAATCCGCAGTATTAAACCGGATTTCGGAGAAGAAAAGAAGCAGTCACTTTGTGTTTTTGAATATATTTATTTTGCCCGCTCGGACTCCTTTATTGACGGTATCAGCGTTTATGAGGCAAGAAAACAGGCAGGCAGAATTTTGGCAAGGGAGTTTCCGGTAGAGGCGGATATGGTAATCGGCGTACCTGAATCGGGTATTGACGCCGCCATAGGCTACAGCGAAGAATCCGGAATTCCTTATGAAAAAGCTATTGTAAAAAACAGCTATATAGGCAGAACTTTCATTAAACCCAGTCAGAAAGAGCGTATGAAGAGTGTGCGCATAAAACTTAACCCTATTGCAGATAAAATAAAGGGTAAGCGTGTGGTCATTATTGATGACAGCATCGTGCGTGGTACTACTGTTGACAGAATTGTCACTATGCTCCGTGAAGCAGGTGCCAAAGAAGTTCATATGCGTATAAGCTCACCGCCGTTTATGTGGCCTTGCTACTACGGTACGGATATTCCGTCAAGGGGAGAGCTTATTGCCTGCAACCATACGGTTGAAGAAATCCGTCAGCTAAGCGGTGCGGATTCACTCGGTTATCTTCCCGCAGACAGCCTGCGTGAAATGTTGCACAATGCTCCGATAGGCTTTTGTGATGCTTGTTTCAGCGGTAATTATCCTGCTGAAACCACAAAAAAGACCTTTAAGGGCAAAGAGCGTGGCGGTATGAATTTTGATAAAAAATGCTGATAAACCTACATTCTGAAAGGATTTACTAATATGATTAAGGATACCTATGAGTCACCCTTGTCTGCAAGATATGCAAGCAAGGAAATGAAATATATTTTTTCTCCCGATATGAAATTCCGTACCTGGAGAAAACTTTGGATTGCTCTTGCTGAGGCAGAGATGGAACTTGGTCTTCCTATCACTCAAGAGCAGATCGACGAACTTAAGGAACACGCTGACGACATCAACTATGAAGTTGCTCAAGAGAGAGAAAAACTTGTTCGTCATGATGTAATGTCACATGTTTATGCTTACGGTGTACAGTGCCCTAATGCAAAAGGCATTATTCACCTTGGAGCAACATCATGTTATGTCGGTGACAATACAGATATTATCATTATGACAGAGGGCTTAAAGCTTATCAGAAATAAGCTTATTACCGTAATCCGCAATCTTTCAAAGTTTGCGGATGAGTACAAGGCTCTTCCTACACTTGCATTCACACATTTTCAGCCTGCACAGCCGACTACAGTCGGTAAGAGAGCTACTCTTTGGCTGCAGGAATTACTTATGGACCTTGAAGATGTTGAGTATCAGCTTTCAAAAGCTAAACTTCTCGGTTCAAAGGGTACAACAGGTACACAGGCAAGCTTTTTAGAACTTTTTGAGGGCGATCACGAAAAATGTAAGGCACTTGACAAGAAGATTGCTCAAAAAATGGGTTATAATTCTTGCTTTGCAGTATCGGGTCAAACTTACTCAAGAAAACTTGATTCGCAGTTTCTCAATGTTCTTGCCGGAATTGCACAGAGTGCGTCTAAGTTCTCAAATGATATTCGCCTTTTACAGCATCTTAAAGAGGTTGAAGAACCGTTTGAAAAGAATCAGATCGGTTCATCTGCAATGGCCTATAAGCGCAACCCAATGCGTTCGGAGCGTATAGGTTCACTTTCCCGTTATGTAATGTGTGATGTATTAAACGGTTATTTCACAACTGCGACACAGTGGTTTGAAAGAACTCTCGATGACTCTGCTAACAAGCGTTTGAGTATTCCGGAGGCATTCCTTGCCGTTGACGGTATTCTTTCACTTTATGCAAATGTTGCAGACGGTCTTGTAGTATATCCAAAGGTTATTGAGCAGCGTTTAAGAAAAGAACTTCCGTTTATGGCTACAGAGAATATTATGATGGACGCAGTTAAGTACAGAGGTGCTGACAGACAGCAGCTCCATGAGAAAATTCGTGTTCATTCAATGGCTGCATCTAAGGTTATCAAAGAAGAGGGCGGCGAAAACGACCTTCTCGAAAGAATTGCTAACGATGAGGCTTTCGGCGTAACTTTAGAGGATCTCGAAAAGATTTTACAGCCGGAGAAATATACAGGCAGAGCAAAAGAGCAGACAGAGGACTTCCTCGCAGAGTTGGTTCAGCCTGTTCTTGACAAGTATGCTGACATTGAATCAGATAAGCCTGAAATCAATGTATAAAATTTATATACACTTGTATTTATATATTTAAGGAGTTTTACAAATTATGGTTAAAGCAATAGTAGGTGCAAACTGGGGAGATGAAGGTAAGGGCAAAATTACCGATGTTCTCGCAAATGACAGTGACATTGTAATTCGCTTTCAGGGCGGTGCAAATGCAGGTCATACTATCGTAAACGAATATGGCAAATTTGCTTTGCATCAGCTTCCATCCGGTGTATTTCATCAGAATATTACTAATATTATTGGCAACGGCGTAGCTTTCAGCGTTGAAAATTTCGTAAAAGAAATCGCAGAACTTGAGAGCAGAGGCGTGCCGAAGCCAAAGATTATTATTTCAGACAGAGCGCAGATAGTTATGCCTTATCATGTTGCTTTTGACTGTTACGAGGAGGAGCGCCTCGGCAAAAATTCCTTTGGCTCAACAAAGAGCGGTATTGCTCCATTCTATTCAGATAAATACTCAAAAATCGGTTTCCAGATTAACGAGCTTTACGATGACCCTGATTCATTAAGAGAAAAAATCAAACACGCACTTGGCATTAAAAATGCTATTCTTAAGAATCTCTACAATAAGCCTGAGATTACAGAGGAAGAAGTATTTGATAAACTTATGGAGTACAAAGAGGCTCTTGCTCCTTATGTAGGAGATACTTTTGAGTTTATTCATAATGCACTTAAAGATGGTAAGAATATTCTTTTAGAGGGTCAGCTTGGCTCACTTAAGGATACCGACTTCGGTATTTATCCTATGGTTACATCTTCAAACACAATTGCAGGTTACGGCGCAGTAGGTGCGGGTATTCCGCCTTATGAAATTAAAGAAGTTATCACTGTTGTTAAGGCTTATTCAAGCGCAGTAGGTGCAGGTGAATTCGTTTCTGAAATCTTTGGTGAAGAGGCAGACGAGCTTAGAAGAAGAGGCGGCGACGGCGGCGAATTCGGTGCTACAACAGGCAGACCTCGCAGAATGGGTTGGCTTGACCTTGTTGCTACCCGTTACGGCTGTAAAGTACAGGGCGCAACACAGGTTGCATTCACCGTTCTCGATGTTCTCGGCTATCTTGACGAGATTCCTGTATGTGTTGGTTATGAGCTTGACGGCGAAGTTATCGATTACTTCCCATCAACAACAAAACTTAAGAGATGTAAGCCTATTCTTAAGAAATTAAAGGGTTGGAAATGTTCAATTTCCGGCATTAAAGATTATGACAAACTTCCTAAGGAATGTCGTGACTACATTGAATTTGCAGAAGAGCAGATTGGTGTGCCGATTAAGATTGTGTCTAACGGTCCATCAAGAGATGATATTATTTACAGATAAACAAAGGCCGGTAATGTAATGGAAAACAAAGAAAGAGTAATTGTCCTCGACTTTGGCGGACAGTATAATCAGCTTATTGCAAGGCGTGTTCGTGAGTGTAATGTATATTGCGAAATACTGCCGTACACAGTCAGCCTTGATAAAATTAAAGAATTAAATCCCACCGGTATTATTTTTACAGGTGGTCCGAATAGCGTGTACGATGAAAGCTCACCGCATATTTCAAAAGAAATTTTCAAGCTTAATATTCCTATTCTCGGTATTTGCTATGGTTGTCAGCTTATGGCATATACCCTTGGCGGTGTAGTAACTCCTGCTACAGATAATTCATCTTGTGAGTACGGCAAGACGATGACCAACTATAATAAAGACGATGTTATCTTTACAAATGCTTGTGAACACGGCGTTTCTTGGATGAGTCACCGTGACTATATAAGCACAGTACCGGACGGATTTACCGTAACTGCTACGACAGCGGTTTGTCCTGTTGCTGCTATGAGTTGCCCTGAAAGAAAACTTTACGGTGTACAGTTCCATCCGGAAGTTAATCACACAGAAAACGGTAAAGATATGCTCCGTTCATTCCTTTATGATGTTTGCGGTTGTAAAGGTGAATGGCAGATGGATAGTTTTATCGATTCAACAGTTGCAAAACTTAAAGAGCAAATCGGCGACAAGGGAGTAGTCCTCGGACTTTCCGGCGGTGTTGATTCTTCTGTTGCTGCCGCTCTTTTAAGTAAAGCAGTCGGTAAGCAGCTTACCTGTGTTTTCGTTGACCAGGGACTTATGCGTAAAGACGAAGGCGACTTTGTTGAGCAGACATTTACAAAACTTTTTGATATGAATTTTGTTCGTATTAATTGCCAAGAGGAATTTCTCTCAAAACTTAAGGGCGTATCAGAGCCGGAAGCAAAGAGAAAGATAATTGGCACAGAGTTTTATAATGTGTTTTGGAATAAAATTCGTGAGAACTACGGCAGTGGTTACTTTGCTCAAGGCACTATTTATCCTGACAGAATTGAAAGCGGTAAAGGTGATGCAGCAAAGATTAAAACTCACCACAATCAGGTAGAAGTACCGCAGGATATTACTTTTGAGGGAATTATTGAACCTTTGCAGGATCTTTTTAAAGATGAAGTACGAGTAGTTGGCGAAAAGCTCGGACTTCCTCATGAACTTGTATGGCGTCAGCCGTTCCCAGGTCCCGGACTCGGTGTTCGAGTAATCGGCGAAGTTACAGCTGATAAGGTAAAAATTTTGCAGGAGGCAGATGCAATCCTAAGAGAAGAAATGGATAAGTGCGGATATGCCTCACAGATGAGCCAGTTCTTTGCAGTCCTTCCGGGTGTAAAGACAGTAGGTGTAATGGGTGATTCCCGTACCTATGATGAACTTGTGGCAATCAGAGCCGTAACAACCGACGACTTTATGACAGCCGATTGGGCAAAAATCCCATATGATATTCTCGGCAGAGTTTCAAGCCGTATCATAAATGAAGTAGAACATGTAAACAGAGTTGTTTACGATATAACCTCCAAACCCCCCGGAACCGTGGAGTGGGAATGATTAACAAAACCCCGAAAAGTCTGATTAATACTGACTTTCCGGGGTTGTTTTTATATGCTGTGGGACTGTTATGGGACTAAAAACTAAAATTTATGTAATTCCAAGTAGCTCCTTACCTTTCTCGTTAAGTTCTGAAGCTAACATAGCTTGTTTATTTGGATATAGATGAGCATATGTATTTAGTGTAGTTTCAATATCTTTATGACCCAATCTATCCTTAATTAAAAGAATATTCATCCCCAATTCAATGCATAGTGAAGCATGAGAATGTCTTAAATCATGAACTCGTATTTCCTTAACGCCCGCTTTTTTTGCGTATCTTTTAAGAGCTGTGTTTAGAGTGCTATTAGAACTGAAATCAAAAATTCTGTCATGCTCTTCTATACCGTATAGTTTGGATACATAATCACATAATTCCTTATAACAGAATTCAGGAAGGGTTACTGTGCGCATACTATTATCTGTCTTAGCTTCTGTAGTTTTAAATTGTTGATTTTTCCAGTTTCCTGTCTTGCTAACTACAATTGCACCGTCAACAATATCTGCCGGTGTTAATGAAGCCAATTCTCCTTTTCTAAATCCTCCCCAATATAGTAAATTGAAGGCGATATGATAACCAGGTTCTTTTACTACGGAAATGAATTGCTTGTATTCATCCATTGTCCAATACTGCATTGTTCCTGCTTTTTTAGAACCAATTGTACCAGCAATAGTGCACGGATTACTTGTAAGGCCATAATATTTAACAGCATAATTGAGTATTGATGATAATTGGCTATTAATAGAACGCATATATGTCTTTGAAAAATTCTTCTTTATGATTTCATTTTGCCACATTCTTATATCTGCTGCTGATATTTCAGAAATTTTTTTGTCTTTAAAATATGGAAGTATATGTAATTTTACAATACTCGTTTTGGTATCAATTGTAGTTTCTTTTTTCTTACTTGTATTATCCTTAAGGTATAAAGAATACAACTTTGAAAATGTAAGTTCTGTGTTTGTTATAGGACCACTTAAAAATTCTCTTTCAAAAGCCAATGCTTCTCTGCGTGTCTTGAAACCGCGCTTTTTTTTCCTTTTGCGTTGACCTGTCCAATCAACAAAATAGAACATTGAATACCATGTTCCTCTGTTTTTTTCGTCTTTGTAAGCCGGCATATTATTCAACTACCTTTACATCTTTTAAATCGTCATATAGTTCATTTCGCTTTTCTTTAACTGTATCATAATCAGAGTAACCTTGCTTATACGAAAAAATATAATAATGTAGTGTGGAAACATCTGATTCAATATCATAATTTGAAAAATGAGTATTATCTTTTTTGCTTGTTGTTGGAAGTTTATTTTGGTTTTCGTATAATGCATCTATTGCCTCATAAGCTTCATCTGATGTTATTTCAAAATTTAAACACTGATCAGCTATCTCAAGTGCCTTTTGTCCATATTTATAATGTGCATCATCAATTGCGTTATTTGAATTTTTTTCGGTTGGAATGCATCCACTTGATAATATGAGAATTGATGATAAAAGCATTAGTAAAAATTTTTTCATAAATGATTTTCCTATTCAGATAGTGTAATATTATCAATAAATATATTAAAAAAAGTTTGTTTATCAATATCACAAGGAAACACATCAAAAGAATATTCAAAAAATTTGTTTTCTAAGTCTTGAATTGTAAATTCATTAGTGTTTATATAATATGAAATTTCCCTAACAAAAGAATCAACAAATGATTTTAATATATCTTGATAGTCATAATAACATACATATAAAAGTAAAACGCTTTCCATTAAACAATCTTTCAAATCTTTATATACAATAGAAAGTGAATATAAGTCATTTCGATATGATCCCCAATCTTTTTTATCGATGCTTTCTTTTGCACGCATTAATATAATTTCAATGAAGTCTTTATGAAAATCTAAGTTTTTACTTATTTTTTTGTATTCGCAAATTTTTTTTATACTAATATTAAGCTGGTTATAATAATTGTGTGCAAAAAATATTTGTGGATTTTTGTCAATAATAAGTTTTCCTTTTTTGGTAACTTTAAAATATATTTCATTAAAATAATCTGAAATAACTTTTTTATCAAAATTATCTAATATTCTTGAAATTAAAATATCTTTTGTTCCCATTTTTTTGAGACCTTTTTGTTCAAGAAAATTTTTCAGCTCTTTCACTTTTGTTTTACTTAATGTAAATTCCAGGTTAGCAATTTCGATAAAATTACCTTGTATAAGTCGGTTTATTGATTTATCTAAATCTAAATTAAAATCAAACGAAAAATATTGAGGTAAAGTTATATGAGTTGCTGAATGACCATCAAGATAATCAAGTAGTTTGATTTCATAAGGATTTAAAATAATATTATCATCATTTGCAACTTGACTTGGAATTTTTATGAGATTAACATTTTCTTCATGTTTTTTATAAAAATCAAAACTTTTTTCTAAACTTTCTAAAGTCAATAAATCGAGCTTATTGTTTGATAACCTGATATCTTTTTCCAAGGTTCTTCTTTCACGTGCATTATAAAATTCATTTATTGATCTTTCGTCAAGTTTACTGAGTCTTTCTTGGATTGATTCTTCCAAGGTTGGATCAAAACGTCTGTTTTCTTCTTCTATATCCTTTTTTATCTCTGAAAAAATTTGTTCATAGATTTTTTTGCGTTCTTCTTCAGACTCAAATAACGAAGCCATAAAGATCACCTCTAAACAGTTATTTTATAACAATATTTTATTTAATCTTGAAAAAGTTAAAATTTTGTCATATTTATTCATATAATAGTTTATTGTGTAACAATGCACAGTAAATGCTAAAAGGAGTAAAACAAATGACAAATTTAGAAAAACTTATTGAAAGCTACAAGACGCTTTCGTCTGAGGAGATTAAAAAAGTACTTACTTTCGTTGAGATTTTAAAAACTCAACATATTCAAGGACCTTCTGAGTCTCCTCGTCAGACAGGGAAGAAGAAGCATCAATAAGTTTTTGTAATTCTTCAGATACCGACTGTTCATTTTGAGCAGTTGGTTCTTTTTTTATATCTGTTTTTCCAACAAGCAGATAATCTACAGAACAATTGAAATATTTAGATAACGCTTCTAAAATATCATATTTTGGAATATTACCATTCTGTTTCCAATATGTGAATGAGTTTTTATTAATATGTAGCTCTTCAGATAAAGTTTTTGCTGTTACATTATTATTTTTCATTAACCCATTTAATCTATCCCAAAAAGTCATAATATCACCTGTAAAAATCACTAAAAATTAGGAATATATTTTGTGGAATATAACAAAATCCTAAAAAAATAATATTTATGCTTGAAATCCTATTATTTTAGGATTATAATATAACCAAGTTATAAAGAAAATGCAAAAACCTCTTAGAGCAAAGAGAAAGCAAGCGTTAAAATTATAACTTAGTTATAATCTATAATACCATATCGGCACTAAAAAAACAAGGGAGGTGTGCTAATGAATATCGGCAAAAATATCAAAAAGTATCGCAAGGATCGCGGTATTACTCAAGAAGAACTTGCTAAGTGTGCAGGTGTAAGCCAGGCAATGGTTAATTATTTTGAGAAAGGTCTTAAAATGCCATCAGTAATTGCACTTGCTGCTATTGCGAAAAGGCTTGGTGTCAAAGTTGATGAGCTTATTAATTAAAGTTTTATTACTTTAATTATATTATAGCGTAAATAAGGAGAATGAGCATGGAAGAAATTTACACTAATATCTACCAGGAAAGTAGAAAAAAGGCAGGTTTAGAACAGTTTGAAGCTGCCGATAGAATCGGAGTATCATACCACACACTCCAAAAGTATGAGAAAAAAATCAATCCCATTGTTCCTCATGACAGCGTTGTTAGAAATATGGTGATTGCCTACAATGATAAGTCACTTGCGTATAAGCATATTAAAGCATCAGCACTTGGCGAGTTTTTACCGGATTTTGAAAATGACCAGTCTTTGACAGTTTCAGCACTTACAATGATTAATGATTTCCGTAATATGCAGGAAATGATATGTAAGATTGTATCTATTACCTGTGACGGCAAAGTTGATAAAACTGAAGAAAAAGACTGGTCAGACATTCAGAAAGCCGGCAATAACCTGATGAAGAGCTTAAATTCTTTGTTGAATTCGAGAGGTGATATTCATGTGGATTAATGCAGAAGGTGTAATGATAGCCTTAAATGTAAGTAAAACATATGCTTATAAGGTGATTAAGAACCTCAAGGAACAGCAGGAAAAGGATGGCTATTATGTTAATCCTAAATGTCAAATTCCTATTCGCTATTTTTGTGAGAAAATGGGTCTTGATATAGACGAAGTTAAGGCATTAATTGCCTGAATATTGCAAAGGAGAATATTATTATGACTATTTTAAAAACAATTCTTAGAGCAAAACTTAAAAAGCAACCAACAATAGTGGTTACATTCGATGATGTTTATGGTTTTCCATCAGTCTTATGTCAGAGAGTTACCAAAGAGCAGTTCAATGATACTGCACTGATGTTTATGGGAACAAACCGTGAAATCAAAAAAGGTAGAGATGTTCTTAATCTCAATCCACAGAAAAGAATTAAGAAGAAGGAAAGCAATATCCATAAATTTTTCCGCATTCTTTTCTCAAAAGAAACTATGCCAATCAGATGAGTGTTATAAGATGCAGACTTTGTAACCGCATTTTAACTTCACAGGATAGTATTAAGCATGGTTATGGTCCATTATGCTTTTTTAAAATGTTTGGATACAGACCTCAAAAGCCTCATTTGCACATTCAAAATTATAATGGCTATGTAAAAGCAAAAGAAATACCGCCATTATTTTATGATGAGGAGGATGATAAAGGAATGGGAACTATTACAGTTGTAAATAGATCAGAACTTACAGACAAAGCTGCACTCGCTCTTGCAGCGGATTATTACAATCATAGAGATGACGCAGAACTTATCGAAGTAATGAATTCGTTAAAGGTAAAAATCTTTAAGAAAGGTCATAAGTTTGTGATTCTTGACATTGAGAAAGGAGTGAACGAATGACATATCTTGAATTTATAAGTAGGAATGGCCACATATGTTCAGAAAGCGAATTTGAAATTGCAAGAGCACAAGCAAAGAATAAACTTGCAGTTATAGTAAATCGTTTTGGTGATGCAAATGGTTTGAGACTGAAAAGTGATTATTTAAATCAGCTTGTACTTGAAGAAATTAGAGCTGAAAGGTATTCATCAACAATGTTTGATTTGTTTAGTTGCAAAAGAATATCCCACATTGCGTGAGCCTTGCAATGTGGGATAAGAGCTAAAGAAATTTAAACTACTATTATTATATCACAAACAATAAAAAAATCAATAGTAGGAGGATGAAAATATTGCAGTCATGTGATATATGTTTGAGTTCGCCCTGCAAAGCTTCTTGCCCGAATGCCCCAGAGCCTCCTGTAATGGGTCATTGCAAAATGTGTAATGACGAACTTAGATACGATTACAATTATTTTAGAGATACAAACGATGATATTTTCTGCTCTCGCGAATGTGCTGACGCATTCCACGGGATTACAGAGGAAGAATGGTCATCAGACGATATTGAAGAAGGAGATTATTATGACTAAGATTATTGGACCAGTTAATTTACTTGAAACATCCGACGAGGCTGATGAGGTTGCTATTCAGCCTACCGAGGTTACAGAAACCGAACCGGAGCAGCTTATTGTAGTTGAGCAAGTTCCTGTTATTATCGAAAGACTTGAATCTGTTAAGTCAGTAATCGAGGAGAAAGTTGAAACTGCTTGTGCAATGATTTGTACAGACGAAAATTACAAAGAGATAAAAAAACTTCGTGCTTCACTTAATAAAGAATTTGCTGAATTTGAAAACCTTAGAAAAACTGTTAAATCAGAGATAATGACGCCTTATGAACATTTCGAGAAGGTCTATAAGGAATGTATTTCAGGACCTTACAAGAAAGCTGATGCAGCTTTAAAAAGTAAAAATGAAGCTGTTGAGCATGGATTGAAAAGAGAAAAGTATGAGAAGTCAAAGGCTTATTTTGACGAATACTCACAGGCTCTCGGCATTGACTTTATAAAATTTGAGCAGGTCGGTTTAAACATAACTATGACAGTGACTTTAAAGAAGCTAAGAGAAAATATTAAAGCTTTTCTTGATAAAGTTATGGACGATTTGAAACTTATTGCTACGCAGGAACACAAGGACGAAATATTGTATCACTACAAAAAAGTTGATGGTATGACATTTCTTAATGCAAGCAAAGCAATAACACTTGTAAGTGAAAAATTCAAGGCTATTGAGGCAGAACGAGTACGAGCAGAAGCTGAAAAAGCAGAGCGTGAGAAAGCAGAACTTAACGAGCAAGCAACATTGAACGAATATGAACCGTTCGAGGCAAATGTTGCAGTAGAAGTAGCTCCACCGGAAGAAGAACCACATATTAATCAAACCGATGAAAAAGTATTTCCTCTTACCTTTACAGTATATGGTACTAAAACGCAGCTTAAAGATTTTGCAATAGCAGTTAAAAAGTTAATCAACGAAAGGGGTCTTAGATATGAGTAATTATTATCAGCCTACTCAAAAACAGATTGAAAAGAAAAAGCCAAAATTTTCCGCTATGCTTCAGACTAATGCATTTAAGAAAAGTCTTGCGAATGCTATGCAAAACCCAAAGGAAATACAAAAGTTTACAGCTGCGATTACTTCGGTAGTGAGTACCAATCCGGCTATTGAAGAATGTGATGCAGGTAGTATTCTTTCTGCTGCACTTTGTGGTCATGCACTTGGACTTCCACCATCTCCACAGCTTGGTCAGTATTACCTTGTACCGTTCAAGCATAAAGAAAAAAAAGACAAATTTGGCAATATTATTGAACCGGCGGGAACAAGTGCTACATTTGTACTTGGATATAGAGGTTATCTTCAGCTTGCTATTCGCAGCGGTCAGTACAAAAAAATAAATGTTCTTGAAATCAAAGAGGGAGAACTGATTAAGTGGGACCCACTTACAGAAGAAATCTCTATCAAAATGATTGAAGATGAAACAGAGCGTGAAAACGCTGAAACAGTCGGATATTATGCTTATTTTCGATACACAAATGGCTTTGAAAAGGCTCTTTATTGGAATAAGAATAAGATGGTACAACACGCAAAGAAATATTCATCTGGTTATGTAAATGATATTAAAAAAGGTACAAATTATACTTTCTGGGCAAAAGATTTTGACAGTATGGCTAAAAAGACGATGCTTAGACAGCTTATCAGCAAATGGGGAGTGATGAGCGTTGATATGCAGACAGCATATGAAGCTGATAACCATGTCATTAAGGACGATGGCAATCCCGATTACGATATGGTTGATGTTGAAGTATCTAACAATGAAAATGAATATGAACAAACAAACTTTGAACAGACATCACCTGAACCTGCACAACAGGTAACAGAAGAACAGTTCTCAATTGATGATCTTGCAGAGTGAGCAAGATGATTGATTTAGATATTATTAGTACAGGCTCTAAAGGCAACGCAGTCTTTCTTGACGGTCAGACCTTGATTGATTGCGGAGTGCCTTTTAGCAAACTTGTTGATGCGAAAGTTGTTGATAAGATTAAGTATATTTTCCTAACTCATCAACACAGAGATCATTGCAATATTGCAACCATTAAGAGACTTATTAACGAACACCCCCTAATTAAGATAATCTACCCAAATTATCTGTGCAGACATTTTAGTGATTTTGAAACCCCCTTTCTGATAAAAAGTTCGTGTATAGTTACTGAGAGCAAATGGTACACAATAGGCAATATTACATTTTCAGCTTTTCCGTTAAGACACGATGTGCCTAATGTAGGCTGGAAGCTCTACTTTCGCACTCAACAGGGGATATATAAAGTCATATATGCTACCGATACTGCGGATATATCTCATATCGTAGCTAAAAATTATGACTTGTATCTTATCGAGGCTAATTTCACTCAAGATGAAATTATTAATCGAATAAAAGATAAGAGAATGAATGGTCAATATGTGTACGAGGAGAGAGTTCTTCGTACACATTTGAGCAAAGAAAAATGCGATGAATGGTTGTATCAGAACATGGGTGTCAACAGTGCTTATGTTTATATGCACCAACATGAGGTCTTATTATTATGATTACATCAGCAAATATAGTTGCATATGACGGCTACAACTTAATAGTAAGACCTCGTGACCGCATTGGCAGAGAACTTTCACAAAAACAGGTCAACGAGGTTGAAATAAGAATAGTTGACGGTAGAGAAATATCTGCCGAACAACGAAGAAAAATATACGCAGTAATCAGAGATATTGCATTCTGGTGTGGTGATAATCCGGAATGGATAAAGGAATACTTCAAATTTAACTTTTGTGGTGAGTTTGGAATAAAGTATTTCTCCTTGGCAGACTGCGAAAAAAGCGTAGCAAGGGATTTCATAAGCTATCTGATAGACTTTTGTTTTTATCAGAACATCGGTACAAGAGATACCTTGCTTAATGTTACAGATGATATTGGTAGATATTTATATAGCTGTCTTGAAAATCGTAAGTGTGCGATATGCAATGCTCCCGGCGAAATTCATCATGTTGATAGAGTTGGGATGGGCCGAGACAGGGAACAGATAGTTCATATAGGACTTAGAGCCATCTGCCTTTGCAGAAAACATCACGATGAAGCACATTGGCATGAAAAAGAACTGTTTGAAAAGTATAAAATCTATGGCATAGAACTCGACGAGTATCTCTGTAAAAAACTCAAACTCAATACAAAGGAGTGATGTAGTGAATGGCTGGACAACCAAAGCGAGGGTTAGACTTCGCCGGTTGGGATGTTCACATGTTCGATGACGATGAGAGATTTGATGTGCTTATCGATGCACAAGGATGGAACGGCTTTGGAGTGTTCTACTTCATATGCACGAAAGCATATGCCACTAATGGTTATTACTATGAATGGCGAGAAGAAACCAGTGCTGCCACGATAGCAAAACGAATGAGCGGTGGAATTAAATCAGATACAGTAAAGCAAGTAGTACAACTTTGCTTACGAATTGGGCTGTTTGACAATAGGCTGTTCGATAGGGAGAGAGTACTAACAAATAAAATGATGCAAGAAAGATATATGTACGCTATCGAAAAACGCTCTAAGCGAGGTCGCACAATTAATAGAGATTATTGGCTTTTGAAAAAAGATGAAACAAAGGCTTATATAATTATACCCGAAAACGAGCATAATCTCTCCGAAAATGAGCATAATCTCTCCGAAAACGAGACAAAGGAAAGTAAAGTAAAGAAAAGTAAAGTAATTATTAATAATAATTATACGGTGCCGTCTGCAGAAGCAGCCAACACCGTTGGTGAATGTTTTATATCCTTACCATTGAATGATAAGAGTAAATACCAAGTATCTGTTTCCGACATACAACACTACAAGGAACTATATCCTGCTGTTGATGTTGAACAGCAGTTGCGTTCAATGCTTGGTTGGCTGGAGGCTAATCCGAGCAGAAGAAAAACAAAGAACGGTATTAAAGGTTTTATTACGAAATGGCTTAATAAAGTTCAAGACAGAGGAGGAGTGGGCTATGGATCCAATTCAATCGATAATATCAAGAATACTGTCCCCACAGCGAGCGGAGGAAATTATCCAACGGGCGAAAAAGTCTTCTGAACAGACTCCACGAGAACGAGCAGAGCAAGAAGCAAAGGTGTTTAATTCAACAATCGGAAAGCTTACAGGATATGACTGCGAAAAGTGCAAAAATCGAGGTTATATTTACATCGTGAAAGAAGATGAAGACCCTTTTGGACAACAAACATTTCATGTAGTTGCTTGCAAATGTGACTGCTTGAAAATCAGAGATGAAGTTCATAGAATGCAGAACAGTGGGTTACAGAAACTTCTTAAGAGATATACATTTGACTCTTACAAAGTGACATCTGAGTGGCAAGAATTTGTTTTAAGAGAGGCTTGCGAATATGTACGAACCTGCAAAGGATGGTTTTTCTTTGGTGGTCAACCGGGTTGTGGTAAAACACATTTATGCACAGCTATGGTCGGAAAATTGATACGCAATGGCAACGCTGCAAAATATATGCTATGGCAAGATGATATTACAAAGATTAAACAGGTTTCGAATAATGCAGAGGTCTATGAAACACTCATTAATTCATATAAGCAGGCAGAAGTGCTTTACATAGATGACTTCTTTAAAACTCGCAGAGGTGATTTTGTATCGACAGCGGATGTCAATGCAACTTTCAAAATAATAAATTACAGGTACAATGAAGAATTACCTACAATCATAACATCTGAATTATCACTTGAACAAATTTCGCAGATTGATGAGGCTCTTGGCAGTCGTATTGCAGAAATGGCCGAACATAAAATTTTTATAAAGCCAGACAAATTTAAAAATTACCGTTTCACGAAAGGGAGTGTAAACGAATGAATAAACGAGGTTGGTATGATGAAATGTGGAATCCGATAACTGGTACACCAATTATTTCATCAGACAAGATTAAGTCAAGAATAAAAAGTCATTGTTGCCGTTTTTCGGGTGATGTGAGATACAACTTATCACATGAAGACAAATATAAATTATTTTCAGAAGGTTATTATGAACTTGATGAGCCGTTTAAGTCTTATAGCACAGATAAAAATTTTATTATGGCTCCGTTTGGTACAAATCCAACGCTTCATAAATATCGTTTTAACACGCCGTCAGAGCGTTATTTAACCGGCAGAATATTATTTGTTAACCCGTTTGCTGATACATTTTTAATGCCTCACGAATGGCTTAAACAAGTATTTACAATTTGCAGCGAAAATCCTAATCATACTTTTGTTTTCACAACAGACACCCCCGAAGAATTTTGTAAATTTATATGTGAGAATATGATACTTATAAGCGAAAATATTTGGTTTGGATATGAATTCAATGCTGAAACAATGAATGTAATCAAAATGAACTACCTTAAGTTGAATTCAGGACATTTATTTTTAAAACTCAATAAATGGACAGCGAAAACAGTTACATTACTTGAGAAATTTTTAAACGAATATCCTGAATTTGCTCCCAAACCTGAATGGATTTTAGTTGATGACAAGCAAGTTAAGAAGTCTAACTTATCGATGAAACTTATAGCGATAGCTGCTCAATTTAAGTTACCAATTTATTTCAACACAAAGCGGGAAGATTTGCCCCACGATTTGCCTAAAGAACTGACAAGGCATAATGTATCGGAAGGAAGAAAAAACCTAAGGTGGGGCAAATGTGGCCGTTGTAGAAAAGAAAAACCTAAGAACGAAATGTTCCGAATTGGTGTTACTAAAGGCAGAAATTGCAGTTCAACCATTCTCGGATTTCTGTGCGATGAATGCTATGATAAATTCAAAAAGCAATTTGAAAACTGAGGCACAGGAACAGGCAGAACTTATTAAATGGGCAGAGAATTGTGTGTTGAAGAAAATACATCCTGAACTTGAAATGTTATACGCTGTTCCAAACGGAGGGAAGAGAGATAGAATCGAGGCTGCACATCTTAAGTTGCAAGGAGTTAAAGCGGGAGTACCTGACTTATGTTTGGCCGTACCAAAAGGGAAATATCATGGATTATATATTGAACTTAAAGTTGGCCGAAACAAAACATCGGAACATCAAGATAAGTGGTTATGCAATTTATCTCAAAATGGATATGCAGTCAAAGTTTGTTATGGCTGTGTGTCTGCAAAACAAGCAATCGAAAGATATTTGAAGTTAGGTGAGTACAAATGAATTTGAATACTTGTTGCAAATGTAAAAATCAATATAATCCATACAGTATAAGAAATTGCCCATATTCTAAACAAGGATTATATGTATGTGTCTATTGCTGCAAAAAATGTCCGTATTCAGAGCAGATAGGTACTGGCTGGTGTTGTAGGTATACAAATGAGACGAAATTGGACAACAGAAGAAGTTGAGTATTTAACATCTGCGTGGGGGAATGTTAGTGTAAAAAACATTACAAAACATTTATCACGCTCTGTTTATTCGGTACTTAACAAAGTTAATAAATTAAAGCTTGGAACTTTTCTGAGCTGTGGAGAAAGATATGTAACTTTATCATATTTGAGCGAAGCTGTTTATGGTAATCAAAGTAGCGGAGGTTACATCAAAATTTCTTGGGCACAAAATAGAGGTCTTCCTCTACATACGATTTGCAGGCAGAAAGAAAAGTTTGAGGTAGTTTATATTGATGAATTTTGGGAATGGGCATACAAGAATCAGAGCTTTTTGAATTTCTCAAAATTTGAAAAGTATTATCTTGGTGTAGAACCTGATTGGGTTGATAAAAAGCGAAGAACTGATATAAGGCACAGCCATAAATTTATTACATCACCTTGGACTACTGTTGAAGATGAGCGACTTAAGAAATTTCTTGCTGAACATAAATATAGCTATAGAGAATTATCGATACTGCTTAATAGAACGGAAGGAGCAATACAGAGAAGAATATTAGACCTTGATATTAAGGAGCGACCAGTTAAGGCAAATAATCACATAAAGTGGATGGCTGAAGAATTTAAGAAGCTTGGTGAAATGATTAAATCAGGCTATAAGTATGAAGAAATGTCAGATGTGCTTGGCAAATCTGTTAAAGCTATCAGAGGTCGAGTATTTGACTATTACTTGACTGAAAGGCTTGATAAGGTAAGAGCATACATTGGCAATGGTCAGTTTGGCGATAATCTTCCGGACAGGACGATTAAATACAAGAGGTTTATGTCTGATGAGGACAAGGAGAAGGTAAAAGTCTTGTTATCTATGCTTGCAGGTGAAATTAAATGTGTTGCGAAAGAGAACTCAAATGTTGAGAGTGAGTACGCAGATTTCTGGCAGAAGGAATATTGCACACACTGGGACAGCGTCAAAGGCTGCACGGCAAACGAAAAAGACTGTGACAGCTGCACATCATTTAATAGAATAGAACCACAATTCTGCAAAAGATGTGGAATTACCTTTTATGAACGAAAAAGTAATGACATTTGCAAGGACTGCAGAGCTGCGAGAATTAAGCAAGCACAGAGAAAATATGCGATATTAAATCAAAAAGGAGTGTGATATAGAT
>OHGK01000019.1_pt1 | contig 108067 bp, 89 predicted proteins | sample 1567671 | NCBI WGS metagenome assembly OHGK01 (sample SAMEA3879577, study PRJEB24766) | human gut metagenome | biome: human-associated habitat; feature: feces | place: USA | collected 1985/1987 | reverse complement strand
TTAAATTTGCATCAGTCATGGGAATGGATGTTTTTATGTAACTTATTGATTGTCAGCTATAAAGGTACTAAAAATATTTCATTCCCACAACTTTTTCAATCGTTTTCTTATACCGAACTCACGTTAAACATAGAAGTTTGACAGAAAAGCTGTGTGAAAGCGTATGGTCGTTCCACAGAACTAAAAAATCATAAAAAACGTTTTGTATTGTAATACAAACATTGTACCTTTGCGCTTTCTTTCAAAAACAAATAACATTTCAGAATAACAACAAATCAGGACAAATGGAACCTTTCACATTCAGGCCGCGTCTGCTGTCGACGCTGAAGAACTATAACCGCAAGACGCTTATGGCAGACATCATGGCCGGAGTAATAGTAGGCATTGTAGCCCTGCCGCTCGCCATCGCCTTCGGCATAGCGTCGGGCGTAACTCCCGAACAAGGCATCATCACAGCCATCGTGGCCGGACTCATCGTGTCGGTATTTGGCGGAAGCAAGGTGCAGATAGGCGGCCCAACGGGTGCCTTCATCATCATCATCTACGGCACAATACAACAGTACGGCATGGAAGGCCTTGCCATAGCCACGCTCATGGCAGGCGCGTTCCTCATCCTGTTCGGCCTGCTGCGCCTCGGAGTAATAATAAAGTACATACCCTACCCCATCATCGTAGGTTTCACCAGCGGAATTGCCGTGACCATCTTCACCACGCAGATAAAAGACCTCTTCGGCCTTAGCATAACGGATGTTCCGGCAGACTTCATCGAGAAGTGGGGCGCCTACGCCGCCAACATAAGCACCATGGACATGTGGAGCGCCATCATCGGCGTGGCAAGCGTGCTGCTGATAGCCGTAACACCCCGCTTCAGCAAGAAGATTCCCGGCTCGCTGATAGCCATTATCGTGATGACTGTGGCGGCGCTGCTACTGAAGAACTTTGCCGGAGTCACATCGATAGAGACCATCGGCGACAGATTCTCGATAAGCAGCGAACTGCCCGACGCACAGGTTCCGCCAATGACATGGGAGACGATAAAGAGCCTCGTGTCGCCGGCGTTCACCATTGCCATCCTGGGAGCCATAGAGTCGCTGCTGTCGGCAACCGTTGCCGACGGCGTCACCGGCGACACCACGACTCCAACACCGAACTTATAGCCCAGGGCATGGCCAACCTGGCATCGCCGCTATTCGGCGGAATACCGGCAACAGGAGCCATAGCGCGCACCATGACCAACATCAACAATGGCGGCCGCACACCGGTGGCAGGCATCATACACGCTGCCGTCCTGTTGCTGATATTCCTCTTCCTCATGCCGCTTGCGCAGTATATCCCCATGGCCTGCCTGGCCGGAGTGCTGGTGATAGTGTCATACGGAATGTCGGGCTGGCGCTCGTTCACCGAGCTTATGAAGAATCCCAAGAGCGACGTCGCCGTACTGCTTATAACGTTCTTCCTCACAATAATATTCGACCTCACCATAGCCATCGAGGTAGGTCTGCTCATAGCCTGCCTGCTGTTCATGAAGCGCATGGCCGAAACCACCGACGTAAAGGTGATAATGGACGAAATCGACCCTAACGATGAAGTAGACATAGAGCAGGGCAACCTCGAACACCTGACAATACCCAAGGGGGTTGAGGTTTACGAGATTAACGGTCCTTACTTCTTCGGAGCCGGTAACAAGTTCGAAGAAGTCATGGCGGTGTTCGGCGACCGTCCCGTAGTAAGGGTGATACGCATGAGAAAAGTGCCCTTTGTCGACTCTACTGGAATACACAACCTGAAGAATCTCTGCATAATGAGCCGCAAAGAAGGCATACAGGTTGTGCTATCGGGCGTAAACAGCAATGTCCAGCCCGTACTCGAAAAGTCGGGCTTCAACGAACTTATCGGCAAAGAGAACATCTGCGACCACATAAGTACAGCCCTCGAAAGGTCGAAAGAGATTATCGGGGATAAATAACGAATAGCTTACATTAATAAAATAACGCACAAGACTGTCTCAATATTCAATATCGAGACAGTCTTATCTTTTATGGTGGAAAATCAAAAGGCCATCGTTGTTTTCATACAGTTAACGCTCTCAGAACTGCGACGTCCGCCGCGATTCGGGATTTTATACAAATAAACGCACTAAAAGTGCATTATTTACAAGTTGCTGATATTGAGCAATTTATATCATTTCGGCAATGTACGCAAAAACTTTAAGAGATAATTGATGGCCACTTCTCATGTAAAAACAACCGTATTACGTTCCAAAAACAATCAACTTGTTAACTTAAACCCGCCGATTATCAGGGCAATTTGTGATATAATTCAGCTTTAACGAGACGTATAATGCAAACGTACGTTAATATAAAGACAAGTCCAGCACAACGACATTAACATTCTTTATATTTAAGTTCCCTGGATTGGAAAATAAATATGTCCTGATTTTTTACCGGCAAGACAAGCGTAACACACACTTCAGAACACACAAACCGGCAGACTGCAACACACCACTTTGCGTCACGTCACAGACAGCTTACCGTCGTCAAAAAACAGATTATAATATCCGGCGGATGATAAATTACAAGAACATAATATTGAAAAAGTTGTTCAATGAGAACCGGTCAGGAATGAAATAATGACTCAACTTCAACTTATGAAAAGACGTTTCAGACTATGAATAAAAAAACAGAGGAAATCTCAAAATACGAGAAAATGAGACAACCTCTGTTCGTTACTTATAATAATTACTAATTTTATACCAAATGGCTTATCCATTCATCCTTGTCACCAGGCAGAAGGTCAACAACAGGTATCTCGACCATTGTATAACATCCGGGCTGCTGGCGCATTGACGCACGCGCAACGTTGACAAGAACCTGACCTGTCAGTGCTGGATTGTTGATGCTCATGTCGAATTCGAAATGCTGGTTCTGGGTCTTTCCACTGACACCCTTGCGTACGAGATTAACCCCATGGCCCATGTCGCGTACGGCGTCAACGCTCGCTACTTCCTCAACATAAGTTTCATCATTAGCGAAATACGGGTCGCTCTTTATAGCCTTGGTCACTTCCTCAAGACTGGCGCCGTCTTCAAGTTCTACATATACCATGCGGCGATGTATGCCTTCACCCTTAGGGATGGTCATAGACAAAGCGTTCTTAACTCCGGCTTTCGAACGCACACATACGGAATGTCCCATGCTCATGCCCGGACCGAAATTAGTGTATGTGAGTCCTTTGGGAGCAAGACTCTGCAACAATGTACGTACCACGCTGTCCGAACCCGGATCCCAACCGGCAGCAATTACAGCCACCTTACCATGCTCCTTGCATATCTTCATCAAATTAGAACGGTATTGGCTAATGCTCGTATGAATGTCAAAACTATCTACCGTATTGATACCAAGCTGCAATATCCTGCTTGCGTATTCTTCACAACTGCGCGTAGGAGTTGCAAGAATTGCCACATCAACGTCTTTTAATTCAGTTATGTCCTTAACTACTTCATAACGTTCCAACTCGGCAGGCTTGTTTTCTGCTCCATTGCGTCTTACAATTCCGGCAATCTCAAAATCCTCAGCAGCCTCGAGTGCCTCAACTGCATACTTACCAATGTTGCCGTAACCAACTACGGCGGCTCTTATTTTTTTCATTTTCTACAATTTATAAAAATGTCCCATTAAAATTTACTATAACCTGAAAACGAACCAATATAACAAGGTTCACTACAAATATCCGCCAATATCGTTGCAAATTTACTGTAAAAAACACAAATAGCAACGCCTGAAGCCATATTTTTTAAAAATCAAAGCCTAGATTAACATAGAAATACGGTTTATCCGTATGCCCTGAGTACCCTAAAGCCGCACCTATCGGGCCAAACATACTGTCATAATAATAAGCAGCCTCACAGCCAAAAATAGGACCTCTTTCAAAAATCCGCTTAAACTTGTCGGCACTTTGCCCGAGCGACATGCGCGCAATAATATAATTCGCCCTACCCATCCGCTGCTGCGCCCTTAACTGTAATGCAAACAATGAATTATCGATGAACTCTATGTGCCCTATACCGGCAAATGGCAACTGCTGCTCGATATATTGACCCGGCATTTGTCCTCCAACAGCATTTCGCATAATCAAAGGTATCCTGCTGCCAAACAGGAAACGTCCACAAAGCATCGGCTGGAACACAAAACGGCTTCCGGCCGGGAATGACATACGCCACATAAAGTCCGCAACACTTATGCCGGCATTGCCATTCCAACCAACAAAATTATCAGTACAATATCTGTAACTAATGTGTGCCCTGGCTCCCCGCCTGGTAAAAAACCACCGGTCTTCCGAATCGTAGTTCAGACTAAACATGTAACTATATACATGCAAATCGTCCAAACGTTCATTAACAGTTCTAGAACCGACAAGAACATTATGGAAATTATAAAAGTCCGTACACAAACTTATACCGCATGAAAAGTTACGAATACTAAAACTGATAGCCTGCAAATTCAACGTATTCCTATTATAGGTGAAATTATAGGCCTTGTCACCATTCTCAAAGATACTAATATCATGGTGCCTAAGAATATAAGATAATCCCATCTTCCCATAATGAAGGGGAATGAATCCCGCATCAACGCGGGCCATCATGCGTTTTCCAAGACGTCCGGTAAACTCAAGTTCTATTGGCGTCTTGGTCCTCAACCTATGCGACATGTTAACCTGCAAGGCAACCATTTCCTCGGTATCAAAACGTACGCCGAGATTGACTTTCACAGTCTTGCGTCCCTCCGCAAACATCTTGAGGATATACTTGCCATCCTCTTTGCTGAGATTATAACCGGCGCCAGTATACAAAAAGATTGAACTAAGTGCAGAAATAGCTTCTTCTATCTGTTTCACCTGCACTGTTTGCCCTTGCCTTATACCATATTTTGACACAATATAATCGCGCCCGATATCAAAAACCGGATCGAAGACAACAGAATCAATCCTAAAACACAAAGCCTCGCTTGAAGGTACAAAACGGCGTACGCGGTTATGTCTATAACCATCAGGCAAGCACAACTTATTCCTGACACCAACAAGCTCGTCCCAATGGCTCATGGCTGCCTGCTCGCCACGGGCAATAAGTGTGTCGATTGCGACTTTACTGAAACTGGCCGACGAATATCCTTTTACGTCCACCTTTATCCTGACATCCGTCATCGCCCAGTTTTCTTCAAACTTATTCTTGCAGTTCATATCGACAATCTGCATCAAGATGTCCGAACCGCTTTTTAGCTCGTTGGCTGTCCTCGGGTCGCTCTGTACGGATACGCCTATTATGATATCAGCCCCCAACCGTTTAGCCAAGTCTGCCGGATAATTGTTGCGCAACCCACCGTCAACAAGAACCATCTCCTTTTCCTGTAACCCCAAGCTGTCATTTATAACCAACAACAAATCCTCGTTATCAGAGTATTTCTTATCCCCTGACACAAACGAATCCCGCAACCAACATGAATTATCCTGCATACGGGAATCCCTGACCACGACACACTGCAATGAGTCAACTCTCCCTAACATTCTCACAGGCGTAAATACGCCCGGTATGGCCATACTGGCCCGCATTGCAGTTGACAAATGCCCGCCATAAAAGTCATATTCGGTATTATCTACAATGTTTGTTGCCACGCAGGCAAAAGGTATTGGCAAATCTGCAAAGTCGACCGAATCGTGCCAACCGACTGTCAGGCGCGTAAAGAGTTGGGACAGGTTTATGCCGTTAATCAATCCTCCTGCCGCATTATGAATGTCCCTCTTGTTACGTTTTATGGCTAATGGACGCGACAATATATAAGTATTCTGTTTTTCACGTTCCTCAAGGCTTTGCGACCGCATGTCAATCTTGTCAGTAAGCAAAACATTCCAATCCTGTACACTTACCAGCGAATCAAGTGTCTCTGCGTCGTAACCGATAGAATACAAACCGCCTATCAACGCTCCCATCGACGTGCCTGTAATAATGTCTATCGGGATTCCGGCACGTTCCAAAACGCGCAACGCACCAATATGGGCCATGCCTTTCGCACCACCGCCACTCAAAACCACAGCTACCTTGGGGCGGCATGTATCGTTAACCGCGCATAACGCAGAATCGGAGGTTTCCACATTGCTGGCACACGAATCGGCATGGCAACGGTACTTCCAGCCTGCCAACACCGAATCCCCATAACCGACTGTTTCCGCCGACAAGACACGGATAAAGCAAAAAAACAGAAACAAGCCAACCCGAAGCCTTTGGCTGCAAGCAAGGCTTAACTTCATTTTACCGAATATGGTCTTATCCTTATGCATACTCAAAAACTTACAAGCCGCAACACTTCCGGTAAAGCCTTATTTGTGCCAGCAGGTTACATGTCGTGCCTGGCAAACCTCTCTTCAGCCAGCTTCTCATACTTAGTACCCGGCCTTCCGTAGTTTGCATACGGGTAAATACTTATTCCACCGCGCGGAGTAAAAAGCCCTGTAACTTCTATGTATTTCGGGTCCATCAACTTTATCAGGTCTTTCATTATCTTGTTTACACAATCCTCATGAAAGTCGCCATGGTTGCGGAAACTGAAAAGGTAAAGCTTAAGACTCTTGCTCTCAACCATCCTTACGTCAGGAATATAACTTATGCGGATTTCTGCGAAATCCGGCTGCCCAGTAATGGGGCACAACGAAGTAAACTCAGGACAGTTGAAACGCACCCAATAATCGTTCTCCTGATGCTTGTTTACAAAAGTCTCAAGCACCTCGGGTGCATAGTCCATACGGTATTCTGTTTTAGCGCCGAGGCTTTTCAGTCCCTCGTCTTTCCTTGTGTCGTTTGTTGTCATGACAATTTAAATACTTTCCAAATACTATAACTTATTCCTTCATCGTAAACATCCTCGCCTTCATGACGTTTCGTCATACGCACCACACGCACGGTCAGCGGCAGCACTATTATCTCATAAAGTGTCTTCAGTACGACTTGTGATATTATAAGCGGTACCATCTCGCCGGCGGGGACGACACCCGACAACGCCAAAGGGAAAAACACCAACGAGTCAGCAGTCTCGCCGAAAAGCGTACTCACTACGGCACGCACAGAGAAATGCTTGCCTTGCGACGATATCTTCATGCGGCTCATCACGTAGGCATTGATGAAAGAGCCTGCAAGAAACGCCACGAACGATGCAGCCGCAATACGCGGGGCAAGACCGAACACGGCATGGAAGCCCTCGTCGTTGTGCCAATAAGGCGCTCCGGGAATAGCGTCTGCCAATGCGCCGAAGGCAACAAAGATAAGGTTCATCGCGAAGCCGAGCCATATCAGCAGGCGCGCCTTGCGGAATCCCCAAACCTCGCACACGCAGTCGTTGATTATGTATGAAACGGGGAAAACGAGCAGCCCGCCCGTAATGTTCACCACTCCGAAAGAGATTTGCTTTGTTTCCAATACGTTAGCCGTTATCAGGCAAACGCAAAATAGCGTGCTGAAAAGCATGAACAGCACGCTTACTTGTTGCTTTCCTGTCTTCATTTCCTTGTTTTTTAAGAGGTTTACCAAGCACTCTGTGAATAAATTGTGGCTGCAAAATTAATAAAAAAAGTCAATACTATAAGTTTTTACATTAATTAATTTGGCATATTGGAATTTCATGATACCTTTGTGTCTATTATCATGTAAAATAGAAAGAATTATGAAAAAACTTCTGACCACTCTGTTTCTTGCGTTCGGACTGATGACAATTCATGCGCAAGACACAGCTTACAAGATTACGGGAACTGTGCCCTCAGACGTGAAAAAGGTATATTTAGGCGTGTTGACTCAGCGCGAACCTATAGACAGCGCAACAGTAAAAGACGGAAAATTCGAATTCAGCGGTGCGCTCCGTCCCAACGAGATAATATACGTAATAACCTCAGAGAGCAACTACCCTGTCTTCAACGACGGCACACCAGTAGACATTAACACTATAAACAACACCATAACCGGCTCCGAACTGAACAAGAAGCTCTACGGATACGAACAGCAGTTGGACAAATACAACCAGCAGATGAACAAGTTGTATCCCGAATACGTAGCCGCAGCCAAAGACATGTCAGACACGGGGAAGGCAAAGGCCAAGGAATTGGAAGCACAACTTAACGAAACATGGGGCAACAAGAAAGACGCCACGCTAAATATTATAAATGAGAATAAGGACAACCTCATACCTGCTGTATATATCGGTACAGTGTCCTACATGCTCGGCTACGACGAACTGAAAAAGCTATTACCCGCAAACGCTCCTTATTACAACCACCCTGCCATGGCTGGTATAAAAAGGCAGCTCGCCGCCTTGGAGAAGCGCAGACCCGGCATGCAGTTTACCGACCTGACAATGAACGACACGGAAGGAAAGGCACGAAAGCTGAGCGAATGGTGCGGCAAGGGCAATTATGTGTTGGTGGATTTTTGGGCGAGCTGGTGCGGACCGTGCAGACAGGAGATGCCAAACGTTGTGGAGAATTACAAGAAATACCACGAAAAGGGCTTCGAGGTAGTCGGCGTTTCGTTCGACAACAAGGCCGATGCATGGAAAAACGCAATAAAGAACCTCGACATGCCATGGCCTAACATAAGCGACCTGAAAGGCTGGCAGTCTGCCGCCGCCCCTACATACGGCATCAACGCCATACCTGCCAACGTGTTGCTTGACGGCGAGGGGAAAATAGTTGCCGTCGATTTAAGAGGCGACGCACTCGGCATGAAGCTGAAGGAGATATACGGATTCTAATCATAACAAGCAAGCAACCGACGTAAACGGAGTTCATGGGGCGCACCCCTTAGTAAACAACGAAACACTTTAACGTATCAGCATAACAATGTGACACACAATAAGATAAAAAAGCTGCAGGATACAAACGAGCTATATCCTGCGGCTTTTTATCTTGCCATATATCTAATGTGTTGGGAATATCATCCGACCGTAATCTGTCTTACCACGTTCCTGTCTTGTTTCTTTATCTTAGGCAGAACCACTGTAAGCACGCCGTCGGCAACTTTAGCGGAGATACAGTCTTTGTCAACATCGTCAGGCAAGATTAGCGTCTGCTCAAACTTGCTGTAAGCAAACTCGCGGCGCAGATAATGGGCCTTCTTTTCCTCTTCCCTATTCTCCTTCTTGCTCTCCATCTTTATCGTAAGGTCGCCGTCTTGGTTGAGATGTACGTTAAAGTCGTCCTTCGTCATGCCAGGAGCAGCAACTTCAACTTCATAATCAACTTCACTTTCCTTTACATTGATTGCCGGAGCCGTAGCGTTTGTACGCGGCATGAATTCCGTATCAAAGAAATCGTTGAATACGTCTGGTAACCAAGAATTTTTGCGATTAACTGGTGTCATAATCATTGTCTCCTATTCGTTAATTTGTTATTATATCCACTTTGTTTCGGCCTTCATATTTTATCATCGGCCTTCGCTTATACTTATGCAAGATACATACCAAAACGATTAATGCGTCAAAATGTCAATACATGCAGACATTTTGACGCATTAATCGTTTCAGACTTGAAACCGGCAAATTAACCCTTTTGTTTAAAACCTACCACTAAACAATTGATTTTAAACATGTTATACAGCATCAGATGCTGCATACTTTGTACGGTAAAGGCCATCTATGATACTGTCGGCCAAACTTATGTTGGGCACCTTTATCATGTCGCAACCAAGTGCGTCGGCAACGGTCATGAATATTTCCGATGCCGGAATTATCACATCGGCACGGTCAGCCTTCAATCCGTATTGCTCTATCCTTTCGTCTACGCTCAATGCCTTCAGCTTGTCGTAAACCGTTTTAATCTCACCGACAGAAACCTCGCGTACCTTTTTACCCGCGTTCGTCAGTTTGAACAGTTTGTTGATATTGCCTCCGGAGCCTATCATGCACATGCCTGGCATGTCTTTAGCCAAGTTGTGCAAATCACTTCTCATCTTTTCAATGGCGTCTTTAGACACCATGCCCCCCAGCATTCTCAGCGTGCCGATGTTATAAGAATGGCTGTGAGTGAGCACGCCGTCGTGCAGCAAGGATATCTCAGTACTGCCTCCGCCCACGTCGATGTAAGCATAATTTCCTTTTGCGCTTCCAATGTTCTCTACAATGTTGTTGCATAGCAGGCGGGCTTCCTCACGGCCGTTGATTATCTCGATGTCGATGTCTGTTGACTTGCGCAGTTTTTCGAGAACTTTCTTACCGTTCTCGGCATCACGCATAGCCGATGTGGCACATGCACGGTAGTCGTCAACCTGGTTGAGCTTCATAAGCTGGTAAAAAGCCTTCAGCATGTGCTTCATCATCAGCATGCGCTCTTTAGATATTTTGCCAAGCGTGAATACGTCCGAGCCCAATCGCAACGGTACACGCATGTACATGACACGTGAAATCTGTTGGCTGCCGTCACCAGCAGTCCTGAAGTTCTTAATGAGCAATCGTGCTCCATTCGAACCGATGTCTATTGCTGCTAATCTCATATCAATTTAATTTAAGGTGTGAAGTAGCCGTGTGTTAACAAGGCGGCGCAAGTGAAACACAAAACTGTTACACCCGTACCTGCCGCATGATATTAACGCCCAGCCACGTTTATAGTTGTATTATTAAATAACGTATTTCCGGGAATTATATTTTGTTATTTACTTTCGGATTATTACCGCATTGATTATCAAGCCATTACGAATGCTTTCCAAAAAGGTTGCCTTTATCAAGGTAAAAGATGGCCTTCCGCACTGCCAAAGGCCGTCTTTTGTACGGTAAAAGACGGCCTTTTATAATCCCGTCATCATCCTGCATTAAAGCTTACAGTTTTTGACTCCGCCTCGTAAGCGTTGTGAAGCTCTTCCTGCGAACGGAAAGGCCTGTCGCCTACGACTGCCTGTATTATATTATCTCCACTTCCGTCCACTATCCTGCCGTTTGTAGTGTCGTTAAGGCCATATTCAACTGTACGCATCAGGTCTCGCTGTAAATCAGCATCATAAACAGGAGCCATCACTTCTATACGGTTAACAAGGTTGCGCGGCATCCAGTCTGCACTGCCGATATAATATTTCGGTGCCCCGCCGTTGCTGAATATCAGTATGCGTGAATGCTCAAGATAACGGTCAATAATCCCAACCGCCTTAATATTTTCGCTTAGTCCCGGTATGCCGGTAACAAGCGAGCTGTTGCCTCGCAAAACTATACCGATCTTCACTCCTGCAGCGGAAGCGGCGTAAAGTTTGTTGACAACATCAGTGTCCGTTATATGGTTTATCTTCATCTTAATCCACGCCTCGCGACCGGCCTTAGCATTCTTTATCTCATTATTAATGAGCTGAAGTATTCGGCTTTTCATTGAGTTTGGCGACACCAAAAGCTCTTTAAACCTTACCTGGGAGAACGGACGGGCAATAAAGTCAAACACTTTTCTGACCTCCTGTACAGTGTTCTTCCTCGCAGTCATCATCAGGTAGTCCGTATAAGTCTTTGCATTGCCCTCGTGGAAATTGCCTGTGCCTATACATGCAATGTCGCCTTGCCGCGACTCGATGTATAGCAGCTTTGAGTGAATCTTAAGGCCCTCGACGCCGAATATTACATTGATGCCCTCTTCCTGCATACGCTTGCTCCATTTTATGTTGCTTTCTTCATCAAAACGGGCAAGCAACTCAACCACAGCCGTAACCTTCTTGCCGTTACGAGCCGCACATATCAGGGCCTTTACAACTTTAGAATCTTTGGCCAACCGGTACAACGTTGTCTTTATCGATTTTACTTCCGGCTTCAATGCGGCCTCCCTCAGCACCCTGATGTATCCGTCAAACGAATGGTAAGGCACATGTATGAACAAGTCCTTACGGCGAATCTGGTCTAAAATGCTTTCCTGGGAAAGGAATTCAGGCTTCATAATGGGTTTCCACTTGGGGAATTTCAGTTCCGTGTGTCCGCAGTCAGGGAACCCCATCAAGTCGCGGTGATTCTGGTAACGGCTGCTGGCGAGCGAAGAATCGAGCTTGCTAACGTCAATCTTAGACATCAGTTTTTTCCTCATATCCTTAGGCATCTGCCTGTCGTAAATAAGGCGCACGGGGTCTCCATGCCGCCTGCTGTTAACTCCCTTGGCAATTTTCTGAAGCACGCCGTAGTCAAAATCATTCTCCATTTCCATCTCGGCGTCTTTCGTGAACTTAAGCGAGTATGCCTCAAAAGTGCCTGGCTTAAAACCTATAAATATAAGCGGCAGGCAATAACGCACAACATCGTCAAGATACATTATGTTGTCAAAGCCGTCTGACGACGGCAATTTTACAAAACGGCCGTTCTCCCTGTCGGGAACCTTGATAAGGGCCAGACTGCTCTTAGACTTGTGGAACGCGTCTGCCTGTTCGGTCTTCTTTACCAAAAGATATATGCGGTTGTCTTCAAGTTGCCCTATCTCGTCAATCTCCGAAAACCAAATAGGATTAGTATATCCGTTAAGGCGGTCTAAATAAAAATTCTTAAGAAACAATGCCTGTTCGTCATTGAGTTGTGTTTCATCAATAAGGCGTACATTGTGTTCCTCCAATGCCTTGAACACTTCATCAATAGCCTGGGTATATTCCTGGCTGAACTGCGTGTTTAATTTGTTTATGGTCTTTATCGTCTTACGTATGCTATCATGCTGCTTGCGGACTTCCTTGTTGTCTGACTCCAGCAAACGGTTAAGCGAAGCCATGCGCACACGGAAAAATTCGTCAAGATTGTTTGAATATATGCCTAAAAACGACAATCGCTCAAGCAATGGTATGTTCTCCTTACGCGCTTCCTGCAATATGCGATGGTTAAAATACATCCAACTGATATCACGCTCAACGTATTTTGTTACTTTATTCTTTTTGGAAACCATTTTTACAGCCATGACACTATACTATTTCTAATGAAAAAATGTTCAACTTTCCAATAAAACTTTACAAAGCCAAACTTACAAGCGATTCATAAAGGTACAGACCGCGATATGGCATTCAAAGTTTTTGCAAAAGTAATTCTATTATTCCGATCCTTAACAGTATGGGATGTTAAAATAATAATAAAATATTATTACAAAAAGCTTGCATGTCCAGCACACATGTAGTAAAAGGTATTCCGATTCAAATGAGCGAATAAACAAACAGTTGCCAAATACAATAAAATCAGCTCTGAGGTACAGCCAAAAGCCGTTCCTTACCACAGAACCATCGCGATATTCCCAACCGGTCCATCACAACAACCACGACATAACAACCGCCCAAAACGAATGCGACCGATACAACCGTAAACAACACAGCCGTAGGGTCGAAAGCGAAAAATGGTACGAACGACTTGGTTATTATGGTGAATATCGGTGAAAAAAGCAATATTGACAAGGTATTCTCTCCAATAAACAAAGCAATACGCCTGACCCTTGAAGACAAAAATGGATAAACTGACAAAGAGAAACTCATTACCAGATATGTAATCACAAAACCTTGAAGAGTCGATCGTTCCATTCCGTCAGGACTCAACACACAAAACAATGTGAAAGGTATTACAGCCAGCCATGACGGTCGGAATATGGACGTGAAACCCACAAGGGAACGCCTTGCCAAAACCCCGGCAAGAAAATACATGGCATTGTCAAATGAAACAATATGCAATAGGCGTGAAACTGTAAAAAGGCACACACCAAGCAAACATACGAATGAAACTAAACTTAAACGGCTGCACAGCTTATTGACAAAATAATAAACCAGATAACATACAATCAAGGTATGCAGATACCAATACGGGCCAAGAGGATGCAAAAACAACTTGTCAAGAAAAACCACCAAAGTAAGATTGTCTATATGTTCGCGTATAGGCAATATGGAAGCCATAACAACATAACCAGATTCCATGACAGCATAAGGTACAAACAGCCATTTAACTTGTTTGGCGAACCGTAGTATTCCTTTGTCCATATTTGCAAGATAGCCTGAGAAAACAAGGAACGCCGACATGTGAAACGTATAAACGACCTGTTTTGCGTAAGGGAACTTGTCGCCTACATAAACCAAATGAAACATCACCATTAAGATGATGAAGACACATTTCAGAAAATCGATCTGGTATATACGCTTGTCCATTAATTTCTAATACGTATTTGTCGCTTTTATTTATCTATGTAAATAAAACCACCACCGTGTATTTTTATTATGAATGCCTCCATTAAAGTTTGTCTCATACACCAATATTGGCCATACATCACATCATGCATGTTAATAATCAACATGCAAAATTATTACTTGACGGATTTATTACAACGTAGCTAAAAACCTAGTAGCTGTATATGGCAACGGTGCTGCCTGGCTGAAGTTATAGAACAACAAGTATAATCCTGTTGCAACAATTGCCACGGTAACAATACTGGACTCAATACTTATTCTGTGACCTTGCATCACAGCCAATTTCCTTTTGAGATCTAAAATTTTGAAGTATGCCGCCCTCATGGCAATTGACACTCCCGTACCAACAGTTACGCCCAGAATTGCGCCGGCAACAATATCTCCAGGATAATGAACTCCTAAATAAATGCGGGAATAAACAACCAAGCAGGCCCAAATAAAAAGCACTATTGTAGCAGCTTTATGACGGAACACAGGAGCAAGAAATGCCAACACGCCAAACGCGTTGGCCGAATGACTCGACACAAAACCGAACCTGCCTCCACGGTAATTGCCTACATAATGCAACAAACTGCTTATTTCCTCATTGTGCGACGGACGTAAACGGCCGAAATAAGGTTTAAGGAATGATGAAGAAATCTGGTCAGCCAAAACTATAGTCAGTGCTATTCCGACTACTATAAGTATAGATATTAGCAAACTTTTCTTATAATACGCAAACGACAATATCAAAGCGGCACCTACTGGAACCCATGCCATATTTGAAGAAATTGTCTTCCAAAAGTGATCGGCACATGGACCACCATCATGATTAAGAACTACCATCACGGCCCTATCAATCCCTGCCAACCAATGTATAAATGGTGCAGAAATCTGCAAGTTTAACAAAATAAACAAGATAACGCAAACAGCTGATAGAATTATAAATGTCCTCGTTGGAGTTGAAAGTGTCCTTATCATCTTTTTTTTTTGCCACAAAGATAGACCTTTATTTTGTTACGTATAATATGACAACACAAAAAATATGTTAAGTAACACGATTTTATTATAAATCACAGCCAATTAAAATAATAAACAAATGCCGGGATATGGTTTGGTACAACACATATCCCGGCAATATGCTAATTATGAAGTATTTAAAAGACACCTTGTGCCATCATGGCTTTTGCAACTTTCAGGAAGCCTGCAATATTTGCACCCTTAACATAATTGATGTATCCATCCGGTTCGGTACCATATTTCACGCAATTGTCATGAATATTGTTCATTATATAGTGCAGCTTCTTGTCAACCTCTTCACGACTCCAGCTCAAGCGCTCTGAGTTCTGACTCATTTCCAAACCAGACACAGCTACACCGCCTGCATTTGCGGCCTTTCCCGGAGAATAAAGAATCTTAGCATCCTGAAATACTTTAATCGCTTCAGGAGTAGTTGGCATGTTTGCACCTTCACTTACAGCAATCACCCCATTTGCGACTAAGGCTTTTGCTGCTTCTTCGTTAATCTCGTTCTGCGTCGCAGAAGGCAGTGCGATATCAGCCTTCTCGAACCAAGGCTTAGCACCTTCTACATACTTAACTCCGTACTTCTCGGCATATTCACGGATACGCCCCCTCCATATGTTCTTCAGTTCCATGATGTAGTCAAGCTTCTCCCGGTCGATGCCATCCGGGTCATAAATATATCCGTCGGAATCCGAGCAAGTAAGCACTTTCGCACCAAGTTCGATACACTTCTCGATTGTGTATTGGGCAACATTTCCAGAGCCGCTAACCAAAACGGTCTTACCTTTTATGTCTAGTCCACGTGTCTTTAACATATTGACAAGGAAATAAACATTTCCATAACCTGTAGCCTCAGGACGAATCAAAGAACCTCCAAACTGTATGCCCTTACCTGTCAGAACGCCACTCCACTCATGAGTCAGCCTCTTATACGTGCCAAACATATAGGCTACTTCACTTCCTCCGACACCGATATCGCCAGCCGGCACGTCAACATTAGGACCGATATGATGGTAAAGCTCTGTCATGAATGCCTGGCAGAACCTCATCACTTCCGCATCACTCTTTCCACGTGGATTGAAATCCGAGCCACCTTTTGCGCCTCCCATAGGAAGTGTCGTTAGAGAGTTCTTAAAAGTCTGCTCGAATGCAAGAAATTTCAATATGCCCAAGTTTACCGACTGGTGGAATCGGATACCGCCCTTATACGGACCTATTACGTTGTTATGCTGTACACGGTAACCCATGTTTGTACGAACATTACCCTTATCATCAACCCACGAAACACGGAACATAATAATCCTATCAGGAATACACAAACGTTCTATTAAGTTTGCCCTATCAAACTCTGGATGCTTGTTATATTCTTCTTCTATTGTTCCCAATACTTGGCTTACAGCCTGTATGTATTCAGGCTCATTGGGGAATCTCTGCTTGAGATCTTCTACAACTTTAGCTGCAATCATAATTCTTTTACTCTTAAAAATGTTATTGAAGATATATGTATTCTTTACTTATCTGATATTGCAAAGGTAAGCAATTTTATTTAAAGCACGAACGTTAAAGATAGATTTTTAAATAAAAATATATCTAAATATCAAATAATAAGGATAATAAATATACATTTTGCTTGCAGAATACACATAATTACACCTTTTTGTCATACAATAGGAATGATAAATAATGCATATTACATGAAACAAAAAATGAACTTGAATAATATACAAGTTCATAATAATATAAAAAAGGGAACGGCTTTAAGCACATTCCCTTTTTTACAAGATCAATATTTATTTTTCAAGTTTGCTGGATATATACATGTCCAACTCTTCACCACGTAGTCCAGCTTCAAGCACTTTTCCCTCTTTGTCTACAATTATTGTAAACGGAATTGCTTGGATACCATACATCTGAGCCGCACTGTTGTGCCATCCTTGCAAGTCAGACAACTGAGTCCACGTCATATTCATTGACTTTACCGCATCTGTCCACTGGGCTTTGTCCTCATCTAAAGATACTCCTACGATACCAAGCCCCTTGTCTTTATACTTATTATATGTATTGACAAGATTCGGCATTTCCTGCCTGCACGGGCCACACCAACTTGCCCAAAAGTCAATGACAGTTATCTCATGCCTTGCAAACTCGTCGGTTACTGATACTTCATTTCCGTCCATATCAGCCATTGAGAAACTAATCACCAACCCTTGGTCGGCGCTATCCGCACGTTCGGTTTGCTGTTCCACGCCAACATCGCTGCCGCTTATCGGCACCGCATGCTTGGAGTTTCCCGAGCCACATGCCGCAAACATTAAAATGGCAAACGCGAACAATGCCTGAATGCAACGTGTCTTCATATATAAGCCTTATACCAAGTATTGAGAACTGATGCTCTCGTTATTGACAACCCTGCGTATCGTCTCGGCAAACATGTCTGCAACAGACAATTGCTTAACCTTTGCACAACGGTTTGAATATGGTATAGAGTCCGTAAATACCATTTCCTCCAAAGCTGACTTCTGGATTCTTTCGCTTGCCGGACCGCTCATTACACAATGCGACGCACAAGCCCTCACACTCTTCGCACCAGCCTCTTTCATAATGTCAGCAGCTTTGGTTATTGTACCTGCAGTGTCAACCATGTCGTCAATGATAACGACGTTCTTACCTTTAACATCGCCGATTATCTGCATACTGTCAACAACATTAGCCCTTGCACGGGTCTTATTACATAAAACGAGTGGACACCCAAAGTATTTTGCATACGTATTTGCACGCTTACTTCCGCCGACATCCGGTGAAGCGATGACGATATCATCCAGCTTCAGACTCATCAAATATGGAAGAATCACACCTGAAGCATAAAGATGGTCCACGGGAACATCAAAGAAGCCCTGGATCTGGTCTGCATGCAAGTCCATGGTAATAAGACGGTCAATGCCTGCAACACCCAACAAGTCTGCTACCAATTTGGCACCTATACTGACACGAGGCTTATCCTTACGGTCCTGGCGAGCCCAGCCGAAATAAGGTATTACGGCATTAATGCTCTTGGCAGAAGCACGCTTGGCTGCATCGATCATGAGCAATAGCTCCATTAAGTTGTCAGAATTAGGGAATGTGCTTTGCACAAGAAAGACATCACGCCCACGAATCGACTCCTCATACGACACTGCGAACTCTCCGTCAGAGAATTTCGTGACCAAGAGATTGCCTAAAGGGCAACCAAGACTGTGACAGATTTTTTCAGCCAGGTATCTGGTATTTGTGCCAGAAAATACCATGAAAGAGTTTTTCTCACTCATTTGTCTTTTTTTATATGTAAATTGTTTGATTTTATGATACAACTTTCCTCAATTTCTCGAAATGGCTTATAAGCTCCTTGTAATCCAACTCGCTGTGAATGTTAAACTTATTCCAAAGAGCCTCGCACACCACAACACCGCCAAACCCCAAATCCTTAGCCTCCCTGACATTGTCCAGGCTCAAGCCTCCCAATGCGTAAACGCGCTTATCAATAAGTCCGCGGCTTGCCAAATCCTCTAATTGGGGTCTGCTTAAAGCCTGATGAATACTATCATATTGCTGTTTCCCGAATACGCCGTATAAAAATACATACTCCGACTTTTTCTTCATATATGCCAACTTGTCAACATCATAACAAGTTCTGCTATATTTACCCTTGTAATCCGCAGGCGGCTCCTTATCCTCAAAATCCAAGTGTATACCGGAAAGGCCATATTCGTTTTTCAAGTAATAGTTCTCATGTACGGTAATCTTGCCATACATGGATTCAGGCAGAAGCGACAACAACCGTTCTGAATACATAGGCGATGCTCCTGGTTTATACAAATGCAAATTATCCATGCCTTCGTCAAAGAGGGCAGTCAATATCTTGTCTTCTTCAACAAAGAATGTAGGTTGTGTCATTATAACAAGCTTCATCGCAGACTTACATTTTTCAAAATGCAAATGTATAAAAAAAATGTCAAACAGCCAATCTATATGAAAAAAAGTTGCTTCATACAGTTAAATACCCAAAAAGTAGGGTTACATGACTCAAAACCGTACATGATTGCGGAACAAAACCAAATCATAAAAACAATAATAATGTAAATTTTCCAAATGAAACACTCTTGGAAAAACATAGACTTTCCATCATACTTATGAACATACAGATTAAGCCTGTTTTTACATTAACAAAAACGCTGTAAACCAACGCCTTACCAAAAGGTTATCTTTTACATCGCAATACGTTACCTATTACAAGACAAAAGGCCACCTTTTAGAACGTAAAATGCCACCTTTTACAAATTCTCAGTTTCCACGCCGTCGCCATAAGTTAGTTTTGCAGGCAACAAGGTCATCATAATCAACTTGTCAAATAATTGAATTAACAAACAACTGGACCGCTTATATTGACGATATGTATTAATATAAAAATTACCGTCCATGATGGAACATGCAACTATTAACGCATACACCATGTGGACGGTAATAAACTGAATTTAATTATTAGATACAGATTTACTATTTTGTAACACGGAACCAGTCGGCATCGAGCCAACCGCGGTTAGTCTTACCGGCAGGTTCGGCTGACACGAAACCCATTTTCGCTCCAATCCACTTTCCTTCGCGCATGGCAAACACTGCACCTGCATCTTTATACTTCTTACCGTCAAGACTGTAAGCAAAACTACACTTACCATCATCAACCTTCATACGCAGATAAATATCTTCATGTATTCCCGGCTGATAATCCACTGTGTCCACCTCGGTCGGTGCCAGCGTGGCTATCACTTCAACAGCCTCGGCCCTACCCTTGTCGGCGTCCTTGCAAGTTATGCGTTGCAGTTGGAACTTGTCACCTACCCTTTTTACGACAAGTGCAGAATAGTCAAGTCCCATCATGATAACTCCACCGAACTGGTTTTGATCTTTGGCCGTAAAGCGTATCTTCGCCGTTGCGGTAAACTTGTCGGCAGGAGTCTTCTGAAGCAATAGATTGGGCACTTCCCACAAATTTATGAAATTGTCGCTAAGCTTATGCGTGTAAACCCTGAACTTACCGAAAGCCGTCGGCATGCCGAAAGTCTCGTCGTAGTTGGCATGCCACTGCCACTGCTTGCCCATAAAAGGCGAATCGAACTCGTCGCTCTCAACAGGGTTTTGTACCGGCCACGTTTTCGACGTCTTTGGCTTGCGGTACGTCGTGACAGGGTCGCCGCAATAGTCACCGTCCTTGTCCATACCCATAACAGGCCAGTTGTCTTTCCACGTAACAGGCTGGAGATGTACTACACGGCCGTAACACCCTTTATCCTGGAAGTGCAGGAACCAATCCTCGCCAAAAGCTGTATGCACCCATGCACCTTGATGAGGCCCGTTAACATCACTCTTACCCTGGGCCAGCACAATCTTGCTCTCGTAAGGGCCATAGACATTCCTTGAGCGCATGGCAACCTGGAATCCTGTCGGTACTCCGCCGGCCGGGAACATTATCCAATACCAACCGTCACGCTTGTAGAATTTCGGGCCTTCGCTCGTGCGGAACTTTGTACCGTTACCGTCAAAAACGATAACAGGCTTGCCTATCGCACGTGTCCCGTCGGCAGAAAGTTCGCGCACAACAATCACGGAAGCAAAGCGCGAGCGGCTGTTTGCATAAGCGTTTACCAGATAACAGCGTCCGTCCTCATCCCAAAGCGGTGTTGTGTCAATCAACCCCTTGCCAGGAATCACGCACACAGGCTCTTCCCATTTGCCGGCGGGATCTTTGGTCTTGACCATCATCACCCCATAGTCCGGGTCGCCCCAATAAATATAAAATTCACCTTTATGGTAACGTATAGAGGGTGCCCATACGCCTTTTCCATGAGAAGGGGCGTCATAGACTTCGGTAGGATATTGATTTTCAAGCGCATGCCCAATTATTTCCCAGTTTACCAAGTCCTTGGAATGAAGTACCGGCAGTCCTGGAATGCAGTTGAACGAACTTGCCGTCAAATAATAATCCTCACCTACGACACAAGCATCAGGGTCGCTGTAATCAGCGTTGATTACCGGGTTTGTATAAGTTCCGTTACCGTTGTCAGGGCACCACGCCTCCGACCTGTACTGTGCGTTAACAAGCAACGGGACTGACGCCAATACCATTAAGATTTGTTTTTTCATACAGATTATAAGTTTGTCATTTATTAAAATAAAACGCCATGTCATAAAACCTTTACAAAATGGCAATCAATATTGTCGAATTTAAGTTTGTAATTCACATCATGAATTATGTGCATCAACTGCGGAGGCTCAGCCGGCGAAGAGTATTGCGAATTGGCAACATGTCCCATTGTACGCCTTACATTAATCTCGACACATGGATGCAACAGGAACCTGCCGGCATTTCCACCTGCAACAACCATCATGTCAACCCCCAACGGACCTTCATACCGTGCAAACGGCATCAATGAAAAATACTCAATCAACCTTTGCTTTACCGTCTCGACAAGGCTTTCCGGCAGATACTTGCATAACATCGACATTTTCTCATCTTCACAGGCGACAAGATTGCCGGCATAACTGCTCTTATTTGTCTCAAATATCGAAAGCCCGCAATATTCAACGCTTCCACCACCTTTCGAACGGAATTCAAGAGCAAAGTCTTTCACCTTTTTATAATACGGCTCAACCATCAGCCCGCCTTGTTTCTCAATCACATTGGCAATCCATCCTCTGGTTGAAGCACCAATACTGTGGTCAATATAACGAACGCCGCGGCCACTACTGCTCCATAGAGTCTTAACCACAATTCTGCCAAAACGCTGCATGGCATAGTCAACCTCCGCAAACGACTTGCAGAAACAACTTTCACCACATGTAAATTCCTCGATGCCCGAACGCAGGTATGACAATGCACATGTAGTATTGCGTCGGTCGGCCAAGCTACGTATATAAGACAGGTAACCATCCGACGGAAGCAAAGATTCGGGAATACCAGCATTCAACAAAGTCTGGCGGACAACTTTATCCCAACCCCATGGTTCGAAATGTGAAAACATAAGATGCTTGATATCGTCGATTGTGACAAAAAGCACGTCTGCATGTGGCCGATGGCACTTGTCCAATGCCTTCAAAGCAAAAAGTACATCGTCGACAAGCACAAAGTCGCCGTCATGTGCCCATAAAGCCGGCAAGAAACCTAAATTCATCTTAAACTCCTGTATGGCATGCGGCAACGTCATTGCCGTTTTATCGCACGCTAAAGCCATTTCGTGCTCAGGATTGAAAATATGTAACTTCACGTCTGATATAGAATACTTATTTAAAATTGGAATGATACCACGACCAGTAAAAGGCAACGATAACGGATTGAGTTGTTACATACCGCCTAAAACAAGCCTGACTAATCGTGTTCATCCATACAAATCCGGGTACAAAGATAATGGAAATAGAGAGTATAACAAAACAAAAATGCGGCAACACCCGATATTTCACACAAAATCCATTATCTTTGCATTAAAAAATTACTATAACCTGCGTTGTTGCACAAAACACATAAAGCATCAACAAAAATGCATAAATCAAAATGAGACAGACTATAAAAACTTTATTTGGCATATTCCCTGCAATATTGTTGCTCCTGCAAATTACTTCATGCGACAATAACACCAAACAGGATTTTGAAGAAACAGGACAATACATTCCCCTCGCCCCGGATTATTCAGACAAATCAATGTGGTTCATATCAGAAAATGACACGGACGGCAATGGTGCGGATATATTCTATGTGGTATCGACATGGGAAACAGACTGGACTGCCGAGGACGGAAGAATATGCCATTATGCCGACGTCTATAACCAGACCCACCGTAACGACATGAATAAAGAAATCAGCAAAATAGCAGAATACATGGGCGAAGACAATAATTTTTATTCACCATATTACCGGCATATAACCATTAACGGCTGGGCTACGCTTAACGAAGACACAATAAATAACCGTTTCCGCACTGCAATGTCGGACATCAGAAACGCGTTCAAGACTTTCATGGATAATCGTAAGCCTGAGCGTCCATTCATTCTGGCAGGTTTCAGCCAGGGAGGCAAGGCCGTGGTAGAACTGCTTAAGGATATGCCAGAAGAAACATACAAATATTTAGTAGCCGCCTATGTGTTGGGATACAAGGTCACACCTGAAGACACTACATTGACAACCAATATACGTGCAGCACAAGACTCGACAGACACAGGCGTAACGATTTGTTACAACTCAGTCTCAGACATTCGCTACATACAGCCCATAGTTGCCGCACCTTGCGCGATGTGCATAAACCCGGTAAACTGGCGTACAGACGCAACAGCGGCCACGCTGCACGACACAATAACCGTAACCGTTTCACCTGAACACCACGTACTCGTACTCAAAGGATACAGCGGCAGCGAATACGCACCGATAATGGGTATTCTTAACGTTGGCGACTTCCACGGTTGCGAGCCATGGCTATACCAGGAATGCCTGCGCAAAAACATCAAACAACGCATCCGTGCATATTATGACAAAGTGAAAGGCGAATAGCAATATTTTTGACAACATACGGTAGCAATTTAAAATTGAGGTAATAATATCAAACCGATTATAATTTCGCTCCTTATCATCGTGTTGTGTAAAAATAAGTGAAAATCATGAGTTTTTGCAATGTTCAGTTGGCAAATTAAGAATAAAACACTATCTTTGCAAAAAGAAAGGCCACACTATTGACTACAAACAAACCGAAAACGAATGGAAGCTTTCTTTCGCACTCATACTTACTTGGTAGAACATACCAACGCGCCTGTCAGACGCCTGTTAATGGATGAGATTAACTGGAACGACAGGCTTATTGGTATAAAAGGTACACGCGGTGTGGGAAAGACGACATTCCTTCTCCAATATGCAAAAGAACATTTCGCCGCCAACGATCGTCGCTGCCTTTATGTTAACATGAACAATTTCTACTTTCAAGGGCGCGGAATTGCTGATTTCGCAGGCGAATTCTGCAAGAACGGTGGGAAAGTGTTGCTTATAGACCAAGTTTTCAAGGAGCCCAACTGGAGCAAAGAATTACGTACATGCTACGATAGATACCCCGAACTTAAAATAATATTTACGGGTAGTAGCGTTATGCGGCTTAAGGAGGAGAATCCTGAACTCAGCGGAATCGTTGAAAGCTACAATCTCAGGGGATTTTCATTCAGGGAATTCGTAAACCTTACAGCTGGGAAACATTTCAAAGCATATACGCTTGACGAAATTTTGCGCGAACATGAACATATAACAAGACAAATATTGCCTGAAATTTCTCCAAACAAATATTTTCCGCTATATTTGCACCACGGATTCTATCCATTCTTTTTGGAGAACCGCAACTTCTCGGAAAACCTGCTCAAAACAATGAACATGATGACCGAGGTTGACATACTGTTGATAAAACAAATCGAGCTGAAATATCTTACAAAGATAAAAAAACTATTTTACTTACTTGCTGTTGACGGACCGCAGGCGCCCAATATCAGCCAGTTGGCCAATGACATCGAAACAAGCAGGGCTACAGTAATGAATTACATAAAATACCTTGCCGAAGCACGTCTGATTAACGTTATCTATCCGGTCGGGCAAAAATTTTCCAAGAAGCCCAGTAAAGTGATGATGCATAATCCCAACTTGATGTACGCCATCTATCCTATCAGGGTGGAGCAACAGGACATAATGGGAACGTTCTTTGTGAACTCGATGTGGAAAGACCACGTCGTAAACCAAAGCAGTAAAGATAACTTCTACATAATCGACGGCAACAAGAAGTTCAGAATCTGCAACGCCGCAAGCAATGGCAAAATCAGGATGACGCCTGATACAATATACGCAAGATACAACACTGAAATAGGTAAAGACAACCAGATTCCGTTATGGCTTTTCGGATTTCTATATTAAACTAACAGATACACTAACATTAATGTTTTATTAAAATGGCTAAAGAAAAAAAGTTTATCACTTGTGATGGTAATGAAGCAGCCGCACATATAAGCTATATGTTTAGCGAAGTTGCAGCAATTTACCCTATCACACCGTCATCACCGATGGCGGAACATGTTGACGAATGGGCCGCCAAAGGACGTAAGAACCTCTTCGGACAAACAGTTTCTGTTCAGGAAATGCAATCTGAAGGTGGTGCTGCTGGTGCAGTTCACGGCTCACTCCAAGCGGGTGCATTAACTACCACGTTCACGGCTTCACAGGGCTTGCTCCTCATGATACCTAACATGTACAAAATCGCAGGCGAGCTTCTTCCATGTGTATTCGACGTATCGGCACGTTCGTTGGCATCAAACTCACTGTGTATCTTCGGCGACCACCAAGACGTTTTGGCTTGCCGACAGACAGGATTCGCAATGTTCTGTGAAGGTTCTGTACAAGAAGTAATGGATCTCACAGCTGTTGCACACTTGGCATCACTGAAGACATGCGTTCCATTCCTCAACTTCTTTGACGGTTTCCGTACTTCTCACGAATACCACAAGATTGAGCTTCTTGAAGAGTCTGACATAGCTCCGCTGCTCGATATGGAAGACGTTAAGCGTTTCCGTGACCGTGCACTGACACCTGAACGTCCTGTTACACGCGGTACAGCAGAGAACCCTGAGACATTCTTCACACACCGTGAGTCTGTCAATGAATACTACGACAAGGTTCCCGAGGTTGTAGAACATTATCTCGGCGAAATCAGCAAGATAACAGGTCGCGAATACCACCTCTTCTCTTATTACGGAGCTGATGATGCAGAAAGAATCATCATCCTTATGGGTTCTGCAACCGAAGCTGCACGTGAGGCCATCGATTATCTGAACAAGAATGGCGAAAAGGTCGGTATGATTTCAGTTCACCTCTATCGTCCGTTCTCTGTTAAGCACTTGTTGGCTTCAGTTCCTAAGACAGTTAAGCGCATTGCTGTTCTTGACCGTACTAAGGAACCGGGAGCTGAAGGCGAACCGTTGTATCTCGACGTTAAGAGTGCTTACTATGATGTTGAAGACAGACCTCTTATCGTAGGTGGCCGTTACGGTCTTGGCTCTAACGACACAACTCCTGCTGTCATAATTTCGGTATTCAACAACCTGAAGCTCAACGAGCCGAAGAATCACTTCACAGTAGGAATTGTTGACGACGTTACATTCACGTCTCTGCCTAAGGTTGAAGAAATGGCTCTCGGTGGCGAAGGCATGTTCGAGGCTAAGTTCTACGGACTTGGTGCAGACGGTACTGTCGGTGCAAACAAGAACTCTGTTAAAATCATCGGCGACAATACAAACAAGCACTGCCAGGCATATTTCTCTTACGACTCTAAGAAGTCTGGTGGTTTCACATGTTCACACCTCCGCTTTGGTGACACTCCTATCCGTAGCACATACCTGGTAAATACTCCTAACTTCGTGGCTTGCCACGTTCAGGCTTACCTCCACATGTATGACGTTACCCGCGGATTGCAGAAGAACGGAACATTCTTGCTTAACACAATTTTCGAGGGCGAAGAACTTGTAAACTTCATCCCGAACAAGGTTAAGCGTTATTTCGCTCAGAACAACATCACCGTTTACTACATCAACGCAACCAAGATTGCACAGGAGATAGGTCTCGGCAACCGTACCAACACTATTCTTCAGAGCGCATTCTTCCGTATTACAGGCGTTATTCCTATCGACCTCGCTATCGAGCAGATGAAGAAATTCATCGTGAAGTCTTACGGCAAGAAGGGTCAGGACGTTGTCGACAAGAACTATGCAGCTGTTGACCGTGGTGACGAATACAAGCAACTTACTGTTGATCCTGCTTGGGCAAACCTGGAAGATGACAAGATTGTTGAAGACGATGCTCCCGCATTCGTTAAGGAACTTGTACGTCCTATAAACGCACAGGCTGGAGACTTGCTCAAGGTTTCTGACTTCATCAAACACGACACAGTCGATGGTACTTGGCAGAACGGAACCTCAGCTTACGAGAAGCGTGGCGTAGAAGCATTCGTTCCGAAATGGGACTCAGAGAACTGTATCCAGTGTAACAAGTGTGCTTATGTTTGTCCTCACGCAGCAATACGTCCGTTCGTCCTCAATGACGAAGAACTGAAAGGCTTCAACGGTACAACTCTTGAAATGAAGGCACCTGCTGCAATGAAGGGTATGCACTTCGTAATCGAGCCAAGCGTATTAGACTGTCTCGGATGCGGTAACTGTGCCGACGTTTGTCCTGGAAACCCGAAGAAGGGCAAAGCTCTTACAATGGTTCCGTTCGCAGGCGACGAAGAAGAAGCTGCACGTTGGAACTATCTCGTTAAGAACGTTAAGAGTAAGCAGGATTTGGTAGACATCAAGTCAAATGTAAAGAATTCTCAGTTTGCTCAACCGTTGTTCGAGTTCTCTGGAGCATGTTCTGGTTGCGGTGAGACTCCTTATGTTAAACTCATCTCACAACTCTTCGGTGACCGTGAAATGATCGCCAACGCAACAGGTTGCTCTTCAATCTACTCTGCATCAATACCTTCAACTCCTTATTGCAAGAACGACAAGGGACAGGGTCCTGCATTCGACAACTCACTGTTCGAAGACTTCTGCGAATTCGGTATGGGTATGGTACTCGGTAACAAGAAGATGAAAGAACGTATCAACATGCTTCTCAACGAGGCCATCGCCAAAGACGGAACTCCAGCTGAATTCAAGGCTGCTGCTGAAGAGTGGATTGCCGGCAAGGATGACGCAGAAGCTTCTAAGGCTGCTGCTGCCAAACTGAAGCCGCTGATCGCTGCTGGAGCTGAAGCAGGATGCGAAATCTGCAAGGAACTGAAGACTCTTGACCACTATCTCGTTAAGCGCAGCCAGTGGATTATCGGTGGCGACGGTGCTTCTTACGATATAGGTTACGGAGGTCTCGACCACGTTATAGCAAGTGGCGAAGACGTAAACATCCTTGTACTCGATACAGAGGTTTACTCTAACACTGGCGGTCAGTCTTCAAAATCTACTCCTCTCGGAGCTATCGCACAGTTTGCTGCCCAGGGTAAGAGAATCCGCAAGAAGGATCTCGGACTTATGGCTACAACTTACGGCTATGTATACGTTGCACAGATTGCAATGGGAGCAGACAACGCCCAGTGCTTGAAGGCAATCCGCGAAGCTGAAGCATATCCAGGCCCATCATTGATTATTGCTTACGCACCCTGTATCAACCACGGCCTCAAGGCTAAAGGCGGTATGGGTAAGAGCCAGGCTGAAGAGGCTAAGGCTGTTGAATGCGGATACTGGCACCTTTGGAGATACAACCCCGAATTGGCAGAGCAAGGTCAGAACCCGTTCTCTCTCGACTCTAAGGAGCCGGATTGGAGCAAGTTCCATGACTTCCTTCTCGGCGAGGTACGTTACCTCTCTGTAAAGAAAGCATATCCGAATGAGGCTGAAGAACTCTTTGCCGAGGCTGAGCGTATGGCTAAGCTGCGCTACAACAGCTACATCCGCAAGTCTAAAGAGGACTGGAGCGAATAAGCTAGGACAATATTAAAAGTCTCCAAAACATATATTAAATGAATTGGAGGCTTTGTAAGACATCAAGAGGGATTGTACAGCTGATGTGCAATCCCTCTTTCATATATTTCCAGAAAAACAAGCCTTCAAGTTTTTATTTTGTTTACCCACAGCATCTTACGTGCATAATTCATAAAAACATATAGTGCGAAAACAAAAACATAGAACATGAACACCTGCACTATGTTTATTCTTATACCATCAATACTTGAACCAGGCAACGATGCGATATAAGAGACTCCTTCGTTCATTAACCGCACAGTAGTTGCCAAGACGCTTGATAATATATCCTGACACCAATGCCACCAACCGGTACATAGTAAGATTACCACGCCATAAAGAATTATGGTCGAAGCCGGAACGACAATAAAATTAGAAAGAAGAAAATAACAAGAGAAACGGCCGAAATAAAATGCCACCAATGGAGCCACACCCAACTGCGCTGCAATTGAAATAACGGACATTGACCATATAAAATTTAACAATGGCAGATTACTTACCTGTTGCGGCAATATATTATAAATTGGTTTATAAAAAACTATGATAAAAAGTACAGAGACAAAAGACATCTGAAATCCAACGTCATAAAGGCAAAGAGGATTGTCAATAAGAATTATTACAGCCGACACAGACAGGGTATTCAATGACACGTTATTACGGTTTAACAGACAAACAAACGAATAAACAGTCAACATTATGGCTGAACGCACGGCAGACACGGGCAATCCTACAATAACAACATACAACCATATTGCAATAATGATCAGTACTTGGACCAATACAAGCCGGCGCCGTTTCATAAATAACAATAACAACATGGCATAAATAATACCGAGATGCATTCCGGACAGGGACAGGACGTGCAATGCACCTGAAACCGAATAGTCGTCAGTCATCTCTTCCGACATCGTTACGCGCTCACCAAAAGTCATGGCAGCAAGGACAGCGTAATCCTGCCTGTCGATATCCATCAGCTTAAAACGCTCAAGCAACTTGTCCCTGTATGCCAAAGCTGAAAGTTTGGCACGCTCTAACACAGACAAAGTCGTTAAATCAACAGCAGCAACATACCATTCATCTGCATATATGAAAGTTGTTCCAACAAACACATGATTAAGCAAATAGCTCCTGTAATCAAAATCCGAACCAGGAAAATTTCTTGGTTCATTTAATAAAGAACACGCATGTAGGCCATCACCAACTTTCAGGTTTCGGGCATCGTTGGCGTTATATATGCTTGCCTTGACTTTATACGGACGCTCTTTGTCGACAATTACCATGTCACACTTCACAATTTTAGCTGACACTTGTGGTGGACTTACGATTACGGCATCATATTCTATCTTTTCTGCCGGCCATACAACTGTAACAGTATCCAACTTATTCACAGTCAGACATGCACCAATTAAGACAAAACACACAAATATCAATGCCGACTGGAGCATACAAAACCTTTCAACAAGCAAAGCTGAAACCGTAGCACATACGAATGCAGCAAACCAAACATGTACAGACACTACGCCGTATAAGGCATCACCAATAACGATGCCTATAACCAGAAAAACAACCAAGCGCAATACCGGGAAAAGTTGTATCCTACTATTTGTCTTCATGGTATTATGACTGTGCCTTAATTTATTCAATTCTTACAGGTTTACAAATTTACGAAAAAAATCAATTGCCTTACAGAGATTCATTAATTAAATCCATACTGTAAAAACAAGTTTGATTAAATCAATAACTAACACTTTGCAATCTTAACGGAATTGGACGAAATTAGCAATGTGTTATCACATTAACCTAACACAACAGCAAATAGACATAAATATCTAACAATCAACAAATTACTCAATTATAGTATCAGACATCAACTTCAAGAACAAGTACAGTTATACAAAACGTGAACGATTACAACATGAAAGGTTATCTTTTGCAGGGCAATAGGTAACCTTTAACGAAGCAAAAGGCTATCTCTTACAGGGCAAAACACGGTCAATGGTAAAGTTCAAACCATCATGCAATCTTGTAAGTATAAAAATGATACGGAATACAAAAAATAATATTGTAAGGTTTGATACAAAAAAGGAGGCATGTCAAACATGCCTCCAATTATGAATTATTCCGATCTAACAATCAGAATCAATCAGCAAATAGACATCGGTTTACAACCACTTAACATAGCAGAAGTCCTGGCGATGAGGCAGATTGCTATTCTTCGGATACATTCTGACGCCAGTCTTGTAAGTACCTGCAGCAGAAGCCTCTATAACAGCCTCGAACGTATACAGATTGCCCTCATGGCCAATCAGTTTGAACGGGAATACGTTTGATATGCCTTCTTCTCCGTTCTTGTCTGTTGTAATGGAAACAAACTCAAGACCGATTGCGTCATTAAGACCCTGTTCGTCGATGACATACCTTATCTTGTATTCAACACCTGTCTCCATACCTGTTGAAGGCAAGTTTGCCTCCTTGGAAACAACAGTTATCGAATCCCAACGCTCGGCTACCGTTTCCTTCCACTGGGCAATGTCCTTTGCCAAACGGTTGTCGTCAGCCGAAAGTTTCTTAAAGCGCGCGGCCTCCTTCACATAGAACTTGCTGTAATAGTCGTCAAGCTGACGCTTCATAGTATAATGTGGCGCGATTGTCGCAATAGAGTTCTTGATAACCTTTATCCAGCCCTCGCTATAACCTTTTTCGTTAGTATTATAGTACAACGGGATAATTTCGTTCTCAAGAAGACCGTATATCGTCGCTGCATCAAGCTGGTCCTGATATCCCTGGTTCTTATACGTACGTTTCTCGGTCAAGGCCCATCCGGCACCTTCACGGTAGCCTTCCAACCACCATCCGTCAAGTACAGAAAGGTTTACGACACCATTCATCTCTGCCTTTTCGCCTGATGTTCCTGAAGCCTCAAGCGGACGTGTAGGAGTATTCATCCAGATGTCGACACCTGATACGAGGCGGCGTGCAAGCTGCATGTCGTAATCCTCGAGGAAGATAATCTTACCGAGGAATTCAGGACGTTGGCTTATCTCAAATATCTTCTTGATAAGTCCCTGGCCTGCACCGTCGGCAGGGTGTGCCTTTCCTGCGAAGAGGAACTGTACGGGATGCTCGGGATTATTGACAATCTTAGACAAGCGCTCAAGGTCGGTGAACAACAAGTGTGCACGCTTGTAAGTAGCGAATCGACGGCAGAAACCAATCATCAGCGCATTGGGATTGATTTTCTCTAGCAAAGAAACGACACGAGCAGGGTCACCCTGGTTCTTCAACCATGTCTCGCGGAACTTGTCGCGGATATAGTCGGTCAGTTTCTTCTTCAGCGCCATGCGCGTATCCCAAATAACATCATCAGGAACTTTATAAATTGCATGCCAAATGCTCTCGTTACTTTGATCAGACATGAACGAACTGTCAAAATACTGGGCATAAAGCTTACGCCATTCTGTAGCCGCCCATGTCGGGAAGTGTACGCCGTTGGTAACGTATCCTACATGGTTTTCCTCAGGATAATAACCCTTCCATATTCCGGAGAACATCTTCTGGCTTACCCAACCGTGCAGCTTGCTCACACCATTGACTTCCTGGCAAGTGTTGCATGCAAATGTTGACATGCAGAACTTTTCGTTATGATCGTCAGGGTTGGTACGTCCCATACCTATGAACTCATCCCAGCTAATGCCAAGAACTGAAGGATAACCACCCATGTACTTACCGAAAAGTCCCTCATCAAAATAGTCATGGCCGGCAGGCACAGGAGTATGCACTGTATAAAGCGAAGAAGCACGTACAAGCTCAAGAGCCTGGTTGAATGTCAGTCCGCCTTGTACATAGTCGCACAAACGCTGGAGGTTGCAGAGGGCTGCATGTCCCTCATTACAATGATAAACGTCTTTCTTTATACCTAACTTCTTCAATGTAAGAATACCACCTATACCAAGAAGAATTTCCTGCTTCAGGCGGTTCTCCCAATCGCCACCATAAAGTGAATGAGTGATTGGTTTGTCGAAATCAGAGTTCATTTCATTATCAGTATCAAGCAGATACAGTTTGATACGGCCAACGTTAACGCACCATACGTAAGCATGAACAAGATAATTAGCATAAGGAACATCAACAACCAACGGATTGCCTTCATTGTCATATTGGCGCTCTATAGGTAAAGAGTTGAAATTCTGGGCTTCATAATTAGCAATCTGCTGTCCGTCCATACTGAGAGACTGCTTGAAATAACCGTATCTATAAAGGAAACCAACAGCACACATGTCGACATTACTGTCTGAAGCTTCCTTAAGATAATCGCCGGCGAGCATTCCCAAACCGCCTGAATATATTTTCAATACCTGGTTGATACCATACTCCATACTGAAGTATGCAACAGACGGGCGCTTCTTGTCAGGTTTTACGTCCATGTACTTCCTGAACAAAGAGTACACGTCCTTAACCTTCTTCATTATTGCTTTGTCACGAACGATTTCTTCCTTGCGGTCATAGCTAAGACGCTCAAGCAACAGAACCGGGTTGCGGCCTACCTCTTCATACAATTGTTCGTCAAGGTCTCTCCACAAATCCCTTGCCTCATAATTCCAAGCCCACCACATGTTATGAGCCAATTCGTCCAAACACTTCAGCTGTTCGGGCAATCTTGACTTTACCGTCAACTCCGTCCATTGAGGAGCATTGACATAATCAGCTTTAATTTTCATAATTTGTTGTTAAGTCCTATATATTCAATTTTTTAATAATTTTACAAACTCTGTTAACAAAATAATATCAAATTATTTACTTGCCAACATCCTTTCTTCTGCTCGGCGCAAAGCAAAATCATAAGCCTCGTAATAATATTTGATAAAATTACTCCAAAGGGCTTTTTTAGACAACTTGTCAGCATTGCTGCGTGATTTCTTAACGTCTGCTGCCGTGAAATTTGAAAACTCCGCAACAGTATCCTTTATTTTGTCTGCCACTTCAGAATAATTATAGTCAGTACGGTGCACAACCTTTACACCGTCTATTATTTCGCCAACATGACCGATCTCCGAATTAGCCCAAAGACCAAAACCTGCCAAATCAGAAGTAATGCACGGCACCTTGAATGCTATAGCCTCCAACGGAGTATATCCCCACGGTTCATAATAAGACGGGTAAATACACATGTCGTTACCAAGTACAAGGTCATAATATTTCATGTTGAAAATGCCATCGTCACCATTAAGATAACAAGGCAGGAAAATCAACTTCACATTATCTTCTTTACGATTCTGCATGTCAAGATACTTCATCATGTCGAGCACGTTGTCATGGCTCATATTATGCAACCAATGAGTAATCATCGGAACGTGCAAAGGTGTATCGAACTTGTGTCCTGAGTTCAGGCGGTCTATCAAATCCTGGCGTGGTTCACCAACCCAGCCCGGAACCTCTATGAAAGCAAGTATCTTCTTATTCAAACGGTTGTCCCTTTGCAGACGGTTCATGGCTTCGATATACACATCGACACCTTTATTCCTGAATTCATAACGTCCACTTGTCGATATTACCAAAGTGTTCTGGTCATCAAAATCAACACCGAGCAATGCATTGGCCACTTCAAATATGCGTTTACGCGCTGCATTGCGTTTTCTGGTAAACTGCGCACCCTTTGGCACAAAATCATTCTCAAACCCGTTTGGCAATACAAAATCAACAGGTTTCCCCATGAGTTCCTTGCATTCGTTGGCCGTAATTTCACTTACGGTTGTAAAACAGTCGACATTCATCGCTGTCTGTTTCTCTATCGAATGCTTGCTTTGCATGTTCAATTCACAAGCCATTTGATCACCGTTGTATGCGAACAAATAATCATACAAAGGTTTATTGTTTCCTGCTATGCTACGGCCGATGCTTGTTGCATGAGTTGTAAACAATGTTGCTATATTTGGCAATTTGCTGTTTATGTAAAGCAAACCCAAACCAGTCATCCATTCATTACCATGATATATGACTTTCTTTGACTTGTCAAGATAGAAATTATAGAAACTTTCTACAACCTTAGCTGCTCCGTAAGAAAACATCGAAGCTTCGTCATAATCGCCGTATGCATGCAGGCTGTCGACCTGATACAGTTCCCACAATCGGGTGTAAATCTCGTTTTTATCTTTGAAATATTGGCTGAAATCCACCAAAACTGCAATTGGTTCGCCTGGAACCTTCCAACGGCCAACCCTTATTGCCAGACCTTCCGCCAAAGCCTGTTTTCTCCATTCAATAAACAAAGTTTCATCTTCTAAGAAATACAAGTCATTAGCATCAGCCAAATCCGGGCCTATGAATATTATCTTATCTCTGAATGCGTCTTGTAATGTTTTTGCGCGCGTTGAAAGGACCGTATATATTCCTCCAACCTTATTGCATACTTCCCAACTCGATTCAAATATATAATCGGGCGATAATAATCCTGTTACCATTATACCTAATAAATAAAACGCTGCAAAGATATAAAAAATCTACACAAAAAACGTTACAATATGGTAGAAAAATTTTCAAACTGCGTGTTTTATTGATTTATGTGGATTCAGTAATTTACCATACCACAAATAAGCGCTAAATAACAAGATTAACTATAAAAACAATTCATAAAAGTACAAAAATATCCCCATAAAAACAGGAACACTTTCATCAAAATTAGCGTTATAAGTACATATCGTCCGTCAATTAAAAGCGGAACAACAACGGATAAAAAATTATTACAAGCCTAGAATCCCGTTTACTACTACAAAACATCACCCCATGGATAACTGCCGGGCTTCAGAACAACTTCTGTCCGCCCGTGAACCATTCCTACAATTCCGGGGGCATACTCGCATTTCAACTTAAAATCATTCCAGCAAAGACTACTTATTATTGAATATGCAGTAGCACCACCCTCAATTATCATTGTATCAGGACATTGCGCTTCAACTAACATCCTTACCGCGTCTGACATAATATGCCTTAACCTTACAGCACATTCCGGTCCTCCGTCTTCTTTCGGACCTATGGCTATTGCAAGCGAATTGTGCTCGCCATACAGCCTGCATAACGACTCGAACCAGCAGCATGCCGGCTTTCCGGCAAAAACATCATCCGGCATTACAGAAATACGTGTTCCAGACAACCTGACGAACCAGCTATCGGATATATCCTTGCTTTGCGTACTTCCACATACAATTATTGAATACTTCTCAGGGTTTATCTTGCATTTTGCGTTTTTCTCCACAACTACGTCAGGATATTCCCTTTCAAGCAAAGCACTAAAGAAATCAACACCGCCTGCACACAGACACTCCGCACCAGCCCTATGCAATTGCGTCTTAATATCCTCAATACTTGACGCATCAGCAACACAAATACCATCAACGGAACAAGACCTGTCAGTATTTAAAGCCTGTACATTAACTTCCACGCCAAGTATATTCCTTACCTCGGACGTTGTGATTGGAAATTCCGGGTCATGCCTGAACTGAGTCTTGTCAACAGGTTCGCCGTTAATATAATAAATACCGTCTCTTATTATTCTTCCCCTCGAAGGATTCTGCGGAATGAGCAAAGCCTTTGAATACCTCATCCCTTTAAGCATGGCATTTAACTCGGCAGCGACATGTCCCCTTAAAACAGAGTCTGTCTTCTTGAAAAGAATATTATCTTTCTTATCAAGTCGCCCGGTTATCCCATTAACAGTATTGACGGCATCTGCCCTACTTACCGAACGCGTGTCGGTTGCTATCACCCAAACCTGAGTAGACTGAGGCACGTCGGCATAACCAATGGTAAGCATCGTGTTGAGCTTATACCTCAATGCCGCGCCTGCTATTTCGGCAGCTCCGGTAATGTCGTCTGCAAAGACAATTATCATGACCCAAATAATTAAAGACTGATACGGCATGAAACAAACCAACCGTATCAGTCATACAAAAACATTATCTCAATTCTTTTTATTGTTCTTTCTGTTTTCTGCCATGCGTGTAGCATAGTCTATCGAGAGCAACATTGCGTCAGCACTTGCGACACCCTTGCCAGCCACGTCGAAAGCCGTTCCGTGGTCAACTGAAACTCGTATTATAGGTAATCCAAGCGTTATGTTGACACCCTTCGCGCTTTCCATCTTGCCTGTTTCCTTGTTCCAATTAAACCCTACAACCTTGAACGGGATATGTCCCTGGTCATGATACATCGCAACGCAACCATCGAATTTTCCACACTTGGCTTTGGCAAAAAGAGTATCAGGCGGTACAGGACCTTCAACATTGTATCCCTTTGACTTCAGCTCTTCCACAGCGGGTATTATCTCTTCCTTCTCCTCGCTGCCAAAAAGACCGTTGTCGCTTGCGTGCGGATTCAATCCAGCAATACCAATATGGGGCTCATTTATACCGAACTGCTTGCATGCATCGATTATCAGCTCCGAAACATCCATTATCCTTTGTTTCTTGACTAGGTCACAAGCCTGGCGCAAAGGCACGTGTGTCGAGACATGAATTACACGCATGAAATCATCAGCCAAAAGCATGGCATATTTCTTCGTATCAGTATAATGGGCGTAAATCTCCGTATGACCATCAAAATGATGACCTGCAAGATTAAGTGCTTCCTTATTCAGCGGAGCCGTTACCGTACCGTCTACTTCACCTGCCATAGCCAGTTCAATGGCTTTTACCACGGCTTTAAATGCCGCATCGCCGCATTGGGCGGCAACCTCACCTTGCTTGAAAGTCTGCATGTCTATGCAATGAAGGTCGTAAACGTCGATTGTTCCATATTGGAACTTCGCATTTTTTACATCAGATACAGCATTTATTGCCAATTCGCTTCCTGCTTGCTGAGCAGCATATTTCATTACGGCTGCGTCTCCGGTGACAATCGGGGCACACTTGTCGTATGTCTCTTTCAAACTTAACGCCTTGATTATTATCTCCGGTCCTATTCCGGCCGGGTCGCCCATTGTTATGGCGAGAATTGGTTTCGTATTCATAAGCATACTTATTAAAAAAAGTATAACAAATAAAAGACCAAGAATCAAGAAGACTTTCCCTCAATATAAAAGGCCATGCAAAGTCCATCTTGATTCTTGACTTTCAATCAATACAGTGTTTCGTATATTTTTTTTGCATCACTTTCCGTAACTTCACGCGGATTGTTCTTCAGCAAACGCTGAACTTCCATTGCTGCCTTAGCCATGTGGTCGACAGCCGAACGCGGTATGCCTATTTCCGTTAAAGTAGTAGGGATACCGCATTCCCTTGACAGGTTCTCAATGAATTCAACACCCTTCATTGCTGTTTCCTTGTCAGTTGCACAAGGTTCAACACCACAGGCAATTGCCACTTCCGCATATTTGCGTACATTAGCCTGACAGTTGAAGCGCATAACCGAAGGCAAAAGTATCGCGTTGGAAAGTCCATGTGAAATATGATATTCACCGCCAAGCGGATAAGATAACGCATGAACGGCCGCCGTATTTACCGGGCCGAGGCACATTCCACCATACATGCTTCCGGCAGCCAATGCTTCCCTGGCTTCTACGTCGTTCCCGTTTTTCACCGCTTTTGCAAGGTTGGCGGCTATAAGGCTGATGCCTTTAATTGCAAACATATCCACCATAGGATGGGCAAACTTGTTGGTATACGCCTCAATACAGTGGGTGATAGCGTCCATTCCGGTCTCTGCCGTTATCTTGGCTGGAACGGTCCATGTCAGTTTTGGGTCAATATAAGCCGCATCGGCAATCAAGTACGGGCTGACAACGCCTTTTTTCAAAGCATCGCGCTCATCAAGGAGAATTGCATTAGGAGACATCTCGCTGCCGGTGCCAGCCGTTGTCGGGGCACAAGCAAACCATTTGCCACGGCGCTCGATAAGTCCTGTACCGAAAAGGTCTTCAATTTGTTGCGTGCTTCCTACCAAGGTTGCCGCCAGTTTCGTAAGGTCGAGTATACTGCCTCCGCCTATTCCGATAAAGCTGTCAGCCTCGAAATCCTCTGCTGACTTGAGCATGGCCTTGAAATCGGCAATCGACGGTTCGCCGTGCACATCCTCATAAAACTTTATACATACTCCGTTGGCTGCAAGTTTGTCAGTCAAGGCAGATATGGCAGTGCGTACGACAGGCATTGTTACGATGAAAAGCCTTTTATAGCCTAGTTTTAGATAGTCATCGGCAAACTGTTCAATACATCCTGTGCCGAACACCGTTTTTGTGGGTTGGAGCAATGTTATGGTTCTCATATTTATATTTATTTTAGCTTATCAAGGAGGATACGGAAGGCATACGGTCAAAGTTTATCTGCTGTCCTTGCGACAACCAATTCCATTTACCGTATGCCCAGCTACGCAAACTCCTTACACTTTAACTATTCTTCTTTGCTTTACGTTTTTCCTCTAAATAGCCATATATTGTGAGTTCCTTGTCTACTGGAGCAGACTTGAAGAAGAAGCTGGCAACATATCCGACAACCAGCACAATAAGATGGCTGTAAACTCCGAGCATATAAGTATGGTGCTTGAAGTTCCAATCCTCGAGGTCAAGTATAAGTCCGGCATCAGGTCCTGAACCATACTTTGTAGTAGTAAGCACGGCATAAGCGGTAAACAATATGGCTGCGGCAATACCTATGTAAAGTCCCTGCCAGTTGGCACGGCGGCTGAACAAGCCGAGCACGAATATGCCTACAATACCGGCAGACAGTATGGCGTACAATCCGAACAGCGTGCCAAGCACACCCTCGCCGCCCCACGACACATAAAGAAGGGCTATGAGTATGGCGCCGATGCCAACAACGATTACTGAAACCCTGCCGACCAACAGGCGCTGCTTGTCTGTAGCTTTCGGGCGGAAACGTGCGTAATAGTCTTCAACAACAACTGCCGAGATGCAGTTAACGTCAGCGTCAATGCTCGAAATTGCACCTGCGATGAGTGCGGCTATTACGAGTCCGGTTATACCGATAGGCATCTCCGTCGCAATGAAATGCGGGAACACCTCGTCGCTTTTAAGTCCGGCTGGCAGTTCGCCTGCATTAATCTGGTAATAAGCGTACAGGCATGTGCCGACAAACATGAACAATGCCCATGTCGGGACGCTGAGCAATATGCCGAGGTAAGAAGCCTTCTTGGCTTCCTTGTCACTGCGTGCTGTAAGATAACGCTGCACGATGCTCTGGTCGGTGCCATATTTCTGAAGAGCGTAGAATATGCCGTTAAACACCATGACTATGAAAGTAAGCTGGGTGAAATCCCACGCATACGGGCCGAAATCAATCTTATGGTCCCTCATGGCAATGTCCATTATTGCCGACGGACCGCCGTCAGTAAGATAGAATATCACGCCTACGGCCAGCAAACCGCCGATAATAAGCAGGAAACCCTGCACGACGTCCATCCATATAATGGCCTCCATTCCACCGAAATAGGTAAGGATAATCACGGCAACGCCTACACCAACGATTATCCAAACAATGTCCATGCCGCCCGTGAAGGCAACCATAGCCATTGCAAGCAGATAGAGGATGGTACCCATCTTGGAGAAATGCTCTAACACGAAAGCCACCGAACTGTAGAAACGTGCAAATGCTCCAAAGCGACGCTCGAAGTATTCGTACGTGCTGAGGCGTATCACCTTTCTATATAGCGGTACGATGAAGCCGATAACACCAAGAAGCACCAACGGTACCATCATGCCCTGTACCAACAAAATCCAGTTTCCGGCATATGAGCTGCCTGGATATGCCAAGAAAGTAACACTACTGATAATAGTTGCGAACATCGACATTCCCACCGCCCATGCCGGGATGTTGCCGCTAGCCGCAAAATATGCTTCGGTAGAATTCTGCTTTTTGGCAAAATATATTCCCACACCTATTGCAAAAAGCACCGAGGCCACCACGATGATGGTGTCAATCAAATGTAATCCTTCGTATTCCATGGTATGTTTTATTCTAGTAGATTAGGCCACAAGAATTAAAGCAGCTCAAGCAGTAAACGGGGCATCACTGCCACGGCACGCAATGCCGCGGCAGTGCCCCAGCCTGTTCAGGCATTGCCCCTCACCTTGTTTTAAACACCATTGGCAATGTGCTTATCAGGCAAAACCACTTTAACCCTTATGGCATTATAAATTTAAATTACCTCTTTAGCCTGTTCCTGTATACGTTTAACTGTATCGTCGTCAAGCTCTGTCAGCGGCGGAAGCATGAACGTGTCACACAGTCCGACCATCTTCATGATGACCTTCAGTCCGGCAAGAGACTGTCCGAGAGTAAGGCCGGCAGTATTAATCTTGCCAATCTCTATCGTCTTCTGCTGCAAGTCCTCAGCCGTAGCAGTATCGCCTTTTACACCTGCGTCAAACAGGTCGGCATACATCTTAGGCAGGTAGTTGCCCACACTCGGCACGATGCCGTCGGCACCAAGTGACAAAGCCTTTGCTGAATTGGCAGCACATCCGCAGAAGTAAGCGAAGTCGTCACGGTCTGCAACAAGGCGGAGTATCTCTTCCATACGCTCCTGGTTGTCTTCAGAATCCTTGAGGCCGACGATATTCGGATGGTGGCTCAGCTTCTCGATAACGTCGACCGGAATGCTCATGTGGGTAGTTATCGTAATATTGTAAAGCATAAGCGGAATGGTCAGTGCGTCTGCCAGGTCGGTATAATATTTCATCATCTGCTCCGGCGTAAGTGCGTAGTAGCAAGGCAGAGTGGCTGCTATAACGTCGGCTCCGGCTGCAACAAACTTCTTGGCTGCCTCCATCTGCTCGCTTACACAGTTACCGGCAAGACCGGCATAGATTGTTATACGTCCGGCGGCAGCCTTGGCAGCGGCTTCAATCATCTTAACACCCTGCTCTACTGCGACTGAATTACCTTCGCCAGTAGTACCCATCAACAATGCCGACACGTTGTATTTGGCAAAATTGTCTATTATACGCTCAACGGCTTTTACGTCGATGTCTCCTTCTTTTGTAACGGGTGTCACCATCGGCACCACAACTCCGTGATATTTGTTAAGTTTTCTCATTATGATTGGTTTAAGATAAAGAATTAGTTTTTAAACAAATTATGTGGTTTACACATTTTGTTATTTAAGACGGCATGCTACTGCATTTGTAACCACGGCAATCTGATTTTTTCGTCAAATATATTCCACAACGTTTCAAAGGGTTACGTGAAGGATGCCCAAACGCACCGTTTCAGCCGACATCCGCTCCAAACATTTGCAAACGGATTGACATGATTTCATTACAAAATGTCAGATGAATAACTTCCACAAAATTCATAAAAACAGGAATCCTGCTCATCGGCAGGCTGCTGTTTTAGCGCTGTTTGAAGCCTGATTTACCCCCACTCAAGGCATACGGTTACCTAAAACGCCGTCTTTTATCATGCTATCAGTAAGCTTTCACTCGGTAAAAGGCTGTATTCGGCAGGCTAAATTGGCGTTTTTTCCTGCCGTTTGGCATACCTTTTATGGTTTTTACAAGCATGTGGCATTGCACAACAAGGCTGCGATTAAGTGTAAAGCACTTGTAATCATGAAGATATATTTGCACACGAAAAAGGGCAATTTTACTGCCTACTGGATTTAAATTTGTAAAAAACGTAACCACAGGCCGTTACCCAAAATCACGAAGTAAGGGCAATTGCAAATTCACAAACAAAATGTCAGGACGACTACCACGATGCGATTTATGTCATTAAACGAACGCAGCAGTGGCGCATCACTTTCACAAACTTACTTGAATATTTGGGGTTGACGGATTATTTCACTAACTTTGCAAAACTAAAAATGAAAAAACAAGCCGGCAGCGTATTATCGGCGCCGCCGACAATACATATCCTACAAAATGAGAACAGTAAGACCGAAGAAGAACTTAGGGCAACACTTCCTTACCGATTTGAACATAGCAAAGGCAATAGCCGATACAGTGGACGCATGTCCTGACATACCGGTACTGGAAGTAGGCCCCGGCATGGGCGTGCTTACGCAATTCCTCATGCCGAAAGGACGCGAGCTCAAGGTGGTAGAGATTGACGCAGAGTCGGTAGCTTACCTTAACGAGAAATATCCCAGCCTGCGCCCAAGCATTGTCGGGGAAGACTTTCTCCGCATGGACTTGGGCAAACTGTTCGAAGGACGTAAGTTCGTACTTACAGGCAATTACCCTTACGACATATCGTCGCAGATATTCTTCAAGATGCTCGACAACAAGGAGCTGATACCTTGCTGTACGGGAATGATACAGCGTGAGGTGGCACAGCGCATGGCTTCCGCGCCGGGATCGAAGGCATACGGAATATTAAGCGTGCTGATACAGGCGTGGTACGATGTTGAATACCTGTTCACAGTGGATGAGAATGTGTTCAACCCGCCGCCAAAAGTGAAGAGCGCCGTCATCCGCATGACACGCAACGGGGTCACTGACCTGGGATGCGACTGGACACTGTTCAGGCGTGTTGTCAAGACGGCATTCAACCAACGCCGCAAGATGTTGCGCGGTTCGCTTAAACCGCTGTTCACCGGTGGCGCGCCAGGCAAGGACTTCTTAGCCCGTGACATCATGTCAAAACGCCCGGAGCAACTTACCATACAGCAGTTCGTCGAACTGACTAACATGGTAGAAGAAGAGTTAAGGACTACGCCACAAGAACAGGGTTAACTGGCGTCAGGCATACTCGCAGCCGTGATTATTTTATTAATTATCAGCTTTGGAAGCCTGATTTATTATTCTTAATTCTTAATTATAAGAATAAATTCTTATTTTTGTAACAGAAAAACCAAAACATGTAAATAATAAAATTATGATTGACGTTAAAGCGACTTTGAAAGAAAGTGAAGAACGGATGGAGATGGCCACATTGTTCCTGGAAGACCAGCTATCTCATGTCCGCGCCGGACGCGCCAATGTGGCGATATTGGACGGCATAAAGGTGAACTCATACGGTTCTATGGTGCCGCTGAACCAAGTAGCGAATGTGTCCACGCCCGACCCGCGCACTATCGCCATACGCCCGTGGGACAAGAAGATGATAAAGGACATAGAAAAGGCCATTATGGACTCTGATGTCGGCATCACTCCCGAAAACAACGGTGAAATAATCCGCCTGGGCATACCCCAGCCTACCGAGGAGCGCCGTAAGGACCTTGCAAAGCAGTGCAACAAGATGGGCGAGAAAGCCAAAGTGGAGGTGCGCAACGTGCGCGGCGACATAAAAGACAAACTGAAGAAGGCCATAAAGGACGGATTATCAGAGGATAACGAAAAAGACGCTGAAGCCGAACTTCAGAAGATACACGACAAGTTCATAAAGAAGATAGACGACCTTCTTGCAGCAAAGAGCAAGGAGATAATGACAGTGTAAACTAAATGACAAGTTAAGAATTAAGGACACATGACTGCACCTCAACCGCAGGAATACAGCATGGCTCCTTGATTCTTAGCTTTTATTATAACCAATAATTCGATAAGGTGTGAACGGACTGGTAATCAAAAACACAGGAAGCTGGTACACAGTAAGGACTGACGAAGGACAGACAATAGACTGCAAGATAAAAGGCAACTTCAGGCTCAAAGGCATACGCAGCACTAATCCTGTAGCCGTAGGCGACAGGGTGCGCATCATAACCAACGCTGAAGGCACGGCTTTCATATCTGAAATTGAGGACAGGCGCAATTACATCATACGCAAATCGCCCAACCTTTCGAAACAAAGCCACATCATAGCCGCCAACGTAGACCAGGCTTTCCTTATAGTAACAGTCAATTACCCACAAACTTCAACAACTTTCATCGACCGTTTCCTAGCCTCGGCTGAGGCTTACCGGGTGCCGGTCTGCCTGATTTTCAACAAGACAGACATACTGCAGCCTGAAGACCTGGAATACCAGGAGATGATGATACACCTTTACGAGACCATCGGTTACGAATGCAAGGCCGTGTCAGCTATCGACACATCTGCAAAAGAGACATTGGAGCCACTGCTTAAGGATAAGATAACACTGTTCAGCGGCAACAGCGGCGTAGGCAAAAGCACGCTGCTAAACAGTCTGATACCCGGCCTCAACCTCCGCACGGCGGAAATAAGCGAGGCACACAACACAGGCATGCACACTACAACATTCAGCGAGATGCTGCCGCTGCCTTACGGCGGCTGGGCGATAGACACACCGGGTATAAAAGGCTTCGGCACGTTTGACATGGAACCTGAAGAAATATGCGGATACTTCAAGGAAATATTCAGTTTCTCGAAAGACTGCCGTTTCAGCAACTGCACGCATACGCACGAACCAGGTTGCGCCGTACGCAAAGCCGTCGAAGAACACTACATAGCCGAAAGCCGCTACAATTCGTACTTAAGCATGCTTGAAGATAAAGACGAAAGCAAATACCGAGAAGCATTTTAGGGAGGAAATATAAACTGTATCAAGACGCTTCACAAACTCCTTAAAATTCCAAAACAATAAATGAACAATCCAGAACTTGAATTGGCGTGGACCATAATAGAGACCACAGGTGCCAACCTATTTCTGACCGGTAAGGCTGGAACAGGAAAAACGACATTCCTGAAAAACCTAAGGAAACACACGTCAAAGCGAATGGTTGTCTTGGCTCCTACCGGCATAGCGGCAATAAACGCCGAGGGAGTTACGATACACTCGTTTTTCCAATTACCGCTATCTCCCTATATTCCGGGAACTACGTTCAACCACGGAGAGAACAAATATCAAAAGTTCAACAAGGTAAAAAGGGATATACTACGTACACTCGACCTGCTCGTAATAGACGAGATAAGCATGGTGCGTGCCGATTTGCTTGACGCCGTCGACTCCGTAATGCGCAGCTACCGCGACTACGGGAAACCGTTCGGAGGAGTGCAGCTGCTTCTGATTGGCGACCTGCAACAGCTTTCGCCTGTAATAAAGGACAACGAATGGGAGTTGCTTAAGTCTGTTTATGACACCCCTTATTTCTTTTCAAGCAAAGCCTTGGCGCAAGCCTCATACCACACAGTCGAACTGAAAACCGTATACAGGCAGCAAGACGTTTCGTTCATCTCGCTATTAAACAAGATACGGGAGAAAAAGGCGGACGAGACTACACTGGCCGAACTGAACAAACGCTATATTCCGGGATTCACCCCAAGCAAAGACAGCAACTACATACGCCTTACGACACACAACTACCAGGCACAGGCTGTCAACGACCATGAGCTTGCACAGTTACAGTCTGAAGAACATACGTACACGGCCGAAGTGGAAGGCGTGTTTCCTGAAACATCCTACCCTGCCGACAAGCAACTCGTCCTAAAGCAAGGCGCACAGGTAATGTTCATAAAAAACGACCTGGAAAAACGCTTCTTCAACGGAATGATTGGCGAAGTTGTATCTTTAGACAGTAACAGCATCGTGGTAAAAAGTAAAGAAAGCGGAGAAGCGTTCAACCTTGAAAAAGCCGAATGGGCTAACTGCAAATATACGATTGACAACGAAACAAAAGAAATAAAAGAAACTGTTGAAGGCGTCTTCAGGCAATATCCGCTGCGCCTTGCATGGGCAATAACCATACACAAGAGCCAGGGACTGACTTTCGACCACGCAATAATAGACATATCACACTCGTTCGCACACGGACAAGCTTACGTAGCCCTTAGCCGTTGCCGTACATTGGAAGGCATAATACTAAGCGCTCCATTACAACGCGAAGCGATAATCGCAGACAGCGTCGTCGATACATTCGTCGAGAACATCGACAAGTACACCCCGTCGGAGGCCACAGTCTCAATGTTGCAGCAAAAATACATGATACAGGTTCTTGACGAGCTGTTCGATTTCATACATCTGCAGTCATCGTTCAACATGCTTCTACGAACAATAGACGAACATTTCTACCATAAATATCCCAAACTGCTTGCAGAATACAAACGCGTTGGCACCAAGTTCAGCGAACTTATCGACGTGTCCCGCAAGTTCAAGATACAATATACAAGACTAGCCGGGAACTGTAACGAAAACGCAGTGTTGGAAGAACGGGTGCGTAAGGCTGCCGCTTATTTCTCAATCAAATTGTCTGAATTCGACATATTATGCAGCAAGACAAAGGTCACTACCGACAACAAGCAACTGAAAAAGCAGTTTAATGACAGGTTTACAACCTTTGTGGATGAATTATCGTTGAAAATCGGATTATTCAAACATGAACGCAGTAATGAGGTAAGATTCAGCGTTGCCGACCTGCTTTCAACAAAGGCGAAAATATTACTCGGCAAAAACGAGCCTGAAACAAAACACACGAAAAAGGCAAAAACACCCAAACCACCTAAAATACCGACTCGCGAGATTAGCTACAACATGTATATCGGAGGAATGAGTATAGAGCAAATTGCGAACGAGCGCAAACTAACTTACGGCACCATCTTCTCACACTTGTTGGGCTATGTTGAAAGTGGAGAGATTGACGCATGGCAACTTATACCACAAGAGCATGCAAAAAAACTGCAAGAGTATTTTAAAAGCGGGCATCGACCGACATCGCTTGCAGAAATAAACGAATCGTTAGACATGACGATGCCATACAGCGAAATAAGCCTGTACATGAGAATTAACGACATACACATGTCATCAGACCAATAATCATAAACATCATGGAAGAGCTGAAATACCACTATAAATATCCACACCCTGCCGTAACGACCGATTGTGTCGTCTTCGGATACGACGGCAGACAGCTGAAAGTGCTTCTTATAGAACGAGGCAACGAGCCGGACAAGGGGAAATGGGCTTTCCCCGGTGGTTTCCTTAACATTGACGAACCGGCGGACGAAGGGGCACGCCGCGAACTTGAAGAAGAAACAGGATTAACGGTAAACGACATACGCCAATTTCACACTTTCGCAAATCCCAAACGCGACCCGCGCGAACGTGTGATAAGCATAGCCTTCTACGCCATTGTAAAGATACAAGATGTTAAAGGCGGGGACGACGCCGCAAAAGCGGCATGGTTCGACATAGACGACATGCCGGAACTGGCCTTCGACCACGACCTGATGTTTAACCTGGCACTTAAAGCTTTGCGCCGGCAGGCATTGACCGAACCGGTAGGCACAGACTTGTTGAACGAAAAGTTCACTCTGGCCGAGATAAATCCATTGTATACAGCCATACTCGGCGAAACTCCAATAGACTATCTGACAAACATGGGACTGCTTGTACCTGACGGCAATATAGACAAACAACTCTATAAATTCGGCGCATTCAAGTTGCCTGACAATCCACGGCAAACAATGCCATAAGAAAAGGCGCAGCGTATATACAGGCATGGAACAACCACACCTATACTATGTCCAATCAAATGATTATCAACAACTTACATTATTTAAACAAAACAGATTATAAAAGGTCGTCTTTTAAGCTGCAAAAGACGATCTTTTGACTTGTAATACATGGCCTTTTGCAACGCAATATGCCACCGATTGCAATTTAACGATAAAAACAACCCGTTGTGATTCAATTAACAGAAACTCACAACGGGTTGTTTTTTTGAATTTGGCTAACTAAGAACCAGTATATTCTTAAAAATGATAACCGAGGGTTACAATAAACTGGTGACGTTCGTTATTCACATTTACGGCATTGCAGATATTATCATACTCCGGTGAATCCTGCTCTGATGCGTAATAATTAGTGAATGGACTGAAATCGCCCTCCTGCACTGAATACTGATAAGCTGCATCAAGTGACAATTTGCCGACATTATATCCGATACCTAATGTCAAACGGTTGGTGGCACGCCAATTGGTATAATCAGTCGACGAACTATAATACGAGCCTGGAGAATTTATCGTTCCGTCCTTATATCCGTACTCGTTGTACATAGGCGAAACATAATTGTAACCAACTCTGATCGCCAATTTTGTATCAGGCTTAAACTCAAGACCAACCTTAAACGTATTAACAGCTTTCAATGTATTTTCCGTATGCCGGTTCATCGCCCTGTCACCAGCAGTCGTTTCATAATATTCATCATAATACCAATCGTAACCACCGCCCGTATTAATACGGCTGTCAAGATTGCCGTAGTCGGCATACTCATAACCAGCACCGATAGCAAGATAATTGCCAACCGTTGTACCGAGACTTACGCCAAACTTCCATGGAGTATAAAGCTTGAAATCGTAGCTCTCGCCGATTTCACCTGAATCATACATTCCCCATTGGGTATTGTTGCGAAGCACTGTGTAATTTGACGTATTCAAATCATACCAAGTAGGTGTTGCTACCGATACGCCTATGCGGAACGGCGACGTCTCGATAGGACGGAATATCACTCCGGCCTTAATATTGAAACCAGTACCATCGATACGGCGTTCGTCTGCCAACAAGACGTTATCAGTTGTACCAAAACTTTCAGTATATTCGCTATATCCTTTATAATTAACATCGCTTATACCAAAAGTCAATCCTAGATAAACACGGTCGTTTATATTACCGCTGATATTGAAATCGTATTCACCAATATATCCGGAATTAGCCCGGTTGAACATATAACCGTTTGCATTATTATAATAAAAATCGCCATTTTCATCTGACATTAATGTATTATAATAAAGGTAGTCAACTTGATTAAATGTATTATCGTCGGCAACAAACGTTCCGCTGTTGTTCTGGTAAATATTGAACACACCTTCGGCACCTTTCATGTAAGATAATTTATTCTGTGAAGCATTATTCAAAGCATCAGCTGCCGACAATATATAATCGAAATTACGGCTCTTGTGATAATTGAACGCCAGGTTCATGAACGAATTACGGCCTGTCCGGCGGGAATAAACGAATCCGGCCTGGTCAAAGCTCATGTTTGTCTTGTTTGCACCGGCAAAATCAGATGCACCCTGCTGTGAAACAAAACCGAAAGAAACATTTGCAACCGAATGACGGAACAAACCGATACCAGCCGGATTAGTGGCTATTGTAGAGATATCTGCACCAAGGGCGTCCATAGCTCCACCCATACCGACATAGCGGGCAGTACCGTTCAAGTCTTCTGTTGCAATATTTGCATTCTCATAAGTCTCTTGAGAGAATAAAGGTACTACCGTAAAGGCAGACATTAATATAAATACTAATCGCTTCATAAGTTTTCTTCTTTATTAATATAAATTTCCAATGGGAATACGCACAAACTCTTTATACAAGGCTGGTACATCCCAAAATATTTACCATGCTTAAATTTATTATCTCCTACCACGGAATCCGCCACCGCCAGAACCGCCGCTACGACTTCCGCCAAACGAACCACCGCCACGGAAACCACCTCCGCTACGATTGCCTCCAAAATTATTGTTGTTATACGACGGACGACTTTGGTAATTCTGTCTGTTATTATTCAGTTGGTTATTATCCCTGTTTACCCTATTACCCTTAAACCTATTTGTACTATTATTTTTATCATTACGGTTTATCGTATTTTGGTTGTAATTAACACGACTAGAATTAGTAGTGCCACGATAGCCTTTAAAATTATTGGCCGTACCACTATTATGACCATAAATACGCCCATGATTCATTGTTCCGGTAACTCCCCTATACGGACGGTAATATGAGCCATACCAGTATGAAGGATAATACCAGCCCCACGGCCTGTGCCAGCCATAGAACCATGGGTCGTACCATAAGCCGGCATACCAATACGGACTGCCATACCAACCATACGCACCATACCAGCCATAAGGCCAATACCAATCGTAATACCAAGGATTATACCAATAGAAATCGTCGAAACGGCTCATGCAGCGGCTATACCTATAATCCTCATCCGGATCATAAGAATAGTAGGCATCTGTATCAGAATCAGCGTTTACAGAATAAGCTGTGTCATTGTCCAACACTATGACATCGCTTATTAATGTATCTGTTCCCATAACACTATAATTGTCTGCATATTGCCCCCTCCTGTTGTACTCGTCAACGTCACGCGACGAAGAGGAATAGTAAACAACTGCTGACTTATCTTCCGGCTGTGTAGACTCAGCGCTCTTATCCACCTTCTTCGGTGTAAAATACATGTCATCCTGGGCATAAGCCACAGACGACAAAAAACCGAACAAGAAAGAAAACAAAACAATCCTTTTCATTATATTAACCTCCTTATCCTTAATCTATTTATGTGCAAAAATAACAATTTTATATATTGCAAAAATACGGAAAAACCCTAAAACATAGTCGGCTTTTCCCTATTTTTTATACATTTGCAGAAGAATTTAACAAGAATATGAAATATCTCAAAGTAATATTTGCAATTAGCAATTGCGACGGCACGAAAATATACGACAATGTACTGATGCAAGCTTCAAAAGACCTGCTATGCCAGTTTGCCGGTACAGCTGGTTTTGAATCATTCGAAGAAGATGACGACAACATTACAGGTTACGTACAGAAACAGCTATTCGATAAAGATGTACTCGAAAACGTCTTATCAACATTCCCTTTGGAAAACATAAAGATAACTTACAAAATAGAAGAGGCGGAAGATAAGAACTGGAATGAAACGTGGGAGGAAAAAGGATTCGAACCGATAGTTGTCAACAATAAATGTGTCATTCACGACACAATGCACAACAACACAGGCAACGGGAACCTGATAGACATAACAATCGACGCCAAGCAAGCATTCGGCACAGGCGGACACGAAACAACTTACATGATTGTAAGCGAACTGCTCGATAATGACATCAACGGACTACAAGTGCTGGACTGCGGGTGCGGCACTGGAATATTGTCGATAGTATCAGCAAAACTAGGAGCAAAAAATGTTACCGGGTACGATATTGACGAATGGAGCACGGAGAACACTAAACACAACTGCATAATTAACGGCATTACGAATGTAAGCATCCTGCACGGTAACGCCAATGTCATTAATACATTGGAAACTGAATTCGATATTGTCTTGGCAAACATCAACCGCAACATACTTCTGAACGACATGCCACAATTCAAACATGCCATGAGGGATGGAGCAAAACTGATACTAAGCGGCTTTTATGAAAAAGACGCAGAAATGCTGATAAACAAGGCGGAAGAACTGAAACTAAAATTAGACAAAAAGAAAACAAAGAACGACTGGTGTATGCTTGTTTTCAAATAAGACCACAACTAATTGCCAATCGTAAATTTGTGCAAATCATAATAACTGCCGTTGTAGATGTTGAAATCGACATACCCCTTTATTCCAGGCAAGCGTCCGGCGTCAGTATGTTGCCAGAACTTCCACTCTCCGGCATACTCGACCTTGTCAACATAATAATGCGCTATCCAATAAGGGTAGTCATCAAACACGGGAGCGTTAAGATAATTCATCTTAAACTTATAATAAGTATATATTATCGGTTTAACATGGTATCTGTCCTCAACAATATGAAGCCATGTAAGTATTTCACGTTGAAAATCTTCAACGCTAACATCCTTCGGCTTGTTTTCGACATCAAGGACGGGCGGGAGGTCACCGTCAATCAAAATCACATTATCCAGGAAAAAGTACGCCTGCTCACGTGCTGACGACTTGTTGCTCCAAAAATGGTAAGCCCCCCTTATAAAACCGTATTCACGGGCCTGGGTGAAATTTTCCCTGAACTTTGAATCCAATATACTAGTTCCCTCTGTTGCCTTAATAAGAATAAAACGTATGGGACACTTCTCTATCATGGCGTTACGCAACAATTCCCAGTCAATGTCTCCCTGATGATGGCTTATGTCTATTCCATGGATTTCATAACCTTCAGGATACTTCGCATCACCATATAACGCACGCCAACGGAATCCGAACGGTCCAACAAAAAAATAATAAAATATCCATACGTAAAACACAGAAACACATAATCCACCTGCCCACCATGCCCAACGAGGATAGCGACGGACCAACTTCCTGATGAAACCAAAGCCGGTCTTGCCTTGCCTGCTACGGGCACAACGTTCACCGCTTGCCTTACGGTAAACGTTACGTCGTGTAGTATGTGTCTTACGGTTTCCTGCCATTATATTAAACATAGGGGTGGCTATTACAGACAACCACCCCTATTCTTTTATTATAAATTAATTATCAAAATTATTCCTGCTCTAGAACAAGAGTCTTGGTAGGCACATCACAAACCTCAGAAGGTCCCCAATACTGGATTGGTCCGGGATAAATGAAGCATGTTTCCTTAGCCCATCTGTCACGGTTCTTCTGCAATTCCTTAAAAGGTTTGCCGTCAAGCTCAACCAATGCCTTCCTGATGACAGGTTTCATCTCACCATTTCGACGCTCTATGTTCATCATCATAGTGATTGGAACACCTCCAGCCTTCCATTCGCTAGTAGGCTTGATAGTATTCTTTACAATAGCCATATAACCGGTCTTGCCATTAGCAATAAGGTGTGCGGCACTCGTACCAAGTGCATAACAATAGTCTGCATCAAAATTCGACGGAGCAGCACAACGGCCTTCGTATCCGAAGAAGTGATGTAAAGCAGCAAAACTACCTGCATACTTGCCTTCTTCTTTCCACTGCGCCAATTTTGCTTCGCACATGTCAGACAACAGTTTCTCAGTCTCAATCAGTGAAACCTGTACATTTCCGTGTGGATCCCTGTCCAAAGACAACTGGCGAGCCACATTTCCTGGCAATGTAGAGAATGTCTGCTTGTTGTCTTCACTCAGGTGGGCCATGATGTACTCGCGTTGGGCAACAGGGTCAAGTCCTTTATAATCATCGCCGTGTGAAGCAAGCAAGTCATTAAGTTCTTCTATCAGATTACCAATAGAAGGTATGAACTCTATAAGGCCTTCAGGAACAAGTATTACACCAAAATTGTTGCCCTGTGAAGCACGGTATGCAATTACTTCGCATAATTGCTCGACAATCTGATTAAGGGTCATGTTCTTAGCCTTGACTTCCTCAGACACAAGACAAACGTTCGGCTGGCATTGGAGTGCGCATTCAAGCGCTATATGGCTGGCAGAACGTCCCATCAGCTTAACAAAATGCCAATACTTACGGGCTGAGTTGCAGTCACGCTCAATGTTACCAATAAGTTCTGAATAAGTCTTAGTTGCAGTATCGAAACCGAAAGATGTTTCAATCTGGCTGTTCTTAAGGTCTCCGTCAATGGTCTTCGGACAACCAATAACCTGAACGCCATAATTCTTAGCAGCATAATACTCAGCCAGTACGCAGGCATTTGTATTTGAATCGTCACCACCAATGATAACCAAAGCCTTTATACCAAGTTCACGTATTATTTCAAGACCTTTTTCAAACTGTTCTACTTTTTCAAGTTTTGTGCGTCCTGAACCAATCATGTCAAAACCGCCGGCGTTGCGGTAATCTTCGATGAAATCTTTGGTTATTTCAATGTATTTATGGTCAACAAGCCCGCCGGGACCTAATATAAATCCGTATAATTTGTTTTCCGGATTCATTTTCTTTATCGTATCAAACAATCCTGTTATGACATTGTGACCTCCAGGAGCCTGTCCTCCGCTAAGGATAACACCAACATTCATCACTTCGTTGTTCTCAGTGTCGCTCGGTTCAAACTCTACAACCGGCATTCCGTAAGTGTTGGGGAAGAGTTGTTTAATTTCCTCTTGATTGTCTACGCTTTTTGTCGGAGCACCTTCTTTTACCTTAACTAATCCCTTAAGTGCCTCCGGCAGTTTTGGAATGTAAGCCATTCTGGCTTTTTGCAATGCGCTTTTTTCCATGACAATAAATTTATTAAATTATTCAAGTGTGCCGAAAAACCGTCATTCTGTTCGGCCCGTGCAAAATTACTAAAATTCATTCACATAGAAAAATAAATAAAATATTTTGGAAAAAATAATGTTTTTTTTCCTTATACTTATCAGTGATTACGATTTATTTTATATATTTGTGTGCTGAAAACTACTTGGTAACCTTACAAGATGTATCGGTTACCAGCATATAAAATCTAAATATTTCAAAAATTAAAATCTATATTATTATGGCAAACAAGCGCAACCTAAAAAAAATAATAAACTACATTTGCAGTGATTTATTTTCAGAATGTATAGCAACATCACTTTATAGTGACAAAAAGAAACAAGAAGAAGTAAATGCAATATTAGCTTCAATCATTATTTTACAACGCAACTATATTTGCAGGATTTCACATCCGGAACCAGGCATGGCTCCAAAAGCATATTTTAAAGATCTAAAAGAAGGATTCACGGCTCAGATTGAGGAGATAACCGACAACATAGCAAACATTTAGTAAGACTTTATCTACTGCTAAAATGCTTCAGGATATTTGCAGATGGATTTTATACAAGAGACTTGGGTGGAAAAAAATAGTAACCGTCAAACATTCTGATAAATTCATAATCTGCCTTGCACCCCATACCAGTAATATTGATTTCATTATCGGCCAGTTGTACATGCACGCCGAAAATATGAAAATTAATTTTCTGATGAAGAAAGAATGGTTCTTTTGGCCACTCGGAATAATCTTCAGAAAGATAGGCGGAATACCTGTATGGCGTGACAAACATACAAATATGACAGACTTCCTGTCAGACACTGCTAAACAAGAAAAAACTTTCCGACTGTGTATCACGCCGGAAGGAACGAGGTCGTTGAATCCTAATTGGAAAAAAGGATTCTATTACATCGCAGCCAAAGCCCAAATACCAATCTTATTATATGGCGTTGATTATGAGAAAAAACTTATTCAATGCACAAAAAGCCTTGTACCCAGTGGCGACATGGAAAAGGAAATGGCTGAGATAAAGGAGTATTTTAAGAAATTCAGAGGGCGCCATCCGGAATTATTTACCACAGGAAACTAGCAATGAAAAAAAATATTTATCTAATATTGTTCTGCATGATAATTTCTGCATGCGGAACACACCGTAACCTCACATCATCAACCACAATCAAGAATAAAGACAAGAAGCCCGTAAAAGAAGTAAAAACGAACATCGAGTACAAGGGGCTTCCATGGGTGACCAACGTCTCTACACCTATAAGAATAACACAGGGACTACAAAACAAACACTTGTCTATCTGGGCAAGCCACGGAAGGTACTTCAACCAGAACAAAGACAGATGGCAATGGCAACGCCCGAACTTATTCTGTACGAACGAAGACTTATACACACAAACCATAGTAGTTCCCTACCTCATACCCATGCTTGAGAAAGCAGGGGCGATAGTATTCACTCCACGTGAACGCGACTGGCAAAAAAACGAACTGATCATCGACAACGACAACAAGGTGCTCAGCCCGTATTACATGGAAATAAGCCTAAGCCAGAAATGGAGAAATGCCAACATGAAAGGTTTTGCTGCAAGCAGCAAGCCATATACAGACCAGACCAATCCATTCATGGAAGGCTCGACCAGGATGGCTGACGCATCGAAAACAAAAGGATGTGAAATATCATACCAACCAAGATTCACCCAGGAAGGCCGTTACGCAGTATACGTAAGCTACCCCACCCATGCCAAAAGTGTTCCAGACGCTGAATACATTGTTTATCATAAAGGACGAAGAACCGTATTCAACGTAAACCAACAAATGGGCGGAAGCACATGGGTTTATCTTGGAACATTCGATTTTGACTCAGGATGCAACTCTAACAACCGTGTCGTATTGACCAATGTCAGCTCATACGACGGAGTAGTAACTGCTGACGCTGTGCGTTTTGGCGGAGGAATGGGAGTTATAGCAAGGAACAACAGTACAAGCGGACTGCCGAAATGCCTTGAAGGTGCACGCTATTACGCACAATGGGCAGGCGCGCCCGAAAGTGTCTACCTTGCAAAAGACGGCACTGACGACTACAAGGAAGACATTTACACGCGTCCGTTCATGACCAACTGGCTTGCCGGAGGCTCATGCTTCGCACCCCACGAAAAAGGTCTTAACGTGCCTATCGAACTGGCACTGGCCGTACATAGCGATGCTGGCTATTCAAAAGACTACTCGTCAATAACAGGCACACTGACTATCTGTACTACAAATACAGGTAACGGTCTATTGGCTTCAGGCATTTCACGGTACCGGTCAAAAGATTTTGCCGACTTCCTGCTGAACGGCGCCAACAGGGATATTACACGAACCTATGGCAGATGGAACAGAAGATACCTATATGACAGGAATTACGCAGAGACGCGATGCCCTATCGTTCCGTCTGCAATCATAGAGACACTTTCCCATCAGAATTTTCCCGACATGGTAATGGGCCAGGATCCTAACTTCAGGTTTACACTGGCACGAAGCATCTACAAGTCCATCTTACGCTTCAACTCCATGATGCATGACAAGACTTATGTTATCACGCCGCTTGCGCCACGTAACTTGAGCGCCGAGTTTGCAGCCGAAGACACTATCATGTTAAAATGGGACGCGACTCCAGATCCTGACGAACCCACAGCCATTCCAACCGGATACATCCTTTACACGTCGATAGACGATTACGGATTCGACAACGGAATAAAGGTTAACGGCAACGCATGCAAGGTAAAACTGCAGCCCAACACCTTGTACAACTTCAAAATTGCGGCTGTAAACGATGGCGGAGAAAGCTTCACATCCGAGACAATATCAGCAGTATACAACCCGCAAGCTACAAAAACAGTCCTCATTGTCAACGGTTTTGAACGTCTCGCAGCTCCGGCCGTTATCAATAACGAAGAAGAACAAGGCTTCAACTTCACGGCCGACCCAGGCGTGTGTCTTGACAAGACCATAGGTTATTGCGGAACGCAATTGTGCTTCGATAAAGACAAAATAGGAATCGAAGGTCCCGGAGGTTTAGGCTACAGCGGCAGCGAACTTGAAGGACATATAATAAAAGGTAACGAATTCAACTACATAACCACGCATGCCAAGGCCATAATGAGTGCAAACCGCTACAACATAGTCAGTTGCTCTAAACACGCACTGGGCGGCAACATCACAAACATTGACAAATACGACTGTATTGACTTGATACTAGGATTGGAAAAAAATGACGGATATTCATTAAGGACATATAAGACATTTACTCCTAAACTTCAAGACATACTGGCAAAGTATACCAACCGTGGAGGTAATCTGCTTGTCAGTGGAGCCTACGTCGGCAGCGACATGACAGACAACGATGAAAGGAAGTTCCTTAAAGATGTGCTGCACGTAAAATACACAGACTCCGAATCCCTAGTGGGAAACAATACCATTACGGGCATGGGGGTTTCATGCCAGATATTCACACTGCCTAACGAGTTCCATTACGCTTCAACCTCTGTAGACATAATAAGCCCTACCGGCAAGGCTTTCAGTACAATGACCGACTATCAAGGCCGGTCGGTATGTGTAGCCTACGAAGGCAACGACTGCCGCACCTTCACCATGGGTTTCCCGTTTGAATGCATAACGTCATATAAGAAACAATCAGCCATAATGAGAGGCGTACTTAACTTTTTATGCAAATAAATACGGAATATACGCCATGTGTAAACAGCACGGAATCAAGGCTTTAGCCTAATGCTTGTAAAAGGATACTTCTTATACGCCGTAAATACACCTGGCTGCCAAGCTACCATTGATTTAACCCAATAGAGCAATCCACACCTAAGCCCAACAAGAATTGCCGTCGTGATTTACTTAGCGTGCAACATTAATAATCATCGTCGTCAGCTACATCTTCAGCAGTTAAATCAAGGTCTTCCGGATTTTCCTCGATAGTCGTGCGATAACTTTCTTCCGTCAATTTATCTTCATCGAAAGTATCGTCGTCATCGTCATCATACTTATCATCAACCTCCGGCAGATCCTCATCATCGTTTTCGTCATCCGAACCATAATCACTGTTTTCGTCTTGCTCGAACTTGAGTCGCGGTTTCTCTGTTTCAGGCTTCAGCTTGGCAAAGATAGCCTCAATCCAAGCACCTTTGGGTATTTCAAGTACGGCAAAACCGTCTGCAACTTTCTTCTCATACATTCCGCCGTTCTTGTGCAAGCGGTCTTTAGGCAGAGTGGTAGTACTGATATCAAATCCGCTCTGTATAATATCCTGTATGCTTTGCGATAAAGATTCCCATCCCCCACCAAAATTGCGGTCTATGACTTCAAGAAGTTTCTCGGCAGAAATATGACGTATATTCTCATAAGTAAGGTCAGTCACCCTCATTATCGGACGCTTTTTTACGCCCAACTTAACTTCAGGGCTATCCGGCAAATTGACCGTTCCGACCTTAAAGCCACGAGCCTCGTACTTGCTTATGACTTCAGGGCGGTCAACCTTTATCTCTTCAACCTCGAAAGCGCTTTTAATGATGTCGACATAATGACGAATGTTATCCTTTATGTCAGCATCCTTCTCGGCAGCCTCGAGCATCCTGAAAACATCGTTCTCCTGAACGTCCCAAATGTTGCTTTTATTCAGCGTTTTAAGTGTTAATGCTTTTTTATCGATATTTTTCATATTTATGAATGAATTTTTATTAATCTTGACTAAACTCATATTCATCCCTGTCGGCCAAAACCGGGAACTTTTTGCGGAAAGCATGCAAGGCTGCCATGTCGATGTCAGCCGTTACGGTCTGGACTTCCACACCTTTTGACTGGGCCAAAGTCCGTCCCTTTGAATCTATTACCGCACTTCCCCCTGCATAACGGCACGACGGGTCACAACCTGTTCTGTTAGCTCCAATTACATAACATTGGTTTTCTATCGCACGGGCCCTTAATAATACTTGCCAGACGCCTTGACGGCTTTCAGGCCAGTTGGCCACAAGGATCATAGCATCATAATCCCCCTGGTTACGCATCCATACCGGGAAACGAAGGTCGTAACATGTCTGCAACAAGAACCTAACTCCCTTATACTCAACCACAACACGACGATTGCCCGAAACATAATGTTTGTCTTCGCCGCCATAAGCAAAAAGATGGTGCTTGTCGTAATAATAATACGAGCCGTCAGGCAATACGAAATACAAACGGTTGCGTGCCCTTCCATCACCATCAAACACAGCCACGCTGCCACATACCGCGCACTCGCGGCTGCCGGCAAAGGTCTTCATCCATTCAAGCGGAGCTGACGAACACACATCACAGGGCGACGCCGTATCAAAACCCGTTGCCCACATTTCAGGCAATACATAAAGGTCGGCCCCCGGCGCACCATCAACAAGCCGTTCTACGGCAAATATGTTGCCGGCAATGTCCCGCCACTGGATATCGGTTTGAAGGATAGTTATTTTCACTAGTTGAGGGCGTTAAGTTTCTATGAGTGTTGCAAAAGTAATACATAATCTTTTATCCGCAAGTTTTTAACTGATATTTTTTGCCTGATGCAAGATATTTCTTACTTTTGCATTATCATTATGGTTAAACCTCTGGCTGAAAGACTTAGACCCAAGACGCTCGACGAATACATCGGGCAGAAACATCTTGTGGGGAAAAATGCCGTTCTCCGGAACATGATTGAATCCGGCAGGGCGGTGTCATTCATATTGTGGGGCCCTCCAGGTGTAGGGAAGACCACTTTGGCCCTTATCACAGCAAACCAGCTGAAAGTACCATTCTATACTCTCAGTGCCGTTTCGAGCGGAGTAAAAGAAGTAAGGGAAGTTATTGACAAAGCCAAACATTCAGGTTTCTTCAACAGTAATGCCCCAATACTTTTTATTGACGAAATACACCGTTTCAGCAAAAGCCAACAAGACTCATTGCTGGCAGCAGTCGAACAAGGTGTGGTAACACTCATCGGTGCGACCACTGAAAATCCGTCGTTCGAAGTCATACGCCCACTTTTATCAAGATGCCAGCTGTATGTTCTGAAATCATTAGAGAAAGAAGATCTACTGGAACTTCTGAACCGTGCCGTAGCTGAAGATACGGAATTGAAGAAACGAAAAATAAACATAAAAGAAACCGGGGCCATACTAAGATACAGCGGAGGCGATGCAAGAAAACTTCTCAACATACTTGAACTGGTAGTAAACGCCGCGTCGGGTGATCCGGTGGAAATAACAGACAGGAATGTAGAAAACTGCCTACAACAAAATCCACTGGCCTACGACAAGGACGGCGAAATGCACTATGATATAATATCAGCTTTCATAAAAAGCATAAGGGGCTCAGACCCTGACGCTGCACTATACTGGCTTGCCCGTATGATAGAAGGAGGCGAAGATCCTAAATTTATTGCAAGACGCCTTGTTATCAGTGCCGCGGAAGACATTGGCCTGGCCAACCCGAATGCACTTCTTTTGGCAAATGCTGCATTTGATGCTGTCAACAAGATTGGTTGGCCGGAAGGAAGGATACCGTTGGCAGAGGCAACTGTCTATCTGGCTACAAGCGCCAAAAGCAATTCGGCATACAACGGGATAGCCAATGCTTTAGCACTTGTCAGGAATACCGGCAACCAACCCGTACCGTTGCATCTGCGTAACGCACCGACAAAACTGATGGCAGACTTGGGTTATCACGACGGATACAAATACGCACATGACTATCCTGATAATTTCGTAACGCAACAATACTTACCAGACAGCCTCATTAATGAGCGGATATGGCATGCGCAACACTCTCCAGGAGAAGAAAAAATGTACCAACGAATGCTGAAATGCTGGGGCGACAGATTCAAGAACTAACATTCAGGTTATCAAAAATAAAAGAATTAAAATCAACTCAATAACCATATAATTTTAAACCAAATATGAAGATTGTTATTTTAGACGGATACAGCGTAAACCCTGGCGACCTGTCATGGGAAGAGCTTGAGGAATGCGGCGATTTGACTGTTTACGACCGCACCAACACGGAAGATATATTAAAACGGACAAAAAACGCCGATGCCATATTAACAAACAAGGTTGTCATTTCCAGCGAAATAATAGACAAGCTACCCAACCTTAAATATATCGGCGTATTGGCCACCGGTTACAACGTCGTAGACATTGAAGCTGCAAAGAAGCGCGGGATAACAGTAACAAACGTCCCTGCATACAGTACCAACAGCGTCGTGCAAATGACATTTGCCCATATACTGAACTTGACAAACCGTGTTGCACATTATGCACACGAAAACCGTAAAGGCAAATGGAGTGCATCACCCGACTTCTGCTATTGGGACACCAATTTGGGCGAAATCGCAGGAAAAACACTTGGCGTAGTCGGTCTTGGTAACATCGGTTACAAGGTGGCATGCATAGCACGTGATTTTGGAATGGATGTGTTCGCATGTACAAGCAAGAATTCCGCCGACCTGCCAGACGGAATACAAAAGGTAACATTCAACGGATTACTTGGAATCAGTGACATACTAACATTGCACTGTCCGCTCACGCCACAGACAAAAGAAATGATAAATAAGGACACTCTTAGCCAGATGAAACGCGGCGCATTACTGATTAATACCGGACGCGGTGCATTGGTCAATGATAAAGACGTCGCACAAGCGTTGTGCGAGGGGCAACTCGGCGGATATGGTGCAGATGTCATGACCCAAGAGCCGCCTAAGCCTGACAACCCGCTACTGAGCGCCCCCAACGCATATCTTACACCGCACATTGCATGGGCAACATTGGAAGCACGTAAAAGGCTTGTATCAATAGCATCGGCAAATGTTGCGGCGTTCGTTCAAGGCTCACCCAAAAACGTGGTGAGCTAATGGATACACTGCAATTAGTAATCGAATTTCTCGGTACATTCGCTTTCGCCATATCAGGCATAAGATGGGCGGCATATAAGAATTTCGACTGGTTTGGAGGCTATGTTGTAGGCCTTGCAACAGCTATCGGCGGAGGAACGATAAGAGACGTCATGCTTGGTGTCACCCCTTTCTGGATGACAAATTCCATTTACATGATATGTACTGCCGCGGCTCTACTTACAGTAATAGTTTTCAAAAAAGCCATCGTCCGTTTTGCCAATACGTGGTTTCTGTTCGACACGCTTGGCCTGGCGCTCTTCACCGTGGCCGGCCTGCAAAAAACACTTATCGAGGACTTTCCCTTTTGGGTGGCTATAATAATGGGCTGCATCACTGGAGCCGCAGGTGGCGTAATACGCGATGTACTAATAAATGAAGTACCGCTAATATTCCGTAAAGAGATTTACGCGATGGCTTGCATAATCGGCGGAGTGGCTTATTACGCTTGTGCCTTGCTGCATTTTGCCCCCGAAATAGCGGCGGCAGTATGTTTCGCAATAGTCGTAGCTGTAAGACTTACCGCAGTCAAGTTTCATATATCCTTGCCACATTTACACGAAGAAGAATAAGGATATTATAATGTAAAATGAAATCCATAAAACAACATTAACGAAATTCACAATCCGGATTTAACAAGAGACCAGGGCCGATATAGCGTAATAAACCATTAAACATCAACGACTTACGTAATTTAATGATATAATAAAGTTAAGGCTTATGATAAATCCATGCCAATATGCATGAAAGCTAAACATAAAAAGGTTACCTTTTGAAGCACGAAAGGTAACCTTTTACCGTGTAAAACACGGTCTTTTGCAAGCCATTTGGTTATCAATTGAAAAACAATCATATCAACAATAAGGTTAAACGCTTTTGGTCCATTGAGCCAAAAGAGCCAAAAGACCATTGAGCCAAAAGCGTTTTTAGTTCACAATATTTTGTAGTTTTGTAAATTATCATTACCTTTGCAACATTGATTGGTTCACACCATCGTGATTAAAAGGGAAACGGGTGAGAATCCCGTACAGTCCCGCTGCTGTGAGCTGTCATTGTTGAGACGGACACATAAAAGCCACTGGCACATTTTTCAGCCGGGAAGGCCGTCCCTCTTGCGACAGCGAAGTCAGAAGACCTGCCGTCAATTAATGTTTAATTCACTGCTTCGAGGAAAGCGGTGCATTATAAAAAAGCAAATTGAGACGTACAGTATTATTACCACTATGGGCGGCCATGGCATGGAGCGTGGCAATACCAGCAGGAGCGCAAAACAATGACAGTATTGCGGACAGGCGCATATTGGACAATGTTGTCATTACCGGCAAAGCCTCACAAAAAAGGCTGTCGGCAACGGCTCCCGTACGTGTACTTGACAAGGAATCAATCGAACGACTTGGCGTTACCGACATTGCAGACGCCCTTCACCGCCTGCCGGGAATAACACTGCGGGACTACGGCGGAGCCGGTGGAATGAAAACAGTTTCCGTGCGCGGCTTCGGCTCACAGCATACAGGAGTATGTTATGACGGAATAGCTTTAAGCGACTGCCAAACGGGAGAGATAGACGTGTCACGATACTCTCTTGAAAATACGGAAAGCATCGGGCTTACAATAGGCGACAACGATGACATATTCATACCCGCACGCAATGCGGCTTATGCTGCAATGCTGAATATAAGCACGATAACTCCGCCCGACAACGACTCCCTCCCGCACTTGGAAACACAGATCAAAGCCGGTTCGTTCGGGTACATAAGCCCGTTCATACGGTACCGTCAAAGCTTTAACGGCAAACTGGCACTTACAGCATCAGGCGAATACGTTTATGCCGAGAACGACTATCCTTTCACGCTGCGTAACCTAACGTTGGTTACTCGTGAGAAACGTACCAACAACATGATGAATTCAGGACATGGCGAAGTCGCCTTGTCTTGGCGGATCAACGAAGGACAGAGCCTTGATGGAAAGATATATTATTATGACAATGACCGCCAACTGCCCGGGCAAGTAAGATATTACACGAATTTAATCGGCGAGAACCTTCACGACCGCAACGCTTTCGCCCAATTACAATACAAGGCATGGGGGTGGCACAAGCTGTCATTGAAACTAAACGCAAAATACAACTGGGCGTCATCTGAATACAAGGATGAGACTTACCGTGGCGGAATAAACGATGCAAGTTATTGGCAGAGAGAAGCGTACGCATCAGCCTGTTTGTTGTACACACCTGACGAGAAGTTGGCTTTCGACTATTCGGCCGACTATATATTCAACAACCTCAACAGCAGCCTAAAGACTGACACAAGGCCGTACCGCCACACTGTACTGCAATCAGCCACGGCACGCTTCCGCAGCAGCCGATTTACTATAATGGCACGACTGCTGTACTCGCTGTATTTCAACGATGCAAAATATGGGAACAGCGCACGAGATGCAAAAAAGTTGTCTCCATCCGTATCAATGTCGTATAAACTTCTGCGCGGCGAAGACTTATATATAAGGTTATCGTATAAAAACATATTCCGCGCACCGACATTCAACGAGTCATATTTTTACCACTACGGCAGTACCAACTTGCTTCCGGAAAGCACAGACCAGATCAATGCCGGTTTTACTTGGAAACATTTATACGGCATGGGGTCGTACATAAAGCTGTCAGCAGACGCATATTTAAATAAGGTAAAAGATAAAATCGTCGCCGTGCCATACAACATGTTTGTCTGGACAAATATCAATGTAGGGAAAGTCATGGGACACGGTATCGAAGCAGAAGCAACTCTTAACCACAATTTTAACGGCAGGCACTCGATAATGGTGACGGCCAACTATGGATTGCAGCGTTCGGAAAACAAGACAAACGAAGCCTCGCCATACTACGGCAACCAGATTGCCTACACGCCTGAACATCAAGGTAGTGTAGCAATAAACTATGAAAATCCCTGGGTTAACATTACGATACACGGACACGGAATGAGCCACAGGTACACAAACAACGAACATTATCAAGGCTCACGCGTCGACGGGTATGTTGAAATGGGCCTGACAGCTTACCGCGCCTGGAAACTGTGGAAGGGCGAATTAGAAATAAGAGCCGACATTAAGAACTTATTGGATAAACAATATGAAATAGTCTCCCACTACCCCATGCCAGGCCGCAGCTGGCAGGCGTCAATAAAATATAAGTTCTGATTTTTACCCACTAAGATTATTTAGTAGGAACATTGAGTAAAATAACATAACCAATTTAATAATAAATAAAATGAAAATGAAAAAGTTTTTGACAATGGCCGCTATTGCGGCAATCTGCGTCCCTATGCTTACAGCATGCAGTGACGATGAAAACGAACAACCCAATCCACCACACGTGGAGACACCAACAGTTGAAGGAATATTCCTTATAAACTCTGGTAACAGCGGCGACCAAATTCCCGGAAGCCTTACCTACATAGGCAATGACGGTAGCACCACTGCAAATGCTTTTGCCACGGTAAACGGCCGCGTATTAGGCAACACCCCTAACGACGTACTAGTGTACGGTTCTAAGCTTTACATAGTTGTAACCGGTGAAAACACTGTCGAAGTTGTCGACAAGACAACCTTCAAATCCATCAAACAAATAAGTACTACAGAACTTATGGGCACAGACAAAGGCAAACAACCGCGACGTCTGGCTGCCGGTGGAGCATATGTATACCTGTCAACATTCGACGGATATGTAGCAGCGATAGACACGACTGAATATACAGCCGCAAAAATATACCAAGTAGGTTCATATCCTGAAGGCATGGCTTGCGACAACGGCAATCTTTATGTAGCAAACTCTGACTACGGACAGGGAATAAACCCATCGATTTCAAAAATCAACCTTGAAACTGGCGAAGTCACAGATTTCAAGAATGAACTTATCAAGAATCCGACAAGCCTCGTCTGCACGAACGGCAATCTGTATATCCTCGACTACGGAAGCTACGACGCATCATGGAATCAGATAGGCGCTGGTGTTTACTGTCTGAACTCCGGTATTGTATCAAAGGTAGCAGATGCAACAATGATGGCAGTCGACACTAATCATAATCTCATTTACACAATCAACGCGCCTTATACCGTATCAGGTACAACGACTACATTCAACGTTTACGACATCAATTCAGGTACAACAAAAACATTCATAACAGGAGAAGACATTATATCTCCAGCTGCAATAACGGTAGACCCTGTAAAAGGAGATGTCTATATTGCTTCATACAAAAAGAACGTTGATACAGGATATCCTGACTATTCAGCCAATGGCTACGTAAACCAATACACGGCTGAAGGCGTATTTGCAAGACAATATGAGGCAGGCGTTGGCCCCACTGCGTTCGCGCTCAACTTCAGCTATGTAACATTATACTAAATGAAGAAACTTAATTCGATATCATTGCTAATAGCCGTGGCCACCGTTCTTCTCTGCTCATGCCAGAGGGGCGGTGGCACGGCTCAGTTAAGCGGCGGCGACACAATTCGCATGGAATACGCTAAACGGCTGCAAATGGTGGAATACGGCCAATACACTGTCGCCACACTCGCCGACCCATGGAACCCGGGCAAAACACTTCACACATACATATTGGTAAGTGGCAAAAAGGCTTCCGACTCGCCAGGAAACGGGCACACTACGCTAAAAGAAATACAAAAGGCATATCCAAACGCGACAGTAGTAAACGTTCCGCTTAAACGAGCCGTGATAACAACCTCTGTTCATTGCGGACTGATAATGCAATTTGGCAAAGGAGATGCAATACGTGGCGTGTGCGACTTACAATACATAAATCTTCCGTGGATTCAACAACGGTGTAAGGAAGGGGCAATAGCAAACTGTGGCAACGGTATAACACCTACGCTCGAAACAATAATAGGAATTGACGCCGATGCCGTAATAATATCTCCTTTCCAAAACAGTGGCGGTTACGGAAGGCTTAGCAGCTGGGGACGCCCCATTATTGAAGCAGCCGACTACATGGAAACTTCCGCACTCGGCAGGGCTGAATGGATGAAGTTCTACGGCCGCTTGTTTGATGCTGAAAACCAAGCTGACAGCATGTTTGCCGTTGTTAAGCAGAACTACACCAAGCTAAAATCGCTAGCGGCACGTTCAGAGACCAGACGCCGGATGATAATAGACAAGATAAACAGCTCCGTATGGTACATGCCTGGCGGCAACAGCACATTAGGACAAATGATGGCCGATGCAAACGCCGGATACCCATTCGCCGCAGACAAGAGCAGTGGCAGCATTCAATTGACATTCGAAGCCGTGCTCGAGAAAGCATCCGATGCAGACGTTTGGCTCATACGCTACAATAGCAAACAGCCTGCAACATACAACTCGCTGTTATCCGAGAACCAAGGATACGCACGTTTTAAGGCATTCAAGGACAAACAAGTGTATGGCTGCAATACGTATTATATTAACTTTTACGAAGAAACGCCGTTCCACCCCGACATGCTTCTGCGAGATTTTGTAATAATAGCCCATCCGGACCTCAAGCTCGGTACTCCAAAATATTTTAATCTCCTGAAATGAGCAAAGCTACCCTGTCGAACGTAATAATGGCATGCGCCATACTGCCTCTCTTTGCCGCCAACATGCTGTCCGGTGCGGCTGACATTCCGGCAGCTGAAGTATTCAACATAATTATCGGGCACGGGACGGGGCATGATTCATGGCAATACATAGTCATGCAGACCCGCCTGCCACAGGCAATCACCGCAATGTTGTGTGGAAGCTCACTCGCCGTAAGCGGACTTCTGCTCCAAACAGCCTTCCGCAACCCATTAGCCGGTCCGTCCATATTTGGAATCAACAGTGGGGCCAGCCTCGGTGTTGCCCTTGTAATGCTAGCGTTCGGAGGCGGTCTGACTGTCGGCTCCGTATCCCTTACAGGTTTTATGGCTGTACTGACAGCCGCATTCGCCGGTGCATCCGTAGTAATGGCAGTCCTATTATTATTCGCGACAAGGGTGAAAAACAACGTTATGCTGCTAATTATCGGCATAATGACAGGCTACATAGCGTCGTCGGCAATATCCTTACTCAACTTCTTCGCAACCGAAGAAGGCGTCCACTCATACATGGTGTGGGGGCTGGGCAATTTCGGAGGGGTATCCATGAGCAACATTCCCACATTCACCGCAGTTACTGTTATAGGTCTTGCATGCTCGCTCATGCTTGTCAAGCCACTCAACATGCTGTTGCTTGGCGAGCAATACGCTGAAAACCTAGGAGTAAACACTGTGGCACTGCGCAACAAACTGCTGTTCGTAACCGGGCTTCTTACGGCATCGGCTACGGCATTCTGCGGCCCCATCGCTTTCATCGGGCTTGCTGTTCCACATATCGCGCGCATGATTATAAACACTGACGACCACCGCCAACTGCTACCGGCAACCATCACGGCCGGGATACTTGTCGCCCTGTTGTGCAACGCCATATGCCTGTTGCCGGGCGAAAGCGGAATAATACCGCTAAACGCCATAACCCCTATAATGGGCGCGCCGGTAATAATTTACGTTATCACACGACGCAGGCGATAACCCATAGTTTACCCACTTATAACACCTGCACATGGGGCTTTTTGCACATGGTTTGCAAAAGGCGGCATATTACGTCATAAAAGGTTACCTTTTGTCTTGTAAAAGGCAACTTTTTACCGACCAAAAGGATACCTTTTGCATCACACCTAAAAAAGACACATAAATAAGTAGAATAACTTTAATATAAACGAAGGAAAAGCCACATTATGAAAAACGCATTAGACTTGACACCGCAGCCACCACGTAATGTTTATAAAAAATCAAATTCAGCACTTGCTCTGCTAACGAAAACACACCTGAATAGTCGTTGGCAATTATAGCAAAATGAGCAATGACTGCCCTGTCTACATCACAAAATGAAACATGTACTTGACAATTTAAGTACTTGCCACACATATAAAACACAATATTGGGGTACTGCCCTACATTTTTATATTATTTAATAGTCGTCAAAGCGACACATATAAATATTTTTTTGTAACTTTGCGCTCGAAAATAAAAGCAGACCTGCGCCACAAGACTTATAAATCAAACGAATACAAACAGGCGTGAGTGTCAAAAAATAGGTATATAATTTAAGGAATTATTTTAACCCTTTAAAATAAAGAAAAAAGATGATTAAAATTGGTATTAACGGTTTTGGCCGTATCGGCCGTTTCGTATTCCGTGCTTCTCTTGAAGAGGCTAACAAGAACGATGTTGTCGTAGTTGGAATCAACGACCTTCTGCCTGTTGATTACATGGCTTACATGCTCAAGTACGACACAATGCACGGACAGTTCGACGGCACTATCGAGGCTGACGTTGAGAAGAACGAGCTTATCGTAAATGGCAACCATATCCGTGTTACCGCAGAGAAAGATGCTGCTAACTTGAAGTGGGATGAAATCGGCGCAGAATATGTAGTTGAATCTACTGGTCTTTACCTGACTATGGACCGCGCTGAGAAGCACCTCCAGGCTGGCGCTAAATATGTAGTATTGTCAGCTCCTTCTAAGAAAGGCGAGGACGGCCGTCAGGCAGACATGTTCGTTTGCGGCGTTAACACTGACACATATGCAGGACAGCAGATCGTTTCTAACGCATCTTGCACAACAAACTGCTTGGCTCCTATCGCAAAGGTTCTGAACGACAAGTTCGGCATCGAGAACGGTCTTATGACAACAGTTCACTCAACTACTGCTACTCAGCGTACAGTTGACGGTCCGTCTATGAAGGACTGGCGTGGTGGACGTGCCGCTTCTGGCAACATCATCCCGTCTTCAACAGGTGCTGCTAAGGCTGTAGGCAAGGTTATTCCTGAACTGAACGGCAAGCTGACTGGTATCTCAATGCGTGTTCCGACTTTGGACGTTTCAGTTGTAGACCTGACTGTAAACCTGAAGAACGCTGCTTCTAAGGAAGATATCTGCAAGGCAATGAAAGAAGCTTCTGAAGGCGAGCTGAAGGGTATCCTCGGCTACACTGAGGACAAGGTTGTTTCTTCTGACTTCCTCGGCTGCCCGCTGACTTCAATCTTCGACGCTGACGCAGGTGTTTACCTGACTGACAAGTTCGTTAAGGTTGTTTCTTGGTACGACAATGAGATTGGTTACTCTCACAAGGTTATCGACCTCATCAAGATCATGAAGAAGCACAACGGATAATGAATTAAAATTATCGAATATAATCAAATAAACCGCCCGGCATTTGCTTGACGGTTTATTTTTTATTATATTTGCGGTGTCGTTATGCATAAAATGATAACAATATTAGGCCCTACCGCTTCAGGAAAAACCGCCTTGGCGGCAGCGTTTGCTGCGGATAGAGGCGCCGAAATAATAAGCGCCGACAGCCGCCAAGTATACAGGCGCATGGACATAGGAACAGGCAAAGACCTTGCTGACTACAAGGTCGAAGGCAAATTGGTGCCATATCATCTTATTGACATCGCCGAACCTGGTACAAAATACAACGTATTCAAATACCAGAACGACTTCATTACAGCATACAACGACATAACATCCAGGAATTTGCTTCCCGTATTATGCGGCGGAACAGGATTATACATTGAAGCAGTATTAAAAGGATACCAGCTTGCCACTGTTCCAGAGAATAAGGAACTGCGTGCAAGAATGGGAAACAAGACCTTGGAAGAACTAACTGACATACTTGTGCAACTGAAACGCGAAAACGGTTCCAACATGCACAACAAGACCGATGTAGACACAACAAAAAGAGCAATAAGGGCAATAGAAATAGAAACTTATTACAAGGAACACGACTTGGTAGGGGAAAAGACCTTCCCAAAAATCGAATCTACAATAATCGGCATAAACATAGACCGTGACGAACGCAGACGTAAAATAACCAACAGGTTGCACCAAAGGTTGGACGAAGGCATGGTTGATGAGATAAAATCACTTATCAAGTCAGGTATACAGCCCGAAGACCTTATTTACTATGGCCTAGAATACAAATACATCACGGAATACGTAATAGGAAGAATTTCATACGAAGAAATGTTCCGTTCGCTTGAAATAGCCATACACCAATTCGCAAAAAGACAGATGACATGGTTCAGAGGCATGGAACGCAGGGGATTCAAGATAAATTGGATAGATGCCATGCTTCCCATGGAAGACAAAGTACGGCTAATTAACGACATATATAACAAAGAATGTGATAATTCAGACCTTTAAAATAGAATGGTAACGGAGAAAACTCGCTGGGGAATATTATATTGTCCGAAACACGGCCTGTCCGCATCAAAAAAAAGATGGGGAAAAATCGAGAATTGCCTGCATTCACAGAATATTGATTTCGATTTTGTACAAAGTGAAAAGCAGGAAGGAGTTGTCAGGCTCGTAAGCATGCTGATTGGCAATGGTTACAAGACCATTATCATCGTTGGCGGAGACTCTGCCCTGAACGACGCAGTTAATTGTCTGATGTCAACCGACAAGGAAACACGTGAATCAATTGCGCTGGGACTGATACCCAACGGAATAATGAACGATTTCGCACATTATTGGGGATTCAAGGAAAACGACCTGGAACAGACCGTCAAATGGCTTAAAGAACGCAGGATAAGGAAAATAGACCTCGGATGCATCCACTACACCAATGCAAAGAACGAAAAATGCCACAGATACTTTTTGAATTGTATCAACATAGGTCTCATATCAGCAATAATGAACTTACGCAGACAGACAAGACGCATCTTCGGTTCGAGAACGCTTTCATTTATCGGCACCATGGCCCTGATGATATTCCAACGGTTGGAATACAAGATGTCATTGCGGATAAACTCTGACACAATCAACCGGAAAGTCATGACGATGTGTGTTGGCAACGCCTCCGGATACGGACAGACACCCAATGCCGTACCTTACAACGGTTTACTTGACGTTTCTGTCGTTTACCACCCAGAGGTGACACAGCTTTTTGAAGGATTCTACTTACTCATAACAGGAAAATTCCTCAACCACCACAGCGTTCACCCATACCGTACGGGCGAAGTCATTGTCAACGAGGCGGTTAAAGCCATGGTCAGCGTAGACGGAAGATTGATGAGAACACCTGTAGGACCTTATAGAATCAACGTTGAACAAGAAGTGATCAACTTCCTGATACCTGAATGACAAACAACGCATACGGCATCAAATGAGGCATTAAAGTATCTACTGTTCCATATTTCTGCATTAATCACAATGCCTGACGAAAAAAAAGTTTTTTTTTTTGTCATAAAAAATAAAATTATTACCTTTGAAAGGTCGTTAAGGGCAATGCCATGCATTATGTCGTTGTCCGTATTTTGATATACGAAAACTTTAAATCTCTTTATATTATACCATGAGTTATCTTAAATTTGAAAAGACTCTGATGACAAACCTGGAAGAATCACTTTCTAGGGAATTGTTGCGTACTAACCGTTCGGGGGCTTATTCATGTTCGACTATTGTCGACTGCAATACAAGCAAATACCACGGGTTGTTAGTCGTACCTGTTCCAGACATAGATGCGGACAATCACGTATTGCTTTCTTCCCTTGACATCACGGTAATCCAGCACGGCGCGGAATTCAACCTTGGACTGCATAAATACCAAGGAAATAATTACAGTCCGAAAGGGCACAAATATATCCGCGAGTTCAATTGTGACAAAGTTCCCACCACCGTATACCGCGTAGGGGGCGTACTCTTGAAAAAGGAAGTTGTTTTCCAACATTATGAGAACCGCATCCTAATACGTTACACATTGGTTGACGCACACAGCGAGACGACATTAAGGTTCAAACCGTTCCTCGCATTCAGGAGCGTCAGAAAAGTAACACATGAAAATTCAACGGCAAGCCGTGAATACCACCTTGTAGACAAAGGCATTAAGACTTGTATGTACGCAGGATATCCTGACTTATACATGCAATTCAGCAAAGCAAACGAGTTTGTGTTCACACCCGACTGGTACAGGGGTATCGAATATTCAAAGGAACAGGAAAGCGGATATGAATACAGCGAAGACCTGTACGTTCCCGGATATTTCGAAATGAATATCAAAAAAGGCGAAAGCATAGTATTTGCAGCTTCAACCTCAGAAATCAAGACAAGCTCGCTCAAGCATCTTTTTGAAAAAGAAGTCGAAGACCGCTCTCCGCGCGACAATTTCTTCCACTGCCTTGTAAACGCAGCCCACCAGTTTCACAACAGGACCAGTAAAGACGAGCGTTACATTCTGGCAGGATACCCTTGGTTCAAGTGCCGCGCCCGCGATACATTCATCTCACTACCAGGCTTAACTTTGGCAATAGACGAACAAGACTATTTCGAACTCGTAATGAAAACTGCAGAGAAAGGCATACGTGAATTCATAGCAGGCAAAACTTTGACTGTAAATATAACGGAAATGGACCAGCCGGACGTATTCCTTTGGGCTATTTGGGCTATACAGCAATATGCTAAATCTGCAGGCGACGACAAGTGTCTGGCAACTTACGGTGAATTGGTAAAAGACATTATTACATATATAATAGCTGGGAAGCATCCTAATCTGAGCCTCGATACAAACGGTTTGGTTAGTACAGACGGCCATGACAAGCCTGTAACTTGGATGAATTCTACCGTAAACGGACGTCCTGTCGTCCCAAGAACAGGATATATTGTCGAATTCAACGCGCTTTGGTACAATGCCCTTAAGTTCGGAGCCAAACTGGCAGCATTGAAGGGGGACAATGAGAAAACTGAAGACTGGGAAAAACGTGCAGAACTTTGCAAGCAATCGTTCATTGAAACGTTCTTGAACGATTATGGATATCTTTTTGATTATGTAGACGGCAACATGATGGATTGGAGCGTTCGTCCAAACATGATATTCCCTGCCGCCTTTGATTACTCACCATTGTCTCAGGACCAGAAGAAGAGTGTGATTGATGTATGCACGCGTGAACTACTGACGCCCAAAGGCCTGCGGTCACTCTCACCCAAAAGCGGCGGATACAATCCTATGTACGTCGGTGCGCAACGTGATTACGCTTACCACCAAGGTACGGCATGGCCATGGCTCGGCGGATTCTACATGGAAGCCTGCCTTAAATTATATAAACGTACAAGGTTGAGCTTCATCGAAAGGCAAATGGTAGGATACGAAGATGAAATGATGATAAACTGTCTCGGTACAATACCAGAAGTATCTGACGGCAATCCACCGTTCCGTGCACGTGGAGCCATCTCATTTGCAATGAACGTAGCCGAGATTTTGAGGACATTGAATCTTCTTGAAAAATATTCATACGTAAAATAAAAGGAGGAGCAATATGAAAGTATTAATGTTTGGTTGGGAGTTTCCTCCTCATATACTTGGAGGCCTTGGTACGGCCAGTTACGGTATAACCAAAGGTCTTGCAGAGCAAGGCGACATGGACATCACGTTCTGCCTTCCCAGGCCGTGGGGCGACGAAGACAAGAGCTTCATGAACATTATCGCGATGAATGCCGTGCCTGTTGTTTACCGTGATGTCAATTACGACTATGTCAGAGACAGAATCGGAAATATCATGTCGCCTGAAATGTATTACAGTCTTCGCGACCACATATATGCAGATTTTAATTATATGCTGGTGAATGACTTGGGATGTATCGAATTCTCAGGTAAATATCTGGATAACCTTCATAGCGAGATCAACAATTATTCGATTGTCGCAGGAGTTGTTGCCCGCCAACAGGAATTCGACATTATCCATGCACACGACTGGTTGACTTATCCGGCAGGAATACATGCCAAGAAAGTAAGCGGCAAACCTTTGTGCATACACGTCCACGCTACCGATTTCGACCGCAGTAGAGGCAATGTTAACCCGACAGTCTATTCTATCGAAAAAGACGGAATGGACAATGCGGACTGCATAATGTGCGTAAGCGAATTGACACGACAGACGGTCATCAACCACTACCACCAGGATCCGCGCAAGTGTTTCACTGTGCATAATGCAGTTTATCCCTTGCGCCAGGAACTTCAAGACATACCTCGCCCAGACCATACTAACAAGGAAAAGGTTGTAACGTTCCTCGGCCGTATAACAATGCAAAAAGGACCAGAATACTTCGTAGAAGCAGCAAACATGGTACTCCACCGTACACGCAACGTCCGCTTCTGCATGGCTGGAAGCGGCGACATGATGGATGCAATGATTTACCTTGCCGCAGAACGTGGGATAGCCGACCGTTTCCACTTCCCCGGTTTCATGCGCGGTAAGCAAGTTTATGAATGTTTGAAAGATTCTGACGTATATGTAATGCCTTCGGTAAGCGAACCTTTTGGAATATCTCCGCTCGAGGCGATGCAATGCGGTACGCCAAGCATCATTTCCAAACAAAGTGGTTGCGCCGAAATTCTGACCAATTGTATAAAAGTGGATTATTGGGACATCCATGCTTTGGCTGATGCAATTTATTCTATCTGCCACAACGACAGCTTATTCAACTATCTCCAAACTGAAGGCAAACGCGAAGTAGATCAAATAACATGGGAAAAGGTTGGTTTGTGGATACGCGAACTGTATGAACGCACTTTAGGCATAAAGAATTAAACAGACAAAGACAACTTAAAATCAATTTATTAACAAATAAGGAATTACGCAATGAAAACAATATGCTTATATTTTGAGATTCACCAAATAATCCATCTCAAACGCTATCGTTTCTTCGACATAGGAACCGACCATTATTACTACGACGACTATGAGAACGAACGTAGCATCAGCGACATAGCAGAACGTTCATACATGCCTGCGCTGAACACTTTTCTTGAAATGATCAGGAACAATGGCAATTACTTCAAGCTGGCATTCTCTATTTCCGGCGTTGGCTTGGAACAATTGGAAATGCATGCACCGCAGGTAATAACCAAATTGCAGGAACTTAACGACACTGGATGCGTAGAATTCCTGGCTGAGCCTTACTCACACGGCTTATCCTCAATGGTGAACGAGGAAGCATTTGCCGCCGACGTGAAGAAACAAGCAGCAAAGATACAGGAGTACTTTGGCAAGAAACCTACCGTTTTAAGGAACTCTTCACTCATATACAGCGACGACATAGGCGGACAAGCAGCCGCAATGGGTTTTAAAGGCATGCTTACTGAAGGTGCAAAGCACGTTTTAGGATGGAAATCTCCACACTATGTATACAACTGTGCTATCGCGCCCAACCTTAAACTGCTGCTCCGTGATGTTGAATTAAGCGATGACATCAGTCTGCGATTCAACAACAGCGATTGGGCTGGTTACCCGTTATTTGCAGATAATTACATCAACCGCATAGCTTCACTGCCTGAAAACGAGCAAGTAATCAACATTTTCATGGAGCTGTCCGCACTTGGCATTGCCCAGCCGTTGTCATCTAATATACTTGAGTTCATCAAAGCCCTGCCCGGTTATGCAAAGGAGAAAGGCATAACATTCTCAACACCAACAGAGATTTGCCTTAAGATGAACAGCGTAGGCAACCTGGACGTGCCAGACACATTGTCGTGGGTGGATGAAGAGAGGGACGTAAGCTGCTGGCTAGGCAACCCGATGCAGCGAGAGGCGTTCAATAAACTTTACAGTGTAGCCGACCGCGTACGCATCGCCAACGATCCACGTATCAACCAAGACTGGGATTACTTACAGGCAAGCAACAACTTCCGCTTTATGACGACCAAACCTTCTAATGTCGGATTAGACAGGGGTATATACAGTTCACCGTTTGATGCTTTCACAAACTACATGAACATTCTGGGAGACTTCATCAACCGAGTTAACTCGTTGTATCCCGAAGAAATAGACAACGACGAACTCAACTCATTGCTTACAACAATCAAGAACCAAGGTGATGAGATTGAAATGAAGGACAAGGAAATCGTACGCTTGAAAGCTAAAGTCGAAAAGATGCAAACTGCCGAAGCCAAACTAAAGGCCAAAGTGGAAAAGACAAAGACTACGGCAAAGAAAGCCACAGCAAAGGCAACAGCCAAAGCTGCAAACGAAGAATCAAAGAAGGCTGAATAATAAGATTATAAAGAATTAGCCAAAAACAAGATGCCGGGCGATATAACATTGCCCGGCATTTTTATTTCATACAGAATCCGGCCTAACAACAGCTAAAGAGAGGCCATCAGCCATTAAGACCCAAGACCTTACGCAAAAGGTTACCTTTTACGTTATGAAACGATGCCTTTTGCGCTGCAAGAGGTTACCTATTAAAAGACAAAGCATAACCTTTTACAATGCACCATAATGTCAAGGCAAATTTGATAAACTTACATTATATTGCAACACTTGGTCAAAATGGCACAATTTTTGCAATATCAGATTTAGAACAAGCATAATGACATAAAAACAAAAATAATTGTTTTGTACTGCTACCAAATTGCATTATCTTTGCACAGACAAATTGCATAATGGATTGGGAACAAATTAGTCAAATACAATAAAGTTCAAAAAAACAGGCAAACATTACATAACACAGACAAAAAGACTCAATAAGAATATACATGACAAGTCAATTTTCACCTAAAGTATCACAAATTCTGGCGTTCAGCAGAGAAGAAGCTGCAAGACTTGCAAGCCGCTCCGTCGGACCGGAACACTTGTTGCTGGGTATACTCCGCGACAAGACAGGACCAGTATATGAACTTTTCGTAAAATCGGACATCAATTTCCAAACCGTAAAAGACGAACTTGAACAGAGAGTACGCGAAGAAGACTACTCGCAGCCAATACGCACACACGAACTCGTATTGAACGAGAAAGCCAGCAACATTCTGAAACTTGCCGTACTGGAGGCACGTATACAAGCAACACAAATGGTAGACGAACAGCACTTGTTCTTAGCCATACTGCACGACCATGTCAACAACGGAGCAAAAGAAGTACTTGAATTTAACAACATGAATTACGAAGACGCATTGACATATTTTCAAAGAAAGACAAGCCAGACGCTGAACGGAATAGGCATACCCGACAAGGAAGAAGAAGAGGAAGACGACGGAATGCTGAACATTAACGGCGGAAACTCGCAGAAGTCAAGACAGCACAACTCGTCAAACACGGCGACAAGCGTACACCGCCCTGCCGGCAAGACTCCAGTCCTTGACAATTTCGGCACGGACCTGACAAAGGCTGCAGCAGAAGGCAAGCTCGACCCCGTAGTAGGACGCGAGCACGAGATACAACGTGTCATAGAAATCCTCTGCAGACGTAAGAAAAACAATCCCATACTGATTGGCGAACCCGGAGTCGGCAAAAGTGCCATTGTGGAAGGCCTGGCACAACTTATCTGCAAGCACCACACATCGCCTATACTGTTTAACAAAAGGATAATCAACCTCGACATGGCTGCCGTTGTGGCAGGAACCAAATACCGCGGCCAATTCGAGGAACGGATACGCGCGCTGATAAAGGAAATAGAACAAAATCCCGACGTCATAATCTTCATCGACGAAATACATACGCTAATCGGCGCAGGCTCAACGCCCGGGTCAATGGATGCCGCAAACATACTGAAGCCGGCTTTGGCCAGGGGAACAATACAGTGCATCGGAGCAACAACGCTCGACGAATACCGTAACTCGATAGAAAAAGACGGTGCGCTGGAACGGCGTTTCCAGAAAGTGATGATCGAGCCTACAACTGCCGACGAAACGTTGGAAATATTGAACAACATCAAAGACCGTTACGAATACCACCACCATGTGGAATACTCTGATGATGCCATATTGGCGTGTGTCAAACTGACAGAAAGATACGTTACAGACAGGTCGTTCCCTGACAAGGCTATCGACGCGCTCGATGAAGTGGGTGCAAGAGTACACCTGCAACACGCGCAAATGCCACCGGAGATAAGCGAAAAAGAAAAAGAAATAAGCTACGTAAAAGAGAAGAAACTGGCTGCTGTGAGAAACCAGAATTTCGAACTTGCAGCAAGTTACCGGGACAAACAGACCGAGCTCGAGGCTGAACTCTTGGAACTGCAAGACAAATGGACAAACAACGAGCTTGGCAACCGGGACACAGTTACTGAGAAAGATGTTGCCGACGTGGTTTCGATGATAACCGGAGTACCGGTGCAACGAATGGCGGAAGCAGAAGGCGAACGTCTAAAAAACATGGGCGATGAACTTAAAAAACATGTAGTAGCCCAAGACAAGGCCATTGAGAAGATCGTCAAATCAATACAACGCAACCGCGTAGGCTTAAAAGAGCTGAAACATCCGATAGGCGCATTCATGTTCCTCGGTCCGACCGGAGTCGGCAAGACGTACCTTGCAAAGAAACTGGCCGAATACATGTTCGGCAGCAGTGACGCATTAATACGAATCGACATGAGCGAGTACAGCGAAAGCTTCAATACCTCGAGGCTCGTAGGAGCCCCTCCGGGATATGTAGGCTATGAAGAAGGAGGACAACTTACCGAGAAGGTGCGCCGCCACCCCTACTCTATCGTACTGCTCGACGAGATTGAAAAGGCTCACGGCAACGTGTTCAACATGCTGCTACAAGTACTCGACGAAGGCAGGCTTACCGACGGAAACGGCAGGCTGATAGACTTCCGCAATACAATAATAATAATGACGAGCAACGCCGGAACACGCCAACTCAAAGAGTTTGGCCGCGGCGTAGGCTTCAATGCGGGCGGCAGCATGGGACTTAGCCTCAACGAAAACGACAAGGAATATGCACGCAGCATAATACAAAAGAGCTTGAGCAAGCAATTCAGTCCTGAATTCCTCAACCGTCTTGACGAAATAATAACCTTCGACCAGCTCGACCTTGATGCGATAAAGAAAATCATCGACATCGAATTGTTTGAACTGAAAAAGCGCATTGAGGAGATGGGCTACAAGCTTGAGCTGACCGAAACTGCGAAAGAATTTGTGTCTAACAAAGGATACGACGTACAGTTCGGAGCCCGTCCGCTGAAACGAGCAATACAAAACTACATAGAAGACGGCGTATGCGAACTGCTGCTTGACAACAAGCTAAAGGCAAATGATACAATTTTTATCAACAAGAATCCGGAAAAAGAAGAACTAACGTTTGACGTCCAACAGACGGTTGACAACAATTAACCAAAACTAAAATAAAAAAGGTGTGCATGGCAAAGCCCAATGCACACCTTTTTATTTTATAATATTACAAAATATCACTTCACAACAACGGCACGGATAATCCTGACATCTTCCTTTGGCCGCGCATTTTCGTCAGTATCAACCCATTCAATGTCTTTAACAACATCAAGCCCTTCGACAACTTCGCCAAACACAGTATACTGTCCGTCAAGATGAGGGGTACCGCCTACGGACTTATAGGTTTCCCTTACATCCGGAGTCAGTTTAACTCTACCTCCGGTCTGCTTGTCCAACCGCACCTGCACATCGTCTAGCATAACGTCATTAAACCGTTTTCCATATACAATATAAAACTGCGATGCGGAGGAATTCCGCTCAGGATTAACATCGTCGCTTTCACGAGCAGCTGCAACAACTCCCCTCTTATGATACAATTTCGGATACAGTATCTCCGCCGGCAATTTATACCCTTCCGCCGAACTGCCGAGAAGTTCGCCCGGTCTTGCATGCCTGCTTGCCGTATCGCCAGTCTGTATCATGAAATTGTAAATTACACGATGAAACAACAGTCCGTCATAAAAACCTTCTTTTACCAGTTTTATAAAATTATCCCTATGAATTGGAGTATCGTCATATAATGCTATTCGGATTTTGCCTTTCGTCGTTTCAAACAACACTTCATGTGTTGTCTGAGCCAATGTTTGAGCTTGTGCTGCAGACAACGTCAACGCACAAGAAAACACTAAAACAAACAAAAACCTTCTTACAAAAAACTCACAGATTACGTTCGCTTTCATATATTTCATCAAAAATTAATCTCAACCTGGAAGGCTGGATTATCAAGTCCCTTATTTCCTTTAAATATTTCTCATTCTCTGAACCTGGAATCCAAAGGCGGATATATCCATGTCCTGAATACTTATTTTCCAAATGTTCGATAAACCTGTTCCACTGCTCGTCCTTGTTTTTCTCCGGATAACGCTCGAGCCCGAACTGCACAGTACGTCTGAACACACGGTCCGGCTCAAGTTCACGGTCTGCCTCCGCAACAATTTTACCGTAAATGCTACGTGGAGAATGTGACGCCGATGCGCGGTGGTCTTCGACTGCTTCTTTCATAACCTTTATCTGTTCGGCGGAAAACCATTTCTTCAGCCTCGCGTCAGTAGCTAAAATCTTACCTCCGGTTACATGATGAATAGCACGCGGCCCTTCAAGCCCCAAATCATGGTAAGCCGCAATAGCGTATGACATGTTAATGTCAGCACCGATATTTTTGGCCAATTTGACAGACTTGCTTATCACCCGTGTTACATGTGACAGCCCATGGGCTTTGTCAAACATTGTGTAACGAGGTAGAATTTCAGTCTCGACAAACGTCATCAAGTCTAAATTTACATTATTCATCATGGGGTATCTGCAGTTAAATAATTAATTCGGCTTATTATCACATAAATCCGTATTCATTTGCAAAATTACGATTTAATGTTTAACTTTGCAAGTTATTCTATATCAAATGGAAGAAAAAAACGTCACTCAGAACTCCATGCGGGCATGGCTGCTGGCCGCCCGTCCAAAGACACTTTCAGGGGCTGCCGTACCTATAATGATAGGCCTATCCCTGGCCTATGCAGACATAGGTGTAGGTTCGTTCAACGTAACGGCTGCCATACTTTGCGCATTGTTCGCTTTCATAATGCAGATTGACGCCAACTTTGTCAACGACTATTTTGACTATGTACGTGGTAACGACGACGAGACACGCCTCGGCCCCAAACGTGCATGTGCACAAGGCTGGATAACAGCAAGAAACATGATGCGCGCAATAGTACTGACGACATTCATCGCCTGTTGTCTGGGACTTCCGCTGATATTCTACGGTGGCATTGAGATGATTGCCGTGGGGGCGGTTTGCGTATTGTTCTGTTTTTTATACACAACCACCCTGTCATACCTGGGTCTTGGCGACTTGCTAGTACTCGTATTTTTCGGGCTTGTTCCAGTATGCGTCACTTACTACATACAGACAGGTTGCGTAACTCTTGAAGCATTCCTTGCTTCATTGTCATGCGGATTTGTGATTGACACGCTTCTCCTTGTAAATAATTACCGCGATATAGATAACGACAAACGTGCAGGGAAAAAGACCCTTGTTGTAATAATCGGTGAACGATTAGGCCGTGCAGCATACCTGGTGTCAGGACTAATTGCAGTAGCAATAGGATTGTCGTTCATCAGTTTCGGCCATCTATTAGCCACGTTATTGCCCGTAATTTATCTTATAATGCACTATTTTACATACCGTAAAATGGTAAGAATAAATAAAGGGAAGGCACTCAACCTCGTACTCGGCAATACGGCACGAAACATGTTTATTTACGGTCTGCTGGTATCAATAGGCTTTTTATTTCACTAAATACATTCAGGAAACGTAAAACGCAAAAAACAGGAATTGGTAAACCTTTATTACCTCAAAGTTACAACATGATTAACGAAGACACAATATGCGCCATCGCAACCGGTCAAGGCGGAGCTATCGGAATAATACGTATATCCGGACCTGAAGCAATAACGATAACAAATAAGATATTTTGTCCCGCCGATAAAGGCTCAAAGCCTTTGACTGAACGCAAGGCATATTCTATCGCATACGGCCATATAAAAAATGAGAATGACGAAATTTTAGATGACGTGTTAGTAAGCCTGTTCCGTGCACCGCATTCATATACAGGAGAAGACTGCACTGAAATATCATGCCACGGTTCAGCATACATCTTACAACAAATCATGCAAGTTCTTGTCAACAATGGCTGCCGCACTGCTGAACCTGGAGAATATACCCGCAGGGCTTTCTTGAACGGTAAAATGGACCTCAGCCAGGCCGAAGCTGTTGCCGACCTTATCGCATCATCTTCATCTGCAACCCATAAACTAGCAATGAACCAAATGCGTGGAGCCTTCAGCCACGAACTCTCAGAATTGAGAGATAAATTGCTGCGTTTAACATCCCTAATGGAGCTTGAGCTCGATTTCAGCGACCATGAAGAACTTGAATTTGCCGACAGGACACAACTTAATGATATTGCGCAACAGATCGAGAATGTTGTTTCGCAGCTTGTTTCATCATTCTCACTCGGAAATGCAATAAAACGAGGTGTGCCTGTCGCTATCATAGGCGAAACTAATGCAGGAAAATCCACATTGCTAAATACGCTAGTCGGAGAAGACCGCGCCATAGTTAGCGACATTCACGGTACGACACGCGACATTATAGAAGATGTGGTAAACATTGACGGAATAATGTTTCGTTTCATTGATACTGCAGGCATTAGAGAAACATCAGACACAATAGAACGTCTTGGCATAGACCGTACATTCAAAAAAATTGAACAGGCAAACATAGTCATTTGGGTAGTCGACCCAACAGACCAAACAGGCAAAACAGAATTACTGTCCAATCAAATATTTCCACTCTGCAAAGAAAAACAACTCATAATAGCATTCAATAAAACCGACATTACAGGCGATGCATCCCTGCCAGACCTTAACAATCCACCCACTCACATTTACAGCATATCAATATCCGCAAAGCACGGCACAAACATAGACAAATTAAAAAACATTCTCACAAATGCCGCCGGCATACTAACCATAGCATCTGGTGACGTTATAGTTACAAACACACGTCATTATGAAGCATTAAAACGTACACTAACCACCATCCGCCGTGTACGTGAAAGCCTAACCACCAACCTACCAGCAGATCTTATATCACAAGACCTACGTGAATGTATTCACAACATCGCAGAAATAGTTGGCGGTGAAATAACCAGTGAAGAAACACTACAAAACATATTTAAGAACTTTTGCATCGGAAAGTGATATAAAGAAAAGAAAATCATAAAAAGAGAAAATATATATCTGTAAAATGCGTATTATCAGGCACTTTTCAAGATATATGTATTTTCTCTTTTTCTTCATGTTTTCTGCGTTATTACATATTTTTTCCTTATTTTTGTCCCCAGTTTGTCCCCCAGACCATTAATGAGGGACAAAAAACTGTCCCCCGACAAAGGGAAAATTTAATAACCAATAAAGCAGGAAACAGTCATGGCAAAGAAAACTATCGCACAAAAGGAACCGGTCAAGCTCCGTGAGAAGAAGCTGAGCAATGGAAACATCAGCCTGTATCTTGACATATATAGAAACGGGAAGCGTCACAAAGAATACCTGAAATTATACTTGATAGAAGCAAAAACACCTATCGAGCGGGAACAGAACCGACAGACTTTAGCAACGGCTCAAGCAATTAAATCAAAGCGTTTAATTGAGATTCAAAACGGGGAATATACATTCACTCATCAATTCAAGGAGGATACTCCATTCCTGGAATATTACCGTAACATGGTTAAAGAACGGAATACTCCAGATACAAGAGGCAACTATGGCAACTGGCAAAGTTGCTTGCGTTATCTGGAGCTGTACTGCGATGAGAAAACAACTTTCAGAGATGTTACACCAGAATTTATTTTGGGGTTCAAAGATTTCTTAGAAAGTGTTGAAAAGGACACACACAAACGCAGGGGGCCGCGCAGAGAACGTGATGTGTTTCAAGGTCTGTCTCAAAATTCGAAAGCGTCCTATTTCAGAAAACTTAGCGCCTGTATCAACCATGCTTATGATGAAAGGATTATTGCCGTCAATCCATTACGCGGAATTGAAGGGTTCAAAGATGCAGAGGTCAAGCGTGATTATCTGACATTAGAGGAAGTCAGAAAATTAGCGGAAACGCCGTGCCGCTATCCCGTACTTAAACGTGCGTTCCTCTTTTCCTGCCTGACTGGATTGCGTAAATCCGACATCCAAAAACTCTTGTGGGGAGACGTGCAAAAATTTGGTGAGTTCACAAGAATTATCTTCAAACAGAAAAAGACCGGCGGCCAGGAATATTTGGATATTTCACCTCAAGCGGAAAAATATCTTGGAGAAAGAGGAAATCCAGAAGATCCTGTTTTTACCGGATTCACATACGGCTCCTGGACATCCGTAGAGTTGCAACGATGGAGCATGACTGCAGGAATAAAGAAAAATTTAACATTCCATTGCGGGCGCCATACCTTCGCAGTCCTGATGCTCGACTTGGGCACGGACATCTATACTGTATCAAAACTGCTCGGGCACAAAGAACTTTCCACGACACAAATATATGCCAAGGTTCTTGATAAGAACAAGCAGAACGCAGTATCACTTATTCCGGAAATCGGTTAACAGCATTTGATTTATGACAAGACAAGATTTCGTTATAAAAGTAGCCAAGATAAACAAGATTCTGGGAGAATTAAAATATGGGATAGACATAGACACTATTCTGGATTTTTCTTTTCTTACACCTCAGTTATTAATGTTAGCGGAATGGACGGCAGACATACAGCAATATATAAGCCAAGAGCCATCCCCTTCCCTTGCACGGCAAATTACAAGCATAGGATATACAGACGAAATAAAAAAGTATCTGGCAAAACACAAGGAAGACATAACTCCTACTGCTTGCGTGACACTACTTATTGATTCTATTAAAAGGTTACAGTCATTATTTGAAATATGCAGGCAGTATCAGCGTGAAGAAAAAGGCCAATACAAGGATTTGGTAGAGACGCTGGCCAATGAGCAAGTAGCAACCCTTTTGCAAAGAGCCGTTGATGCCGGACTGTTGGACAATCATTTCCAGCCAACTCCAGATACAAAAACACTACAACTGAGAGTCATTGCATTTGCAGTATCTTCTATATGCAAATTTCCACGAATTTATGTAGATTTCGAGAAACAATGGAGCCATACTACCTCGTATAGAATCAGCACATGCAGTATCCCTAAATACAGGACCAAATTCTACGAATACGCGAAATCCCTTTATCCAGAAGTGGACTTTTCGCCCTTAGAGTCATCGTGTGGGATTGAGACCTTCTATACCCCACAAAGTCCAGAAGATATAACCAAGATGTACAACGAGCTGATAAAATACAAGTATATTGCTCCTGATACAACGCTCGATGTCTTTAATGGGATTTTTGACAAAGCGAAGTTTGTAAAACCTGTCGAATGGATTAAGGAGCAACGCTTGCTGGCATATTTTTTATATTTGGCTTTTGGCAAATGGAACAAGAAGAATTTATGGGTAAAAGGCGGAAAATGTTTTCTAATCAACGGAAAAGCTCCCCATATAGCATGTTTTAAGTCAGGTTACAGCTCGATTAAACGCTTAGGGTGGATGGATAGATTTGACACCAGACTAAAAGCCATCTGTGAAGAATTTAACCATATTGAAGAAACCGCAAAAGAAAAAGTGGAAAATAAAGGGCGGATTATCCACATTGGCAAAGAGGTGTTCTATTCAGACAAAAGCGAAGAAAAGAAACAAGCGGTATTTTCAGGGCTCATCAATGGCGGATATATTTCGCCAACCACTTCAATTGATATATTCATGGGAATTTTTGATGAAACGGTATTTACCCGGCCTGTATTATGGATAAAAAGTCAGGTATCACTCATGTACTTCGTTTATTTGTCATTCAGAGCAGATAATCCTTTTGACTTTTGGACAAAATGCGCCAACTGCTTTCAAATTCGAGAAGGCAAGCCCATAAACCGGGAAAGCCTAAGATGCAATTTCCGGTCGATCATAAGTAAAGGGAAACTGGATACCTATGACATAGAATTGAAAAGAATTGCTGATGAGTATAATAGTTGTACAATAAAAAAGGAAGCAACAGCCTCCGATAGAAAGGCTAAAGCATATATTACCTAACATCAAATTCAATCAAGCAATGACAAAGAATTTAACTTTGCTCCTCTCTCTTTTTGAAAAGAGCGATGCGCGGAGCCGGAAAGACTCCTGCGCAAACCGGTGAACAAGGGTTATTCCGGTTGGTCTATCAAGCCCATGAAGTTTATAAAGCTGAAGTCCTAACTCACAGAAAATGTTACAGGCGCTTCATGCTTGACTTTATTCATTCGACGCAATACCACGATGCTACTGACGCTTGGAGCAAGAATGAACATCAGAAGAATTATTGCATTGTTTCAGAGCTATTGGAAAACCATGAAAAGCTGGTATGCCAATACTTCAGTCAGTCCACCTTAGACGAAACCCAAATTAAAAAATTGCTCGATACATTCAATACATCCGAACATCTCCAAACAAAATCCCGGATACAAAGTTTCCAAAACAGCCGTCAATCAGAACAGCCCCCTTTGCCAGATTCCTATGAGCCATTGATTGACAAAGACACAATCGGCCTCATTGTACAGCTTGTCAATGAGGTCGGCCTGTTTATAGAACAACTGGATGTGAACGATGTCATCACCCGATATGAGAGAGCCATGTTAAATCCGGTCACATCGAAAAACAACACACGGTTGGTGTTGCTACTTGACAAACTCGCCATGCACGACATCATACCGTATGACTGGCAATCGGTCATTGCCAAAAAGCAGCTTGTCAGAAGTTCTTCCGGTAAGAAATTTCTCAATCAGCATGACCTATCCTCTACCCTTAACAGGATAAAGGACATACAACCGAGTATCTCTGAAAAGAAATTCTTCGCGACAATAGACCGGTACATAAAGCTAATCAAAGACAAAGAAATAGACTAAAAGAAAGCAAATTTGTTGAGAGTCGTGTTGATAGAAACGTTGACACTCAACACTATCAACATGCTCATCAGGAAGCTGTCCATAACTTTGCCCTCCGTAATCAATAACTGCGGAGGGCAAACCTTCTATTGTCAAATTTAATTTTAGCAATAAATGAAACAACGAAGAACAAACAGTGGAAGCAGTCCAGTTTTCCGATATATCAGACAGATGGAAAACATGGTTTCCAAAATGACATCCGAGAAACCCATCGAACGTATCCAATCCTTGGAGCAGCGAATCGGCGAAGTCGATAAAATTCCCAATATAGAGAATTTTGTCCGTCAGATAAAGGAGCGCATGTGGATTACCAAAGAAGTGCTGACCATTTCCGAGGCATCCGCCTATCTGGGGCTGTCAGAGAGCTACATCTACAAGCTGACCGCCTCCAAACAAATCCCCCATTACAAGCCCAACGGCAAACTCGTCTATTTCAACAGGAAAGAGTTGTGCGACTGGGCTTTGAGAAATCAAGTGAAACCCCATCAGGAAATGGCAATTAAAAACAACGTATTATGAAAAAGAATGACATGGACATCATACTATCCCGCATTGAAAGGCTAAGTGTCTTCATTGAGGGAAATACATTGGAGGGCTTTCAGAGGGAAATATTAAGAGTAGAGAACTACCTGCAACGTTTCGCCAAGCTGGACGAACTGCTGGCTCATCTGAAAAACGTGGAAAAGATAGCATATGCGGCAAAGGATTTTCTGAACATAGACGAAGTTGCAGCGTATCTGCAAGTATCCAAGAGCTTTGTCTATAAGCTGACATCCACCAAGGAACTTACCGTTTACAAGCCCAACGGCAAGAACATATTCGTACTCCGGGACGACCTGAACGACTGGATAAGACGTAATCCATGTTTCTCCTACGAAGAAATCGACAAACAGGCCAATGTTATGTCGTATCGCCTTGAAAACAACAACAAACGTAAACGCAGAACAAGAAGAGATGGAAACGGAAAGATCTAATTTTATGTTTCCGGATACGCACAGAATAGACGAGGCGAAATACAAGTCGCTGCTGAAATATATCCGGCTCAATGTCACAGAACAATACGATTTCCCTCAAGAGATTGTCCAGATTGACGGTGTGACCATAGCCACATTAGGCAATTTCAGTGCATCCACGGGGAAACCTAAAAGCAAAAAGACCTTCAATGTAAGCGCCATAGTCGCATCGGCGCTTTCCGGAAGAGAGGTATTGAAATACAAAGCTGACTTGCCTCCGTGCAAGAACCGTATCCTTTATATTGATACGGAACAGAGCAAATGCCACTGTCATAAGGTACTTCAAAGAATACTGAAACTGGCAGGTATGCCCATAGACCAGGAGAATGACCGCATTGAGTTTTTTGTTCTCCGCGAATACACTCCCGACCAACGCAGGGACATCATCAAATGGGCCCTCCATGAAGAAAAAAATATCGGGCTGGTTATCATAGATGGAATACGCGACTTAATCCATGACATCAACAGTCCAAGCGAGTCACTTGATATTATTAATGAGCTGATGAGATGGTCAAGCTATTACGAGCTTCACATCCATACGGTACTCCACCTGAATAAAGGAGATGACAATACCAGGGGGCATATCGGTACCGAATTGAATAATAAAGCTGAAACCATCTTGCAAATCTCCAAAAATATAGAAAACGGAAGAATCAGTGAAGTAAGAGCTATGCATATCAGGGATAAAGAGTTTGTACCATTTGCCTTTGAAATCGGAGAAGACTCGCTTCCCCATTTGGTAAAAGACTATCAATTTAAGATGAACAAGAAAGACAGGCTGTCTTCATACCTTGACATGACAGAACAGCTACACCGTTCTGCTTTGGAAGTCGCCTTTTCCGACAACACCTCATTTGGCTATCAGGCATTGCTTGACGCACTAAAAAAGGGATATGACAGCATCGGTTACACCAGAGGAAGAAATACCCTGGTCAATCTGTGTAAGTTCCTGATTCAACATAACGCGATACAAAAGAATGGCCGGGAATACCGTTACAACGAGAATTTCAGCATCTGAGCCGTATCGGTTTAGTTTGCGGGTATATATAAAGAAACCATACTAAACACAGGATGCACATGAACATATCGGAAGCGAAACAAATACGGATTGTGGACTACCTGCGACTTCTCGGCCATGAGCCGAAGAATGCGCGCGGGGGACAATACTGGTATCTTTCCCCTTTCAGGGAAGAAAAGACGCCGTCGTTCAAGGTGAACGACCGGCTCAATGAATGGTATGACTTCGGGGCGGCTACCGGGGGCGACCTCGTGGAACTGGGCAAGCACCTGTACGGAACGGACAGTGTAAGCGAGGTGCTGGCCTGCATCGAACGGCACACCGGAACCAATGAACTGCCGAGGGTTCGGCTTCCGGCGGTGATGCTCCGGCCGGTGGAAGCGGAAATGAAGGATATAAGGGTGGTGCCGCTACGACACCATGCGCTGCTGTCGTACCTCCATTCCCGGATGATCGATGCCGACATCGGAAAGATATTCTGCAAGGAAGTGCATTATGAGTTGCGCAAGCGACACTATTTCGGACTGGCATTCTGTAATCTGTCAGGAGGCTATGAAGTGCGCAACCCTTACTACAAGGGCTGCCTGAAGAATAAGGATGTTTCGCTGATAAGCCATACGCACGGCGAGACGCAGGGCCACGTGTGCGTCTTCGAAGGATTCATGGACTTTCTCTCCTATATGACCCTGCGGCAGGCCGGAGACAGGGAGATATGCCTTGAAGTTCCTTGCGACCATCTCGTGATGAACTCCGTAAACAACCTTAAAAAGGCATTGGGACACTTGCAAGAATATCCGTTCATCCATTGCTACCTCGACAATGACCTTGCCGGACAGAAAACTGTGGAAACCATCGCCATGCTGTTCACCGGGAAAGTCAACAACGAAGCCTACCGGTACGACGGCTACAAAGACCTGAACGACTATTTAAGAGGCAAAAGACGCTGACCCGGCCAGCGTGTCAGAATTTATGAAGCTCTCCTGACGGAGGGCTTCTTTTTTTTGTCTGCCAATGCGCATTTTCAAGTATGAAACAGCTGTCAGAATATGATTTTAGAGTATGATTTTTAGAAATACCATAAATCTTATTAAGGAATCAGCAATTTGTATTTCAATTATTTCTTAATATAGAACAGATGGATTTTCTTTGCAAATCAAATTTTGAATACAAAATAAAATTCATATTAGGATATGAAATCATACTTTATATTCGCAATCATTCTGACGGCAATCTACGTCGTTTACTATGCGGCCAACATCGCCAGGGACCTGTACCGAAAGAGAAGCCAGGGCAGGACGGACGAGGAAGTCTTTGAAATCGACCCCGATAACGGGCAGGACAGCGTGGCGGTGACGGAAAGCGAGACCGGATTCAACGTCGGGACGGAGAAGTACGAGACCGCATTTGATAATTCCGGCACTTCCATACAGGACGGCGCGGCAGACACAGACAAGGAATCGGCCGAAGAGCGGTTTGCCCGTATGAAGGCCGAAGCCGAGGCGAAAATGGAGGACAGTACCCCTTACCTGTCAGAGGCATTCACAGCGGACGATATGTACAAGGCGATAGTTTCCGGCGGCCGTCTGGAGAACCGTCCCGCAATGGCGTGGAAACCGATGGACAAAATTTAGCGATGAAAACGAAGAAGACAGTATGCGCCTTGCTGATGCTCACGGTTCCCTGCTTCGCCTTCGCCAAGAGCGGAGCCGTAAACTATTCATGGGGAGCGGATGCGCTTGCCACCATGCACGACTTCGTGGTGACGATGATGATGTACGTCCTTTACATCTGTTATGCGGTCGCCTCCGTGCTGGCCGTCATATCCGCGCTCCAGATCTATATCAAATGGAACACGGGAGAGGACGGCATCGTGAAATCCATCCTGATGCTGTTCGGGGCATGCATGTTCATCATAGGCGCCTCCATCGTATTCCCGGCCTTTTTCGGCTACCGCATATAGAAAAGAGATTCAGAATATCAATGATAGTAATCACTAAAAGTAACGAGAATGAAGAAGTTAAAGAATGCAATGAAAAGAATCGTAGGCGCAGTATTGTACAAGGTTGCGATGCTCGCCATTCTGTTAGTGTCGGGGCCTGCCGCACTGATGGCGCAGAACACCGCAGGCGACTACACGGCCGGAACCAACGCCCTGACCACCGTGGCGGAGGAAATCGCCAAGTATGTACCCATCATGGTGAAGCTGTGCTATGCTATCGCCGGAGTCGTGGCCATCGTGGGCGCCATCAGCGTCTATATCGCGATGAACAACGAAGAGCAGGATGTCAAGAATATCTTAGTCCTCCGAAATGCGTTTGAAAAGACAAGAAAGCAAATGAAAGCAAATGCACTAAGTATCAATGCTTTAAGCGATAATTTGAATTTTCCGATGTTTGCCAAACTCACTCTTAAAAAGACATAAAAGACTGTTTCTTGTTTCCGTTTTGTTTCTCGTTTCTCGATTTGTTTTCTTATCTTTACATCAGTTTTCCAAAGTAAGGGAAGAGAAAAAAAGCAAATGTCAGCATAGGAAACCATATCTGACATAGACTTTCAACAAGAGGGAGAAAGACCCTCCAATGTAGCAGAATACAAAAACAAAATAACACTTCATACATCATGGCAAGACCAAAGAAACAAGTAAAGCTGAAAGAGCCGATTAAAATTCGGTTGAAGTCGCTCGCAGATGGCAACAAGAGCATCTATCTTGACATCTACTATAAGGGAGTGAGAAAGTATGAATACCTCAAACTCTATCTCGTCCCCGAAATCAATCCCGTCTGTAAGGAACAGAACAAGCAGACTATGGCGATTGCAGAACGCATCAAGGCAGAGCGCATCCGAGCATTGCGAGGTCATGGCATACAGGACTGGGAAACCGTCAAGCAAGGTTCAATGCTTCTCACTACTTGGATAAAGAGGTATTGTGAAGGTGGTGTCGGCATCAAGAAGTCAACACTCCATTGCCGTGTGGAAATGCTGCACACCGTGGAGAAGTATCTTGACGAGACTAACAAAGGCTTCATTTCTCTTGAAGATGTCAATGCGGAGTTCTGCCGTGGTTATGTAAAATTCTTGCGTAACTTCCCAAATTCCCATATCAAGTATGGCGAGCCAAGACCTATCAGTGAGAATACGGCAAGCCGATACCTCGGAATGTTCTCCACTGCTCTCAATAACGCTGTGCGCCAAGGCATTATCCGAAGCAATCCGATGAAGGAACTTGATGCACGTGAGCGCATCCAACCCAAGGAAGGCAAGAAAGAATACCTTACTATTGAGGAACTTCGCACCCTCATGGCTACGGACAGTTATCGTCCAGAGGTCAAGGAGGCTTTCATCTTCGCCTGTTTTACTGGATTGCGATTAAGCGACATGTACCGTCTTGCTCCGATGCACATCTTCAAGACCGCTGACGGAAAGGGCGAATACATAGACATGGAAATGCAAAAGACGGAGAAGCCAGTTATAATACCTCTCTCGGAAGAGGCTAAGCGGTGGTTGCCAAAGTCAAGAGGAAATGATATTCCTTTCTTTGATATACCAACCACACAGACCGTTATAGGCAGGGCTCTCCGCAAATGGGCGGAAGCAGCTGGAATTGAGAAGCATATCTCATTCCATTGCTCACGGCACACGTTCGGAACGATGATGCTCACGCTCGGTGCAGACCTTTTTACCACAAGCAAGCTGATGGGACATTCCAACATTCAGACCACGGAAATCTATGCTAAAATCGTGGATAAGAAGAAGGAGGAAGCCATCAACCTCATTGATGGTATGTTCACATAAATCATTGACAACGAATATATATAGACATGACAATAACTATCAGACAAAAGGCACTTGCCAACGACAACATAAGCTTGTATCTTGACATCTACGATGGTGGCAAGCGCAAGTTTGAATTTCTTTCCCTCTATTTGTTGCCTGAGGTTGATGCAGAGACCAAAGCAAGGAACGAAGAAACATTGCAACGTGCTCACCAGATAAGGGCAGAGCGTATTCTTCATCCAGAGACCATCCCAGAGGTAGGTCACTTGATGATTGTGAAGGAAATCCCCAATGACGAGTCTCCCGAAGTCTTGGACTGGATCCAGACCTACATCGACTGGATGAGCGACAATACAGACTACTCCAAGGCTATTGTTGACCAGTCAAAGTATCTGAAATACCTAATGAGCGAGTTCCTTGCCAACAAGCGCAGACCTCACATCACTCTGAGGAAGTTCGACAAGGCATGGTTCAAGGCTTTCTTCCTTTGGCTGAAGAACGACTATGTACCACAGAAGTATGTACGAGTTGAAGCCAAGCCTTTGTGTAAAGGCTCCCTTCACAATGTTCAACAGCGCATAGTGGCGGTGTTCAACAAGGCGGTCAAGTTCGGTAAGTTGAAGGCTAACCCTTTCTACCAGTTGGAGAAGTCAGACATCTTTCCCAAGCCAAAGTCATCACATAAGCAGTATCTCACTCCCGATGAACTGAAAAGGTTCATGGCTTCAGATGAGAGAAGTCCAGGAGTTGCAGAGACACAAAAGGCTTTCGGTTTCGCCTGTCTGACAGGACTTCGTATCAGCGACATCAAGGCTCTGCGGTGGAGTGACATCAAGAGAAACAAGGAAACGAACACGCTTGTAATCGTCCAAAAGAAAACAAAGGCTCTCAATGCCGTACCAATCGGCAATACCGCCTTGTCATGGATGCCACCCAAAGGCAATGATGATTTTGTGTTTCACCTTCCTGCCAAGGCTAATGTGGATGCAGCTCTTAAAAGGATAGCTAAAAAGGTGGGCATTGAGAAGAATATCTCTTTTCACTGTGCCCGACATACATTCGGAATTTTGGTGCAGGCGGTTACCGGCAACATTGAGACTACCAAGAAGCTGATGGGACACAAGTCACTCAAATCCACCGCCATCTATGCTGATGTGCTGACGCATGAAAAGGTCAAGGCTGTTGACAATATGAAGAAAGCCTTTCGAGGTCGCAAACAGCGTGAAGAGAACAAGCAGATACCGAGGACAAAGCGGACAGCAGCCACCAACACCCATCCACGCAGAATAACTTTTTTACAGGATAACAAGTAAACAGAACTTTTCAGGATAACAACCAGTTAAATTCACTTTTGTAGTCCCCGTTTTTCGGGCAGGGATTTCTCTCTGCCTTGGGGGACTACACTTCCAAAACAAGCAGTACAACAAATCACAAACAATTAAATTACAGGATAATGAACAAAACTATCGATACCGAGACTCTTCTTTTGAAGGTAGAGTCACATGAGCACCGCATTGGGATAATGGAGAACCTTCTCCGTGATGCCAAGCAAGTATTGACACTGGAGGAAGCAGCCTTATTCATGGGCATATCAAAGAGCAGTCTCTACAAGATGACACACAAGCATGAACTTCCGTTCTTCCGTCCCAACGGCAAGATTATATACTTTGAAAAGTCCGAGCTTTTGAACTGGATGCGCCAGAACCGCAGTATGTCCGAGGCAGAGACCAAGGCTGCAGCGACCAAGCACATGAGTGAACTTTGTAAATAGACATGGCGATGATGAAGGACGATATTTCCCATGAGGAGTACAGAAGCAAGTTGGCGAATGTCGCTGACCTTGCCGTGAGCTACATCAATACTGGCAACGGCTATTTTCGAATGCGTGATGCTTTCAATGGGCTTGCCGAGCAATGCGGAGCCAACAAGGGCATCAATGATGAAGCAACTGTCGGCAGAAGAAAACTTCTTGCCCAGTCTGTTTGCATTGAGTGCATTTCACGATTAAGCAGCCATTCTAATGACAGGTTGCAAGGCGAGCTCTATGTTATCGCAGAGGACATTTCCCCAAGGAGAGGACGGCACAGATGATTTTCTCTTTACTAAAAAAAACAGCCTTGCCAGTTATGGTTATAATATTCAAAATTCACAGAACATGGACAAACAAAAGATACATTACTGCTTCACGCTGTCCGATGCACAGATGGAGTATCTTCGCTGCAAGAAGTACAAGATTGACCGCATGGAATGCTTCATGTCTCTTGCCTCTCTTGCTGAACGTGAAACAACTCTTGTTTCTATCAGCAAGACCCAACAAGTGGAAATCTTGTGTGGGCAATGTATGGTTGACAACACCCAACTTGCCAAACTCTGGGATAAAGACCGCAAGACCGTTCCCAAACTATTACAGGCTATGGAGGCTGTGGGCATTTCCTCTTCACAAAAAGTTGGAGACAACCGCATCATTACCCTGCATTCTCTCTCTGGTTGGTATGTGGACGGAAAATTTGTCAAGAACGGCTTTTCATTGAAGCGCAATGCGGATGGCTCTGCAATCGTCCATACGGAAGTTCCAAAAGCAAGAGTAATTGTTATGACAACGGAGGATGATACAAAGTCGGACAAGGAAGATGGGCATTCTGCCAATGGAATATCCGATACTGACAACAAGGGCAATTCTTCTACGGCAGAGATTTCTTCTTCCCTAAATTCTGCTTCATCTAATGATAATGGAAGTGTGGGTAAGGTCGAAACTAATGACAATCTTTCCGATGCTGTTACTGGTGGAATTTCCCCACAACAAAATTACTCCAGACAATCTGTTGGCAATCCTTCTTCCATGCAAGAAGCAGATGCCAAACAGAATGAAGGAGAACACAACACATATCCACAGCATATGGCAGGAGGACAAACACAACAGTCTAACGGTTCTAATGCCAATGGTTACAAGCCTAACAGTTACCATAACGGCAATCAATAGGCATACAGAGGCTAATGAGCTACCATACCGATAAATCATCCAAAAGGACGATTTACAGCATAGACTACCGTCAAGCTGTTATACGTTTAAGCAGCCTTGGGGACGGACGCTGTTAAAAGTGCCGTCATTTTATAGGTACTTTTCGAGAAATCCTTTTGTAATACAGAAGCCGTGTCCGTCTTTCTGTATTCCTAAAAGTTTCTCGGACTACTCGCAGGCTCGCAGTCGTGACCACCTTTGCAAGGTGCTTGTAATCATCCCATTTTAATCAGAGACAAGAACAAATGAGAAAGAAGAAAATCGTAAGGAAACCGCCTACAGAAGTCCATACCTACCGATGCACGGAAGAGGAATTGAAACGTCTCCAGACACATGCCAAGGAGTGTGGGTTAAGCCTGAGTCGCTATGTCGTTGAGACTGGCTTAAAGCACCGTCCACGCATGAGGCTCACCAAGGAAGAGGTGGACGCTCTCAACTCTCTCGCCATCGCAAGGACGGATTTGATAAAAATCAGCAACGTGCTATCCAAGAAAACGGCTGAGGAAAAGGCTCGGTTCTTCAAGAATGAGAAGTTCATGCGATGGTGGATTGATGCCGTTGCAGGACTTATCCAACATTGGTATAGCATTGAAGAGAATATCGCTACAAACGTACAGACCAAATCAAAGGAGTAATCATGATTATGCTCGCAAAGGTAGTATCGTATGGAGGCAATTCCGTAAGGTACGCATTGGAAAAGGAGAATGCAAAGACGGTCAAGGTGAACAATATGCCCGATGGTCTTGACCCTACCGCCATCTGGTACATGATGAAGCATCATTGCCAATATCATCAGGCAGAAAGAACTGTTGGCAGAAAGTTGGAAAGGTTCATGACCACTTTTGTACTTTCCCCATCAAAGGAGGAATCTGCCAACTTCACGATGGAAGATTGGTCTAACCTCCAAGATGAAGCCTTGGAAGTTTTGGATTCAGTTGGACTTACGCCCAATGGTTTCTCCAATGAGATAAAGACCAATTTCACCAATTCTATGAATGTGGGTGGACTGCACTCTGACTCCAAGTCAGGAACGCTGCACCTTCACATTGACTGCTGTCGTGTGGATATGGAGGGTAACACCAACGATGTGCATGATATTCATCTTCGGGCAATGAAGGCTGCGGAAATCATCAATATGCGCCATGGATGGGAACAACCACAGGAAATTCGGAATATGCGGAAGGTGGAGCTTGCGGAGGATTGTGAAAACACTCTCAAAGATATGCAACAGTTCAACATAGACAGATACTTCAATCTGTTGCGCATGAAAGGCTATGAGGTAAAGCCACGCTACGACAAACAACGGAAACTTGTCGGCTACACAGTCGGCAAGAATGCTTCTGTGTTCAAGGCTTCTGAGATTGGCAGGAAGTTTATGGCATCAAAGATTGAAGACACCTGGAAGAAACTGCATCCACAACCTACACAAGTCAAGACAAAGCCTGTTTCTCCATCCGTTGCTCCTACGCCTCGCCCAGTTTGTCCTGTCGCTCAGACTCCAACATCATCAAAACCAAAGGCACAACCTCAACTTGCACAAACGGCATTCACAATCAACATTGGCGATGGAGTCAAGAAGGTGTGGATTCCGAACTCTGTCAAAGATGTCTTTTCTAATGAGGTTCAGATTCCAGAGGATAATGATATTGCGACAACAGAGAATGTCGCTCATGTAGCGATGCTGTTGTTTGCAGGGTATATTGACGCAGCTACTTCCATGTCTGAATCATGTGGCGGTGGTGGTTCTGCTCCTTCTTCTGGTTGGGGCAAGAAGGATGATGAAGATGACTGGAAGTTTGCCCACCGTTGCGCACAGATGGCTCATTCCATGTGCAAGCCAAAGCCACGCAGCAGAAGTTTCCACCGATAAATCAATGACAATATGGCTATCAGAAAAAGCAAGATAAACATAGACACAGAAGAAAGATCCGACTTTGACAACATGATGAATGATGTCGAAAACGAGGTTGAGGAGCAGCAAGCCGAGGATGGACTTGTAAACCGAGTTCCTGAGTTGAAGCAGTTGAGTGAGGATATTGACAAGGCTACAAACTCCTTCATCAATGCCACACTTGAACTGGAATCTGCCATTCAGCAGTATCAACGTGCGGAAGTTCAATTGGGTGGTGCTGTGACTACTATCAGCAAAAAGGTTGATACCATCAATCAGCACATAGACAAAGTTTTGGAAAATGCTCCCACGAAATTAAAGGTGTCTGTAAATGTCAATGATGCTGACTGGCAGAAAATCCAAGAACTGTTCACCAAAGAACGTCAATGGATGGTCTCACAGATGCAGGAGCATATCCGTGAGGTCAATTCCATGTTTGCTGATGAACGGAAGAAAGTCCGTGAGCGATACAAGGAATATGATGGCTGCTATCTCGGTCACTATGCACAATGGTTCTTCTGGTTTTTCTTCACGATTGGCTTCTTTGTGGTTGCAGGAGGTGTTGGAATGATAATTGCACAGAACTATATATGAGATAATATGAGATAGACGAGTTACTGCCTAACATTAAGTTTGCACTTAAAATTAGGCAATTACTATTATTATCTCGATAACCAATCAACCAATTTAATTACCTTCTTCGTGCCATAATGATAAGAATGATGCTGCGCAAGAGATACATTATCGAAACCATTAACGACATGCTGAAGAATACGGCACAGATTGTACACTCACGCCATAGATCTGTAAGCAACTTTATCATGAACCTTATTTCAGCATTGGGAGCATATTGCTTCTTCGACAATAAGCCAAAGGCATTGCAGGGATACTGCATCGCACCAAACAGCTGTCACTATTCTAAGGGCAAAACAACTTCTTTCAACCTTCTGTTATTACCCACTCCTAATGGTATGGGGAGGAGGCGTATTCACGCTGCATTTATATTGTATAAAACACTCGGTTATCCCGAACTTGGATATTCATTGTTATATTGTGTATCTATTTTCGGCCGCAATGATTGTTCAAACGAGAGCAAAGCCGAGCTTGCTTGAGCAATGTAGAGTGTAGCCAATCTCCACATTTTCTCGTTTGCAAAGGTACGGCAATAATCTCTGCAACACAGTTGCAGAGATTGCGTCAGCACTTGTATTTGGACAAAAAAGTGAAAACCTTTTCACCTCTTGTCTTTAATAAACCGTAAAGACTGAATAAACGTAGCGTTTTTCCTTGCCATTTATTTCTATCTCCCTGCCCAAGCGGTATTCGCCAGGAGAGAAATCTTTCTCGTAGCTCTCGCTTCGCAGAGGAATATTTATGTCATAGCTTCCGCCGTTGCCAATATTCACCGCCAACAGGGTGGCTGAATACAACGCTCCGCCCTTGCTCCTTTCCCTGTGTTCAAAGGGTATCCAATTTTCGCCAATCTTTTTCTCAACGACCCTTTTGCCTGTTAGCGAAATTGATGAACACTTAGTGTTGTTGACAATCTTGGCAGACACAATGGTGTCAACGGGTGCCTTGAAACGATTTGCAGACAATTCCATCATGATGCTGTCACAGCTATCGCTGTGCAAACTGTCACTCAGAGCCACCGCAACGGAATCGTTGCCGTTTGAGCCAGTGGCTTGTATGGAGCATCCTGTAAAAGAGCTACATATGGACAATGTTAATATACATATCAGATTTCTCATACGTTCAATACCTCTTAAGATGCAATGCTTTCAAAACGTTATCCGCCTTAGAGTAGATGAGGTAGTTCTTTCCCATTTTTTCAGGGTGTCCATATACGACACCGACTGTCAAGCGTGTATTATACTTCGATATATAGGTGTATACAATTCCACCGCTATCTCCTCCATCTGCGGTACATTTCACAAGTGTCATATCAGAGAATGTCGCCGTTTCGTCTTCAGACAGAACAGTACAATCTATATCCTGTATATAACCACCTGTGCGTTTCGTTGTTGCGCCATATTTGTTCACGTATGTCCCTTCTCCTGGTTTGTTTGTCGTCGTCGATAGAACACTGCTTGAACTGCCACCAATATAATTGTTGATGTTGAATTCATCCAAATAGCCGCATGGAATAAAAGAAGCTTCGGCATTTCCTGTTGAGACAATTCGGGAAGAACAAATGCCAAAAGGATTGAAATCTTTATCATAACAGTATTGCCCAACGCTGACCACATGCCCTGCGGTCACTAATCCACAACGTTTTTGTCCAGAAGTCTCTTGGGCGCGAAATGCGAATGTGCCGTAGATAGGTTTATCACCTGACATTGAAATAAGACACGTATCACCTGCGCCAATAGGAAATTTAGATATTGTAGCCAATGTTGTGTAAGAGCGCGTATTAACAAGCTGTGTGGAAAGGCAAGGATTATCTGTATTGATTTTTCCCATGTTTGTGAACACTACAGCAGGGTTATCGTAAAAATTTTTAAACTCCTTTATTCTTGATTGAGAACAATCGGCAAGATAAACTACAACAGCGTTGTTTTTCTGACTGATACCGATGGCTGTTAAGTTACTTTTCAAACTTGTGCTCATTTCAGCATATTTTGAATACAGATGCGACTTTATATTTTTCAACTCTTGCAATGAATACACACATCGTTTAAATTTCAACAGAGAACTATTTACGAGGGATTTTATCCTGTTAACACCACTAACGGAATCCCCCTTTATTGAAATGGTCAAAAATCCATCTTTTTCGATGAAAGAACCACCATAGTAGTCTGGATAGCTGTCCTCACCATCCACAGATCTCGTGGCAACCTTAATTTTGGCAAGCAAACTGGCGTTTATCTCGTTAGCTTCTTCCTGACAGTCGGAAGGCACTTCTTGAAGTAAAACGTAAGATTGATTTTGACTTTCATCTATAGCCGTTACGTCTGTATCGTTATCAGAACTGTCAAAATCATCATCTTTATTGCAACCAACGATTGTAATAACGCCCCAACACAAACAAAAATAAAATATAAATTTCTTCATACGCATAATATTTAAGTATTTCTATAAAATATTACAAATTTAAGAACATAAACAGTTTGTTGTTTGTTTTATTAACCATAATTAATAAGTTTAACATTACAGTTCTTAAGTAACCTGATGCTTCATCACCATGTTGTTGAGGTTTCTATGGAGAGCACCAGCGTCTACTGGATACCAATATGGCGTGTGCTGTCTCCCCACTTCAAGCTAAATCTTGCCAATCCGTATTTCATCAAGCAGCTCCCTGGTCGCAAGAGTGACGTGAAGGATACGCAGTGGATTGCCGAGTGTACGATGAAGGAGCTTATACGCGGCAGCTTCGTACCTCCTGAGACAATCCAACAGCTGCGTCAGTACGACCGCCGTATATTCGACCTCAACGAGGAGATAGTAAGAAAGCTGTCAAAACTTGATGCCGTGCTGCAACGCTGCAATATACGTCTGAGCAACTACTTCCCATTCTATCTACGTTAATTTTTGTTATCTCTTGCTAGTAGAATTGTGTTTTGGTACGTTATTGTTTCTGATTTGTTTCTTTTGGGTTTTTACTGCTTTAAATAGTGTTGTGTTTCAAATAGTTACATCAAATCAGCAGAATATCAAGAAGAAAATCATGATGGTCGTGGGCGCCTGCATCTTCCTGATTGCGGCGGCACAGGCACTTCCGCTGTTTTTCGGTATCGGCGGCTAAAAAGGAGACGCGATGAAAGGCAGGGACGAACGCTATCCGGACTACCCGTTGTTCAAGGGGCTTCAGCGGCCCCTTGAGTTCATGGGCATACAAGGACGGTATATCTACTGGGCGGCGGGTTCGGCAGGCGGAGCCATTGTCGGTTTCGTCATTGCCTACTGCCTTGCCGGTTTCGTGGCCGGACTGGTGGTATTGGCCGTCATCCTGTCTGCGGGCATCTCGCTCATCATCCTCAAGCAAAGGAAAGGCCTTCACACCAAGAAGAACCGGAAAGGAGTGTATGTCTATGCCCGCTCGAAGAAGATATGAAAAAAGAAAAAGCCATGACGGAGAGCGCGTGGCCTATTGAATGTTGAACCCGGGCAGGCCCGCTTTGGAACAGGCGAGTCTGCCCTTACTTAAGCAGAAAGCAACCGACAATGACACTGTACATCATACTGATTTTCATCGCCCTCTGTGCGGGCATGGCCATTTCGGTCCATGCTTTTGGCACGGGCGGCAAGCGCAAGCGCATCTTCCAGGACATCTATTTCACCGTGGAGGACGTGAACGGCATCGGGGTGCTGTACACCAAGACCGGGGAATACTCGGCCGTCCTGCGGATGGAGAACCCCGTGCAGAAGTATTCGGCCAACATCGACAGCTACTACGAGTTCACAAGCCTGCTCACCGCCGTCGCACAGACGCTGGGCGAAGGCTATGCGATACACAAGCAGGACGTGTTCGTGCGCAAGCAGTTCGAGGATGTGACGGGCGACCGGCACGAGTTCCTATCCTCCGCCTATTTCCGGTACTTCAAAGGCCGGATGTACACGGACAGCGTATGCTACCTGACCATTACGCAGGAATCAAAGAAAAGCAGCCTATTCTCTTTCGACGGCAAGAAGTGGCGCGACTTCCTCGTGAAGATACGCAAGGTGCATGACCAACTGCACGATGCAGGCATACAGGCGGAGTTCCTGGATAAGCCCCAGGCGAATGCGTTCGTTGACCGCTACTTCGCCATGAACTTCAAGGACAGGATTGTCTCGATGACCAACTTCAAGGTGGACGATGAGACGGTCTCGATGGGCGGCAAGCGTTGCAAAGTGTACAGCCTCGTGGATGTGGACTGTGCCGCGCTGCCTTCGCTCGTCAGGCCCTATACCAATATAGAGGTGAACAATGCGGAGATGCCCGTTGACCTGCTGTCCGTCATCGACAGCATACCGGAAGCCGAGACGGTGATCTATAACCAGATCATCTTCCTGCCCAACCAAAAGCGGGAACTGGCGGCGCTTGACAAAAAGAAGAACCGTCACGCAAGTATCCCCAATCCCGGCAACCAGATGGCCGTGGAGGACATCAAGCGTGTGCAGGAGATAGTTGCCAGGGAGAGCAAGATGCTCGTGTACAGCCATTTCAATCTTGTTGTAGGGGTATCTGCCGACACAGACATACAGAAATGCACCAATTATCTGGAGAATGCCTTCGGTCGCATGGGCATCCACATCAGCAAGCACGCCTATAACCAACTGGAACTGTTCGTCGCCTCTTTTCCCGGCAACTGCTATGCCCTGAACGAGGACTACGACCGTTTCCTGACCCTGAGCGACGCAGCCATGTGCCTGATGTATAAGGAACATATCCAGCACAGCGAGGAAACGCCGCTGAAAATCTACTACACCGACCGCCAAGGCGTGCCGGTGGCCATCGACATCACCGGAAAGGAGGGAAAGAACAAGCTGACGGACAACTCGAACTTCTTTTGCCTGGGGCCTTCGGGCAGCGGCAAGTCGTTCCACATGAACAGCGTGGTGCGCCAGCTCCATGAGCAGGGCACGGACGTGGTGATGGTTGATACGGGTAATTCATACGAGGGATTATGCGAGTATCTGGGCGGCAAGTACATCAGCTATACAGAGGAAAAGCCCATCACCATGAACCCTTTCAACATCACCCAGGCAGAACTGAATATCGAAAAGATAGACTTCCTGAAAAACTTGATTTTACTGATATGGAAAGGGTCGGACACGAAAATCACGGAACTGGAGTTCCGCATCGTAGAGCAGATGGTGACGGACTATTACGACGCTTACTTCTACGGCTTCGACGGTTACGACCCCGTGCAGCGCGAGAACCTGCACAAGACCTTGATAGCCGCCGAGAAGCGGAAAGGCAGATGGAATGCAGAGAACCTGCCGGAACTGGAACAAAAGGTGGACAGCAAGATACGCCTGCTGGAGGAACGGCGGAAAGCCTTGAAAGTAAACTCGCTGTCGTTCAATACCTTCTATGAATACTCCTGTGAACGGTTGGAACTTATCTGTCTGGAAAACAACATCACGGAGATAGACTACGACAAATATACCTACATGATACAGCCGTTCTACAAGGGCGGAAACTACGACAAAATATTGAACGAGAACGTGGACACTACCCTGTTCTCGGAAACGTTCATTGTCTTCGAAGTAGATGCCATCAAGGAAAATAAGAAACTGTTTCCCATCGTAACGCTTATCATCATGGACGTGTTCCTGCAGAAGATGCGCATCAAGAAGAACCGGAAAGTCCTTGTGATAGAGGAAGCGTGGAAGGCCATCGCATCGCCGCTCATGGCCGAATACATCAAGTTCATGTACAAGACCGCAAGAAAGTTCTGGGCCTCGGTGGGCGTGGTGACGCAGGAGATACAGGACATCATCGGCAGCGAGATAGTAAAGGAAGCCATCATCAACAACTCCGATGTGGTGATGCTGCTCGACCAGAGCAAGTTCAAGGAGCGGTTCGACAGCATCAAGGCCATTCTCGGACTGACTGATGTGGACTGCAAGAAGATATTCACCATCAACAGGTTGGAAAACAAGGAAGGGCGCAGCTTCTTCCGCGAGGTATTCATCCGGCGTGGTTCGACCAGCGGCGTGTACGGCGTGGAAGAGCCGCACGAATGCTATATGACCTACACCACCGAACGCGCGGAGAAGGAAGCGTTGAAACTGTACAAGAAAGAACTCCGTTGCAGCCACCAGGAAGCCATCGAAGCCTACTGCCGCGACTGGGATGCCAGCGGCATAAGCAAGTCCCTGCCTTTCGCCCAGAAGGTGAATGCGGCGGGGCATGTGTTGAATCTGAAAAAGAGGGATAAAAACAATCAGCAATAAATGACCATGAAACGGCTGTCGTTCATACTAATGTTCTTGTCGCTCGCCACCGTGCAGCATGTCCACGCCCAGTATTACAGCGTGAACTACGACACACGCACCGTGGCGGCGATGGCCGCCGCCTTCGGTACGGAGACGGTCGCCGAGAGCTATTACCGTGAACAAGTGGATGACATTCTCAAACACTATACGGCCGCAGAGGTCGCCGCCGCCGGCATCTTCTCGTCGAAATTCCTTGAGCACAAGGCCCTGTCCGAGCTGGGTATATGGAGCAGCAGCACGGAGAACTACTATTATCGCCGCATCTACAACATGGTTGCCCGGAAAATCATACCGAAGATCTGGGTGGTGGCCAAGATGATGCTGCAATCCCCGCAGACAGCCCTCTACTGGGGCAGCTACCTGATGAAAGTGTGCGACGACACCAAGAGCCTGTGCATGCAGTTCGAGAGCATCGTGACCAACAGCACGTTGACTTTTTCCGATGTGGCTTTTCTCGAAATCAAGGAAGAGTTCGCCTCCCTGCTGCGGCTCAGCGAACTGGGAAACATTGACTGGCAGCGGATGCTGGACGACCTGGCCCGCATACCGGGCAACTTCACGAAAGAAAACCTGCAGAGCGACCTCGACAATTTGTACAACATGGGTGTGGGGCTGGCCACGGCTGGCATCGGGAATATCGGCGACGCCCTGCTGCAGACCAGCTCGTTCCATGACCTGATGAACGGCAAGGTGGAAGAGATATTCCACCTGTACGACCATTACAGCCACCTGTACGAAGCTGCGGAACAGGATGCCGGACGACTCCTGCTCGACATGGTGGGCGGCCCGGAAAATGTGGCCGGGCTGTTCAACTTCAGCAACTACGACCTGACCTCGTGGATTACCGACTACATGGACGAAGCCGCCGGGAATTACTACACCCAGCGGTGGTACATCGCCCGCCGAGAACAAGGCAGCGTGTCGCTGTGCGACTACTATCCGCCCACCGACGACAACAGCATACTGAACGGCGGCGAATGGACCCGTTTCGAGACCACCGACGCCGGGTTCTATCCCAACGCCTCGCAGCGTGAGCAGGCCCTCTCCAACTCGGAGCGGTATGCCGGATGGTCGCGCGACCGGGTGCAGCAGTTGAACAACCAAAACGACGGTTTCACTTACTCCATCCGTTACAGCCAGAAGGCCTACGTCATCAGCCGTGGCGGGAAACAGACTAAGAAGGCATACGCCTACGAAATCCATGTGACCCAGAGCTGGAACCGGGAGGAAGTCGTCTATGAGGATGTATTTGACTCTTATTCGATGGACCTGAACACCTTCAAGGCGCAGCTCAACGCCCGCCTGTCGGAAATCAACGAAAACGAGGAGGGGTACACCTACCATATCGCTTCCGATGCCCGGAACTACTATCAGGCGACGGACGCCGCCAAGCTGCAGGGCTGCGAGAGCGTGACCATTAGCGTGACCTGTTCTGACGGCGCGACCCTCGGACAAGGAAGCACCCAATACAAATGCCGCAAGTGCGGCAGTTCGCTGGACGGGCATTCGAAGGAGTGCGCCATGCAGACCACCGTGACGGACAATGAACTGGACACCTCGGAACTGGACGGGATGGTGCAGGAAGCCGAGAACCAGGTCGCCGCCCTCCAGTCGCAGATAAAGGCTCTGGAGGATGAGAATGCCGCCCTATTGAAGAAAATCTCCGAATCGAGCGTGGAAGATGCCGCCGCTTACCGCCAGCAGTATAATGCGAACCAGACCCGGCTACAGGAACTGAAGAACGAATTGGCCGAGTGGCAGCAAAAACTGGCAGACTACGAAAACGCAAAATCGGAGGCTGCCGGCGACAATGCCGTGGCGACGGACGACTACTACCGCATCCCGGCCATCATGCAGGACTGCAAGACCGCCTACAACCTGACGTGGCAGGACGGCGGAGCATGGAACGGTTACACCTTCGTGCGCAAGGCCACCATGACGGACATCAACGGCGTCATCACCTTCAAGGCGACCCTTTCGATCGCGAGGAAGCCCAAATACTTCCTCGGCATCAAGATACACCGTGCCATCCTGCAGATAGCATGGGAACTG
>OHGK01000010.1_pt1 | contig 119448 bp, 99 predicted proteins | sample 1567671 | NCBI WGS metagenome assembly OHGK01 (sample SAMEA3879577, study PRJEB24766) | human gut metagenome | biome: human-associated habitat; feature: feces | place: USA | collected 1985/1987 | reverse complement strand
GGTCTTATGAAAGATGTTGGATTAGTTGCCGCTTTGGGTTGTGGGAACGTCCAATGTTTGCTCAACTTCGTCCTGATTCCAGTCTTCAACACCGTCAACTGTAAACTCGATAGGCTTCAACGGATTCTCCGGATCCACGATGTTTTCATGTGTCAGAGTGGCCTTGAAATCATAGCAATAACCGAGCTTGAGTTCAACACCCTTGATAGTCGTGGTGTGACTGTATGCCACCCCATCTTTATTCAAAAGTACGCCACCTTGATACAGATAAGCATCGAAAGTCACAGTGTATTCTGCTGTGTTGTCAGTCGGAATCATCAGCATTTCGTTGTAGCTTTCCATTTCTGCACCGTTAGCAATGATTTCTCTGTTAGCTTCATCAGTTTTAGCATCTCCAAATGCCAATTCTACAGAACCGTCCTGTGCGCTCCAAGCATTTGTAGCACCAATAGTCAATGTACCTGTTTCCTTTGCGTTAGCGATTTTTACATTTGTGACTTTCACATTGTAACCCTCACCCACTGCATTGGCAAAAGAGAACTTCACCTTTGAAAGTTGGTGGGAGAACGTCATGCCTACTTTTGGAATATTAGTTTGTGCCAAGAATGCGTCATCGCATACAACAGCGTTAGGAGCCGCATGAAGAAGGTCAACTGTACCGTCGTTGGTGAATGCGACCTCCATGCAGACCTTTCCACCAGCCAAAGTCACGTTTGATACATTGTCCTTCTGAGCAGCCGGAGCAATAGCACCGAAAGTGTAAGTGTTACCGGCTACCCAATACTGCCAGGGGGTATAAGTCCACCCCGGTGCGGAAACCGTGGTACCATTGAAGATCTGACCTGCCTGTGTGAAACCATACACGGCAAAATCTTCCAAAGTTTCTGTTGTGAAACTCGGGTCCACGATTCTGCGTGTTCCGTTGTTCACGAACGCATTGCTGAAACCGATGGCCTTAGACTGGGCCATTTCCACTGTCTCGTCGTTGCTGCAGCTTGCCAACATGGCTGTTGCCGCCAAACCAATCATAAATAACTTCTTCATTTTGATTAAAATTAAATTGTGAATAAAAATGTTTTGATAACTCTCTATGCAAATCAAAGAGGGAGTTCTATGTCCTCGTAATCTCCCCAGTCTTCCACGTCCACGTCGAAGCCGGAGCCGCCTTCCGTACCCTCTTCATCGGATATCTCGATGCCCTTCACCACGATGACACCTCCCTGCGGTTGCGCCGCCACCTGGTCGGTCACGTCGAAATCGAACGACTTGATTTTTCCGTTCTTCAAGCATACTTCCAGATTCAGCCCGTACTTGCGTTCGGTCCTTGTCCCGTAGTGTTCGTTAGGGAAATCAGGTATTCCGAAAGAACGCACCAAAGCCTGTGTGCCGAAATCTTCCACCGTACAATCGTACAGCACGGTAGCGGCTTCATCTGACGTGTGTCCGCTGTTCAGCCATACCGCCTGCGCCATACCGGCCAAGGCTCCGCGTGCCAGCGACACGTATTCCACCCCGTGGCTGAACTCGTAACGCACCAGATAGGTGAACACCAGCGGGTGCATGGTGACCGGTATCACGTCGGTCTCGGTCGAGCGTTCCGCCACGTATGACTCCATGTAACTGCCGTAAAGCATATCGGGCTGGTTCACCGTGTTCTCGTCTTTCGTGTCCATATAAGAATTACCGAGATAAGAGGAACGGGTACGGGTTCGCGTGGTGGCCTTTGCCGAAGCGAACGACTGCATCTCGTCGAACACGATGTATTCCGTGTCGTTGTTGTAGAACAGCAGGGAGTGTTCACCCGGACGCATATAAACGACATCCCCCTCGGGAGCTATGTTGATGATCTCGTCCGAACCGTCCGCGTTGTACACCTGCACGCGCAATCCATCCGGTATTCCGGGGCGCAACGCGTCGTATTCCATACCGAACGATTCCTGCCACGTAGGGTAGTTCTTCCAATCCGTACCATTCTCGTAAGTGTATTGCCATTCCTTTTCATATTCCGCTTCTATGCGCACCTCCGATTTCGGGGCATGCACGTCGTGGTCAAAGCACAAGTCCTTGTGCTCGCATGACGAAAGCAGCATGAGCATTCCCGCGAGCAAGGGAACGTATTCCATTACAGTATATATCCTTTTCATTTCATGCCTCCTTTCTTGTTGTTGCTGTTGCCTTTTCCGAGAAGCCATACCAGAGAGATTTCCGCCTTCGTGGGACCGAACCAATGGCGTTTTTTAGTGGCCTGCCATACATAGTGGCCGTCCAAGGGGATGTACTCGTAGTATTTTCCTCCCCAGTAGCCCACGCCAAGCGTGAAGTCGATGTTCAGGCGGTTTGCAACGGGCAGCGAGTAACCGTATTCCACGCCTGCCGCGTAATTCGTCTTGTCCCAAAGTGTTCCGCCGGGTTCTCCGCCCATGTAACCTTTTCCTCCCCACTCAAAGTCGTAAGTGAACGCCTGCCCGTATATGCCTATATGATGTCCGGTGAGCGGCTTTTCATTGGCCTTCTTCCCGAGCCAGTAGCGCACGGCAAGGTCACCTCCATAGATGCGCCAGTAACGGTGGCTGCTGTTCTTTTTCCACCAGCCGTACATCCAGTTGCCACTGATTGACCAGTTCTTGCCCAAGTAAAATTCCACCCCGATATTGGGAACGGCCAGCACGTCATAGAGCATGTTGGTCTTGAGAGCCATGTAGAAAGGTTTTGAGGTTTCAGGAGAAACCGCTACAATCGTGTCCGCTTTCTCCACAACGGCTGTCGTGTCCGCAGGAGCCGGCACCACCGGTTCTTCCTTGACAACCGTTTTTTCCTCGATTACCGGTTTTTGACGGACTGTCACGAGAATGACACTGGCATTGCGGATTTGGTCAAAGAAATGCTTGTGCATGTAATGCCAGGTACGGCCATATTGCAGTTCCATCAGGTGTTTCTTGCGGCTGTCAACCAATACACCTTTATTATTATAGGTAAATTCGGGCACGTTGCGCAACACGTCCACCGCCTCTTCCTTGTGGGGCATGTCGGACACCTCGACCAGCTCCGCGAGGCGTTCCCACGCGATAAATCCCTCGGGACGTGAAATGATGCCGTCCGGAAGCGATACGCGTTCACGTACATAACGCTCCAAGGAATTGCGGCGTTTTTCCGCCAATTCCCTGTTTATGGCAAAGCCGCCCTCGGGTGAGGCGGAACCGCAGAAAGACACCTCGACCAATTCGAGCGTGCTGTCTTTTTTCACACTTTCCAGAAACGACACCACTTCGGACAGGCGCGCGGCGTTGTTGCCGTAAGCCGTGTCCAGTGTCGAGTTGCCGACCGGAAATCCGATACAGACCTCCTTCCGGCTCTCTTGCCCGAACGCCTGGATGCATCCGAGCAACATGAACGCTGATACTATTAAACCTCTCATGTGCATATTGTCTTTATTTTACATCCATTTCTTTCCAAGAAACGGATACTGAGTTCAAAAGTACATAAAAATCCTGAATCGCAAACTATTGGAACAAAAATATTTCAGGAATCACACATGAAAAATAATATCCCGTAATATAAGCCAAGAGAAAAATAGATACTTATAAGCCTGATTATTACAAAATTACATTTTACATCCGTTTCTTGGAAAGAGACGGATGTTTTTGTTTTACGCCCCTATATCCTATAATTCACTGACAACCAGCTCATTGGCATTATCAATAATGGATGAGTCTATTGACGCGAGATATATTTGCGTGGTGGTCACGGAATCATGCCCGAGCGCGTCAGAAATGACGTTGACCGGGACGTTCTTCGATTTGGCGATGGTCGCCCAAGTATGGCGGGTGACATAGGTTGTAAGTGTAACCGGCAGTTCCGCCATTTCCGCTATGGTTTTAAGGGACTTGTTTACACGGCGTAACGCTGATTCGTACTGCTTGCGCTCGTCCTTGCCGGGAACGGTTATAATCGGGAGCAAATACGGCAGCCCGTCGGTCGGGTATCGCCCGGTCAGTTCTTCAATTTGCCTTATGATCTTGACTTGAAGTTGCTGGCCGGTCTTGTGACGCCGGTATGTCAGTACCCCGTTCTGAATATCCGACTTTCTCAAGAAAGCGGCGTCTATGAATGACATCCCCCTGCACAGGAAAAGAAAAAGGAACACGTCACGGGCAAATTCAAGGTTCGGCCTGCGCGAGAGGTCAAGGTCTTTAATCCGCCTGATGTCGCCGATTGAAATAGCCCGTTTGCGTGTTTTCTCCGTTCCGGTAAACACGGTCCGGAAAGGTTTGCGGTCGATGGCTGGTTCCTGTTCGACCGCACGGTTATAGACCGCCCGGAGGATGCGCATGTAAAAGGATGTGGAATTGGGCGCGAGCCCGGCAGCGTTCAGGTACGCCTGATAGTCCTCCATGATGACATGGTCTATTGCCCCGATCGGGATATCCTCGTGAGCCCGGAACCGCTTGAAACTCCCCAATGCCGCGCGGTAATTATTGGCGGTGCCGGTGTGTCCCAGTTGACTTAACCTGACAATGACATTCTCCATAAAAATAAAGAAGGTATTCTCCTTGCCGGTACGTTGGAACTCCGAGACGACATCATCGGTAGAATAGCCGCGTTGCCGGCTGTCGAGTCTCTCGATGATTCCATGCAATCTCTCCACGTCCCAACACAGCCTTTGTGTAATTGATTGGATGGCGGCCATACGGCCATTCTCGACAGTGGAGACAAGCCGGGATTGCTTTTCGTCCCATTCACAGGGAAACACTTTGTAGCCGGTCGTGATTTGCCTTACTACACGGTGGTTAGTTACAATGATGATTATGCTGCCCGGACGGTCTGCGACTGTTGACGGGCGGAATTTCACTTTTACTGTAGTCATACTTTAATTGTTTAAATTGGTAATATTTCATCCTCATCGTTTTAACTTGTGGCATACAAGAACAGTCAGCGCGATACAGACTGCAAGAAAACCGGTCGCATAACCGAATATTTGCCATAACAGGGCACTATGTATGAACTGCACATTGGCGGCACAAGTACCGGACAAAGCAGCCAAAAGAAAAACTATCACCTCTATCATGCACCAGAACGACATGGAGGAAATGACCACCCGGTCTTTGGCCGACAGGCGGTCGAACAGTCTCGCGCTCTCGTCTTCCAGCCTGCCGGCTATCTTCCGACAGATTTTATCCCCTTCCCGTTCCAGTACCCGTCCGGTTTCCTCGCTGACGGTGACTTTGCTTGCCTGTCGCAGGGAAGAAACAGCCCCGTCCATTTCGGACAGGGCTTCCAGAAGTCTGTTCTCAAGTTTTTCCACCATGTCACAAAGCGCGTGGACGGCCTTATAATTGTCCTCTAACGTGTTTGCCAGGCGTTCTTCCCGCTGCATCTTTTCGGCACCCGGAAGTGCCTCGTCAATTTTTGAAAAATCAAATCTGTTGCTCATAATCCGTTATCTTTTTCGTCCTGTTCTCGGTTTCTTTCCAATCCTCCTTGCCGCCTCGCGGGCACAGCGGCGTGCCCGTTCAAGCTCGTCCTCGTCCTTGTCACGTCCCCAAGGAAGGCCGTTGGAATCGCCGCCTCCGCCCGACGGTGCCGCCTGTGCTGACATTATCCCGACAAACAAGGCTACGGCGAGGTCCGTAAGGTCTTTATGGTTCGCCACCTCGCGGTAGTCGAACTCGTCATCGAATACCTCCATGACCTTTTCGGGAATGAAGTACCGGCGGTTGTCACCGTCCGTGCCGATGGTGTACGAGGTGCTGCCGGATTGATAAAAGGTGTAGTCTGCCGTCGGTTCGCTTCCTTGCGCGCGGGCAGGCCGGGGCGTGGACGCTGCCGTCCCTTTCACTGTAACCGGGACGGGACGTGTTACAACAGCAGCCGGTGGTATTTGTTTGGCCGGTACAGGAACCGTGTGCAGCTTCTTCCACGTGCTTTCGAGTTTGGTCGCCATGAGGTTGCGCCCCTTGCCGAGTTCGGAAGCCTTGTATCTGGCGTTGCCTTTCTTCAACACGTAGCCGCGCAATACATTCCTGCCGTCCTGCAGTTTCCATATCTCGTAGCCTTTGTTTCGGAGCAGTGCCTCGTATTCGTCCCATGACCAATGTTCCATGGATCGCAGAGTTTCCATGCAGTCCCGGTTCACCTGCCCGATGTTCGTTCCACGTACCTCGGCGGCGGTCGTCCAACCCCGTTTCAGGGCAACCCGTTCGGCCGCCCGCTGTGCCCGCGCATGGATGTCGTGATCGTTGTTGATGCGCCCCAGCTCGTCAATACGGCAGAACGCGCCGTGAAGGTGGGGGATGCCGCTTTTGGATTCCTCGTGTAGCCATACCGAGCCTTTACTACCTTTGAGGTTGGTCTTCGGGGAGTACGTCCTTCCGTTCTTGTCAAGCAGTTCGATGTTGTCGAACTCGTCGATGAAGTCGTCCCACAGCTTTTGCCAGTCGTTGATACCGAAGTCTTTCGTGTGTTCCGGCGCGGGGCTGACCTCGATACGGATGACGGAATTTTTGACCCGTTTGGATTTGGCCAGTGTAAGTTGCATGGAATCCCATATTCCCGTCGCGTCCAGACCGGGAAGCAGCAAATTGTCCTTGACATGGAAGATGCGCTCGGGATGTTTCTTGTTCCTCGATTCCCCCGTGATATACCTGATGTCATTTATCCCGTGAGAAATGGATTTCGCTTTTCCTATCATGGTTCCTCCTCCCGGTCTTCATCGTTCCTTGTCCCGTCAGGCAGGTGGTTGTCCGCCCGGATCTTGTCAAGAACACCGGTGATGCGGTCGGCCAGTTTCCCGAGTTCCTTGAGCCATTCGAGCATGAAAGGGTAACTGTTAAACATCTGCTTACGTTTTTCGAGGTTCATGCCACGGAGAGCGGACGTGTAGTTTACGAGGTCGCCGCGGCAGCCTATAAGGGTCTCCATGACGGTTTCCTGCCTTGCCGTCAGCCTCGCTTTCGGCCTGTAGCCGGAGGCCCTTGCCAGTATGTAGCTGCTGACGGTCATGCCGCACGCCTCGGCGAGGCGGCGGATATGCCGTTTCTGTTCCGGGGTGACTTTCGCCCCGACATACTCGGTACGCCTGTCATCAGGCGAAAAGGGTGTATTCTGCTTGTCTTCTGTCATATAACGTTGTCTTAAAAGGGTTTTCAAAAGGTGCGAGCCCGCGAGCGCCGCCACCGGCGAACCGCCAGTGAGCCGCGAGAGCGTCAAGGTGATACCGACCAAAGGGAGGTGATACCTTGGCATATCTCGAAACTGAAAGACGTTTTCAGTTCTCCTGCGGCGTGCCTCCACTGCCGGATAGAATACCGTTCAAAAGCTATTCAAGTGCCATTCGGGACGGTAGCGAAGGAGAGGCTGACATAGTTGCCCCGCGTGTCCGTCCAGCCCTCGATGCAGGTCACGGAGGCGACAGAGGCCACTTTGGAAGCGTTTACCGCTATCAAGCCCAGCTTTTCCATTGTGACGAGCAGGTTGCGGACTTTTTTTCTTCCTATGTTCCATTCCTCCGCGAGGCCGGTTTCCGAGAGTTGCAACTGCCCGGCCTGCAACTCCTGCGGCCTGCGGAAAGAATCATCCCTGCCGGATGTCAGTCGCATCCGTGAGAGCAGGTCATAAAAGAGTGCATGGTTGCTGACGGTGTTGCCGCCGTTGTCTTTCATTGCCCTTGCAAGCCATTCAATGGCCTCTGCGGTAAAATGGAAACGGATTGTCCGGAATCCCTGTGGCTTTTGCAAAGCAAATGGTTCCTTGTTCCTCCTGTTTTCTTGCATCATTCAGTAAAAAATAAGGGAATGGAGTACCGGAACATCCTGCAACAGTTTCAATAAAATGTCACGTGTGGGAGCTTCCTTGCCCGTCCGGTACCCCGTTCCGGTTTGCCATCAGTTTCTGTTCCCGTTAGCAGTGGATTGGGATTGCAGGTGCTGCCGTGCATCCTCCACCGCCTTGAAATCGGATGAGATTTTCATCAGCGCGACACTGATACGGCAAAGCTGGCTTATATCCACAAATCCCTTGACCGCTTCCATGAGTTTTTGCGCACGCTCCTGACGGCGTCTCATCACGGTTTCGTTACTTGTCCCGTTTTCCTTGGTAAGACCGTGGTTAAGGAAGCGGTTGACGGCCAGCATGTCGGTCGCTTCAATCGTGCCGATGTCACCTTTCCCCATTCCATAGCCGACCATTACCCGGATGGAATCGGCCTCGTAGGGGGAACAGGCACGAAGAAATTCCAGAATGGTCTGGGCTTTCGCGCCAATGGCGGACCTGCATTCCTTTTTTCTCGGTTCCTTGTTCGTTGGATCCTGAACCGTGGCGGCTTGGCTGCCCGGTTCCATGTTTGTCAAATTGTTCATTTACATTTTTGGTTTAATAGGTCAATAAATCATTTGTTTTTCTCACGTGCCACCAGATAGCGGGAGGCCTCGCTGTCAATTTCGCCCTGTGATTTCACCCGTACCCGTTTCAGCCACGCGTCGAGGTCTTCTTTGGCGAAGTAACACAGCTTGCCGCCCGGCTTGTAGTAAGGGATTGCGCGGCGCATCATCATCTTATAGAGATAGCTGGGCTTCAGCCCGAGATACCGTGCCGCTTCCGTGGTGGTCATCAGATTCCGTTCTTTTTCCATATACGTTCGTTTTAAAATTGTTCCTTGTCCTTTCGGAAAAACCGGAAAATGCTGTTTGTCAGCCTTTTGTTTTCTTCTGTTTCCGATGCAAAGTTAAGTTTACCCCAAGGTGGGCCAATGGGGAACAGATGGGGAAAGTGCATGGAAAAGAAATGCGCCATACTGCTGATATTCAACAGTATGGCGCACTGCCATGATGGAAAGACCTTATCTCAAATGGGGAATTGGCGGGCGGCCATGGGGCGCAGCTTCAGCCGCTTCGCGCTTTCGACGGCCTTGTCAATGGATTCCCGGAAATTCCGGTTCTCCTTTGTCGTGCCTTTGCCGCACACGTCGCCACGGTGCTTGTCGTAGTAGGACTTGGATATGCCACAACGTTTGAGGAACTCTTCCGCCCAAAGTTTTCCACGCTCGCGCGGCCTGATGGTCTGCGAAACGGAGAACACCATGTAGCAGACGCGCAGGTTCTCTTTCGGGCGTACCGCGACAGCGCGTCCGGTGAGCTTCAGGTTCATGAAGTACGCGAAGTCGCTGCCTGACACGTGTTCAAACTGGCAATCGTTGCACACCTCGTGGATGAACAGGCACAGGGCGAGATCAACGATGTCGATACACCCGGATGTCTCTTGCAGCAGCTCTGTTCCGGTCATGGCTTGTCCTCCTGCATCTTGTTGATATCGGAAATGATACTTCCGGCGATTCCTTTCAGGCGTTCCACCAGCACATCAAGGAACATCGGCTTGAAACAGTGCACGCAAAAATACCGGTCGCGTTCCTGCATCCACTCCTTGTATAAATGGTGCGCGTGCGCATGGGCTTCGTCATACTTCGCCTTTGCCGCACTGCATTCCGCATCGAGCAGGCTGTATTCTTCCGCATCCAGAGGCAGGAAGTCCAGCCGGTTGCTCGTTGAAGAATACTCGCGCCAGAGTCCGGTGGCGGTTGCTTTCGCTTCCTCGTGGCGGTGTTCAAAAGGTTTGAGATGTTCCCCGAAAAGAGATTCAAAGTCCACCGCCTGCAACGGTGTCCTGTCAAGGGACAGGTAGGTTTCGGTTTCCAAAAGCAGGGAAGAGGAAAAATCCAGAAGCCTTCCGGGATTCTCCTTTACCAGACAGACCGCCTCCTTGACAAGAAGGTTCGTGTCGCTGAAATCACGGTAGAACAGGGATAACGGCAGGGCTTCTCCAAAGGAAAAAACACCTTGCCGGCAAGTGGCGAGAAGCGTGTTCACTTCGTGCAGCCGTTGTGGAATATTTTGTAGCATGGTGTCCATAATCATAGAAACATTGTCATATATACAGGCATGTACAGCATATCGGCTTCTTTGCGCATGTCTTTTGTGTAAATCAGATATTTGTTCTTTATCCGCGCCGAAAATTTTCCACAGAAAGCATCCAACGAAGCGTGTGCCTTGTAACCGGAAGATTTTACCTCGACAGGGCTTACCTTGTCTTCATCTGCGATAAGGAAATCCACCTCGTAGTTGTGCTTTCCGCTGTCAGTGGGAAACGTGTAATAATACAATTCATGCCCGGCGGCTTTCAACATCTGTGCGATGACATTTTCATAGACATATCCGAGATCCGCGTTCAACTTGTCACTGAGCAGTTTGTGGTAAATCGTGTTGTCGGTAAACTTCTTGTCCCAAAATGCGAGGGTAACGAATAGGCCTGTGTCCCCTACGAACATCTTGTATTTGTCCGGGGCTTGGTGCAAAGCCATTCCCGCGCTTGGGTCATTGGCATGGTAAGCCATATTGACCACCATTGACTCCTTCATTTCGGATATAAGTTCTGCCAGATTTGAATTGCGTGTGCCGTCAGTTGCTCTCCAGGTCAGGTATCTGTTGGCATTGCTTGTCAGCTGTGCGGGGATTTGACGGAACATTTTGGAAATGTTTCCGCTCTGGTCTATCTTGTTGAAATCATCTTCATACAAAGTGATGATAGACCGTTTCACGCTGTCAACCTTTTCCAAATTATTGGTTTCAAGATAGGCGGAAACAGCTTGCGGCATACCTCCGACAAGCATATACAAACGGAAGTCACGCATCAGTTTACGGTTTGTGGCATCTCCCAATGATGTCCTGCCGTTAAAACAGTTTTGAAGCAACTTTATCGTGGCCGTGTCTCCTAACGCCCACTTGAACTCCTCGTAGTCCATCGGGTACATATGGAGCTTCACTTCCTCACTCGGAATCAGGATATTCTTGACATTCTTGCGTATGGATATAAGCGATCCGGTTTCTATATAATCGTACCTGCCGTCTTTCACGAGATACTTGATAGCCTGCCTTGCCTTTGGCGCAAGCTGGACCTCATCAAAAATGATGGCAGACTTTCGCTCTTTCAATTCGGTTCCGTATTCAAGTTGCAAGCGCATGAAAATACGGTTCAAGTCGGACACGTCATTGAACAAGTCCCGGATTTCTGTAGAACAGGCAGCAAAATCCACCAGTATGTAGGTCTCGTATTCATTGGCCGCAAACTTTTCGGCTATGGTGGACTTTCCAACACGTCTTGCGCCCTGTATCAATACGGCTGTCCTGCCTTCATCCGTCCGCTTCCATTGCAGCAGCTCCTCGTATATTTTTCTTTTGAATATCATATAACTGTCTTTAATAGAGAACAAAGGTAATGTATTTTACGCTAATCTCAAATTGTTTTTATAGAAAAATTCCACTAATCTCAAAATCTTACCGATTAGAATAGGCGGTATTCTCAATTTGTTCATTTTCTACTGTACCAGCTTAAAAAAGTAGACTGATGCGGTGACAACAAGTTTGACACGAAGTATTACCACCATTGCTTAAACAAAGTCTTCTGAGATAATATTTCGTGCATAAAAAGTTGTCAATCAAAAACGCTATCCACCAGATTGACCGCTTCAACTTTCTTGCTGTCCACTATCTTTGCATAGATTTGGGTGGTCTTCACGTTGGAATGGCCGAGTAGTTTGCTGGTGGTATAAAGGTCTGCACCAAGCGTCAGCATCATCGTTGCGAACGAATGGCGGCTGGTATGGTAGGTGATTTTTTTGGTTATCCCCGCTGCCACCGCCCATTTGGCCAGCACCTTGTTTATATTGGGTTCGGCAGGCAGTCCGGCAAAGATTTTCAATTCATCCCCTTCGCCGTCCCTCTCGGGCAGCCAGCGGACGGCATGGCGGGAAAGCGGCAGGTAAATCGGCGTAGTGGTCTTCTGCATCACGGTCGATACCCGGTATTGTTCCCCGTCCAGAAAGATGTCCTTCCAACGCAAAGCGTAGATGTCGCTCAACCGCAAACCGCAGTAGCAGGAGAAAAGATAGGCACGCTTCACATCCTCACGGGGGCATTCCGTGTCAATCAGGGCTTTTATCTCGTCAATGGTCAGGTATTCACGTTTGGATTCCGGTACTTTGATACGTTCCGTGGGTGCGAGTGTCATTATCGGATTTTCCGGGATGACTTCGGCACGGACGGCGGCATTAAGCGCGGTGGAAAAGTAACCCACGTAATCCGCCGCACTCTTTGGGGAAAGCGGGTTGCCCCACCGGGTCTTGTAGGTATGCTGAAGCCAGTCTATGAAGCCCAGACACCATTCCTTGTCAATCTCCCCCATCTTCACCTTTTTCCTGTAAAGGGGAAGCAACCGGCAGACCGTCCGTAACAGTTTCCCCCCTCTTGCGCCTTTTCGTTCCTGTTCGGCAAGGTAGGTTTCCATCCAGTCGTCCAGCAGCATTTTGGAACGGACGGATGTCTTTTTCAGCCCGGCCTTCGAGTGGGTCAGTTCGATAATGCGTTTTGACTTGATGGCCTCTATCGCCGCTTTGGTGGCACGGTTCTGTTCCTTGACCATGGGATTGATTTCGGGAAGCAGGTACAGCTTCAGAAACTCGTAACTACGCTTCCCGTCAACATAGATGTCGAGATAATAGGATTCCGAGCCGTCGGCGAGCTTCTTCGTGCGCACCTTTACCGGTTCCTTGAGTCTGGTTGGTTTCCTTGTTGTTGCCATATATAATAATGTATTTAGAATGCGTTGTCAACCAAGGCGATCGCATCGTCCTTTTTCTTGTCCACAATTTTCGCGTAAACCTGCGTGGCACGCACGGAACGGTGCCCGAGAATCTTGGAAACGGTATAGATGTCCGCCCCGAGTGTCAGCAACAGTACCGCGCATGAATGTCTGGCCGTGTGGAATGTCACGTTCTTCTTTACCCCGGCCTTATCAGCCCAGTTCTTGAGGCTGATACAGAGATTGCCTGCATTGGGAAGGCCGCCGAAAACAAGGTCTTCGGGCGCACAGTCCTTGCGTTCCGGCAGCCACTTTACGGCTTGGGACGAAAGGGGGATATAAACGGGGTTGGTGGTTTTTGTCATCACCACCGACACGAGCCATTGCCCGCCTGATATGGAGATGTCACGCCAGCGTAATTTCCGTATATCACTGATGCGAAGGCCGCAAAAACAGGAGAACAGGTATGCCTGCCGTACATGCTCGTTGAAGAATGGCGTGGCAATCATCTTCTTTATTTCCTCGATGGTCAGAAAATCCCGTTTGCTTTCGGGCACCTTGATTTTTTCGGTCATCTCCAGTTTGTACCAAGGGTTCGATTCAATCAATTTCTCACGTACAGCCTCGTTCAATGCGGTACGCAAGGTGGTATAATAGGAATGAGCCGTCTTGGGAGAAACCGGCTTGCCCCATGCGGTCTTGCAGGAAGAACGAAGCCAGTCGATATAATCAAGGTAGAACTGTTTGTCCAAATCACGGAGCCTGGCATCCGCACGGAACTTCAACAGGTTCTTGCGGGCGTTGTCTATACCGTTCAGGTCACGCGCTCCCCGGTGCTCGTGGTTTTTGCGGACAATGGCCAGCCAGTCTGACAACAACATGTCGGAAGATTTGTTTTCCGGCACTGCTTCCACCTTCGCTTTGAGCAGGGCTTCTGTCCGTTCACGCTGAATATCTTCCGCCTTGCGGAGTATCTGTGCGTTTTGCCGCTTTACTTTGGCGGATGTTTCCGGCATGAGGTAGAGTTGCAGGAACTCGTACTCATGACCGCCGTCCACACTGCGGTCAAGAAACAGGGATAAACGTCCGTCTGCCAGTTTGCGACGACGCAACTTGAACGGGGATTTCTCTATCAATGATTTCTTTTTTCTTCCCATTGTTTGTTAGTGATTTATATCCATATACAAAGATACGAAATAATCCGAAAATGAGTATCGTTTTCGGTAACAAAAATGGCGAATAATAGAGATTTTTAAGGAATACAACAGAAATCATTGTATTTTCATAATACATTAATAATCAATACTTAATAAGATTTTCAATACTTTTATTTTCCCTTATTTTCTATATATAGGCTAATGGGCAACCATATACTGCCAGCAAATCCTGCTCGGTATGCTGACGATTTTCGGACCGATACAATGGGCATTCTCGTTATTGCCGAAATGGGAAGGTGCATGGGCAAAGTGGATGACACGTTATTTGACGGTGCATTTTTACGGAGCCATGCTCTACTTCGTTGGTTTTTACGTGCTGCTACTGTTCGACATCGTGCTGTGCATACAGGTGGAGAACCTGACGGCGATAACGGCGAGCGAGCAGACGATGGCCGCCTACCTGCAGAACTCCTTCTTCTCGGCAGGCTATCTGATGGCGGCAAGCATTGTAGCCCTGAAATGCCTGAACCTTGTGCCGGACCTGGCGGCATGGATGATACCGGAAGGCGATACGGCATTCAGTACCCGAAACTTTGGCGAGGGTGTGGCTTCACAGGCTAAAATGTCCACCACGGGGGCGATAGCGCACATGATGAGATAAGGGATTATGAAAAATTGAGAATGATGAATGAAGATTTTCTGAAAATAGGGAGTGAATTAAATAAAATAGAAAAAGCTGTATGGTAATCAAAAACTTAGAAAACAAAATCAAGCTGGTGACGATATTCTGCGGATTTTTCCTTGCCGGATGCGTCCTTATCAGCCTGTCAAGCATCTGGACAGCAAGGGTGATGGTAACGGATGCCCAACAGAAGGTATATGTATTGGACGGCAATGTACCTATCCTTGTGCAACGCACTACAATGGAGGAGACCCTCGATGTGGAAGCGAGAAGCCATGTGGAAATGTTCCACCACTTCTTTTTCACGTTGGCACCGGATGACAAATATATACGCTACACCATGGATAAGGCGATGTACTTGGTGGACGAGACCGGACTGGCACAGTACAATACACTGAAAGAAAAGGGATTTTACAACAATATCATGGGAACGAGTGCGGTATTCTCGATATTCTGTGACAGCATCAACTTCAACGAGGAGAAAATGGAGTTTACCTACTATGGCCGCCAACGCATCGAGCGGAGGACTTCCATTCTCACCCGTGAACTGGTGACCGCCGGCAAACTGAAACGGGTACCCCGGACGGACAACAACCCGCACGGGCTGCTGATAGTGGACTGGCGCACCCTGCTGAACAAAGACATCGAACAAAAGAATAAAAACAATTTCTGATATGAGCTGGAAAAAAATGATTTTCGGCGAGAAGATGCCGGACAAGGACGATCCGAAGTATAAGGAACGGTATGAAAGAGAGGTGGCGGCAGGTCGTAAGGCTGCCCGGCTGCTGAGACTAGACAAGGCGGCAGGGGGCGTGCAACGCTTCGCCTGCAAGCACCCCAAGTGGTTTCTCGCCATTGTGTTCGGCATTGTGCTGACCTGTTTGGGACATAACATCTATCGTATGGTAGCAGTGTATCAAATCCACCGGACGGAGGAACGCATGACTGCCACGGAACACCAGGAACAATTATTGAAACAAAGACATAAGACGCATGATGATAACAGACAAGATTAATTTCAAACAGCCGAAGTACGTGCTGCCTGCCATACTCTACCCGTTGCTGCTGATTAGCGGTTATCTGATATTCGACATTTTCGACACGGAACCGGCAGAAACGGGAAATACGCTGCAAACCACGGAGTTCCTGAACCCGGAACTGCCCCAGGCACGTGTGGATAACAACGGAGGCATCGACGGCAAATATGAGAGCATGGTGAAATCATACGGCAGAATACAGGACTTTTCCGCCGTGGAGAACATAGAACGCAACAACAATAAAGATGACAAAGAAGCATACGAATCCAAATATACGGAAGACGACCTCGCCCTGCTCGACATGGAAGCGGACAAGCGGACGGAAGAACTGGAGCGGCTGCGTGAGATGCAGGAACGCTTGCGAAAAAGCGCCGAAAAAGGCGAGGCAATGAACAATGACACCGTTTCTCTACCCTTGCCCGACGAGGACGGGCGCATTGCCCGAAGCGAACAACGGCGCAAGGAAGCGTTGGCGGAACTGGACAAGGCTCTTGCCGAAGCGAGGTTGCAGGGTCGAAAAGGATTGGAACCTACACCGGATAATACTGACACATCCGTTTCCAGACCGATGACGACAGGAACGGTGACGGACAGAAATGTGGAAGTGAACGACAACATCGTGCATGAGATTGCCGATGATGCGGAGACCGGTCAGGTGGTGAAGAAAATCAAGACTTCCTCCGACTACTTTCACACCCTTGCGGAGAACGCGCCTGAACCCAAGCTGATAAAGGCAATCATTGACGAGAACATTAAGGCGGTGGACGGCTCACGGGTACGGCTCCGCCTGCTCGATGATGTGGAAATCAACGAGACAGTAGTGCCCAAAGGCTCGTACCTCTATGCTACGATGAGCGGCTTCGGCAACCAGCGTGTGAAAGGCAGCGTGAAAAGCATACTGGTGGACGATGAACTGGTGAAGGTAAGCCTGTCGCTCTATGATACGGACGGGCTGGAAGGGCTGTACGTGCCGGGCAGCACTTTCCGGGAGACGGCACAGGATGTGGCTTCCAACGCCATGAACAGCACGATGAACATCAATAACGGTACATCGGGAAACGCTTTCTCCCAATGGGGAATGCAGGCTATACAGAATGCCTACCAGCGAACGAGCAACGCTCTATCGAAGGCGGTGAAGAAAAACAAGGCCAAACTGAAGTACGGCACATTTGTGTATCTGGTAAATGGCAGGGAGAAAAGGAAATAGAAGCATAGCGGAAGCATATACAATGAATGATAATGTAATAAACAAGAAAATAGAATGAATGCACGAATTAAAATCTTGAGTCTGGTGGCCGAGGTATTGGCGGTTTGTCCGCTGGCGGCACAGACCACGTATGAGGAAATGGAGCAACTGACGGTGAATGAACAGGTGACAACGGTGATAACAGCTACCGAGCCGGTGCGCTTCGTGGATATTTCCACGGATAAGGTTGCCGGAGACCAGCCTATCAACAATACTATCCGGCTGAAACCCAAAGAGGCGGGACACGAAGACGGCGAGGTGCTTGCCATTGTGACCATCGTGACGGAACGCTACCGAACGCAATACGCACTGGTTTACACCACCCGGCTGCAAGAGGCGGTGACGGACAAGGAAATACACGCTGTAGAGACCACAGCTTACCATAACCCGGCGGTGTCGCTCTCCACAGAGGACATATACCGGTTTGCCCGTAGGGTATGGACTTCTCCGGCTAGATACCGGAACGTAAGCTGCAAACAACACCGTATGACCATGCGGCTGAACAACATTTATGCCGTGGGCGACTACTTTTTCATTGACTTTTCGATAGAGAACCGTACACGCATCCGCTTCGATATAGATGAGATGCGAGTGAAACTCGCTGACAAGAAGGTGTCGAAAGCTACCAATGCGCAGGTGATTGAGTTACAGCCGGAAATGATGTTGGAACAGGGTAAGTCGTTCCTGCACGGCTACCGTAACATCGTGGTGATACGGAAAATGACTTTCCCCAATGACAAGGTGCTGACCATAGAACTAAGCGAAAAGCAAATTTCGGGGCGCAATATCTCGCTGAACATCGACTATGAAGATGTGCTGAATGCGGACAACTTTAATGAAGTCTTACTTAATGAAGAATGAGGAATCAGGCATGAAGAATTTTTATTTGAACAAGATGTTTGTATTGGCGGTAATCCTGTTTACCACTTGTGTTCCGGGATTTGCGGACGACCATAGGGGGAGGTTGCAGATTGGCACCGGACTCCTGTATGAGCAAGGCATGGACTTGACGGTGGCTTACGAACATGAGACACGTTATCATAACGCTTGGGAGTATTTCGGGAACGTGTATCTGAAATGGGACGAATGCGCTTCGTGCGGTCACGTATGCCCGAAGTCGTTTTGGAGCAACTACAACACGTGGGGTTTGGGCGTAGCCTACAAGCCTTGCGTGACACGAGGACACAACCACCATGGCAACCTGCGCATAGGCGGTTCGCTCGGCTCTGACCGGCACAATGTGGTGGGCAGCGTACACGCCGGATATGAGCATAGTTACTCTTTGCGTAAGGGTTGGCAGGTATATTGGCAGGTGAAAAGCGACCTGATGATTGGTGGGAATGACTTGTTCCGCACAGGAGTGGTTATCGGGGTGAAATTGCCTATTAAATGAAAAAAATGCCGCTGAACTAATATACGACAAGAAGTAGAAATAACAATAGGGGTAAATAAGGATTATAGACAATGATAAATAAAACACAGGATATGAATGAAATGCAGACACGAATGGAACAAATGGCAAGGGTTATTCATAATAAGGTAGGGAAAGGCATGAGACTAGGAATAATGTTTTTGGGGATGATTCCGGCTACAGTATTGGGGTTAGTGGCGTGTGATGAACACCGGGATTTTCCGGACACCGGCATGAAGGTGGGCCATATCCTTTGTACGGACGGTAAGGTAATGAGCTATGAGGACTACAGCCTATCGGGAAAGGAGGCCATAGCCGTGGTGTTCCACCTGAACCGGGATGAAGCGATGGCAGGAAACGGATATGCGGTCTATCTGCACGACCTTGCGCCGGAAGCCTTTGCGGACAGCATCGGGATTGCACAAGGCACATCGGCTGACTTGGCGGCTTTGGACGGCAATGAGAATACGTTTGCCTTGTATGAAACGACGGAGACGTCCTCGCCGATAGCTGAGCAGGTTTTTGAATTATGGAAGTATGGGCAGAGTGCCTATGTGCCTTCGGTAGCGCAAATGCGCCTGCTGTATGCCAGCCGTGAGGCGGTGAATCCGTATATCGAGCAATGCGGCGGTATGCCTATCCCGGACAGTGCCAACGAGTGTTGGTACTGGACTTCGACCGAAGTGGCCGGACAGGAAACCGCCAAAGCATGGTTGTATTCGACCGGTAGCGGTACGATACAAGAAACTCCCAAATGGCAAGCACACAAAGTGCGTCCGATAATCACACTGAGTGAATAATCATCCAACCATATCACTATGGAAGAGAGCAAAGAGTTACAGGGAGTATATAAGATATTTCGCACAGCAATCTATGTATCCCTACTTATAGAGTTCTTTATGTATGCCATTGACCCGGAGGTACTGGACTACTGGAACGGAGTGGTATGCGATGTGCATAGCCGTATTAAAAGTTGGTTTCTTTACCATGACGGGCACTTGGTGTACAGTAAAATTGCCACGTTCGCATTAATATGTATCACCTGCGTTGGAACGAGAAACAAGAAACATCTGGAATTTAATGCACGTAAACAGGTGCTTTATCCATTGGTCAGCGGTATCGCACTGCTGATTGTTGCTGTATGGCTATTCAGCTTTATGATAGACTTTCGACTATATTCCCTTCGGTTGAACATTGTTTTATATATGGTGTCCTCAGTAATCGGAACCCTATTGGTACACGTGGCGTTGGACAATATATCGAAGTTCTTAAAGGAAGGGTTGCTGAAAGACCGATTCAATCTGGAGAATGAGAGCTTTGAGCAATGTATGGAACTGGTGGAAAACAAATACTCGGTAAATATCCCGATGCGGTTCTATTATAAAGGCAAGTTCCGCAAAGGCTGGTGCAACATCACCAATCCTTTTCGTGGCACATGGGTGGTCGGCACACCCGGTTCGGGAAAGACATTCTCAATTATCGAGCCGTTTATCCGTCAGCACTCGGCAAAGGGTTTTGCGATGGTGGTCTATGATTACAAATGGCCGACACTTGCCACAAAACTCTACTATCATTACCTTAAAAACCAACAGCTCGGCAATCTTCCCGAAGGCTGCAAATTCTCGGTGATCAATTTTGTGGATGTGGAATACTCCAGACGGGTAAACCCTATTCAGCAGAAGTATATCAATAATCTCGCAGCTGCTTCGGAGACGGCCGAGACCCTGTTGGAATCTCTGCAAAAGGGTAAGAAGGAAGGCGGTGGCGGTAGCGACCAGTTCTTCCAAACCTCGGCGGTAAACTTCTTGGCCGCTTGCATCTATTTTTTTGTAAACTATAAGAAAGAACCTTACGACAAGGAGGGGAACAAACTGTGTGCAGAAATGACGGAAGAACCACAGACCAAACGGCTGAAACCGACCGGAAGGGTGTTTGACGCACAAGGAAATGAGGTGGAACCCGCCTACTGGTTGGGCAAATATTCGGATATGCCGCATATTCTATCCTTCCTGAACGAGAGCTACCAAACCATTTTTGAGGTACTAGAAACAGACAATGAGGTGGCTCCGCTGTTGGGACCGTTTCAAACAGCCTTGAAAAACAAGGCAATGGAACAATTAGAGGGTATGATTGGTACACTACGTGTTTATACCTCCCGACTTGCCACCAAAGAAAGCTATTGGATATTCCACAAAGACGGTGATGATTTTGACTTAAAGGTAAGTGACCCGAAAAGCCCGAGTTATCTGCTGATAGCCAACGACCCGGAAATGGAAGGAATAATCGGCGCACTGAACGCATTGATATTAAACAGACTAGTAACGAGAGTGAATACCGGCCAAGGGAAAAATATCCCGGTGAGCATCATCGTGGATGAGCTGCCTACACTATACTTTCATAAAATAGACCGGCTGATAGGTACAGCACGAAGCAACAAAGTAAGTGTGGCTTTGGGCTTTCAAGAGCTTCCACAACTCGAAGCGGACTACGGCAAGGTGGGTATGCAGAAGATTATCACAACGGTGGGCAATGTAGTATCGGGCTCAGCACGTGCGAAAGAAACCTTGGAGTGGCTGAGTAATGACATTTTCGGCAAGGTGGTGCAATTGAAGAAAGGCGTGACGATAGACCGGGACAAGACAAGCATCAACCTGAACGAGAATATGGATAACCTTGTGCCTGCCAGTAAGATTTCCGATATGGCTACGGGTTGGATATGCGGACAGGTGGCACGCGACTTCACAAAAACAAAAATCGGAATGCGAGACCAGCTGAACATACAAGAAGCGGAGGAATTTAAGACCTCCAAATTCTTCTGCAAGACAGACTTCAATATGGTGACCATTCAGAAAGAGGAAGCGGCATATGTGCCATTGCCCAAGTTCTACACGTTCAAATCGAGGGATGTGAGGGAGCGTATCTTGTATGCCAATTTTATTCAAGTAAATAAAGATGTGAAAGATATGATTAACGAGATTTTTCAAAAGAAAAAAGCTATCTAAAGTTTTGTATTATCAAAAGTTTATTCAGAGAGAACGGATATTCTGTTATAGAAAGAACTTTTTGAAAAACTTTTGATAATACTGTTATAGATTTACTTTCTTTCTACTCATTTATGTTTATGCCATATTCCTTCATGTATTTCAGTAATAATTTTTGCGTACTTGTTTTTTTACATCTAATGATTTGATAGATTATTTATACTTAAAATGCTTCCGTTACTTGAAAAAGAATAGATTTTATTTTGTTGAAACATATAAACTATCCCATATTGCTGATATGGTATTATTGTTTTCTTTAAAACTGTTGTTGGTGCCATGTCAAATTGAGTATCTATAGTTTGATAATTGCTCTTGTAACATACATCATCATACATACACGGAATAACCTCCTTGCCTTTTTCGTCTATCATTCCCCACTTGCCTGATTTTTGGACAAATGTTATCTTTTCACGAAACGGATAAATTAAATCATATTGGCATTTTACAACTTCCTTACCTTTATTATTTATGCATCCCCATTTACCTTCTGATATCGCAAATGACTTCCCTACAGATCGAAGTTGCAGTCCGTTATTAACAATAGATAATTTTTTTTCAATCGGAAATATTATACAGTATACAGGAGTTATAGTATCCCCTTTTTGATTAATAAGCACTGTTGAACAAGGTGTTAAAATAGGCATTTTATCTTGGTCAGTACCTATCTTCGCCATTGCTAAGGATTTATGAAATCCATATTCTCCAAAACAACTCACCCAATCATACATCATAGAAATTATAATATTCCCATTTCTATCCATAAATCCCCATTTCCCATTCTTCTTAACGGCGGCCAAGTTATTGCAATATTGCCTACCATCTTGAAATTTTTGCATGAAAACCAATTGATCATATTTATCTGCATAGTATACAGGAAAAGAATCACAGTGCATACAACTACGATTCATAAAAGGATATTCCCTTGTAACAGTACAGGAAACTTGCAATATAAAGAAAGTTACCAACCAAAACGATGGTAACTTTCTTAAAAATGTAATAGTCATAACACTCACCAACCAATTATACTTTCAAATGTAGAAGCATCAGCCCAATTGATCGCAATCCAGCAATTTTGACTATGATTTACATCATTAGTTGTATAGTAATAACGCATTCCTACTGGGTTGGCTCTTTCTACATCATTCTCTTCATAAATAGGTTCTCCATGCAAAACCATCCCATTTCTCAATGAATAGAATTCTTTGCTCGTTACTGGAGTTCCATAAACTCCATATTTTCCGTTCTTTCCTATTACACCAACTTGAATAGAACGTACATGTATAGTTTTCCCATTTCTGTTGACAGTGAAACTTCCTGTGGAAATAGATGTTGTCGGATCGAAGCCTATGACATCTTCAAAATAAAAAAAAGAGGGTGCATCCAGAAATTTATTCATTAATGCAATCGCCTGACTTTCTGATATATTTCCTGTGAATCTAGGCTCAACAGAACGGGTTTGCAAATTTTGAGTCCCTAGCATTTCATCTAAGTCATTAGTACATGATACAATAGATATACCCACTAATAATACTAATAAAAATCTCATTTTTTTCATCTTTACATAATTTAAATTTAACATAAGTAGATTTTAATTTCACATTAATCCAATCGCAATATTTTTATTGCTCTAATTGTTTCAATCAAATATATGCCATAATGTCGTCTAATATATGCCATGAACCTACTCTATCAGCTTTTCGGTATCCGCTCCTTTGTACAGTGAGGTCTGTAGTGATTATCGTCGACTTATAATCATAACTCAATACTTTTTAGTAAGAATAACCTTGTATTCTTGTGGTAAATATGCTTGCAAAACGATTCTGTTTTTAGATTTTTCCATAATCGTCCAACTACCAACTAAAGCACTATTTTTAAAAATAATCTTTCGTCCATCAATCTGGTAATATACTGCATTTACGGTTGCCGGATCACCACTGCCTTCTCCATTGATATACATTCCTTCTACAGCTGAATTAAACTCTATGATACCATATTCCTTGTGTTCAACTTTTCCGTTCTCGGTATATCTATTGAGTTCAACATCCCAAGTTGTTTGTATTAATTCTTGAGGTGTAAGTGATATTACATCGTCCTTATCATCATTATCGCAACCAACAAAAAACAGACATAGACTTGTTACCACAAATAATAATATCCTTTTCATAATCATTATTTTATAATCCTATAATTCTATACGAATTTGCCAGAGTAGCCATTGAAATAGATTTTGTCGGCAACGACTCAACCCAACTACGTATTCCGTAATCATCTAAAATCCAGTCTCCATCCAAATCATCAGTATAATGTGAAAACGCTATCTTATTTTCAGTGTCATAGATGTATTGAATACCGGTACGCGGATTTGTATATGTGTACATATTAGCTTCGTTAACTTTGGGAAGATCTATACACAATGGATTGCCAATTTTAGGGTTTAAACGTGTAACAGAATTAGAACTGATACGCAATTCATAAAAATTCTGCTTTTGTGTTTTTATATTCAATGCTTTTTGACTGAACACTGTAGCATTCTCATTTTGTCTCAACTCAGCATCAGATGCTGTAGAAGCATTACCAGAGCGGAGTACTATTCTATCTCCTTGCCGTGTAAATAGCACAGCAACAACATCATATAATGCCTCATTTGAAGAACTGTATCTTTCAAATACACGCATTATTTCAATGTGAGGTTCGACAAAACTTGGATATTTTTCTAGAAGATTAGAAGTAGTAGCATCTAACCTCTTCTTAAAATTTTCTTCTATGACAAATGCTGACAAAGGATATAGCCCATTATCTGTAATATCAATAATGGTATGTTTCTTACTATCTGACAATGATGCCACCCAAGGAGCCAAATCAAAATTAATATTAACAAGATTTTCTGCACTATTCATGCTCAATCCTACAGGATCACCTCCGTAAATCCACATTTTTGTATATAATTGTTCCATGTTATACTCTGAAGATTCATAATTGAAGTTTCCTTTTCCAAATTGAAAGTCTCCGCTAACTGAGTTTTTTTTCCAAGAGAAAGAGGCATCTATACTTTTCTCCATTCCTGTTTCCTTAGAAGTACTACTACTACCATTGCGACTTAATCCTGTATAAAGAGCACAAGCTTTTCCTCCAGTAATATATCCTGTAAGTATGCACTCACCATACGTGTCTAATATATTTCCAAGAGTGGACGAATATAGATTTCTAAGAAATACAGGAGATAAACATTCACGAGCATAAAATTTACGTGCTCCATCTGATGCTTGAAGGTTAAAAGAAGAATTCTTCAACATCAAGTTCAGTTCTCCATATACAACTTTTTGTGATGATGTTAATTCTGATTTGAAAGTTTCTTCTGTTTTTTTCTTTCTTCCTAATTTAAATAGGCCCAAATTAAGTTGGAATCCAGAAGCCACTTTTTTAGTTTGCGATAACTTTGACTCATAACTATTATAATCAGAATAAGAAAAGCGTTCTGACATATACACCTGTAAAGAGCGTCCTGTTATATAGTCACTTCCATATTCTTTTACTTTCATCAAATCAATGACGGGCGATATAACATTTTCATAGTCACCCAAAATGGAATTTCCAATAGAATAGGAGTATCCCAAAAGCACATCTGAATTACCTATAATTCCTCCACTCTCATTTACAGCTCTTGTAGCTGTTTTATCCTCCAAAATCACAGGACGTGTACGAATTTCCTTAGGAAGTGCTGCGTTTCTTTCTTGTAGCACTACGACACCGTTATCATCTATTTCTGATTGCTCATAAAAAGATTCGTCATTCGTGCAACCTATTGCCATAAGGCACAATGACAATGCTGTAAAGTGTAATTTGTTCATATCAGTTATATATTATTTTGTTACATAAATTTTACGTTCAGGATCAAATGATAGAGAATAATTTAATTCCTCACCTGTTTCCAAATCAAAATAGTGAGGTTCATTAATTGGTTTGTTAAGTTCTGGATCGGCAACAGAATAACCTCTCCATGTTCCTCTTACTTTTATTTCACGGTCCCCGTATTTTGCAACAGCAACATAAGGGACATTAAGTATAAAAGTTTTAAACTTAGTAGTCAGTTGCAATAAACATCTCGGTTTCATTTCAATACTCGTAGAATATTCTACTGGAGCAGATAATTTTTGCGTAGCACTTGAATAAATAGCATCTTTAGACTCATCACCCATTAATACAGCTTTTCCTGCAATAGGTCTAGGACGTGGAAATTTAATGGATGACGGAGAAGAAATGTTAACTTTTAAAGTACCTGCCGTTTCATAGAAATTGGATGTTTCTTCTGCATTAAAATTTATTGTAAGATTTTCGTTTGTAGTATATTCATGTACGTTTGTCAAACTAGTTACCTTAGATATTACTGCGCCATTTGATATTGTTGCATTTTCCAAATCAAAGGTTACATTTTGCAAAGTAAATGAAGCTGTAGGAGTAATTAAAAACTCTTGTTGAGCGCGGTAATTTACTCTCTGGGCATATCCCAATTTATTGTTAGCTTTAGCCTCAAGTACGTGATAAAAAACAGACCAACTATTATTCGGATCAGATTGTCCTAAATATGATTCACTTTGAATAGAAAAGTACCCTTTATAAGTAGATGGTATAAGATCCCAACCTGCACTATATAATGACCCTGAATTATCTTTTGCTGTCATCAGAATCTTATCATCTGGAGCATTTGTGTAATAACCGACAGATAATGGTGTGTTTGAGGCACTAGAATATATCAAATATGGAATGCCAGATGTTGCCGGAAGAATTTTAAGATAAAACCGGCTTCCTAATGATGTCGATGAATTTCCCAATGTAACCTCTTTTCCTGCTCCATCACAGAAAAGATAAGAATTTGAAGTTGTAGAACCACTTGCGACAGTACGAACCTTAATCGTTACCGGAAGTTCTCGAATCGCATAGATGTTAGATGAAAAGAAATCATCTACAGTTGCATCAAGAGCTTGTACTTTCCGATTGTTAGAGTACATTTTCTCATAACGTGCCTTCAACTCTTTAAGTTCTTCTGTTTCTTCAAGAGACACAAGTTCTCCCAAATCAATCGTATCACTTAGGCATGACCGTGTCAAAGAGGCATTTTCTGGAACATTCTCAAAAGAATCTTTAGCGAATTCCTCCATTTCATTTGTACATGCTGCCGCGAAAGCAGCAACAAATAACAGCATTGAAATTTTACTTTTCATAATTATACTATTAAAATTAGACATAAGTTATCTGCATGTTTCACACTGAGTGCAAATATACAACTATTTTAATTAACAGTCTATACTGTTTGTTTTTAGAGTAAGCATTTAACATACATTAACAATACATAGCACTTACGGTAACTACTCAGGTATCTTAAATATCTTATTATCAATCGACTAAATCGTTGAGAAAAACTCATTTTGCAGGTTTTACCCTTAAAATGCTTAATATTATAAAATTATCACCATTGATAATCAGGTAATTAAGTTGATTTAGATACCTGAGTAGTTACGCACTTACGTAGCTAATCAGTCTACAAAAAAGGGGTACATTTATCTTTTTCTAATTGCTCAAGCATAGTCAGAGTGGCATTTATTTAGATTTTCGTTTTTCTTTCTTTGCTATTTCGTAAGTTCTCGACCCGATAAAATGCAGTCTAGCCAATAACTTTATCATCTAAAAACTTCTTGTTTTGCAGAAATTATAAGGCGATGGAAAAACACAACTATTATATATTCATTGTTAGTATCATGCTAGGCATTTCAAGTTAATCCCAGAGAATGGCTTACCGATATAATTGCTTGGTTACCATGATTACAAAAAGATAAGGGAAAAAACTAAAAAAGTTACCACCCAATTATTGGAAATAGAGAAGCCCCAAAGGAATCTAACAATACTTTAATGAAAAACATATCATAAACAGAGAATCGCTATAAACTTATCCAAGCAATTAAAGCAATTATAAATCATCGACTTATAAGGATTTAACAAAAAAATAAAGGGAATAACGACACAAGTATGACAGATTTGTTAAACGATATATACACAGACGGTTGCAAAACGAAAAAGTACCGTTTATCCGACTTCTTCAATCGGTAGTGGGACGAGTACACATAACACCCGACTGAGTACATCACCTTCGAACAGTATAAGGCGGTGAATGTTATCCGTGTGTGCCGTACAACTGCTTTGGGAATAGACATATATGCCAGCCCCGATTGTGGCGAGATATGGGAAATCAGTCATAGCTGCAAGAACCGCTTTTGTCCGTCATGTGGCTGGCGTGACACGCTGAAATGGGCGGCTCGTATGAAAGAAAAGATACTACGAGTGCCGCACCGCCATGTGGTGATGACCTTGTCACATATCCTATTGGACTTTGTGAGGCGTACTTCGGCAGATACGCTGAAAGACTGGATGATGCACAAGTTCGGGTTGAAAACCAGGGTGATTGCCGTACTGCATACCTATGGGGAAACAAAGCAGCTTCATGTACACACGCACATGATTATGTCATGGGGCGGCATCGACAACGGCAATAAGATAGTCGTTCCCGAACATGATTATGTGCATATCCCTCTATCCGCAAGGTGTTCCGTTACAAGTTTGAAAATGCGTTGATTAGATTGTTCGATACGGGTAGGCTGGAGTATGATTTCCACGACCTCATGGAGTTTATGGTTTATGGGCTTCATCAAAAAGGTGGAGAAGAAAAAGGACTGAATAGTGCATTTGGAACAGCCCTTACAGATGCCGGAGCAGGTGATACAATATGTAGGCAGGTATTCCAAGCGGGCGTGTCTGAGCGAGTACAAGATTACGGCAATGGACGGTGAGAACATTTCATTCCGATACCGTGATTACAAAAACTCACCCGACAGGAGAAACCCGGTTCAAAAGGAACTGACACTGCATTACCGTGAGTTCTTCCCCGGTTGTTGCGACACATTCCCCTGCGCTATTTCCGCATCGTGAGGTACTACGGCTTCTATTCCAACAAAGGCAACCTGCCGGAAGAATACTTCGGACGGGATGAAAGCGAAATAAAAGAAGCCGAGTTGCAACAGGCAGAAAGTGAATACGAAAATCTGTATTTCTGCGAGCATTGCGGACGGATGAGAGTTTACAGCCCCACTACAGTAACGAGTAGTGACATCACATATACGGTTGTACTGAAGCATTGCGACATACACCGGAAAAAAGCGGCATGACAGCAACATGGGATAGCTATGCCCTGCCGTGAACAGAAACAGTAAAATCCCATAAAATGGAAGAAAGGAGAACCAAAAAATGAATGAAATACGAATAAGAGCAGTAATAAGATGAACGGGTGCGGGCATGAGCTTCACACCTCTTTCTGTCGGAAACAGCAGTCAAAAATTGAAGTTCTATATAATATGAATAGAGCATGGCGGGTAAAACTGCCTTGAACAAGGAAAGATACCACCTAAACGGTGATCCTTTCCAGACATTAGATGCATATAGTGATTCTATGAATTTATACAGGTACTTTATCGGGAGCTTACTTTAAATCGACTATTTACCAACTCTAATTACAGTTTCGCGTAACCTTTATATAATAATTTATGCAAACTATTAGTATAATGACATGCACTAGTAGCCGTCGATTAATTCGAAAAGTATTAATTATTCTTAATACATAGAATTTATTCATCATTAAACAGTACGTATTGTTTATTTTTTGCTTTCTTTGCACTCCATAAAATTGTGTCTGATAGCCTAGTTGCTAACTGACCAACTTTTTTGTACCTATTTTATTATTGCGAAATGAAGGAAATTAAAAAGAAGAATTGGTATGTATTTTATACATCTCCAAGAGCAGAAAAAAAAGTGAATGAATATTTACTTTCATTAGGCTATGAATCTTTTTTGCCACTCAAAAGCGAATTTAAGATTTGGAGAAATAGACAACGTAAACTTATCAAGTCACCTCTCTTCCCAAGCTATATTTTTGTTTTAGCTACGCGTAATGATATTTTTGACATAAACAGGATTTATGGTATTTGTTACTGTGTTACTTGTGCCGGAGTTCCTGCTGTAATTTCAGGCAATGATATAATGTCATTAAAAATAATGCAAGAGATGGATGTGGAAATATTGAGAAACAATGAATTTAGCTCTGGAGATAAAATTCGCATTATAGATGGACCGTTATGTGGTTATGAAGGGATATTAATTGAAATAAAAGGTAAGAAAAAGTTTGGTGTAAGTATTAGCTGTGTAAATCTTACAGCTGTAGTTGATTTGAATACCTCAAAAATGGAAAAATGTGATATATCTAATAATTTTAGAGAAGTGATTATATTTAAATGATCGACCAGTCAAAGAGTGGGTTCTACTTAAATAATTACAAGTGTAGAGTAAAACCACAGACTTACTGTTTGATAAAGAACATGTATTTACAATACTCTAAAATGGAAATTAAAAATATAAAGATTCTGTGTATCTAGGACAAGTCTGAATAAGATTTCTAAGTTGCTATTGAAGAAATAAATAACACTTTTTATAGCAGCTATATAAAAAATAATCGTGCACACTCACATAAAACTTATTCATTCTTATGTGTTGGATACTTAACAAATTAAATAGGAGGTGAACTAATTATGACACGTAATTTATTTGAAGGAAAAAATGTTTTAGTTGTTGGTGGCAATAGCGGAATAGGATTAGCTGCTGCCAAAGCTTTTTCCCAAGAAGGAGCTAACCTTATTATAACTGGAAGAAATGTTGAAACCTTAACATCTAAAGCAGATGAAATTGGAGGCAGAACATCAGCCTATCAATGTGATGTTACTGATATGGAACAAATCAAAGATTTAGTTGTGAAAGTTGAACTAGAGTTTGGCTATATTGATGTACTATTTATTAGTGCCGGCCAATACTCTTCTGGTTCAATCAATTCAGTCACAGAAGAGAACTGGGACTGGCTCATGGATACAAATTTGAAAGGAATGTTTTTTACAATACAGGGTATGCTTCCATTAATGGGTAATCCAAGTTCTATTGTACTAATGGGGTCGATTGCAGGACGTTTAGCAGTAGCAGAGTCACCAGTTTATGCAGCAAGCAAAGCTGGAGTTCGTTCTTTAGCACGTTCATTAGCTGCAGATTTTGTTACAAAAGGAATTCGAGTGAATGTTGTTAGTCCTGGCCCGACTGACACACCTGCTTATAGAAAATTGAAAGGCGAAGGTAACACACTTCAGCAAGTGGAGTGGGAAAAAAAATTAAGCACTATACCGATGAATCGACTAGGAACACCTGAAGAAGTGGCTAAAGCAGTATTGTTTCTGGCCAGTTCAGACTCTAGTTTTACAACCGGAGCAGAAATTCTAGTGGATGGTGGCGAAGTTTATTTAAGCTAAAGAGACATGGTTAGTATCGTGTATATTCACTATGGTTCTTCTGCTTATTTATAATCAAAGATTATCGACAGAAAATAATCATATTTTGATTAATTGACTTATAATAAAGAGCAAATATTTTATCAAAATAAATAGTTATGAATGACAACAATTATAATCCAAATGAAATTGAATCAAAATGGTATAAAAAATGGGAATGCTCAGGCGTATTTGATTCTATTCCTAACAAACAAAAAGCTTTCACTATAACCATGCCTCCTCCGAATGTAACAGGCGTATTGCATATGGGACATATTTTGAATAATACAATTCAAGATGCATTTATAAGATATGCTAGAATGAAAAATTATAATGCCTGTTGGCTTCCAGGAATGGATCATGCATCAATTGCAACAGAAAATAAAGTTGTTAGTGCATTACAAAAAAAGGGAATAGAGAAAAATGATCTTTCAAGAACAGAATTTCTGAAGTACGTATGGGATTGGAAAGAAAAACATGGAGGGATAATTTTAAAACAATTAAGATATTTGGGAGCATCATGTGATTGGAAAAGAACTAAATTCACAATGGATAATGATATGTCCGAATCAGTAATTGACATATTTATTGATCTCTATAAGAAAGGTGTAATATATCGTGGTGTTCGGATGGTTAATTGGGATTCAAAAGCTCAAACTGCTCTTTCTGATGAAGAAGTTATATACAAAGAAACTGAATCTACGTTGTACTATATTAGATACTTAATTGAAGGAAGTAACCAGTTTTTAGAAATTGCTACAAGTAGACCTGAAACTCTTTTAGGGGATTCTGCTGTATGCGTTAATCCTAATGATCAGAGATACATCCATTTAAGAAATAAATATGTAATAACACCTATTATAGGACGCAAAATACCAATAATATTTGATGATTATGTTGATTCAGAGTTTGGTTCTGGAGTACTCAAAATAACACCTGCACATGATATTAATGATTATTGCATAGGCCTAAAATATAATCTTGACATTATCAATATTCTTAACAATGATGGGACCGTAAATGAACTTGGTGGGAAATTCCAAGGGCAAGATCGTTTTGAATGCAGGGCTAATATTTTGAAAGAATTAAGGGAGTTAGGATTATTAGTTAAAGAAGTTCCATATATTAATAATATAGGATATTCTGAAAGAACAAACTCCATAATAGAGCCTAAATTATCAACACAATGGTTTTGTAAAATGAATGAATTAGCAAAACCTGCAATTAATGTTGTAACAAATAATCAGATCAAGTTTTATCCAGATAAATACAAAAATATATATTTACATTGGATGAACAATATTAAAGATTGGTGTATTTCTCGGCAATTATGGTGGGGACAAAGAATACCAGCTTACTATATTGATAACGGAGAATATGTAGTTGCCAAAGATATAGAGGAAGCTTATATCATATTCAAACAAAAATATCCAGATTTAAGCATTACTGATTTAAAGCAAGACGAAGATGTTTTGGATACATGGTTTTCTTCTTGGTTATGGCCCATATCGTCATTTGGTGGAATTCATGATAAGAATAATGAAGAATTGAAATATTACTATCCAATTAATGTTTTAGTAACGGCACCTGATATTATCTTTTTTTGGGTAGCACGAATGATTATGTTTGGATTATATTGGAAAAATGAAATACCTTTTGAAAAAGTTTGCTTTACAGGTCTTGTCAGAGATAAGTCTAAAAGAAAAATGTCTAAATCTTTGGGTAATTCACCGGACCCGATTGATTTAATAAATAAATATGGAGCAGACGGAGTACGTGTAGGAATGCTTTTGTGTGCACCTGCAGGTACCGATATAATCTTTGACGAACAGCAATGTTTGCAAGGACGAAATTTTGTAAATAAATTGTGGAATGCTTATAAATTGATTAATAGTTGGACCGTTGATAACAACTTGCAACAGCCTACTTACTCTCAGCAAGCAATAGAATGGTTTACTAATCTCATTTCTTATACTCAATTAGAAATAGAACATAATATAGAAAATTGTCGGATGTCAGATGCTTTGCATAATGTTTATGAGTTGATATGGGATAATTTCTGTCCATATTATTTAGAGATAATAAAGCCTGTTGATTCTAAAAAGATTGATAAAACAACAATGGAATCAACAAATATAATATTTTCGGCAATATTAAAATTTGCACATCTTTTTATCCCATTTGTGACAGAAGAAATATGGGCTAGAATGAAATATAATAGTTCTGGTTTGCTAGCCACATCAAAATGGGATTGTAATCCGATATATGATAAATATATAATTGATCAATCCGAGCAATTAAAATGCATAATTTCAAAAATAAGAAAGTTCAGGACAGATTATAAGATTTCTCACAAAGAATCTTTAAAGTTGATTATTAGATCAAATCAGCGTACATTCAAAATTGACATAATAAAAAAGATGTGCAATTTATCACTTGTTGAATATACTGATGAATTAGTGGAAAATTCATATTCATTTATAGAATATTCAAGTGAATTTTTTATTACAGGATATATAAATCGCCAAAATGAAAATCTTTTAGATAATATAATAGACAGAATTGAATATTTCAAAGGATTTATAAGTAAAATAGAAGAAAAGCTTAAAAATGATTCTTTCATTAACAAAGCTCCTGAAAGTATAATAAAAAGAGAAAAACAAAAATTAGAAGATTCAAAGTCTCAATTACTATTACTTCAAGAAAAAATGAGAACTATTACAAATGAGTGATAAATAGAACGAATAATGTTAGCATTACAATAGACATTATATAGATTAAATTGTTATATGGCTCATTTTGTGAGTTATTCTAAAGTTGTGTAATCCACAAGCAATAAGAATTACCATATCTTCGAAACCGAATTTATGGCATCTGAATCGTTCTTTAACAATACGACATTTTTTCATACCACCTATGGCATGTTCCACTTTAATCCTGATTCCGGAAATTCGCCTATTCTCTTGCTTTTCAGCAGTTATAAGTTCTTTTCCCTTAGGTTTTTTTGGGGCATGCACACTTCAATGACCTTCGTATGTGGAGCTAAGCCACACAATCCGAAGGTTTCCGATACAAAGCAGGTTGTTCTTTATGCTATGAGTTTTTTTACCACTATAACATGCTGACTGCCTGTCTTCGTCCGTAGGACTCTGAATGGTTCTCTCTGTTCCATCCAACAGAACATCCTCACATCTTTGAAGAATGTGTATCAGTCATTTGGAGTTACGGTCGGGCAATTCACCAAGTGTCTTCAATGTATGGCGGAGAATTTCTGAAAGAAGGTGAATCCACCTATTGGCTTAAGGCCGGGTCATTTCAAACTGGAAGGCATGGAGTTTCTGAAGAGGATTGGTCTTCAGGTATACTTAATATAAAGAACATCTAATCTTGAACCAAAGGCGATACACTGGTCTTCCTGTTGTAAGAAAAATACGTTGACACACTTTACCCTCCAGAGTAAAATAGCGCAATTTCATCCCAATGGTACTTGAAAGTTATTAGCAAGGCATCAAACTCAACAGGGGGTAACCCTGTCGTAGCAGCACTTGGTTATGACGGTGGCGAATCTTGTCGTAATACATCAATTGAACTTTTTAGACCACAAAGATAGGAAAAGAACGCTTTAATCATTTATTCGATATAAATTCTAATTATAAAAATGAAAATAGGTGTAGAACTTGAATTTTTTATTTGTCATAAGAGCGATGAAACTTTCTATATGCCCGATATTATATCCAGATATTTGAAATATAATAGTGGATTCATTTCGATGCAGAAAGATAGCAACGGAATATGTATAAAAGCAAAAAATGAATTAGGTGTAACAATATCATTCGAATTTACATATAGTATTATAGAATTTTCAATAGACCCTCAATATGATATTCTAAGCTTGCATTCCATAATCAATACTGCTATATATGATTTTTCATTATTCATCGATCATTATGAATTAATGTTAATTTCTCATGGCATAGCTCCTTTTAATATACAATTTAAATATGTGAATAATCCGTATTACAAATTAATTAGAGAATTTCACGGAAACGATAATATAGCAAAGATATGTTCGTCTCAATCACATATAGACTATAAAGACGAAGATCTAATTAAAATAATTAATACATATAATAAGTGTAATTGGATTAATGCTCTTTTATTCTCAAACAGTCCACATATAGTAAATAGCAATAAAACGATATTATGTTACAGGGACTATATTTGGAAATTTAGTAGTCATGGGAGAGATAGTAATAATATATTAATATCGAAAGAATTTAATGATATTGAAGATTTGAACGCTTTCAATAATTCAAAATTAATATTTATGGTGTATAGAGAGTCAAAGCCTATATTATTATCTCAAATTCCTTTTAATCAATATGTAACATTGAAACAGGTAAAGGGATTACAATTTGATGAAGATTGTATAAGTGAAACATGGATACACCCTTCGGTTGATGATTATAAATATCTACGTTCATATCAAAATGTTGCAATTACTAATCGTAGAACTATTGAAATTAGAAGTGATTGTCAGCAGCCATTTAATAGATTGATTTACCCTGCAGTGTTTAACTTTGGCTTAAAACAGGCTGTTAATGAAGTCTCTAGCTATCTGAATAATATTAATTTTAATTTTTTTCAGCTGAGAGATGATGTTGTACAGAACGGATTTGACACGAAAATTGTGGAAAGCAAAAAATGGTTAACGGGAATATCAATAAATATTTTGTATATTATCAAAGAAAAGTATCGTTCTCGTGGATTTGGTGAAGAAAAGTATGTTGATGTTTTAATAAATCAGATGATTGAAGAAATCAATCCAGCCATAGAATATTTAAGCATTAAGAACAAGAAGGAATATTTTATGGCAGAGTGGAGAGATTTTTTAAAATCCAAATAAGATTTTGAAAAATGAAAAAAAGAAAAATTGTAGGAATTTGTTCATCTGTTGGGAACAAAGCTAAGGCAACGAATAACACTTATCCTATTATATTCATAAATAGGATCTTTATTGAAATATCTCATAGTTACAATCTCATTCCAATTATCTTATCACCTACTGTAGATATAAGTGAAATTGAACAGATGGCAAATATGATTGATTTTCTAATCCTGACTGGAGGAGAAGATATTCATCCACAATTTTACAATGAGGTAATAAATTATGACTATTATGAATATAATGCATGTAATCCAACTTTAGAACGTGATTATTTTGAAATCCAATTATATAGTATAAGCAAATCATTAGGAAAGTCTATACTTGGCATTTGTAGAGGAATGCAAATAATAAATATATCAGAAGGAGGGACTTTATGTCAAAACATAGATACATATTTAGAACATTCAATTAGGAAAGATGGATGGATTCCATATCATAGTATAAAGATTAAAAAAAATACAATTCTTCATCAATTATTAGATATAGAAGAATATACGGTCTCTTCTACGCATCATCAATGTATAAAAAAGTTGGGAATGAATATTGTAGCGAGTGCTTATTCAGCAGATGGTATTGTGGAAGCTATTGAACTATGTAGCGATAAACAAAAAATTATTGGTTTTCAAGGGCATATTGAAAATATATTAACAAATTACACCGAGTATAACAAAATTATTAAATATATACTATCATGATAGAAAAAATAAGAGAATCAATCAAGGATATTGAATTCTATAATAGTATTAATGATTTATTTATTAATAATAGCTTAAATAAATTAGTAATTATTGATAAATCTATGATCATGAAAAGTTTCCCTAACAAATGGATGTCTAACAAAATAAAAGAGGCATTTATGTGTGAAAACTATGAAAGCACATATACTTCTGGCTCAACTAGTGAAAGAATGCAAATAGTTAGACCGAAAGATTGGTGGAAAGGAGAATACAAGAGAACGGCCAATTATAATAAATATCTTATGCAAAAAGAAATAAATAATTGGAAAAAAGCTATACTTACTACTGCAATATGTTCAAATATGGCTTGTTATTTGGAGACACCTTCTTACGAGGAAAGAATTATACATAATACCTTATTCTTAAATATTCATCCAGATCCTAATACATGGAAGAAAACTGATATTGAAAGAATATGTTATGAAATAGAGTTATTTAAGCCTCTTTATATTGATGTTGATCCAATCTATTTATCTATATTGCTAAATAAAATATCAGATTATGGGATTAACTTTCAGTATACGCCTCAGGCTATCTCTTTATCATATGAGTACTGTACAAAAAATATACGTAAATTTATCGAGTCACATATTAAGTGCCCAATATTCAATCTTTATGGTTCAACTGAAATTGGATATATCCTATGTGAATGTGAGTGTGGACAAATGCATTTATGCGATGATTTAATTCAAGTTGAATTAATTCCATTCAAAAATCGAACAGACTTGTTCAGTTTGATAGTAACCTCGTTAAGAAACCCTTTTATGCCATTTGTGAATTATAAAACAGGGGATATTGTAAAAGCAACGAGCAGTAACAATAAATGCGAATGTGGATTAAGAACGCCAACTAACATTCAATGGGTCATGGGTAGAGAGAAAGATATAATAACTTTTGGAGAAACAGTGATGACTTATGGTGATCTTGACGAGATTGTATATTCATTATCTAATAATTTGATATTTGTCTACCAATTATTGTTAGAAGAAAAAAATGGTAACCTCATATTTAGATATACAACATTTAATAAAAAGGATATCCCTCAAATACATCGGAGAGATTTTAAAGCTAAAATAAATGAATATTTCGGTACAAATATTTCTGTTAACTTTATATTCGAACAATCCATTAGACCTGAGATCTCAGGAAAATTTGCCATTATAAAAACAATATAAAATGAAATCACATTTTCCTATAATCAATTATTTTGAAAAAAAACATATAATATATGCAGATAGTGCTGCAACAACATTAAAACTGAAGACTGTTATTGACTCTGTCTCCAATTTTTATTCATTTGAAACATCAAATGTGTTTAGGGGACTACATCTACTTGCAGAAACCGCTACTGAGAAAGTTGAAATGTCAAGAGATATAGTAGCAGCTTTTATAGGTGCAAATTCATCAGAAATAGTATTTACCAGTGGGGCGACAGAAAGTATTAATATTGTAGCAAATGGTATTGAATATGAAGATGATTCAGAAATAATTGTTTCTATATTAGAGCATCATTCAAATTATTTACCTTGGATTGAGAAGGCTAAAGTTATTAGTCTGGAAATAGACGAATATGGGTATATTGATATAGAACAACTAAGAGATAATATAACATGCAAGACCAAGCTTATTGCAGTAACTTATATTTCAAATGTGACAGGTAATATTCAACCTATAAAGAATATAATTGATATTGCACATCAAAATGGCATAAATGTATTAGTTGATGCTACTCAAGCTATTAGTCACATACCAATTGATGTAAAAGAAATAGATTGTGACTATTTAGTTTTCTCATCACATAAGATTTTCGGTCCATCAGGAGTTGGTGTATTATATTGTAAAGATTCATTGTTAGATAAGTTGAATATTTTAAAATTCGGAGGTGGAATGGTAAATAGAATTTATAGTAATCGGAATATTATATATAAAGATCCTCCTTATAGTTTTGAAGCAGGAACTCCTAATATAGAAGGTATTATTGGACTTGGTGCTTCACTCGATTTTTTTAGAAATAATAGATTAGCCATCTATAATCACCTAAGGGCCCTAAATGCGTATATAGTTGATAAGTTTAGACAATTTGATTTTGTAAAATTTCCATTTGTTTTATCAAAAGAACATATTCCTATCTTTTCAATACTACCTCATAATACTATTCTAAATAGTTTGGAAGTTGCAAAAATATTGGCGACAAATTATGATATAGTAATTAATCACGGGTATCAATGTTCGCAGCCATTATATCGAAAATTTCACATTGATGGTGGTGCTATACGCTTTTCATTTCATGTATATAACACGAAAGAGGATGTTGATTATATATTCGAGTCTTTATCTAACATATTAATATCAACTAAAATGTAATAATATCTTATGAGAAAAATTCTATTAAACCTTGAAATTTCTACAAAGTGTAGAGCTGCATGTTCTATGTGTCCAAGAAAACATGTTCCTAAAAATAAATTTATAGATGATGATTTGGTAAATATCATATCAAAAGAACTGGATGATACTTTTTGGGAAATTGATTTATCAGGAAGAGGAGAACCAACTTTACATCCAAAATTTCATGAACTGTCTCGTATTATAAAAAATAATTCAAACACCCAATTAGCAGTAGTAACAACTGCTGATAATTTGACTGATAAAGTGAATGATACTTTTAGAGAATATATTGATGTAATTAGACTTTCTGTAAGTTCTTACGATGAGAAAATATTCAAGAAAGTACATTGTGGATTGAATTATAATAAAATATGGGACAATATAAAACGACTGGGTAACGAACATGCGTATAAAACTGTTATACATTTGACTGGAGGAAGTGTAATTTATGAAGGATTAGAGATTACAGTAGAAAAACTGCGGGAGATTGGCTTTAGAGAATTTAGATTGTTTCCGCTATGGAATAGAGCGGGAGATAATGAAGTAAAAGCCAAAGAAGAGGAATTTAGACATGATATAATAGAAAAATTAGGTTTAAGATCTTCAGAATCAGAATATGATGGTGGTAATAGTAGCGATTATATTAATGATTATAAAAGAAATAAGCTTACTAATCCTAAGTATTGTATTGTAGGTGATAGCAGTCTATTTATTACTTATAACGGTGACATATTAGGTTGTTTTCAAGATTTCTCCGGAAAGTGTATTGTGGCTAATATTCGCAATAGTAATCTCAAGGATATAATTAAGCATAAGAAAGACAAAGTTGGCAGATATGAATTTTGTTCAAATTGCAATTCGAATATTGCTATATTAAATATTGATTAACAAATAAAAAAAAATAAAATTATGAATTATCAATTATCAGTGGGTTTCAACGGGAAAAAAGATACTCTGTTGAAAATTATCAATTCTTCGAATAAAGTAGGTGATGTCTATACAGGAGGTCTTAGTGGAAAAATCTATGGTGGGCGTTTTCAATATGAAGATTCTTATGAGAAGATTAAAGAGAATATTGAAATATGCCATAAACATGGAATAACTCTTTCGATTACTTTAAATAGCCCAAGTGGAGTTCCAGAAAAAAGTGATAAAATTTGGTGGGATGACATTGCAAATTACCTTTGCGAATTAGAAAGTATTGGAGTTGATAAAGTCATTTGCTCGCATCCTTTTCTGATTTCTCTGGCAAAAGAGAAAACTAATTTAATTGTAGTAGCTTCAACTATTGCTGAAATATCTAATGTGAGATCAGCTTTGTATTATGAGGAATTAGGAGCCGATATTATAGTACCTTCAGTGAGTATAAATCACGACTTGAAGGAATTAATTTTAATGAAGGATAATTTACAGCATGCCACATTAAAAATACTTGTAAATGAGGTTTGCCTAGGAAATTGTCCTTATAGACGGTTTCATCATGCTCATTTATCAAAGGCAAACCATAGAAATTATGATATAGACTATACATCTTCATGCACTAAAAAATATCTGGATAATCCTTACTTGTTTTTAACTAACAACGTGATTCGCCCCGAAGATTTAAAACTTTATGAAGGCATATGTGACAATTTCAAATTGGTTGGTCGCACAATTGAGGATGATATTCTTGTTAATATGATAAAAGCTTACGGAAATGAATATTATGATGGTAATCTCTTAGATATATTGGATAATCGATTTCAGAGAGTTATCAATATCCCCAATAATAAGCTCAATGAATTAATTTATAAAAAAATGAAATGCGACAAAAATTGCGCTAAATGCGGATATTGTAAAGATTTGTACACTACAATTCAAAATGAATTCGTATGAAAAAAGTAGGGTTGTGGATGTATAAAAATGATGGTGGTGATATCATTCAAGAACGTTTAAAATCAAAACTGATAAAAAACAACATTTTTGTACTGAATGATTTTGATTTACGAGATTGCTACATAGTAAATGATAAAATACTAACAAGTAATGGATATGACTTAACCAAATTAGATTGTTTGTATTACATGAATGCAGATGAACAATCGGAACATCAGCTGGAGATATTAAATGCACTTAGCATTAGTGGAGTTAAACTAATTAACCCCTATAATTCGCACATAAATGCTAGAGATAAATTTGTATCAAATTTCATCTTAAGAAAAAATAACATATCCGTACCCCGTGCTTCGTTGATTCCTTATAAAGATAACGACAAAATCAAGGTGATATTCGATTTATTTAAAACTGTGATTTTAAAACCTCGTAATAGACATGGGGGAAAAGGTATCCAGAAGTTTACTAGTTATGAAACATTCAAAGATTTTCAAGAGTTTGTAAATGGATATGTCGATAATTTTTATTTTGAAGAATTTATTGATTTTGGAGACCATGATTATCGAATTGAGATATTTAACGGAAATGTTATCGGAACTTATGCTAGAGAAAAAACTCATACTTTCAAAACAAATATCTCATCTGGAGGAATAATGAGGCCATGTTCTGTATCTAATGAACAAATTAGTTTAGCCCAAAAAGCAGTTGAATCCTTGAAGATAACAACGTCAATTGTAGATATTGTTACAGACAGGAATAAGCGAAATTATATTTTGGAAGTGAATCCTATTATGGGGATATTCGTTGAAGCTGGCATGAAATATAGTGATAAATCAATAATAAAAAATCCCGATTTATCATATTCAAATGACGAATTGAAACTTAATGTATTGGTTAATTATATAAAACAAATAATCGAATAATATTATGACAAAAGGTAACTTGAATAATTTGGATAAAAGCTTTGTGCAAAATCTTAGTAATAATTGGGCACTTGTTACGTCAGGCGCATCGGACAATTATAATATGATGACAGTAAATTGGGGTGGCATAGGTTTTCTATGGAATAAACCTGTTTTGTTTATCTTTATACGGCCTGAACGTTATACTTTTGAATTTATTGAGAAGTATGATTATTTTTCTTTGTCTTTTTTAAAAGATGATTTTTCTAACGTTCATGAAGTTTGTGGAATGCAATCAGGACGATATATCAATAAGATAAAAGAAACGAACTTGAACCCCATTATAACAAAAAATGGTTGTATGTTATTTGAAGAAAGCATACTCTCTGTTGAATGCAAAAAAATATACTCCCACCAAATGTCTCAAATGAACTATGAAAATCATGAATTCCATTCAATGATTAAAGATAAAGGGAGTGACCATAAAATGTATATAGCAGAAATTATTGATATATGGGTAAATGATTAAGTAAAGTTGTTATTTAATATATTATAATAAAGTCAGTTATAATTTCTGCCAATTATTAGATCGCTAAAAGGCTTAGGGCTCTATAGCGATCTTTTTTGTTTATATCTTTCTAATGATGTAAGCATTCGGTAAACCACGTTACAAATTATGTGAATTAGTTCCGAATCGGTGCTATTCGTAGTTGATTCGTAACTAATAGTATCTATTCGGAACAAGTTTGATTGGATTTTGCCCAATTACGTGGTAGAAGTTCTGTCATATCCTTTTTATCCCTTTCATTATATGGGATTTTACTCAGGACATCTTCCAGCCAGATTCTAGGGTCTACTTCTGCAGACTTGCAGGAGGCTATCAGAGAGTACACCAAAGGGGCTTATGGCATTTTCTATGCGGTTGTCATCAATTTCTATTCTTCCGTCGTTTACGTATCTGGAAAGCCTTGGAAGAAGCGCGTACGTATATTCAATAGCTTTACCCATGCGGCTTTTAGGAAGCACTCTAAGATAAGCATCCTGCAGCCACTTTTCAAATTCAAGTATCAGCGGATAGGACTCACGGATACGTTTTTCCTTACGCTCTTCAGCTGTGAGTCCGGCTTAACCGGCATCAGACTCTACCTTGTACAGCCTACCGATGTAGTGAATCGCCTGTGTGACCAGCGTCCTGTTTTCTTCCAGGGCATCCACGTACTTCCTTCTGCCATGTGCCCAACAGCCGACCAGAGTGATTCCTTTCATCTGCTCAAACTGTTCGTAAGCTGCATAGCCATCGCATTGCACAATGCTACGGTAGCATTCCAGCAGTTCACGGGCTACCATACCCGAACGGCTGCCACGGTCATAATGGAACATGACGTCCCCCGTGACGCCATCGCGTACGCACCACTCATCCCCCTTTTTCGCCTTATGTTTCTCATTGTCCATCACAGGAATGACACTCTCGTCCACTTGCATATAATCACTGGAGAGTATCTTCTGTTTGAGCAGGTTGTACAGCAGCTTGCGTTTCTCCACCGCCATTTCATACCATCCGCACATGGTAGATTCGCTTATGCCAATTCCTGATTCGCGATACTGCTGTGTCAGACGGTAGAACGGGAGATGATACATGAACTTGCCGATGATAATGTCTGTCAGAACCGAGGAGCCTTCCATACATTTGCTGACCGGAACAAGAGGTAGCGGGTGAATCAGAATCTGCCTTTCCTCGGGGTATTTCTCCATATCGGATTTACTCATCACTTTGTGGCGGACGGTCTTCAGAATATATACTTTTACCAGAACACGTTCCAGGCGTAAACTCTCTTCCTTTCCGATTTCAATGAAATCATCCTTAAGCTTGCCTTCCTCGGCTGGTTGTCCCTTCGGGTAAAGATCAATAACCTCTACAGGCAGTGAGGAAGTGTCCAGAGACTACTTGCGGACCGGTTTTTCCTTTACTTTTATAGTCCTGGTGATTGCTTCTTCACTCTTGCAGACTTCCTCCTCAAGCCGGGATATTTTCATGGAGGACATTTCTTCCTTTGAGAACAGGAACAGCTGGTTGGGATCAAGCGGAAGACTCTTCTCGTTCATCCGGTCAAAGACTTTTTTCCGGAGCCAGTACAGGGATTGTTCCAGCGAGGAACCCCTGCTGATAAGCACCGCTTAATCCTGACGGAGCTTCTCATTTTCTTCCAATCAGGCTTTTTCCTGTTCTTCTGTAAGCATCTGCATCTCATTGTTTCACAATGTAAATATACTAAAATTCAATGATATACAAAAGCGAACGGAGTCAAAAAACGGTACTATTTTCGAAGCTTTTGCAGGTTTTCAAGTCTCGTGCGTCGCGAATCGCGGGCTTCCATGATACCCTCCACAATCATGACAAGTTCTCACCATTCTATATTTGCACAAACCTCATTATCGCTGGCAGAATCAGGCTTGCCTAAAGTGCCGGCTTCCAGAAGTTTGGAATACAGCACCATGCCGCCTGGCTCCCAATGTAGGAGTTTTATACGGTTACGGGCACGGTTTATGAAGATATACACGTTGCCGTTGCAGGGGTCCTGCCCCATGGCGTCTGTGATGATACCGCTGAGGGTATGGAAGCTTTTGCACATATCAGTCGGACGGTTATACAACAGATAGCGCATACTGTCATTAAGGCTGAACATGGTTGCAGGCCCAGATGATTGAAAACAGTTCATTTTCATTTAACTCACCGCAGATGCGTATGACACTACCAGCCGGTGTACGTATTTCCATCTCTTTCAATCCGCTTGGCGTGGCCGGTGTACTTTTCTGTTTCCGTCCGGTTGTACCGGCAAATGAAAGAACCGGAACAAAAGATCCGCTGTGTGGAAGCTCGATAAACTAACCTTGAGCCGTTTTACCCGATGATTGCTTGGCGGCATAACGGGATTTGCTGTCATAAAAACCCGCCATACAGGGATATTGAGTTCCTCTAATCTTGACTTATAAGTCACTTTGTACTCTTTACAGTAATTCATTATCTCTGCTACTTCTTCTCGTGTCATCATAACTTTGTTTTTTGAACGTAAAGTTAATGACGGAAGTTTGAAGAAAAAATGCGTGGTTTACCGGATGCTTACGCTTTTATACGCATTCAACTTTTAATAAAGCTGTTGTATAAGAAAACCGTCCACTTTCTGGTATAAATAAGTAAATTAATTCCCCATTTTTTAATTTGGATGAATTAAACAATTCATCAAGCATTATAAAAATACTTGCTGCTCCTACATTTCCTACATAACTAAGATTAGTAAACCATTTTTGTTCATCAAGTAACAATCCTTTTTCTTTCAGTTTATCTGCTAATTTGTCGTAGAAAAACATAGAAGAGATATGCGGAAGAAAATAGTCCACATCTGCAAAGTTCAGCTGGTGTTTCTTACAACTATTAGCTATATGTAGTACGGATTTCTCAACACCATACTCCGCCAATAATTTTATATTTTGCTTTATTGCAAAGATTGATTGCGTCTGCCAATCAACAGGGCGCATAGCCTTCCAACTAGTCCATTCTCCACTTGCAGTATTTTGTAATCCTTGTGACATACATACGTCAAGTTCATTTGCATAGGATACAGATTCGATCCATTTTATTTTTAATGATATTCCATCTGACGGCATATCTGACAACAATGCACATCCTGCACCATCAGATAACATCCATCTAAGAAAGTCTTTTTCAAATGCAATATATGGATTGGATTGAATTTGACTTATTGCTTTATATTCTTCCTCAAAGATGTTTGAACGAAGTAAGGGAGAAAATAATTCAGAGCCTCCACATATAGCATTATTTGTATGCCCAGATAATACGGATAAGAAACAATATTCTAAAGCATGGGCGGCAGAGCAACATACTCCAGAAGGAGATAAAATCGGAATCGGATTGCTGTCTTTTAGCAAACCATGAACCATTGATGTATGTGAAGGCATCATTTGGTCAGGCGTAGAAGTTCCACATGATAATAGTTGAATATCCTTAGCTGCAAATCCATCATCAAATAAGCCAGCAATAGCATTTGCCATGAGTTCCGCATTAGTATGGGTATAATTTCCACCTTTTATAGCATAATATCTTTGCTTAATCTGATTTTGACCGAGAATAATCCTCTTTATACGCGAAGAATGCCCTCCTATATACCCAAGGGAATCTTCCATTTCATCGTTTTCAACTGGTTCATTCGGTAAAAAACTAGATAATTTAGTAATATAAACATTTTTATCCATAATATAACATTAATAGTTTAATTAAACAAACAGTACATCCTGTCTATACCACAAAAATACTATTAATTATATACGAATAGATAAAACAGTATTTTATTTTGGAAAAATTAAGCTTTAATGCGCCAGTTTAAAATACAAATGCTGAAATTTTTCTAATAAACAATTCGTATCGTATCCATTAGGAGTAGTCATACTCATATAAGAATAACCATAATAAATTTCCATAAATGACAATTTTTCAACCTCGACATTTACACTATTTTTTATTTCCTGCTTTTCTATACCTAATAACAAAAGTTCTTTCCAATATTTTTTTTCTTTTTCTAAACGCTGCTGTGTTTCATTGGGGATTTCTTTCAAAAGATTCATGCAATTTGCAGCAATATAAATAAATGCACGATTTATATTTTGAATACCTATACTTGTGAAAAACTCCTGTTGCCGTTGTTTTACAGCAATAAAATTTTTGATATTATCCCACATGCTTTTTGAAACATCTATTGTTGGTAAATCATACTCTTTATTAATAATAAACCTATCAATAATTGATGCCAATATCTCATCTTTAGATTTGAAATGATATAATATAGCCCCTCTACTTAATCCAGTTACTTTTTCTATATCAGTAAAAGTAATATCGCTAAAAGGTTTTGTGGCAAACAATTTAAAACTTTCCAACAGAATCTTCTGCTTACTAACATTATTCGGATCTTTATATCTCATAATACATAATATTTGTTACAAATTTAATAAAAACAAAAGAATCAATGGCACATAATTGCTTTTTTTTAACGCAAATACAAGATTACAAGAGAATTGTAATTTCATTTAAGAGACTGTTCAATATTCCCAATATAGGTGGATTTGTAATCTGGCATATTATTTATGTTATAGCAATATTTGAAACATTTAGCCAAAAACATATTTTCCAATATATCTGCTATTGAGCAAAAAATTATATTTCCACAAGATAATTTAGATTTTTCAGAAGATACTTGAATCCAACACTCTCTCTCTGCTTTCAATAAATTCCGCATATCTTCTTTGAAAGTAGGAAGGTATAAGTTTGCCTGTTCCGCTAGATGAAAAAATGCAGAATAAGGACTTATTGGAATACTTTCTTGCTCAAACCAATTTTGGATTTTATTTAAATGCTCGTTTTTCTTATCCCAATATTCCTCCAAAGAATGCACATTATTAGAATTAATAGGATAAAATATATTCAATGGGGAAAAAAAATATTGTTTAACAGCATCCTTGAATATTGCTTCTTTATCCTTAAAATGATAAAAGATAGCTCCCCTTTGTAACTTAGTGACCCGCTCCAACTCAGGAACTGTCACTTTTTCCACATTCTTCTGAAGAAATAATTTAAAAGCTTCCTTCAAAATAAGCTCTCTTGAATTTTCCACAGGTTTATTGAACCAATCTGTCTCTGCCATAACGATAAGGTAAATAGTTTATTAAATTTCTTTAAGTAAACTCTTTACCATATCTAATATATTGAAAGGCACAGAGTCCACCCGTTTACGTAATAGAGGCACTAGCAAGCCCGAAAGACAAAACGAGCGACCTGTGCCGTATTTAAACAAATACGACACACCCGCTTCGTATATCCTTGTCTTTCTTGAAAGTTGCTAGTTTTCTATTACAAGTTCACACGAATACGAATCGAATGAGACAAACCCATTCTACATAAGAATGGTGATATTACACACCAACTTACTGCAAAGATACACAAAATATTATAATGTGTGAAAGTTGATTAAGGAAATAACGAATTTTAATTCAAGATGGTTGGAAGTAGTATATTGTTTCCAATAGATTATAAAAAAAACAGCCAAACTCTTAGATAAGAATTCGGCTGTTTTTAGATGTGTATGTCTTTTGGATATATACTATAACCAAAATGGGTCTTCTTTCCAATTTGTGGTAAAGCCCATTGCTGTGGTATCTACATTCGGGAACTCCTGTAACAGGGACTTGAAATCTTGCACCAGTGTATTTTCAGGTTCAATTGCATTAAGCCAATAGATAAGGCAGCAAAATACAGCATAGAAACGATTGGCCATTTGCGGTTTGTCCGTTATCCAGGTATTTCGCAAGGTGGCGGGTAACTGTGGTATGACAGGCATCACCCTGTTCCAAATACGTTCATGATGGGCGCAAGCATTTCTTAACGCATTGACCGCCTTCATCCAACTTTCAAGCATTTCATGCTGTGGTACGCCATACGAACGGGCGATTTTCTTTTTGATAGTCGTATCGGCGAAATTGAAATAGAGCTTAGTCAAGCAACCGAATGAAACCAATTCCAATATTTTCCATGCCGGAGGATAACCTTCTTTGCCGTATTTAACACAATGCTCCTTGATAAACTCGTCTTTGGAGCGTTGGAGTTCTCTCTCCAGCGTACTTAAGTTCTCTGTAAACTTATGCTTGTCTGTGGCCAATTCCGGCTGGATAAACCAAAATGCGCCATGGCTTAACGAGAAATGATTGATAATCTTGGCACGCAAGGACACTTCTATTTGTTGTATTGCAGAGAAAATAAGCATTCTTAGCCGTGTATCGAACAGATATAGTGACACAGCCTTGCCAAATGAGGCTCCGGACTTGTATTGGTGCATAACCGTATCTTGCTCCATAGGACGAAGATATGTCCTGAAACGGAAATAGCTGACATTTTCAAGAAATGCCAACGCCTTGTTGTCGTCAGTAATTGACAGTCCCCTATCTTTTAATGTTTGGATTAAAGCAGGAACTTCAAGAGGGGAATTTGTATAATCCATAAACGTATATATAAAAAAAGTTCCGCCCTGGTACGCTGTTCTACGGGAAGCGTGGCGGATTCTAGCAATGCAAATGTACGACTTTCTTTTGGAATATCCAAGAGTTTCGGACAAATCAATTCATTTTTAACTATTTTAAAGCCTGTTCTTATCCCCATGCGATCGGTTCCACGTGTCGTAATCGGAATACGTAGGGGTATCATCCCAAAAGGATGATTTCTTTCTTCTTTTGCGGTGTTTGGGCTTTTTATCGTAGTCATCCCCACCGGAAAATATGCTTTTGAGTATTACATAACCTACCAAAAGTATTATCAGAGCGTCCATATATTCATGTTTTAAGTGTTTTGAAATCAGTATGTAAAGTTACAAAACAATATCTATATAATCAAATAATCACAGAGAAAATTCGCAAGAAAAACGCTGTCAGAAAATACCTAAACGGGCGACAGCTTCCTCTTTTGTCTCCCGGACAAACTGCAAGAGAATACCGGGATTGATGTAACGGTTTTGGAATTTGCAGGTAAGGTGCAAATGGGGACCGGTACTGCGCCCCGTGTTGCCGGTAATGGCAATCACCTCGCCGGGCATGACGGAAGCCCCCCGACGAACCAGCACTTGGGAAAGGTGGCAATAGCTGACGGTGTAACCGCCGTGACGGAGGGTGACGAAGTTACCCGAACGCCTGTCGTACCCCACCTTGACCACCACGCCCGACAACATGGCGTAAGCTTCTTCACCTTTGGCACGCAGGTCGATCCCGTTGTGCCGACTGCGCTTCTTGCTGAAAGGGTCGATACGGAGACCATAAGGCGAAGTGACAGTAATACGCTTCAACGGATAGGAGACGCTCATGTATCGCCGTACCCACTCGCCATACTCATTGGCAGGGAATTTCCCTGCCGTAGAAACAGACTCCTTATTTGGATTGGAAACCTTTTCTACAGGGGGAAGGCCTTTTTTTGTGTCTGTGCGACAGACCGGCTGCCGCCTGGCTACGGTGTGGAACTGCGCTTTAGCGGACAGACACACCGACAGCATGGATAATATAAGAATCGCTTTCATACGGACAAAGGTAGGGAGAGAACTTCGACTACTTTATATATAAAGGAGGAAAAGCACTGAATTTTAACCTTGTATAAGCCATCATACCTGGGAATCATACTCGCAACCAACACACGCCAGAATGGGTTGAATTTTCCGTTTGGAGTATGATTGACAGTCTGATTTTTCCGTGTTTCCATAAATAACTTCAAAAACGGAACGATTTATCGTTTCCGCCCAATACAGGTGCAGACGATGAATTTATTTTGCCCCCAAAAGTGAACTTATACCCAAAGGATTATGAACTATCAACACAAATTCAAAGAGGAAGAAATACCTTACGGCATCCTCAAAAAATTCGGACTGACCCGTGAAATGATTGGCGACTTGCCGCAATCGGTGTTGCAACAGGTATGTGACGGCTACCGTTCACCAGTGCTGCCTATCCATATCACGGATGAAGGAGGGAATATCATACAAGGGCGCACACGCTTCGCATTGGTCAGAACCGAAACAAGGGAAGCGGACATCCTGTTTTATCCGGTGCTTGCCCAAAGTCGATTGGAACAGTTCAGCGAGGCAAACTGCCAAAAGCTGGAAGCCGGGAAAGCGGTGATGGCTACCATGACCGATGCGGACGGCAGACAGGTGCAAGCCTTCCACCAAATAGACGAAGGCACCGGACAGATTCTTTCCGTGCCGACACCCGTCATCGGCCGTAACCTGCAATACTTCTGCGATTATTTTGAACTGAGCAACGCCGAACTGAACTGCCTACAGAACGGTGAGCCTTTGACACTGGTTGATGAAGGTAGTATGTTGACACTCGGTATTGACTTGCATGACCCTACCGGCATCCGCATCGGTATCGGGGATGAACGCCAATGGCGTGAACAGAACAAGAAGGGGTTGAAAAAATACAACTTCGGGTGCTTCGGCTGTTGGGTGATGGACGAACAGGGCAACCTGGACTATGTGGAGGAAAAGGAATACAGTGAAGAGATGTGGGAGGAAATGAAGAAGAACGGGGCAGGCAAATTGAAAATGAAGAATTAAGAATGATGAATGAAAAATTGGGAACGGAAAGATTCTATCCGGAAGAAACGCTTGTGGAGAAGGTGCAGAGCGGCGTGTTCGGATGGCTGGGGTATGTGACCCACCACTCCAAGGCATGGAAACAGGAGTATGAGCGGTATTGCCGCCTGCGTGAACTACCGATGAATGACGGAACCGCCGAGAAGTTCCTGCAAATGAAGCAAGAAGAACTGGAAGAAGCGATAGCGAACGGAGACGCTTGATTGAACCATTAAATAAGAGAATACAATATGTCTATCCGAAAGAATACCAATCCCCGGCCGTTGGATTTACCGCCGGAAATGCAAGACCTGTTGCTGCGTAACGGCATGCGTGGCTACCTTGCCGGAAGCAGCGAAGGGTTTGCCTTGATTGTGCAGGGGCATGATTCGCCCTTGCTGACCTATCCTGTCAGCGAGAAGCAACTGCGTGCGCTGACCGACTGGGGCACGAACTCCGCCAACAAACGGTGCTACAACACCTTTGCGAGTATCGTGGCCGCCGACTTCGACCTGCCAAAAGACTTCGTACACGCCCGGAACGCCAACGGACGGGTCGCCATGGGACTGCACGGCTACCGTATCGGTTCCGGAGAGTATGGATGTGTGGGAATGCCCATGCATCCTTTTCATCCAATCTGCCACGGCTTCCTCGGCTGGACACCCCGGCAACAAGGAGGCTTCCACCTGCGGCGCATCGGCGGAGACCTCTACTATCCCGGTGCGCCTATCGTGCCGAACCGCCCGGACGGACGTATGAAGCCGGGGGAACTGGAATCGGGCGGCTACGGTTTCTATTACAAAGGACACGCCACCACCCCGGTAGCAAAGAAGGATGTGCTGAAGGAGTTGCAGAACGTGGTGACACCCATACAAACCCGGCAGAGAAGCAGCGAGCCAGCCAAGCCTTATAAGGAGCTGATAGCCTCACCGGTGTATTTCACCAACAGAAAGTGGCAGGAGTGCCTGGCAAGCCACGGTATTATCGTGGATAGCGAGACACGAACGCTAACGGTGCAGTCGGCTTCGGTAGACGCAGACCTGCAATACGACCTGACAGCGGAGGAGTTGGCCGCACTGACCGCCAACACGCTGGAGGAAGCCACGATGGAGAAACGGCTGGAAATTATCAACGGGGTAATCCAAGATGATTATGACGGCAAAGTGACATTGGATATGCTGAATGGCAGGGAGATAGTGAACCTGCCCTTGCACCCGGAAGTGCTGGAGGATCTGAACCGGCAGCTCTTGACCGGACAGCAACAGGCAGAAAGAACCACCAACGGTATATCGGTGGAAGCGGAACAAGGGCTGCGGGAGGGATTACCAAGGGGCGGTGTGGTGATGGACGGCAATGACCTTTCGGTAATCCGTCCCGATAAAGGTTGGTACCGGGAAGGAAGACATGGCAGGGAGGTGACAGTGGACGACATCCGTGTGGAGCCGTCCGGACAAGAGGGAACATACAAGATGACCGCCATTATCGACGGCGAACGGGTAAGCCACGAGATTACGCAGAAGCAATACGACAAGTTTATGGCCATTGATGACTATCACCGCCTGAAACTGTTCTCCAAAGTGTTCGGCGAGGTGGATATGAAATCAAGAGACCGGACTCCGTTGGGAGTGAAAATCGGTGCCGCCCTGCTTGCCGGCGTAACGGTGGCTGCTGAGTTGGAGCATGACCACCATTGTCATTCAAGACCGGTAGTATTCGCCGAACATCACCACCACGGGCCTGCGCCACGTCCCTATTTCAAGCCGGGAGTGGATACGCCTATGGATGTGGCCGCACGCAACTTCGAGGCGGCGGTGAATGAACATATCCGTCATGAAATACGCCACGGGATGTAACCAAATAAAAAGAACATAACACAAACACACCTTATATATGTCGGAACTGACCTACGAAGATTTCAAGCAACGCATCAACATCCAGGAGGTGTTGCAGGATGCCGGCTACCGCCTGAACCGGAAGGACGGCATCCGCTATCCCTCTTACGTGCGCTTGGACAGCAATGGCCGCCGCATTCGTGGTGACAAATTCATTGTCACCCGAAACGGGCTTTGCTGTTTCCAACCGCCGGAGCAACGGAACTACAACATCATATCCTTTATCAAAGAACATCCGCATTTTTTTGCTGAATACACACCGGGGATGTCGAAGGACAGACTGGTAAACCTTGTATGCAACCGCCTGCTGAACCAACCCATGACGGAACGTAATACTCGTGTATTAGACCCGGAGAAACATAACAGCCCCTTCAATGCCGGCGATTACGAATGGCAAAGCTTCGACCGGGGGAATTGGGAGAGCCAGAAGAAATTCTATCCCTACTTCAAGAACCGTGGCATCAACCTTGCCACCCAACGGTTGTTTGCCGACAGTTTCTTCCTGACCACCAAGCAACGGACGGACGGCAAGCGATATACCAATCTCTCGTTTCTTTTGGTCTTACCAGGCAAGCCAGACGAAAAAGTGGGATTGGAGGAACGAAGCCGCCCGAATCAAGAGGGAAAAATGGTGTATAAGGGTATGGCCGCCGGAAGTAACGCCACGCAAGGAATATGGATAGGTAATCCAGAACACATGGCTTTGCCGGAGGTGAGAAACGTGTATTGGTTCGAGAGTGCGCTCGATGCGATGGCTTTCTGCCAGTTGAACGCAAGTACGCTAAATATGGAAGATTCGGTGTTTGTCTCCACCGGAGGGTCGCCGAGCCAGCAACAATTCAAAGGGATGATTGCAGAGACACCAACTGCCACACATCATCTTTGTTTTGACCGTGACCGTGCCGGACAGGTATTCGCTATCAATTTTGCGCTGACCCATGCCGGAAGGGAGTTCTCCAGTTACCTGTCGAAAGCCGGGAATTTAATCGTGCAAGATTGCAGCGAGGGTTATCAACGCCATGAAATAGCAATGGAACCGTTTGACTTCAAGAAAGTGACAGCGAGTTTGGGCATAAATGCTTTGAAGCCTGATTTGGAAGATGCAGTTCTCAAATACATGGAAATGGGTGACGGATATTTGCAGGAGATGTATATGAACCGTAGGGACAATTATGAAATCAGCCGTACTGACGGTGCGACAAACAAGGAGGAATTGGAGAAAATGGAAAACGACCTGCACGCTATCTCCAAAGCTCTACAAATGCTATCCCGGTCCGGCACACCTGCCATGGGAAACATCATCTATGAGCCGACGGCTGAAGGTTACAAGGACTGGAACGACCAATTGCTTGACAAACGGATGGAAACGGAAGAAAAGGAACTTGATGATTGGGAAATCAGTGGCAGGGCTACCCTGAACCGCGCCTTGTCCGATTTGCCTGAAATCAATCCCGAACATATCCGTACCGGCCTGTATGATGAAGCAGACCATGAAGCTGTACGCAAACGGATTGAGCGGGCAGAGAAAGTCGTGCAGTCTTTTGAAGTCAATGACAAAGGAATGCCGGATAAAGGCTTTCAGGAGATGTATGAGATACAGGAAGAACTTGCCCGGTTGGAAACGGATATAACCAACTCACTTTCGGGCATGAGAGAAGAATACCAACCCCGTTTTCACCGATAATCCCCATGAAGCCTATGCAGACCGCCCACTACGGAACCCTTGTCATCCGACCGCGTTCCATGCAATTTGCCATTGATGAATTGCCCCTGCTCCTGCTTTGCCTTGCCGGATACGGCTGTGCCGGGATAGAGAACCTTATCGGTAGCGGTATGCTGTTGAGAGTTTCTGTGTTGTGCAGCCTTTATCTACTGTACCGATTCATCTACCTGCGCCGTACCGAATACCTTATCAGCAGCGAACAGATAATCTACCGGCATGGCGTGTTCAGCCGAAGCTGCGACTACATGGAGCTGTACCGTGTGGTGGACTTCAGGGAACACCGCAGCTTCCTGCAACAACTGACCGGGCTGAAAACTGTGAGCGTGTATTCGGGAGACCGCATGACCCCCAAACTGGATATATACGGCGTGGAATACCGGACGAATCTTGTCGGTCATATCCGTGAACGGGTGGAAACCAATAAACAACGAAAGGGTATTTATGAGATTACAAACCGCTAGCCTCCTACTGCTTATGAGCATTCTGTGGGTACAGTATGCAGTGGCACAATATGTACAGACCAATCCACTGGAGTGGATGGCACTTGCCGAAGGAAATGAGGCTATCAATGGAGAGATAGAGAGCCAGACGGACGGACAACTGCGCACGGCTGCCTTGCAGAATACCATTGCCGCCGAGTTTAATAAAATCCATGAATGGGAACGGAAATACAGCAGTTACCTGCAAACGGCCAGCGGGTATGCTTCCTCGTTGAAAGCCGCCACCACGTTGTATGAGGACGGCGTGCGCATCTTCATTTCACTGGGCAGGCTACACAAGGCTGTAAGCGATAATCCGCTGGGCGTCATCGCCACGTTGTCGATGAACAACCTGTATATCGAGACCGCCACGGAACTGGTGACGGTCTATACGCTGCTGCGGAATGCCGTAGCCACCGGAGGGCCGCAGAATATGCTGACCGGTGCGGAACGGAGTGAAACGATGTGGGCGTTGGCCGATAAATTAGGCGCATTCAACAAGAAACTGAACAAACTATGTCTGAGCATCCGCTACTATACGATGATGGACGTGTGGAACAACATCACCTCCGGAATGATTGACCGGGACAACAGCGAGATAGCGCACCTTGCCTTAGACCAGTGGAAACGGGCGGCAAGAGCGGCGAGGTATTAACGTAAGAAGAAAGAGCACATGAAGAAATGGCTTGGATATTACATCGGATTTATCCTGCTGCTATTGGCAGGGACGGCGAAAGTGGAGGCACAGATTGACCCGACACTGGCCGGGATGATATTAGGCTACACCAACAAGGCGGAGAAAGAGCTAAAAAGCCAGGAAAAGGCGATGCTGATGCAGACAACCGGACATCTCTGGATGCGGGAAGAAGTGGAAGGCACGACCGATTTGCAACGGACATTCAACAACTATCTTGATTCGTTCCGGGATATCGTGTGCTATGCGGCACAAATCTATGGCTTCTACCACGAGATAGGACGGCTGTCGGACAACATGGGAGACTTGTCGAAGCAACTTAGGCAACACGCTGAAGGGGCTTTTGCCGTGGCACTGACACCCCGGAGGAACCAAATTTACCGTGACTTGATATTGGGAAGCGTGGAAATCGTGAACGACATCCGGCAGGTGTGTATGAACAACACGAAAATGACGGAGAAGCAACGCATGGAGATTGTATTCGCCATACGCCCCAAGCTGAAACGGATGAACAAGAAGCTGAAGCATCTGGCACTCGCCGTGAAATATACCTCGTTTGTTGACGTATGGGCGGAGATTGACGAAGGGAGCCGACCCAGGCCAACGGACAAGGCTGGAATCGTGCAGGCTGCCATGCGGCGATGGAAACGGAGCGGAAACCGATAACAAAACAATCAAAGGAATCATATAAACACAATCAACACGACAATGGGAAAATGGTCAACAATCTTAGGTATAGGCAAAAAAGTAGCCAACCACTCGGCAACACAAACTACGGCACGCAGTATCGGAGGAGCACTTGTGCATCCCCAACGCACACTTGCAGGATTGGGAAATGCCACCAAAACAGCGGTAATGGGTGGTGGCATGGGATATCTCGCTTGGGAGAAACTTGTGAATGACAAACCGGTAGTCCGTGCGGCGGCAGACCTGCTGGTCGGGGAAGAAGCCGTTGACAAGGGACTGGAAATGGCAGGGAACGCTACAAATAAAATAGCGGATGCGGCAGACAAAGCCGGGGAAAGCCTGCAAGAGGTAAGCCAATCGGTGTCATCGATGGGTGCGTCTTGGGGTGGTGTGGGTACTTTTCTGCGGAACATGACCGGCGGCAACGGCATGGATATGTTGGGGAACTTCTTCGGCAATCTCGGTAAGGGGAACGTGTCGGGACTGGGCATCTTCGGACTGTTGGCTTCTGCCATGCTGGTATTCGGACGCTTCGGTTGGCTTGGAAAGATTGCCGGGGCGTTATTGGGCATGATGCTGATTGGTAACAATTCCAAAGTGGCACAACCGTTGACTCCTGCGGTGAGTGAAGAACAGGGACGGCCGGGAGGAATGAGAAGGTAATGAAGAATGAGGAATTAAGAATTTACTTCTGAAGACAAACACAAAAGAGACACAATGAATATCGGATTATTGGCAGTAGATAGCCGTTACCCTAACCTCGCACTGATGAAAATCAGCAGCTACCACAAGGCGCAGGGCAATCGTGTGGAGTGGTACAGTCCGCTCAGCCGATACGACAAGGTATATTTGGCGAAAGTATTCACCTTTACGCCGGATTACGCATATTTCCTGAACGCCGACGAAGCGGAACGAGGGGGAACCGGCTATGACATAGGAAAGGTACTACCTCCAGAGATAGACAGAGCCGTACCGGATTACAGCCTGTATGGAATAGACAAAAGAACGGCTTACGGCTTTCTGACACGGGGATGCCCGAACCGGTGCAAGTGGTGCGTAGTACCCCAGAAAGAAGGGAATATCAATCCTTATATGGATATAGAAGAGATTGCGGTGGAGGGGCGTAACCGTATCATCCTCATGGATAACAATGTACTGGCCTCGGACTACGGACTGGGGCAGATAGAGAAGATTGTCCGGATGGGGTTGCGTGTGGACTTCAACCAAGGATTGGACGCCCGGTTGGTAACGGATGAGACAGCGAAGCTACTTGCACAGGTGAAATGGCTGAAACACATCCGCTTCGGTTGTGATACACAGGCGCAGATAGCGGAATGCGAGCGTGCCACGGCTCTGATAGATAAATACGGATACAAGGGGGAATACTTCTTTTATTGCATCCTGCTCAATGATTTTGAAGAATCATTTTCCCGTGTGAACCATTGGAAACAGAAAGGGAGGCGTTTTCTGCCCTACTGCCAGCCGTACTGGGATTTGCACAATCCCAACCAAAGCATTCCCCAATGGCAGAAGGACCTGGCAGGCTGGGCCGATAAGAGATGGATATTCCTGAGCTGCGAGTTCAAGGACTTCATACCGAGAAAAGGATTCAAGTGCAGCACATATTTCAACCATAAAACGGAGACGAATGAAGGTTTTGAGCTTGTTTGACGGAATGTCATGCGGACAGATTGCCTTGAAACGACTTGGCATCCGGACGGAAACATATTACGCCTCCGAAATAGACCGACACGCTATCCGGCAAACCCAACTGAATTTTCCGGACACGATACAACTCGGCGATGTCACACAAGTGGACGTGCGCCAACTGGAGCCGATAGACCTGCTGATAGGCGGAAGCCCCTGCCAGTCGTTTTCCTTTGCCGGGAAACGAGCAGGGATGTCCACCATAGACAAGGAGGAAATCTATACGTTGAAGCGTTATTTGGAATTGAAGCGTGAAGGCTTCCTGTTTGAAGGGGAATCATACCTGTTTTGGGAATATATGCGTATCCTGACAGATATTCGCATGTACAATCCTGATGTGCTGTTCCTATTAGAAAATGTGGAAATGGGCAAGAAATGGGAACGTGTACTGAGCGAGGCTATCGGGATATTCGGGGTGCATATCAACTCCGCCCTGGTGTCGGCACAGAATCGTGCCCGCATCTATTGGACGAACATACGGACAAAAAAGGTCGGGCTGTTCGGTGAACTGCACGCCGACATTCCGCAACCTCAAGACCGGAAGATATTCCTCCGGCACATCGTAGAGGAAGAAGCGGACAAGAAATACTACTTGAGCGAAAAGATGATGGGCTGGCTGAAAAGGCATGGCGAGAAACGGAATACCGACATGAACGTGCTGGGAGACAACGACAAAAGCCACTGCCTGACGGCTACCGCACAGGCCAAAGGAAACCTGACCACGAACTATGTCTGTATGGCCATGCGTGGACGAGAGACCTGCCTCACTTCCCGGAGGACGGAGTATGGCAAGCGGATACGCAAGGCATACGAAGCCGGCAGCATTGCCGAACTCCGAAAGAACATCCAACAGCTTGAACCCCGGACAGACGGCAAGACAAACTGCCTGACGAGCGTGCAGAAAGACAACTTGATATGGGCTGGTCTGGCCGGATGCAGGCCGGACAGAAAGGGAAAGACAGGCACTTGTTCCCAAAATCCGCTCCCCTTTGGAGAAATATGTATGTCGTGCGGACGCATCCGCCGCCTGACACCCACGGAGTGCGCACGCCTGCAAACCATACCGGAATGGTACCAATGGAAATGCAGCGACACGCAACAATACCGTATGTTGGGAAACGGCTGGACAGTGGAAGTGATTGTACACATATTCAGCTTCTTAAAAGATAACATCCATATAAACATCGCCTGGCAACAGGCTTGAAACAAAAGACAATGAACTATACGCAAGAAATGAACCTGGTATCGAAAAGCGGCTATTGTATGCCGTTTGAGGAGAGTAAAGGAGAAGTGAGCCTGACGCTGGGCTACGGGAAGCAGATCCACCCAATGACACAGGAGGAGTTTTTCCACCATGGTGTGGACTTCGCTACCCACCGCTATATCCTTACCGCCGTAGCGGACGGTGTGGTATCGGGTATCGGCAGCAACCCCACGCACGGGCTGTACCAAGTGATACGCTACGGCAAGTATGAAGTGACCTACGCCCACCTTGCCAACGCGCTTGCCCCCTTCGGCGCACGGGTAAAGGCCGGCAGCGTGGTGGGTATCAGCGGAGACCTACTGCATATCGAAGTGAAGTATGACGGGGAGGAAATCAATCCGATGGAGTTCCTTGCCATGCTGTACGGCAACCTGCTGGCAATGCGGCAGCAAGGACATCCGGGTATGCCGGAACTGGAGACGATGGAAATGGATATTCCGACAATGTATGACGATGACCGGGAGGAAATCGAGGAACTGATGCTACGCTTCTACCCGGAGTACCTACTGGAAGTGGGCAACGGCGGCTACCGTGTGCCGGAGCATACGGAACAATCGCTGCGCAACATCTTCTCACAGTCCGCCGTGAAGAACTATTTCTATGAGATGATACCCTCGCTCGCCAACCCGTTGGGGATAGGAGACCGCTCGATGCCGATAGCCGCCAAAGTGCAGAACCTGCTTATCAGCGACTTCCTGAACTACCTCGCTTTGCGCCACGAGATTTTTCTTTCCACGCTGAGCGAAAACGATAAAAAAAAACGGCCGACCAAGCCATAGCGACTTGCGGCATGGTGGACCCGCTTACCGATTTGGAGATAGACGTGCAGAGTTTTGACATTCCCCGGCTGGTGACGGTATATCCCGACAAGGCCGGAATGCGGTGGTGGACGAAGGCATGGTTCAATAACCGAGAAGAAGGCGAAGCCTCCGTGGAAATCAGCCGGCAAGTGGCGGTAAAGTTCATCCAAGACCTGATTGACAAGGATACGATGCTGGAAGAATACTTTCCAAAACAGATGGAAGTGTACCACCACGCCATAGAACAGACCAAAGAACAACTATTGCAACAAATGAATTTGACATGAGCAAACCCCGACAGACCCAGCATTTTGCAGAAATCGAATATTGCCTGCAAAACTACTTCAACAGCCAGCTGGCTCCCGTGATGAAGGAAGCCCAAACCTACCTTACGCAAAAGCAGGTGGAAGAAATCGGTGCATACCACGCCAGTACTGCCGGCGTGCTGCGCTCTCTCGCCAACGGTGCGAACGGAATGCCGGACGACTCCTTGCCGTATCTCCGGCAGACCGGCGAGTGGAACAGCAAGACAACAGAGGATTATGTGGCAATGTGCCGGGAACGGATAGCCGCCACCCCGGAAACCGTGGAAGACCTGAGCCTGCTTGCCGGAGAGTGGCGCAATGCCGTTGTAGCGGAAATCGGTAGGGAACAGTACGAGGAACTCTCCAAGGAACTGGGTGGAGACCTCGCCTTTGCCTACGTGGACTACCGGGTGGAACAGATGATGATTGACCGAATGGCGGTCGAGCAGATGCCGAAATCATCCGTGGAGTATATCCTGCGGAAAGGTGCGGAAGGCAGCCTGCTGGGATTGGCGCAAGGCATGATGAAGTCGCCCCTGCAACAAGAGATAGAACGGCGTGGCGAAGCCGCCTACCGGCCAAGCGGTGCGGAGAAAGCATGGGGTACAGCGGTGGGTGTCGGCATGGACACCGTGATGATGGGCGGTATTTCCTCGTGGGGAAGCCTTATCAAGCTGGGCGGCGTGGAAGCGGTAAGCTATGCGGTGGGGAAATTCATGGACGGAACGGAGGATGCTCCGGCCATGACGGTGGAGGATTGTATCAGCCGTGGCGTGTTCGGCAGCGAACATAATGTGTTCGCCGACTTCCGTGCGCAAGGCAAGGTCATAAAATCCTACGAAAACCCTTACATCCTGTCGCTCAACGAGCGGTTGGCCCAAAAGATGGGCATACTGACCGAAAAACCGCTTTGGGCGGAACTTATGGAAGCCGAGGCGCAGGTTCCGCATGGGTGGCCATTCCCGGCATACGAGCCTCCTTCCAATGAGCGCAAACCCGGACACGGGGATGTGCCCATGGTGGTGGCACCTGGACGGGAAGAAGAATATCTAGCGATGATGCAAGAGGAAGAGGAAAAGGAACGTGTCGAAACTGCGAAAAGGGAAACGGAAAAAACGGCTACGGAACAAGATAATATGGCGGACAAGCATCCTACGGAGAGCGGTGAGACGCAGGGAAAGAGGAATGAAAACGGCTGGGGCGACTTGTTCGGCACTTTCGGGCTGGACGGTCTGGACGACATCGGCCAAAACTTGGGCTATGTCATTTCCATGCTGCCCGACATCCTTTTCGGGCTGTTTACCGGCAAGTCGAAATCACTGCTTCCGCAAAACAACCTGTTGCCCATCGCTTCCATATTGACCGGTATGTATGTACGGAACCCGATGCTGAAGATGGTACTGATAGGCATGGGTGGCGTGAACCTGTTGAACAAAGCCGGGCATGAAGCCCTTGGACGGCAAGGGAACAAAGTTGTGCAACCCTACAAGGTATATGCCGATGAGCCACTCAATCCACGCATCGCCAACCCGGTGCTGCAAGGGAACAGCCTGATTGCGGTGATTGACAAAGTGCCGTGCAGCATCCAACTGACCGACAATGTGGTGGATGCCCACCGTAGCGGCGCATTGCCCCTGAACACACTCGCCAACGCCGTGCTTGCCAAGCACGATGAAATGCAGCAAATGGCACAACAGAACTACCGGGCCGCCGAAGCGGAACGGGACGAGGGCCGGGAACGCACAATCCTACTCAAATAATCAAACAACCCTATAAACACAACAGCAATGAAAGAAAAAAGTCCACGTGAACAATCGGCCGCCCACCAACAGACAGCACTCCTGGTAAACGCCCTGAACGGTGCGGTTGCCGGTAGCGGCTACTGGCTGAATGCGGCGGGACGGAATTTACCGAAATTCTATCCGAAGGGTGTAGCTGTCAGTCCGTTCAACTCCCTCGTATTGGGCATGCACACCGACCAAAGCGGCTACAAGACCGGGCTATATACGATGTTCTCCGACGCAAAGCAGCGTGGAGAGGCAATATTGCAACAGGAACACGGCGTGCCGTTCAACTGGTACAAGTGGGACAAGTACGTGAACCGCCATAACTCGGAAGATATGCTGTCCCGTGAGGCATACAAAGCCTTGCCCGAAGCACAGCAGAAGCTCTACAAAGGAGTGCGCCAACGGGAAATCATGGTCTTGTTCAACATCGACCAGACCACTCTGCCGATGGCGGATGCGGAGAAATACCGGGATTTGCAACAACGCTTCGGCAGCCGTGCAGACCGGGGTTACCTGCAAAGCGAGGAACGACAACTGCGCAGCACGGTGAACCGGTTCGTGGCGCAGGTCAGGGAACACCTGCTTCCCGTGCGCAAGGATGCCGCAGGCATGGCGCACTTCGATACCGCCAAAGATGCAGTCTATATGCCCGAAGCGAAACAGTTTGAACACTACGAAGACTATGTGCAAGAACTGATGCGCCAAGTGGCAGGTGCCACCGGACACGCCCAACGGCTTGCCCGTGAAGGCATGGTGATGCAAGGCGGCAAAGCCCCCTCGGAAGATGCCATACGCTATGAACGGCTGGTAGCGGAACTGGCCTCCGGCGTGAAGATGATGGAACTCGGACTGCCTGCCCGGTTAGCGAACGACAGCCTGCCCTTGGTGGAACACTGGACACGGGAACTGCAAGAGAATCCGCACTACATAGATGCTATCGAAAGCGATGTGAACAATGCGCTGGGGGTTATCCGAAAGGCGGAACAGGGTGAGAAAGTGGAATATGCCACGCTGCGCACGCAACGCCAGACCTCGGAAATGCAGGAACGGCAAGGGCCGCAGGTGGACGCCCGTGAGAGTGCCATACTAGTGGATATTCTCCGTACTGGAGGAATGGCGATAGACGGACGCAACTTCCCTTCTCCTGAAGCCCGGAATGCGTTTCTGGAAAAATTCAATCTGGGTTATTACGAACGGCAGAAGAATGAAGCCTTGTTGAGGGTGACGGACGAAGATGCCGATGTGGTGGAGATAGCCTATACCGAAGCACTCGCCTACGGTGCGAAGATTGCCACGGCGTGCCGGGAATACCTGCCTACAGAATGGAACACGAAAGGAAACTACCGGATAGCAGAGGAACTGAAAAGCGTGCCTGACCGCTCCACCAAAGAAATGGTGGTGGTGCGCGACAGGGAGACCGGGATTGCCGACGTGGTGCTGCCTGCCGGTGCCACCACAGGTGGCCACGTGATACTGTCCGCTACGGACAGACGTCCGTTTTACCTGACTCCCGATGAGGTAATGCCTGCGCAGGAACGGTCGGAACAACAGGCAAGGGTCGTCACCAACAACCTGCCCGGATTCTCCAAGCAACAGATAACGGGCGCATTGATGAAGCAAGGAGCAAGCTATGTGCGTTTCTTCAACAAGGACGGCCTGCTGGGGTACCGTCCCGATGACAGTTACTTCAAGGACAAGGAAGTGTTTACCGCCAAGCTGACCGGCAAGGAGTTGCAAGTGCAGGCGACGCTTGATGTGGCGGAGGCGGTAGATAAAGCCACTAACGTACAGTTTGAGCGCATACAGATGTTACGTGATGACAATAACCGTTGGGCACTCTACTTGAAGCCCGTAGAGGGGGAAGCCTTCAGCATCTATCCCGATAAGGAGGACTTAAACCGCTTCTTCTCCGCCGTGAAGCAGAATGAACGGCAGTCGGCACAGGGGGTACGTATGGAACTGGCGCAGAAATATTATGCGCTCGGCACCGACCGCCCCGAACTAAGACAGGACTTGTTCGGCACGGCATCTACGGACGTGGATGTATCGCTTATCAAGCGTGTGAATATCTTCCGGGCCAAAGACGACAAGTTCCTTTGTGTGCCGCAAATCGAGGGAATGGGGAAAATTGAGGCTCGTGAGGTGTCGAGGCTGCAATGGCAACGGATCTGGATTGCGGAGGATATGGCCGGATATAAGACACAGTTGGCGGCCACCTTGTTTGCGGACGTGCTGAAACAGGCACAGGAAGCGAAACAGGCGAAAAGCCAAGTGGAGCATGGAAGGGAAAAGGAACAAGTGAAGGCTGACGGGGCGAAAGGACAGACGGACTGGAGGAATTTTGAGGAGTTGAAAGCCAAACACCCCGATGCCGTGCTTCTCTTCCGCAGCCGTGACTTCTATGAATCCTACAAGGAGGATGCGGACAGAATGGCAAACGTGCTGGGGCTTGACGTGTCGGAACGTGACGGAGGGATTCACGTGGCTTCGTTTCCCAAAACGGCATTGGACACTTATTTGCCCAAGCTGGTACGGTCGGGAGTAAGGGTCGGAATCTGCGATGAACTGCCTCGTAAGGGAGTGTCCGAAATGGACACCCCCGTTGAGAATGAGCAACGTCCGGCACGACGGATGTAGTGTGTAACGTATGAGAGAAACATATACCTATATATAATAATGAGCAAGAATCAAGAATATGCAGAACGGTATGCGAATTTTGCCATGGTACAGATGCGCAAGTACTGTATTCCGGCTTCGGTGACGTTGGCACAAGGTATACTGGAAAGTTCCAACGGACAAAGCCGACTGGCACAGAAAGAGAATAACCATTTCGGTATCAAGGCGACTGCGGCATGGATAGAGGGTGGCGGCAAATACGGGCTGTACACTGACGACAAACCGGATGAAAAATTTTGCAGCTATGCTACGGTGGGTGATTCCTACGAGCATCATTCCCGCTTCCTGAAGGAGAACAAGCGGTATGCGGATTGCTTCAAACTGGCGGCTGACGACTACAAGGGCTGGGCGCAAGGTCTGGAACGTGCCGGGTATGCCACCGGAGGGAACTATGCCGCCAACCTGCAACGGATTATCGAGGTGAACGGCCTTGACAAGTATGACCGTATGGTGATGGAAGCAGGGATTTCGCAAGGCAAGGCTGCCACGGAGCACTACTCCTTCCCGGTGGAAAGGAATGAGTTCCTGTTGGTGACTTCCCCTTTCGGGATGCGTAGAGACCCGATGAACCCGGACAAACAGCAGATACACAAAGGCATCGATATCCAGACAAATCGGGAGGCGGTGCTTGCCACGGAGGATAAAGGAAAAGTGGTGGCGGTCAATCAAAACGCCGACACGCCGGGCGGCCGATCCGTCACGGTGGAGTATGAACGTGCGGACAACAGCAAGGTACAGGTAAGCTATCATCATCTGGAGGCGGTAGGCGTAAAAACAGGTGACACGGTGAATGCCGGGCAACAGCTTGGCGTGTCAGGAAGTACCGGCACACGGACAACCGGAGAACACCTGCATCTGGAAGTGAAGCAAATTACTACGAATGGAACCCTGCGTGAAGTGAATCCTGCGGCTTACCTTGCCGAAATAGCACAAAAAGGGAACATCGGGCTGCAACTGCTTTCGGACGGCAAAGACTTGATGGCTAAATTCCGTACGCAAGAGGACGAAACTCCGACAACCGGTTTGGCTGATTCACCGGAAGATTGGATGAAAAAGCTGCTTTCCTCGGAGGACAGCGGTATCCGGATGAACGGTAACGACCCGATTATGGAGTTGGTGATGGGGATGTTTACCTCGCTGATGGCTCTTGCCGTGCAGATTGACGGCAAGGAACAGGAGCAGCAAATGGCGGCTGCAACCCAAGCGGCCTTGGAGAAACGCATCGACCTGTCGCAACTCGTTCCCTCGCTGAAATCCTGTGAGCTGGTGATACAAGAGAGGGTAAGACCTGTGCTACACGCCAAAGACAGTACCGGCAGCTACTCGCACGAACTGACTACAGCTGAGATGAACCGATTGTCGCTGATACTGAATGACACGGCAATGCCGGACGAGAGCAAGCGGCAACGGATCGGTACGGCGGTAAATCATATGCTCGTGGCTGAACGTGCAGCCAGAAGCTATGAGCAGGGCGTGGAGCAACGTGGGCAGCCGGAAGGTTTGCAGATTCGATAATAAATATAGAAACGAAATAGTTGTGTAACAATTAAAAGTGTGATTTATGATTAAGTGTAATGTGACAATCAACGGCATTGTAAGCCGCACGGCTTCCATGCGTACCAACAAAGAGGGGAAATCCTACATCGGCTTTGCCGTGAAAACGACCATTCCTGCCAAAGCAGGCGGCTGCAAACAAGTGGAGATATTCGTGTCGAAAGACGGAACGGATGCGGAACTGCCTTCCTATGTGGCCGGGCAACGTATCGGGTTGAAGGGAGTGCTGACTTTCCGCAAGCGTGAAGAAAACCTGTATCTCAATTTCCATGCCGAGAGCGTGGATTTTCTCCCGGAAAACGAGCGTGATGCGATTGAAGGCACTATCAAGTTCCGGGGTACGGTGGGCAAACAGGTGGAGAAAAAGAGAGACAAGAGGGGCAATCCCTACTGGGTATTCTCTGCCTTCAGCACGGAGAAGCACGAGGAAAACTTTTCCTTTACATGGGTGCGCTTCATCTGTTTTACCGCTGAAAAAGATGGTTGGCTCCACCCTAAAGCACGTATCTGTGCCAAAGGAGTGTTGGAACTCTCCGTATATCTGGACAAAATCAACCTCTCCTGCCGGGTGGAGGAAATGAGGGAATGGGTGAAACCGGCTGTAACGAATGAAACTGAATTTTGAGCATGGCAGGAAAAAGATATAATCCGGATGGACCAAGTGCAGAGGAACGTGCGCTTGAACGGTTTACGGAACTGATGATAAAGAAAATATCGTCTATCAAGGGAGACTGGAAGAAACCGTGGTTTACCGAGAACTTTATGGCATGGCCGAAGAACCTGTCCGGACGAGAATATAACGGGATGAATGCGCTGATGCTCATGTTGCTTTGCGAGGAAAACAGCTACAAGCTACCGGTGTTCTGTACCTTTCAGCGTGTGTCGGGACTAAACTATTCGACGGACAGACAGGGGAATCATAAGCCATTGACGGATGCCAATGGGGAGAGGCTTCCGCAGGTGTCTGTCCTGAAGGGGGAAAAATCGTTTCCGGTATTCATTACCACGTTTACCGTGGTGGATAAGGAGACGAAAGAGAAAATCAAGATGGAGGACTATCGGAAACTGTCGCCGGAAGAACAGAAAAAGTATTCGGTATATCCCAAGCTGAACGTACATAATGTATTCAATGTGGCACAAACCAACCTCCGAGAAGCACGTCCGGAACTATATGAGAAGCTATGTGAACGGAACAACTTAAAACGCCCAGCCTCCCTGGACGATGAAAAAATGGCGTTTGCCCCATTGGATGAGATGATTGAAAAAAAACTGTGGGTGTGTCCGATTTCTTTGGAACATCAGGATAGTGCTTATTACAGCATTGCCAAAGATGCGATTGTGCTGCCGGAAAAGAGCCAGTTCATCAACGGGGAATCGTTTTACGGGACGCTGCTGCATGAAATGACGCACAGTACGGGGGCTGAAGGACGCTTAGACCGTATCAAGCCAGCCGCTTTCGGAAGCAAAGAGTATGCCCGTGAGGAACTGGTGGCTGAATTGGGCAGTGCTTTGGTAGCCTCGCAGTATGGTATTACCAAGACAATCAAGGAGGATAGCGCACAGTATCTCGGTTCCTGGCTGGATGTATTGAAGGAATCCCCGGAGTTTCTGAAAACCACATTGTTTGATGTAAAAAAGGCTTCATCGATGATTGCACAACGGATTGATGCGGTGGCTGAGAAAATTGAGGCAAAAGCCCGGCCGTTCTATTGCTCTGTGGCATTTCTTCAATCTCAGGATGATACGGCAAGATTGGATGCATTCAAAGATAAAGGAGACTTTGAGGGGCTACTGAATGAAGCCACGGAGTATTATGACGGGAATGGCATGGATGAGATGTATACTTACAGATATCCGGCACAGCATACGCATGATAACGTGCTTATTGAAAATGAGAAATGGGCATTGGTCTATAACGGAAGTGTCGGAGGAACTTATGACCTGATGTTGAAATATAGCGAAGAAGAGGTACGTGACCACATCCGTCGCTATGGTATCGGAAGGGCATCTGAAGATGTCAAGAATTTTGCAAAGGATATGGTAGCAAAAGAATACCTTTCAACAGTAAAAGTACGTTCGCCGAAGTTCGAGATGCCTACCGGTGACATTCTATGCGCTTACTATAACAGATTGTCTGATACACTGGATATAGGGACAGTCGTAAACGGTAAATTTACGGAAAGGCACAGCTTTGCCTATGACCATGACAAAGACCTTACCGGCAACCTGCAAAATGTCCGGACGGCTTTGGAAGCAATGCCCGAATATCAGTACCGGGGCGATGTTGCCGGCGAAAGGGTAAATCCTCAAATAGACCTCATGGATGCGGATAATGATGGCAACACGCAGGAGGTGGCACATGAGGAAAGGGAACAGGAGGATGAGTATGTGCCTTATCGGAGGGGAAGATAAGATGTTGAGTGCAAGGAGTGTATGGGCACATTCCTTGCACTGCTCTTTTTATTCTTCTATGAGCGTTAATTGCTCCGGACGGTCGGCAAACCAATAGGCATCGCTGTCAATATATACGCATCTGCCATTGACTGGCTTTCCAAAAGCCAACACTTCGTGGGGACCGAATACTACTCCGTGGTCGTTGGTGAAGATAACCCTGTCACCGACGGATAAATCCCGGTCTGTGTAGGTGACTTCGGAAAGTCGGTCGTAGAATATCGTACCTTCCGCTTCATACCGGGCTTTCCAACGCTGGAAATCCTCTTTATGACTCATGGTCATGCCAAAGGGGAATAACTCGGAGGGGAAAACTTCGGCTTCCGAATGGTCGGAGGCAATCAGGATAATGCTATCTTCGTCAATTTCCTTGGGGGCGGAAATCACTTTGTAAGCTCCTGAAGCCTTGCCGTTGTCGGGGGCGTTCCAATAAAGGGTGTTGCCGTTCTTGATAAAATCGTACTTGCTCATTGTGTATAATTATTTAGTTGAAAATCAATATAAAGCATTCTTGTGTTGCCACTTCTAAACCACATTTTTTTGTCCTGCAATTTTCCAGCCATAAACTGCTGCCACATCGGGATATAGGGAACGTATCAGTTTGCGGAAACCTCTTTCGTCTATCTCACCGTTGTAAATCTTGGCTGCTATACGTTCGGCTGTTTCTTCGTCTTTGGCTATGCGGTAAAGCACATAGTTGGTGCCATCATGGTGGTGCAGTATTCCACGTATGTTGTAGGCATCGCCGTACCATTCGGCATCCTCGCATCGGGTATGAAGTATGTTGGCAATGTTGTTACCAAAAAATTGAAAGGCATTTCTTCTGCCTTGCCATAGCCCTAAATCGGCAAACGCAATAATAATGCCATTTACCTTTTTATCAAGGTTGCCTCTTTCATCGGACAGGTCTAAATACACTTCGTCTGCCCATTCTTCATCAGTGAGTTGGTAATCCTTATTTTCCGTAATGGCACGCATATTTTCCAAATAGTTTTCACGCGCTTCATCATCATAAAGCATTTCGCTGCTCCAAATCATTTTCTTTTCCATTGTCTTACTCTTTAAATTGTTGGTTATGCACTTCCCCTTTCATTAGAGAATTTTTATCTCTACCAGGAGTTCTATTTTTACGTGCAATCCCATAACGGCTTGTCAGGCAAAATAAAGGCAAGGAATTTGGGGATTTTGATGCCGGGCTTGGAAAGCCTATTAAAATATTCAAATAACGGAGTGGTACTTGACGGATTTTGCGAGCCGTAACTTTGCAGAGTAAAAAGGAAGGCTTGGTAGATGGGAATGGCGGATTGAGCTAAAAGAGGTTAATTTGCTGAATTTATGGCTATGATTACAAAATAAATCTCATACAAGTTTGTTTTCTCAAATAAAAAATGTACATTTGCAGTATAGAATTATCCCCCTTGGTTGGGAAAGACCAAGGCTCGCCCTCGATTTCGAGGGCTTATTTTTTATATGACTATGGCAGAAAAAAACAAGCAACGAGTAATCATTTACATTGACGGATTCAACTTCTATTATGGATTAAAGACCGCTCCGTGGAAGAAGTATTATTGGCTAGATATTGTCAAGTTGATGGAGTCTTTCTTACGTCCTAATCAGGAATTAATAGCAGTAAAGTATTTCTCTGCTAGACCGACAGACGTAGGTAAACGGAAAAGACAGGATGCCTTTTTCCAAGCCAATAAGGAGAATCCGAAATTTAAGTTAATATTGGGAAAGTATCTAAAAAAGGAAATCGAGTGTTTCAAATGCCACAATATCATCCATACTTACGAAGAAAAGGAGTCTGACGTGCGTATAGCTACCCAGATTGTGGCCGACGCTTTCCAACATAACTGTGACCTTGCTATCATTGTTTCCGCAGACAGTGATATGATACCAGCCGTTGAACTGGCCAAAGAAGCTAAAATCAATGTATTTATCTATTTCCCACCTCATCAGTATTCTAGTAACTTGGCTACAATGGGAAATGGAGCACCCATTCAGATGTTGCGCTATGAAAAGAGGTTTAAGCAGGCATTATTGCCAGATAAAATAACGCTTGCCAATGGATTTGAACTTTCCATTCCAACGGAATGGAAAGTTTTACAAAGAGGAGAAAAATAACATCTCATTGCTATTCAAGGCAGGGATAGAGATACAGTTTTTTTATAATAATTGGATTCAATAAATGGCAGTATTATTTGACAGTTTTTCATATAGGATAAAGGAAGTCGAATCTGGTATATGTTATGATAGATGGCATTTTGGAAAATATCCAGAACTTACTATGCCTGAACATTTATATTATTTGAATCGAGTTATAAATTGTTTGCTAACACATGATAAAATCATTATCAGGACAGATTCATTGGAAGAAATTATAGACGTTTTGGGTTTTGAAGCCTTTAGACTTTTATATGAAAGGCAAGAACTTGTAATAATTGATAATTGGTGGTTTCCAGCATTCATGATAGGAAATGAAAATTTGCTATTTATGAATATGCATAAGAGTAATTATTATGATAAAGTTATTGAACGAATAAATAACAAATATGGTTTTCAGGCATCTTTATTTATCAAGCAAGTATTTGAAAAGGTAACTTCTGATTCAGAATCGGAAGAATATGTATATTGGGATCATATTGCCCAAGAAAATATGTATGAGGATTTCACAATCAATAATCAAATTAGAACCTATTTAAATATAGAATCTGAAAACATCCTTGACATTAACGAAAAAGACACATGGAGTGCCGTAAGATTATGCCTATTCGAAAGAAGTATTGTGTGGGGTAGTTATTTACAGACTGATGAAATAATTTTAGAAGATGAAGCTAAGTATTATTTCATGCAGAAAAACAATCTAATTCCAGAACAAACTCTTAATGATAGAATGAACAAATATCTTTTTGCAAGGAATATTCCCAACTTATCTTTGCTTTATTACAATAAAATAATTGATATAAAAAAAATTATTCAAGTAAGAGATCATGCTTTTGGAGGTTTTTATAGAGATTGGCTACAATCGAATAACTATAATATAAATGAACTGGAGCGAATCCTTTTAGGAGGTAACTCATCTTCACAAGCAGAAAAATGGTTTAGATGGGGACTGGTTTCTGTTACAGGACTAATCCTTCCGGCTGTGGGTGGATTAGCTGTCAGTTTACTAAATGAAAAAATTCCATCATTCTCCCAAAAGATTCCAAATATTTTCTTCGATCATGTATTATCTCAAGTTTTTAATACTAGAAAAAACAGGAATGCTTTGCTTGCTTTGAAATGACATTAGTTTGTCGAAATTTTCAATAATTCACTTGATTGTTTTTTCCCACTACTAAATAAGGCTACAAATATTTGGTAATTTCATTTGAGTGGATGTTTACAAATAAAGTTGATTAAAAAAATCACTATATTATTTTTATCTTTATTTCAAAAATTAGCCGGCTGACCTTCACAGGCTAACCGACTATCACACAATATAAGTTTTTTATTATGAACAAAAAGTAATCCTCATTTTGGGGGAGAAAGCAATCTTACACAAGCGTTCCTGTTTGCCTCATTGGGTGAATAATCGTCAATCCCCCCTTCTGAAACAATTTCAATACGGTTGCTTGGCACGGCACGTTTGATAAGCTGGGCCTTGATGTATTCCGCACGGCAAAGCCCCAATGAATTGTTGAGCGTTTCATTACCCGTGGCATTGTCTGCCGCTCCTGAAACCCGGATATGCAACCTATGCTTATTGGCAATCCGGGCTATCCCGTCAAGGTTGATGAGTTGCGAGGTATCAGTCAGATGGCCGGTATTCAGGACAAAGAAGAAATAGATAGGTGCCCCGACATACAGGCTGTCGGAAACAAGCTGTGAGGCATCACTATCTAAATGGTGGGTATGCTGTCTTTGTGAAACAATTTGCTCATTGGTATGTGCCGCCGGATGAGCGGAAGATGTAGAGTCGCTTGCCTCCGTCAAGGGTGATTGATTCAACCTTGCGCGAAGCGAATTTAATCCGCTGTAATTGTTTCTCGGATAGCCGGAAGAAGCGGTTTGGCTTTCTGCGTTGCCGACAAGTTCGGACAGCTTATCAGCGTATCGGTCTAACAGACCTTCCAACTCCAGAATCTTCTTCAACTCGGCGATAATGGCCAGGTTCATGGCATTGTTTTTCTGTAATCCCCGGTTCTTCCCTGCCAAACACAAGGCATGAACAGCCAGTTCCTCATTCTGTCTTATATAAGGAACAGGGTCTATCACCTTCCGCCAACCGACCTTGCCAATCGTAAAGGAGATTCCTGCCGTCAGGCCCACTAAATTATCCCCGAATTGGTCTGAAGCACCATAACCGTCGAAGTCCTTGAAAGTCGTGGTGCCACCCAGTTCCGCAAGCAAGTGGAAACGGTCTGTAAGACGGTATCTGCCCTGTATGCCGTAGGAAAGAGCAAACGGATGGTGGCCGCTCCCCTTGTGGTGGATGATACCGGCTCCCGCATAAGGGATGAGACTCCAACGGCACGGTGTATTGCCCCTATCCAAGCCTGCCAATACATTCCAAAGCAAATCCGCATGGCAGAATTGATATGATTGTGTTTCCAACCGTGAATCCTTGAATCGGAAACCCTGATAGGACAAGCGACCTCCTATAGCTGGCGTGAACCATTTGCCTGCCGAAACAGCCAATGTAGGCTTCATCCTGCCAAATAAATCTTCACACCCTAATGGTGAACCCAAGAAAGCGGAAGTACCGCCGGAAACATTCAGGAACCAGTTATCTTTCCACGTGGAGACGGAAACGACATCGGTCAGGTAAGAAGGCTGTACCGTTTCCCACTTCTCCTTGAAATACTCTCTGTGACGGGTACACACCGTATCGGCTATATTCACATTGTAAGCCTGTGCTCCCATCGAAAATGCCATTGGCAACATAAACAAAAATATTCTCTTCATTCTATCTAAAATTTGGTTTGTGATGCAAAGAAACAACGTGACCGATCTATGCCTGAACGTATGGAAGCCTATCACGCCGTCTTTAACAAGTATTCTTTTTTACTTCTCCCAATCAGACTGTCAATCAGACTTCATGGAGAGTGAATTTCTCTTATTTTTTACGGACGCTCTTTCCACCGGCAGGCTTCATCATCCGGTGTGCCCTCTGCAAGCAACGCCTTGCCCATGTCCGGTCGTCCTCGTCCTCCTTCCTTCTCCAGGGCAGGTCGCTTCCCCCTCCGCCACCTCCATGCCCTTCGGCAAAGGTGGTGGCCAAATCGACATAATTGGCGAAAAGGTAAATGGCGCACTTGAATATATCTTCGCCACGTTCGGCCATGTCCTTAATCAATGAATCATCGAACACGCTTTGCGCCTCTTTCCCCAAACTTTGGAAATGCGTCCTGAACTCCCGGATGATGTCACCGACCATGGCTTCCGCCAATCTGTATCGGACCTGGTTCTCCAGATTATAAGTAGCTAGTCTCACTTCCTCCCTGTAACTCTCCACCTTGTCTTTCGATTCGGCCTCCAGTGTTTTCAACTCCGACAATTTGCAGTCGGCTTCCGCCAATTTCTCCCGTTTGTCGGACAGGTTTTCAAGTACTTTCTGAAGCTCATAATCAAGCTTAGCGATGCGTTTCTGGAGTTCTTCGGAATCCCCTTTGCCCGTCCTCAAATCAGTGGCCACTGTTCTGATTTCTTCCTCCAATTCCAGTTTCTTTTGTTCCTGATTGGCAATCATGGTAGATAATCCTTTCACTCTTTTTTCTGCCAGACGGATGTCCGAATGGAGTTGTCGAAGCAGCTCACGGTCGTTCCCAATCTGTTTCTCCAGCGCGGTACATTCACGGCTCAACGCACGCCTGTATTCTTCCGTTGTGCGGTGCTTGGTGCCGGTCACGCTCACGCTGTCTCCACGGTTCAATCCCCACTTCCCATTGACTTTGGCAAGCTCGTCGTGGAGTGCGAACAGACGCTCTTTGAAGTCATAGATATTTCCTCCGAAAATCTTGTTGAACGAAATCTTATTCCGTTCATCTACCGGTATCACGGTGCAATGCACGTGTGGGTTGAGTTCGTCAAGGTGTACATAGAAGCCTATGACATTATCCTCCCCCCATTTGTCACACGCAAACCTGTACACGTCCTGCGCCCAAAGTTCTATATCCTTGTTGCGCCGGATATGTGAGTTATCAGCTCCATGCGTGAGGTTTACTTTCTGGCCGCCAAAGGCTATCTCGTGCATCCTCTCCCTGGAGCCTCCAAAGATGATATTCGCCACAGTACGGAACTTCGGTTCGGTAAGCCCGGCGTTGGGGTCTTTGATACTACGCTCACGCAAGGTTTCCGCCATGCGATCCGGTATGGATTTGGACTTATCCACTGGCACGACCTTACCTCCTTTGATGACTTCAAAGTTAAGCCGTTCACGGGTGCGGTCATAGTTGCCGTGCTTCGATGCCCATTCCCAACCTCTTTCCGTCCAGTTGCGCTGATGCTCGTCGCTTTGACCGGTGGTCATGCCCTTTCCGGGCCTGATGTCCATAACCTGTTTGATGTTGTTCGCCATGTGTCCTATATGCTATTTTTACAGCTTGCTGCCGCCTTTGCGGTCTCTGCATTTTGCCCGTCCGGGGCAAAGTGCGTATTAGGCTACGTGCTGGAAGCACTTCCTTCCGGACGGGCAAGCCCGTCGTAAAACTGGAGGTCAAGACCTCGCATGAGGGTTACGCTTCCGCAAGTGGAAATAAGGGCATACCCGGTGAGTCTAAAAGGAGAGGCAGCAAGCAGGGTTCTATTGGTTGGTTTGGGGTATTTTCCCAGCCTTCTCTTGATTGATTCCCTCAAAATAGGGAGCGTAGTATTCCCAAAGCAGGCGGAGGTCTTCTGAAACCTTGTCTGGTATCAAGGCTAATAAATATTCCGGAACTTTCGGGCATTGTACGTCAATCAGGTTCAGACCTGCCGATGCGAGTAGTTGAAGGTATATCGCCACATCCCTGTGGCAAACCTCGCAGTACACTCTCTCCAATGTGGCGGAAAGCGTTGGATTGGTCGGAAACAAGTTCGTCCTTTGCAGGATTATATGGGCGAACAGCTTATGCAAGCGTTCCCCGATGCCGGCTCCGCTATCTGTCACCGGCATGGATAGAACATGTTCGGTAGTTGTGATGAACTGTACAGCCGATTCAGCCATTTCCTCCAGGCACAGGTAGCCACATATCCACTTGTTGATGCGTTCTTCCTCCGGTGACATCATACGGGGCTGTAAGCCTTCCGTTTCCGGCAACGTGTAATTCATTGTTATCAGGAAAAACTTCTTGTGTGCGTCTATCCTCGCCATGCCGAAGTTCTCCAACGCATCGAGGAAACTGCGTGTCGTGGCACGGTGCCATTTCCATTGCCGGGCAAGGTTGCTGACGGTCGTGACGAATTGCCCTTTCCGCAAGGTGACGGTCGTTCCGAAATAGGTCAGGCTGTCACGGCTTTCACCGGATGCCTTGTCAAGTAAGTCACAGAGGGCATCCATTTTGGAGAATCTTTCTTCTTCATCCGAACGGAGGAACTCAAGCAGTTCCTTGTCCGCAATTATTCTGTAATTGATGTATTCCTTCTTCATGAATTTATGATGATTATATAGTCTTCGAACGGTAATAAAAGCAGGGAAAACATTATCATTTCTTCCTATACCCCCAGTTTCGATAGTGCGGAATGATACTTTCGGGATTCTCTAAAAACGATTGCCTTAAAAAGGGCTTCTTTACCATGCGGCAAACCGACAATGAGGGGTAAAACGCCGCCCCGAAAATCAGTGCGCCAATGGTAACGCCAAGCGGCAGGAAATGAGGAGCAAACAGGCAGACAACAGAGAATACCGCCACTCCGAGAAGTGTCCGTTCCTGCTGCAAAAAGCGGAATACCCGTTCTGAAATCCGATGGGAAAACAGCAACAGGCATACCACGGATGAGGGAGCCAGTTCCAATGGCAACTTGAACAAAGAGAGGTGGTAGAAATGGAACATGAGCAAGGCTGAAAGCAATACCAGCCTGTAACACTTGCGGAAGTTATGGCTGAATGCCATACGCAGGTAGAACTTGGTCATGGACGGTTTGGACTTCTTCCTGTGATAAAAGAAAGGAAGCACTAAAAACGTGAGTAGAAAAAGCAAATAAAGGGATTTTACAATCATGGTTATCTATGTCTTAGGGTTCTAATTCGAGTTTGATGAAATGATTGGAAGCGATACGGACAATATCTTCCACATCAGTATATAGCAATGCTTCCGATTGGTAGCGTGACTTGAAATCGGGATTGCGTTTCAATGAACGCACGGCACTATCCAATTTGTATTCCGGTATGCTCAATACATGGCCTTTGGGATAGACGCTGTTCGGGACTTTCGCCACCAAGTACAGGACACGGCAATGCACCGGATGCAACTCTCCACCCTTCTGGACGGAGAACGTGCTTTCCCTGTCTGCATCCAGCACATCAATCCATGTCCTGTAATCATGGATAACGGATACCAGTTTTCTATAAATACTCTCTTTCATTCAGACAAAATCTCTTAACAGTTCTTCCTCACTCCGCGCAAACAGCATATGGCCGTTCTTGATGACCTTCAACAGTTCTTCCCGAAGTTCGCAGCCCATTATCTCCAGAGAATCATAGAGGGTCACATACAGGGTATCACATTCAATGTTTCCGTTTGCCGTGGCATTGAGCTTATACATCCGGCCGAAACGTGGATTGGAATAGGCACAACATTTCTGGCCGAAATCCGTGGACGTGGATGGCAGGTAGTGATAAAGCAATATGAGTTCCATTTGATCCTCCAATTCGTCAATCAGTTCTTCCAACGGATACACCTTTGGCAAGAGGAAGGTCAGCACGGCACTGTCCTCATAAATCTCCGCTCCTTGAAATTTTCCCGGAGAAATCAGTGCCGGCATTTCCAGACCTGCCAGCGTGACGAACCGGTCTATTTGTTCTTTCTGCATGATATATTCTTTGATATTAGTTGATATTCGTGATGTATGCCTTGATAAGAAGTGCAGGCAACTCGTCCACCTCCAGCGGGAAGCCGGAGTGCTTCAACTTCCTGGTTGCTTTGGAAGTCTCTTTGGCCAACCTGTGAAGTGCATCGGTCTGCCTCTCGGACAACAGCGTATAGGAGAGTTCATCGAAGGAAATCCACGGTTGAACCAACATCCAGAGATATGCCATTGAACGGTTACTGTCGGCTATGTACCTGTCACGCCATATCTCGTCCAGACAAACGAGGGCATTTTGCAGCAAACGGCGGTTGTTGCGTACTGTCAGGAGGATAACCAGTTCTTCCTTGTGGAATAGAGGCTGCTCCTTCATGGAAAGGTCTGTGATATGCCGTATCACTTTTCCGGTCTGAACCGTGATGTCGCCCAGTGGAATATCCCCATACACAGGAAGATACTTCAAGAAAGAACGGAATGCCATATCTTCCTCCTGCAAAAAGGTGATAATGTCTGCTTTGGACCGGAAGCCGTCTTTCAATGTCCGCTCGAGCATCTTCTGATACAGGGCTACGGTCTGTTCAGCGTTCGTGCCGTAAGTTGGAACACTGTCCAGACCGGCATAAAAACGGTGTGCGGAAGCTACCAATGGCAGGGAAAACGTATCGACTTCCACTCTATTCAGTGACTCTATGATTGTGAGGTAATCCGTAAAAGCCCACTGCCGTTTGTCAATCAGCCTGCCCATATAAAAACGTAGGGAATCATGGATGATTTCCTGTCTGGCCGGTGCATGGGCTTTCATGCTGTCACGGATAATACAACTTGCCACGGAATCATCCAACGCATACCATTTCCGTGCCAGTTCCACAAGCCGGCCGGTGGTTATATTTTCCGTTTTTTTTACCGTTTGTAAAAAATCTGCATAGGCATCGAAAGCTTCTTCGGAAGAATGGAAGCCATGTTCCGCAGAACGGTTGCAAGAAGCCAACAAGATTATGGCCAACAAAGCCACCCATGTCGTGTGTAAAAGAGGACGGTCACCTTTGAATAACAGGCGACCAATGCCCGGATAGAAACAAGATGATTGTCTCCGTGTCTGTCGTACTGACAATGTTTTTGTCACTAAATACAATTTCATATCGGACTTTAGTTTTATGATTTCAAAAAGCAAAAATAAGGTGTAATATCCATATAAGAAGTATGTAAAATACAAGTTTACAAAAGCTTATGGAATTATACTCCAAGTCTGTTTTTTGCAACTTTGTGTAAATCAACCAACGGATAACAAATAGCACAAAAAACATTTTTCAAGCTATCCGATAAAAGAGGGGAAGAATAACTGGAAATACTTTCAAAAAGGAGTGGCAACATGGCAAACAATCTGTCTGACACGCTATGGAACCTCGATGTGAAATGATAAAAAAGGTTGTCCGAGCTGCCATTTATGCGGCTTTGTGAGGTATTTGTTATACCTTTGTACTTGAATAAATTAGGAACAAATAAATATGGCAAAGGTAGGATATGTAATGAATTATGCCGGGTATAGGGCGAACACGGATAAAGAGTGGATGAAGCGATTCGGCTGTAACGAGATTATGGAAGAACAGCAGGATTATGAGTTGCGTACGGAATGGAACAAATTACTTGACCGACTAAACAAGGGGGATGAACTGGTCGTTCCCAAGTTGAGCCACGTTCTCCGTGAGACACGGCAGCTTTCGTATCTCCTTGAATATTGCCGTCTGAAGGAAATCCGTCTTATTTCAATCCATGACCGCATAGATTCCGGCAACGAGCTTTTTCCGGAGACACAGATGTCGGATATACTCAATGTCGTGGCATTGCTGCCCAAAGAAGCATTTGATATCCGCAAGTCCTCCGATGCAGTCCGCAAAGTGAAAAGCCGCATGAGAACATTGTCCCCGGTGGATTACAACCGCATCGAGCGGAAAGAGTTCGTGGTGAATATGTATAAAAGCGGACACCTTATCAATGAGATATGGAAAGCCAGTGGCTTCAGGAGCCGGAGTTCCGTGTTTCGGGTGCTGAAAGAAGCCGGGATAACATTGAACAGAGGGCGTAAAAAAGGATAAGCCTTTATGTAATTAAAAGGGGGCCAAGGTACAATGATACAGCATGGATGGGATTTATCTCCCCCATCCATGCTGCCATTTCGTAGTACGACTTTTATTCAATGACCCGAATACGTCTGTTATAATAAACACCCTTGAATGCTTTTACAACAGTATCATAGACTTCATCGCACGATACGGCATCAAAGCAAAGCTCCATCGTCCAGAAATCAAATTGAAATTCCACCAATGTTCCCGAATAACGGTCTGACGTATTGTAAATGGTCACGGACATATAATCGACCGTTCCGCTTTGCAATTCCACCCAATGCCCATAATAGGAAAACGAGTCATTGTTTGACTGACTGTTAAGGGTGATTTTGTTTATCAATCTGCTTATGAAATTATATCTCTTTTTCATTGCGGTATCTGTTCATCTATTCCCACCGTGAAGCCTTGTCCGTCTTCATTCATAAACTCATAAAGCCTTTCAAAGTCATGCTTGACCTCTCCATGGCGGAAGTTTTTCATGCACTCTTGAATTTCAACTTCCATTGCGGCTTTGGCTTTCTCCAAAGTGCTGTAAAGCGTATGGCAGTCGGAAACGCTTTCACCGCAATCAACTAATGTATAAAGTATGTAGATGGTGTTCGTTTTCATTTTTGTAAACCAGTTAGATGTGAGGTATATATCGTTCGTTCTCTGCTAAAAACTCTATAATTGCTTTAGCCTCTTCGTGCGAAGCCCTGTTACGGTCATCGTATCGGCGTTCTTCGTCAGCCATGACCTTCAGGCATTTCCGGATTAATCGGTACAGCAGTTGTTGGATGGTCGGGTGCATGAATGGGATGGAAGCAGCAAATACGGAATGGTTGAAACTATAATTATTCAACATATTCTCTACTTCTTTTGCAAATTGGTACTCCTTGGTTGCTTGGATGTTCGGAATTTTTTCCATTGTCTTTTCTGTTTTAATGGGTTACACATATCTTTCCCTGTCTTCGGCTTCTTTCTGTCCTGCCGGTTCGGAATTTATGCTGCGGTTTCCAATCATCGACCGGGCTTATAGGTACGGTCTTTCTTGCCAATTACGCTTGCATGGCAAGGAAGAATTTGCAAGAAATACATTTCAGGCCGGACTATTAAGACACGATGATAGACCTTTGCAGCCAAAATCTGAACGGTGCGGACAGATTGGAGTGGAAATATCGAATCTGGATATAAAAGGATAATGGGTCGGTATAACAGGAAAGCAAACTGCTTCCGGGTGGGTCGGACAAGGGGCTGCCGGGCAAACTATGTAGTGACTTTTCCTTTTTTGGACTCTACCGAAGGTACAGGGAAAAATAGGAAGTGTCACTGTTTGCCCTTACCACAACCTGTCTGGAAAGGAAAGAGACGATAGGGAGAAAAAGCAATGGCGGATGAATGGAAGGGGCTTGGCTTATGCCGTGGAATACCGTGTCGTTTCGGTTTGCCGAAGCTCCGGCATGGAACAGCACAAAGTCAAGACCCTGTTTGTCCGGCATTGCCTCCCCGTATCTTGTATGGAAAGGATGGTTGTGGTACAGACATTCCGCTGATATGGGTGGGGAAGCAAGCGATAAAAAAGGAGACTGGTAAATGGTATAAAAGGATGACGGGCAATTCCTTTGGGATTGTCCTAAAAAGGGAGTGGGCTTATAGCCTTGTAAATAGGAAAGCCGGGGGAGCAAACCTTTATGGCTCACTACCCCCGACATTGCATATTCACATTTGCTAATCAAACCAGTCGGGATTATCAGCTTTGAGTTGGACTATCAACTCATTATTTTTTATTGTTGTCATTTCATATGTTTGAATTAAAGAAAGTAAGTAGTGGGTGGATTGCTCCACCCTTGCTACTTATTTAGGCTGCCACTTCGGGTTGCTGTTCTTCTGTGGGTTGAAGAACTTCTTCAGATTGAGGTTGTTCGGTTTCTTTTGTCTGCTCCAACAAAGCGACTTTCTTTTCTTCAATGCGTTTATGGCGGTTTTCATACACTTTATTGTACTTGTTTGTAATGTTTGCCAACTCTTCGGGCATGTGTTTTTTTGCAAAGTCAAACAAAAGTGCAGCCGTGCCATTGTTCCTAAAGGCATCTTTAAAATTAGCAATCAAGAAATCCCTGCGGATAATGGCTTTTGCTTTTGCCGTAAGATTGGCTATGACGTTTATCTTATCTTCATCTTTCAGATAGTCACATTCTTTGTCAATGCCGATGGCTGCATAATTTTCCTTACGGAGAGAGGACAACAAGAAGAAATACATCATCCTATCTTCATCAGCACCAAATTTCGTTTCCGTTGTATCAATTTCCTTTATCACCCTTTTTACATCATCTACTGTGTTTTCAGTGGCGATTTCCTTGTTACGCTTGTCTTTTTTCTCCAATTCGGCTATTTGTACAGCTATTGTTTGTGTAGCCTTGTCACTTTCTGCTATTTGAGCTGCGGTCTTTTCCACATAACAGAGTGTGATGTCAGCCTGACCAATCTTGGCATAAAGGGCAATCTCCCCGGCTTCGCATCGCTGGCTGATTTCATTGCATATCTCCATGTAATCAGCTTGTTCTTCCTCGTGCTCCTTCAGTGCATCCTCATAATCTTCGGAGTTATCGTAATCTTTGATTTGTGGTTCTATCGGATTTTTAGGAAAAGCTATACAGCTATTTATTGTTTCAACGTCATAGCCCGAAGCGATGAGACGTTCAACCGTGGTTTCATTAGTGCAATATGGGTCACGGCAAAGGATTATATCGGGCTGTTGTTGCGCAATCTGAATGGCTTTCTCTTTCAAAAAGGCTGCATTCATTTCTGCAAGGCAAGTGCGGTTAGAGCATTGTCCACAACCACCGTCATTGAACAGCAAAAGGTTGTTGGTGTTATGTCGGCAAGAAGCACATTCGGTTTTGTCGAAGCAGTAACGCTCCAAGTCTATGGTGAATTTCTGTTCGATAAGCTCTGCTATCTCTTTGGCTTTTCGGCCTCTCCAACTGGAATAGTGCTGGATGCCTTCTTTGAGATATTTCTCGTACACCTCACGTTGCACATCTTCCCCATATCGGCATATTTCAGAAGCCACACTAATGGTGATAACATCTGCATCCAGCAATTCGGCAAGTTCGGGAATGAGGGTGGAGAAATTCAATCGGGTACGGATATAGTTCTCGCTTTTGCCAAATAAGACAGACAAGGTTTCTACCGTATGCCTCCCACTATCAATGAGTTGCTTATAAGCATTGGCTTCTTCCGTAGGAGTAACGTCTTTACGCTGCAAGTTCTCTGTGACCGCCATTTCCTGTGCTTCTTCGTCCGAAAGTTCGGATATGATAGCCGGAACTTCTTCCAAACCAGCAATAACGGAAGCACGGTATCTGCGTTCGCCAAAGACAATCTCGTAACGGTCTGTGTCTGCAATAGGACGCACGGTGATAGGTTGCAATACGCCTTGTTGCTTGATGCTTTCCGCAAGTTCGTCCAGACCTGTTTCATCGAAACGCTTGCGAGGATTGTAGTTACTCGGCTGAATGTTTGCCACTGACACTAACGTGATGTTTCTTTCTGCTGCTGATTGATTAGCTGTTGTCATAATCTTTGTAATTTTAAAAGTTTGATATTATGTGAATATTTGTTTTTTCCCTTTCATCGGTTTCTTTTTGTCGAAACCGTTTTGGAGTTTTACAATGCCACACACAGCTATCGGTATAGCTTCATGCGGCGGCTTTTCTTGCCAATTACGCTCCGAAGGAGGAAGAATTTGCAAGAAATTCATTTCAAGCTGGCGGCATCAAGTGCGATAGCAGACTTTTGCATTAGGAAAACCCAACCGGTGCCGACTTAAAAAGTGACAGGAAGAAGGGTCAGGGAAAGAATGAGTAGAAAAGGACTATAAAGTCTCTATATATAATAGGTATGTGGAGAATGGTATAAAAGGAGGGATAGAACCTATAAAGGTCTCCGGCTTGGGTGGGTAGAATAATCAGGGTTTGCCGGACAAACAAAAAGCGGCTTTTTCCCGAACTCCATGCAGAGACAACTCGACGATTGTCGAAGTCCCTGCATGGAGTACCGGAATGTGCCGCCGTTTGTCCTGCCTCTCCCCGTGTCTGAGCGAAGTGAAAACTCAGGGAGAGGACAAGCCTTATCCTATGAAAAATCCGGGTGGGAAAGCCGGTGGAAGCTATGCTTATTATAAAAGGTATGGTCGCAATGAGGTATTACTCATTGAGTTGTTATAAAAGGGAACGATGGCTTGTAATGTGCCACCGCATCATAGAAGAAATTCCCTTTGCCTTGTCTCACGACAAAACAAAGGGAATGGTTAAAATATACTGTATAAATTAAGCTGCGATTACTGTCACGGCAGGTTGTTGCTCCAACTCTTTCAAGGAGTTATCAATCTTCCGCTGCAACTCCTTGCACTCCTGTTTCAGTGCATCCAGTTCGGCGGTCTTGCCCCACTTGCGGCTGAAAATCTGCTGCAAGGTCGGGAGTTCATTTGCCAGTTGGTCAATCTTTTCCTGTTGGCGTCTTATCAGTTCCGGCAACTTGTCAAGGGTGGCTTGCGGATAGACTGCGGAATCGGCAAAGCCCAATGGCAATGCACCGGACAAACCGCATTTGTATTTCAACCCGCTTTTACCTTCCACCAAGAATATGTTGCGTTCAAAAGCACCGGTATAGTGGTATTCGCTGCGGACGGACAGGTTCAGCCCGATGTAGCTGCCAATGGTGCCGATGGATTCGTTCCTGTAAGTCTTGGCTATCTTATGCAACTCACGTCCGGTTTCTTCCGCTATGGCTTGTTGCAGGTTCAGAAGCAAGGTTTTCCGTTCGCCTTTGTATTCTTTATAATATGCCCAATCCTCGGACATCCGTTGTTTGGTTAGCATGGTTTCCTCTATATCCTGCTCAGTTTTGGCAATCTTGCGCTCGGCACGGTATCTTTCCTTGTTGAAAATGGCCTGCTCTTTCTCCAACTGCATAATCCGGTTGTCAAGCTTTGCCTTGTTCAACAAATCCATATTGCCGGAAAGGACTGCAACGAACTCGGCGAAGTTCATGCCTGTGTTCTCGTCCATGCTGTCCTCGTCAATCCTGCGCACGGCTATCGTGCCGTTGTTTATCTGATTGATAAACAGTTGCTTGTTCCGTAACAGGTTGAATTTGTAGGCATCCAGCGTTTTCTCCGTGCCGTAAATGATAATATCCACGACATTGCCACCCCAGAACTTCACGGTATTGCCTTTGCGGACGGCACGCCCGTTGCGCTGCTCCAAATCTGCCGGGCGCCAGGGTACCTCCAAATGATGCACCGCCACGGCTCGCTGCTGCGCATTGACACCTGTACCCAACATGGAAGTAGAGCCGAACAATACCCGGACAGTGCCGTTGTTCATGTCGGTAAACAGTTTCTTACGTTCTTGTTCGGTCTTGGCAGTCTGTATAAACCGTATCTCATTTGCCGGAATACCCATTGTCACCAACTTGTCTTTGATGTCCTGATAGATGTTCCACTCATTAGACTTGTACGTGCTTAAGTCACTGAACACGAACTGCGTACCTTTGTTGGATTTGGAACGTACATAATAGTCGTAGATAGTGGTCGCACACCGGGAAGCCTTGTTGCCCAGATCGTCAGCGAACTTATCACCCAACAGGCGCATATCCAAAGCCATTTTCCGTGCCACATTGGTAGCCACCAGCATTTTAGCCATATCCAGATTGTCGGGCTGCGGAATGTCAAGCCCCAAATCATCCCAATTACCGCTACCGGCGAACGACACCAGACGTCCAATCATTTCCTCTTGGGCAATGGTAGGCTTGTCGGAGAGAAAACGTACATTCTTCTGCGGCACGTCAAGGTTTATCATTTCAGCCGTGCGATAATCGGTTATCTCACGCAGGAAGGTCGCCAGTTCAGGAATCTTGATATACGTGCGGAAACGCTCTTTGCGCTTGATTGAGCCGGTGATGTTCAACTCATAGTCGGTTGTCTTTTTCGTGAAAATAGCCGCCCAAGCGTCAAAGCAACTTATACATTGGCGTGACAACTCTTTCGGCCGCAAGTATTTGAACAACACATACAATTCGGTCAGCGCATTTACCACCACCGTGCCGGAAAGGAACGTGGCACCCAAATCCCTGCCCGTCCGTTGTTGTATGTCACGAATGGCGACAAGTAGGTTCATGGCACGTTGCGAGCCTTGTGTATTACCAATCCCGGCAACCCTTGTGTGGCGTGTCTGGAACATCAGATTTTTAAAATAGTGGCATTCATCGACAAAGATGTGGTCGATGCCCATAGCATGAAAATCAACGCAATCATCCTTTTTCTCGCCAAGTTTCTCTTTTAAGGCTTCCAAGTTGGCGTTGAGGTTCTTCTGCCGTTTCTCCAAACCTTTCTGTAACCTTTTGTTGTTATCAGCCATACCGCTGTCCTCCAACACTTTCAAAGAGCGTTCCACGTCTTGAAGTTCCTGTTCGCATATCTCCAGCATGGTCTGCTCGGATTGCGGTATCTTGGAAAACTGGTCGTGCGTGAGAATGATGCAATCCCAGTTGTTATTCTTGATTTTAGAGAACAATTCCTGTCGGTTGGCAGGTGTGAAGTCCTCTTTTCCCGGATAAAGAAGTTTTGCGGTCGGATATGCCTTGCGGAAACAGTTCGCAATCTCGTGTACGTTGGCTTTCAAGCCGATAATGAGCGGCTTCTGTGTCATGCCCAAACGCTTCATTTCATAAGCCGCCACACACATTACCATTGTTTTGCCTGCACCGACTTCGTGCCAGCATACGCCACCGCCATTCTGCTTAATCATCCAGATTGCATCCTTTTGTGAGGGATAGAGGTCGTTGTATGGGAACTGCTCAAAAGAGAGGTTGGGGAATGTCTGTGCCGAACCGTCATAATGAGGACGGACGTAGCAATTAAAGCGTTCGTTATACAGGCGTACCAATTCATCACGCACGGCGATAGGTTGGTAATCCAACCATTCGTTGAACTTGCGGCGTATCTCCTGTATCTTCGTGGATGCCGCTTGTATGGCTTCTTCATCGGGTACACGGATACTTTCACCGTTGCGCATTATCTCTTTGGTGATTTCCGGAACCGTATCGTGCAGGGCGTGGACGAACAGGGCTTCCCCGTTATAGCTTCCAATCGAATAGACATTATAGGCAATGGGAGAATGGCCTTGCAAAGAGACAATATAGGTGTCGTTCACATCAAAATACATCACCGTTGTGTTTACCCCGAACAGGTTTTTGGCAAAGGAAGCGTAAATACTTGCCGGAATCCAACGCTCACCCATATTAAAGTCAAGTTCTTCATACGGAATAAGTTCGGGGGTCGCATCTCCCAAAGCCTCGACAGATGTAGCCGCCCATTTTTGAGCGTTGCCTGTCAGGTCGGCAAGAACGGTACATATCTCCTTGCACTTCTCCACGACATTACCTGCAAGGAATTTGCCTTTGTTCTCCCAACAATCCGTCAAAGGATTGTAGAATATCTCACCGGCAAGGGCTTCTGTCAGTTCTGTTTCGGCCTGTCCGGTTGTCTGTACAAGATAGTCCATATTGACCGAACCGTAATAGTTAAGGCTGCTTGCCAATGCTTCTACCGGTGTCAGTTGAACGGAAGTATCTATTTTCTTGAACGCAACAGGCTCGTGCATGATGTCGGCTTTACAGATATCCTTTCCGAGTTGCATTTCAATCGTGAATACTTCCATGCCCAGACTATCCCAAGAGAAAAACTCCTTGTTGTCGTTGTGGTGGAAAAAGCCCCACTTGCGCACATAGGCATCATAATGTTTGTTGAGTTGTTCCCTTAGCTTCGGATATTCGGCCAGTTCCTCGCTTTCTTTGGTTGTCAGTTCAAAGTAGGCTTCACGGATAGGAAGATAATCGTTGGCACGCTCTATGTTTATCCGGGAAACTTTCAAAGGTACGAATGTAACGGTCGTGTCGGAAAAACAGTTTGCCTGTTTGTAGCGGAGTGTGCCAAGTTGGTTTTCAAAGAGTACTAACGTGCCGTTTTTCATCCACTTGTGCAACGTGCCTGTGTACGTGCGTTTTTCCCTGTTGGGCTGTGCCACCTTGTTGGTATTAAAGCAATCAAAAAGTGACATTTGTATGCCGCCAATGCCTTTGTTCGGTGTGGCAAACAGGTTCTTTCTGAAAAAACGCTCAAAGTCGGCTTTCAGCATGGAGGAAAGGGTTTGTTGCAAATCGGCTTCCTCTCCCTGCCAGCGGTATTTGCGCACATATTCCCCATATTGGTTGGTTTGTATGCGACTTTCTGTAAACAAGGCGGTTTTTGGTAAAGTAAACAATTTATTGGTATGTCCGGTATATTGGTCACTACCCGGTACGATTTCTCGGGTTGTTTCTATGAACAGCTTTTCACGGTCTGTAAGCGTTACCTTACGGCCGCTCTTTTGGAATATCAACAGGTCGCTGCCTACTTCAATGCCGCTTGTCTGCATGAACAGGCTATCAGGCAAACGTAATGCCGTAATCAGATTGCAACGGTGTACAAGATAGTCACGCACGAATTGGTTGCCTTGTGTGTCAGCGATACCTCTTGATGTGACGAAAGCCAATATGCCGCCCTCGTTCAGTTTCTCAACGGCTTTCAAGAAGAAATAGTTATGGATGGTCTTGGAAGCCTGTGCATAGATGCCGCCTTTTTTGCTAAAAGTATTGTCGAACACACGGAAGTCGCCAAACGGTATGTTGGAAGCGATTACGTCAAAGCGGTTGTGTTCCGTCTCTTGGCTGTCAATCGTTTCAAATCCTTCGATGAATACCTGTGTGTCGGGATGCAGGGCGGACAATACAAGTCCGGTAAGCAGGTCTTTCTCAAAAGCCGTCCGATGTGTAGCCATATCTCCGACTGGCAGGAAACCGCCGATACCGGCGGACGGTTCTAAGAATGTGCCCATTTTAAGGTCGTTTGCCGTGAAAGTGTCTTTGATTTGCTCGGCTACGGCTTGAATAAGGAATGTCGGGGTATAAAAAGCTGTCAATACGGACGATTTCAGACTTTGTAGGAGTTGCCTGTAAAGTGTTTCATTCCCTTTTGCCGCTTTTGACAGGACGGAGAGCAAGCGTTTAACGGCTTCCTGCATGGTGCCGGGTATGGGGGTGTCCGTTCCGATACTCAATACTTCCTTGATACCTCCGCAGCCTGTAAACTTGGATAATGTCTCACGCTCTGCGGTGGTCGCATTTCTGCGTTCCTCGTGAATGGCAAGGGCTGTGCTTATCGCTTCGATATTGCCCTCTAATGCTTTTAACTTGTTGTAACTCATACGTGTATATTTAACCTTTTGTTTAATATTTCCCTTTCTTCGGGCGGGTTGTTGCAACCTGCCGGGAATTATTTTTCTGCCTCGAAAAGGTGACGGGGAAATACGGGCAAATCTGACGAGGGAAATACGCTCGAACTTGTGAGAGGAAGATTTCGTGAAGGCATCCACGGCACAGCCGGATTTGACAAGTCTTGACACCGGACGTTACCTTTGCGGAAAAATAAATCCGGGCCGGGTGGAATCACGCTCAAAAAGGCAATCTTGATTGTCACGTTATTAGAGGATAGGGAGAGTTTATAAAAGGAGCCATTTCGGGTAAAAGTGGAAGGGAAGCCGCTCTTGGAGCGGATGGTAAAAAAGGGAATGAGTGGATTATAACAGGAAATTGAGGCGCAGGGCTGACCAAAAGAAAAGGCTCTGTGCAAATCATACACAAAACCTTTTCATTGATTAAAACAGATTGACAACCGGCATACCTCGCTGCTTGGCTCTTTTGAAAGTGTAGTATGTGCCACCTTTGGGAACTCCGTCAAAGTAGGCTATCAAGTGGCCGGAACATGACAGCATATAGTCGTTTCTCCGAAGGAAACAGTCATCAGCATAGCTTTCTGCAAGTATGACAACTTCATCCGCTTTGGCAAGAGCATTACGATAGCGTTCCTTATTATAAGGTGTGAATTTTTCACATTGCCCACGATAAGGCACGGTTGCAACCAATGTAATGTCGGAATATACTTCTTTCATGGATAAAGCCGTTTCTGCGGCAAGCAGGTCGAAGCCCATCGCCATGCCACAGTAAAATATGCGGATGCCTCGATTGTAATGTTCCAATATCACTGTCCTTAATGCTTTCCGAAGCGAAGGTACTTTATCGTAGGGTATGGAACGGTGGCCGGTAAGTGCCACTGCCATTACTTGATTATGTGAATTGGTTTGTTTCATTGTGCACTCAATAGGTAGTTTTAATACTCTTTGATTGATTCTATATATTCTCTTACCAGTTCTTCTGCCGCAGCATACGGGTCTTTTTTATCTGCAATATCTTTCACATGAACCATGAAATTGTCTATTTCTCATATACAATTTTCATCGGTATATACTTGGCAATAATAGCCACCTACATTTTCCTCACAATCAGGATAAAATGTTACATATACTTGCGCTCCTTTTAATGTTCTTGCTGTTACCATATATTTTATTTTAATTATTGACTGGTTATAAAGCTGGAATTATGCCGCTTGCTATCAATATACCTCCTTTATAAAGTTCAATCGTGCCTGGCACAAATCCCATTTTTCCAAAAGCAATGTTACGGATATAGGCTTTGTATTCATCCGCTTTAAAGTTTTGTCCGGTCAGATTATTGAATATCATAGAGATAGATATGTTGTCGTCAGACCAAAGAATCATTTTTTGACCTTGCCTTATTTCCTCGATGCAACTTTCCTTTGGAGGATTTCTATTCGATATTACCTTCATCATCTTCATTCTTTGGGTTGTACCTACAAAAATCTACTATCAATAACCGTTCATCCATGTATTTGGAAGGGTCTGAGGCAAGGCGTTGCTTCAGCCAAAAATGTTGTCTGCCGTATCCATAAGCAAAGAACTTGTCAAAATCCGTGGTTTCAGACAATTTTGTAACAACAGCTTGAAAACCAGCTTTGTCTGTTGCAAATACAGCATGGTTTACCAGTTCAACCAATAAGTTGGGAATTTGTGCGTCCCATACGTTAATAAGATTTTCAAATGTCACATTCATAGCGTCTTAATTAGATATTATAAAAAACGATACAATCTTCCACTTCGGTTGCCTTGCCGAATAGTGGGTCTTTGGTATAATAAGGTGGCATACCGCCTTGCACGCTGTCTGCAATGGGGCATACCAGTTCGATACACCGATTACGCAATAGGTTGTCAATCATTTTAATCTCTTTGTCTTTCAGTCCTGTGGCGTCTCCGTTAGCCATGTAAGGCAATGCCCATGTGGGTACTCTTTCGATACTTCGTTCCATATAGCTTTTTTTAAAGTTAATACTATTATTTTCTCAATGCCTGACTTGTTTTCCCTACATTACTTTTCAGTTCCGCAGGTCGGCATATCAGACTTTTTAAGGCATCCCCTGAATGAAGCCATTGATGGAATAAGGCAAGCCCGGATATGAAAATCAACCATGCAATAGTCTATTTTCATCATACGAGCAACGTGTGGCTTGCTATTTCCGGGCTTCATTCTAATTTCGCCGCACGAAAAGTGATGTGCCGGCTTGCAAGCCAAAAGAGCAATATGCTTCTTTATAGTGGTGCAATGGGAATCAATATGATATAACAGGGAGGATTGGTTAAAAAAAGAGAGTATGCGTAAATGTATCTGTTGAACATAAAAAAACGGCCGAAGCCGTTTTTGAAAGGAGAAACTGCTGTTAAGCAGCTTTCTTGGCTTTCTTCTTTTTTGAAGCGACAGGAGCTTTTTCTTCTTCTTTCTCCACCGGCTCATAGAAGTCGGTGACTGCCATGATGATACGGTTATGTTTGACACCTTGCTGGTCAGTCCATTCGTCGGGTTTGAAAAATCCCTTGACTGTAATGTTTTTGCCTTTCTTCAACAACTCAAAAGAAGTGCTGTCATTTTTACGCCAGGCTTCCACGTAAATGAAAGATGACACATATTCTTCTCCGTTTTGCTCCTTGCGGCTTACTGCCAGTGGGAAGCGTGCTACGCTTGCTGTTGTAAACTGACGGATTTCTGCATCCTTACCAACGAAACCTGTTACTGCGAATGAATTTTCTACTACTTTCTTCATAATTCTATTTTTTAGAAGTTAAACAATTAATTTTTATGATGCTATCGGATATTGCAGGTATAGGGCGGCACCAGGGATAGCACGCAAATACGCTATATTTTTCACGCAGTAGAAAAATGTCGGAAGATTTTCGTGTATGTCATTGGTCAGAACGGAGTGACCCGTAGATGCTTCGGCATCGCTGCATTATATCTTTGCATCTGAAAAATATTGTGACTTCGCCATCAAAAAGAGATTGACGAAGGGAGGGCAAAGAAAATAGCAGTAATAGTCGGAAAGGAAGCTGAAGTATGCTAATAACCGCACGTGGCTCTATCCATGAGGTAAAGGAGCAAATCAGAATGGAAACTTCATTATGAAATGAGGAAACCGTGAAAATCAGCAATCACATAGGCATTGTTGATATAAAGCAATACTCATTGGGATATAGATAACGTAAGGCTGACTATAAAAAGTGGAGAAACGATATTGCCGGCAGTTTCAGTAGCCTATCGGTTGGATAGAAGAAGGAAAAGGCTGTTAAACAAGGAAAAAGTTATCAGAAGGTTACTTTTCCTGTCAAAAAAGACTTTGGCTGTCTTTGGGAAAAAGGATTGCGGTGAAACCTTTTATAACAGGAGTGTATGTAAACAGATGATATATAAGAAGAAAAAACAAATGAGATAAGTTAAAAAGGTGGATTGGAATATGCTGTTTCTGCGTATCTTTGCAAATGGAAGTGCATCATAATAAGAACAAATTATAACCTTCCAAAAGAAAAGGCATAACGTGCCTATAAAGCGTATCAATAACAAAGAAGATAGAGAATGGAAAAACTGATTATATGGATTGTCCTATTGGTGTTCTTTTACCTGATGAGCAGGATAAACACATGGAAAAAGAGAGCGGCTGCGGCCTTTCTGGTAGTGGGGCAACGTGCGATAACAAAGGAGGAACGCAAATGGGGATATCGCAATGCGCTGCGTGCAGGGGAAAAGAAAGCGGAAAGATTCTATGTATATTCAGCTTTGGAGGATTTCATGGATGAGAAACCGATGGTGCCTTTCAAGATGAAACTTTCCAACGGCAAGAAGATTCCGGCAATATTCATTGACTATTACATACCCAAAAAGGATTGGAATTTCATCACTGAGGAACAACGGAAGTTTGTACAAATGGTATATGACTTTAAGGACGGACGTGTGTCTTGCAGCCGTTTATTCAAAGAAGCATTGGCAAAGCTGGATTTGCCAGATAGTGTTAGTGTTGTATTCATGCCATGCAGCAATCAAAGCAAATACCTTACCCGATTCAGCCGGTTGAACAATGCTTTGTCGTATGAAGAAAAGTTGCATCCGATGCTGTACAGTCTTACTTATCTGGAGGCCCGTGAAAGCAAACACAACATAAAAGATAGGGATAAGGTAAATGCGGATTCCAATATCATTATCAATGCAGACATCGTAGGCAAGAAAGTCGTAATTATTGACGACGTGATTACAACAGGAAGCAGCATCAAGGAACACGCAGAGGAACTTGGCAAATATAGGGTGGAAGTTGTCGGGGTTGTCTGTTTGGCTAAAACCGTGAAGTATCCGGAGAAAATAGAGATTTGGATTGAATCTCATTTCAAATAGAAAAGCGTAAAGGAATACAGGTTTAGTCCGGTTCTTGTAGTATATATACAAGATTCAATTAAACCTATTATTATAAACTCATCCGGCTGATTGCTTGATTATGCACTGAGTGGAAAATACACTCGGTGATTTTTCTTTTGGGAGGCAAAAAATATCAAATATAGGGAGTGATTTGAGGTTGGAACTTACTTCTTACGATTTTGTGTTGATTGGCTGAATTTTGAATGATTATGTTACTATTTTGTTAATCTAAGAAATCTATTGTTTTGTATATTGTTGTAATTCAAATATATACAGTACTATTTTTATAATATTCCCATTTATCAGAAGTGACATAGCCATTGAATTTCCACTGATAACGTAATATATTCTGTAAAATCTCATTGTTTCCACAGCATGGCTGTCCGTCCAGACGGTTATAGGCACACATGACACCATGTACCTTTGCCTTGACTACCAATTCTCTGAATGCAGGCAAATAGGTATCCCACAAATCATAAGCATCTACTTGCGCATTGAACGAATGCCTGTTATACTCAGGCCCACTATGTACGGCGTAATGCTTTGCACAAGCCACGGCCTTCAGGTAAACCGGGTCATCGCCCTCCAGACCACGGACCATCGCGCTGCCCATTTTGGCGGTCAGATACGGGTCTTCACCATAGGTCTCCTGTCCACGTCCCCAACGGGGGTCCCGGAAGATGTTAACATTGGGAGTCCAGTAGGTCAATCCCCGGTATATAGTTCCCGTTTTCCCTTCACGTACATCCTCATTGAACAGGGCACGCCCTTCTTCGGAGATCATACCTGCCGCCTTTTCCAACGCCTCCGTATCGAAAGTAGCAGCCATACCGATAGCTTGAGGAAAAACAGTCACTTTCTCCGAAGTCCGTGCCACACCGTGCAGTGCCTCGTTCCACCAATTGTAGGCAGGTACCCCCAGACGTTCTACGGCAGGTGACTGGTGCTTCATCATCTGTACCTTCTCGGAAAGCGTCAAACGCGAAATCAAATCCTCTACACGTTCTTCCACTGGTAAGGAAGGATCCTGAAACGGATAATCATAATCTTTCGCCTGTAACGGAATCAGGTTACAGAAGAACAGAATTCCATAAGTTACAATCTTGTTTTTCATGATGTAATATGTTTTTAGATTTAAACCATTAGTTATTTTCCATCAATCTACTTTCTGACCTTGTAAGTCACCGATTTGCCGGCTTTCACCTTAATCTTATCCTTCCAGTTCAGGAAAGCATTGTCACCCAACGGACGTGCAGCCTGTACACCGTCCTCGGCAAATACCGTAACAACAGCATCATAAGCTGTCGGATTTGAGACCTTCAACAGGATTTCTTGGTTGTTCTGCTTTATCATTTCAACAGTCACATGATCAAACACATACACTTCCGACAGGTCGGTCCGTATATAAATTCCCGGAATTTCCAGCGCCATCATGGCTCCATTGGTTTCATTCCATCCCGTTTTTCCTCCGTCACCCCGGGAACCACGGCTATCCGCATCGCAATAAGTCAGCCGTTCCGTAATCTTACCGTTCGGCTGTACACCTTCCGCATGGGCATGAATCACATCACGGAGCAAATCGGCATAACGTGTATTCCCCGTAGCACGGTAAATCTTGAACAGGGCATCACCGGACTGTGTACAGAATCCAGGCGCTCCATGCTTGTTCTGGGTACTCGCCCATACAGCCCCCGTCAGATTTGCCCCTAATTTAGCCAATGGTGTATTGTCAGGCAAACGGTAAGCAAAAGAAACGGTCCAAGTAGCACACAGATTGGCCAGATCCTGTGCCTGTTTCAGATAAACGGCTTCACCGGTAGCTTCATAAAGGGTCACCAACGAAGTAGTCAGTGCAATCGCCGTTTCCGAATCGGCATTTTGAAGGATGTCTCCACATCCTCCCGATGTAAATCCAATCAATGCGAAATCTGCATAATAACCGGAAGCTGCCTCCCGGGCTACCTGCAAATAATCCGGACAACCAAAATACCGGGAAGCCAAAACCAGACCGGCTACTGCCATGGCACCACCGGTGGTATTATACACAGCTATATCACCGGATTCCACATCAATGTAATTCCCCCACGTACGATGCTTCCGCCAGGTATTAACAAAGGCATCTGCCAGTTGACGTACCTGATTCTTCCATTCCGGACGGATAACAGCCTGTTTTCCCTGCGCCTCCAGCAACATGAATTGTTTGACCATCCAATACAGGATATCCGCGTTCTTGCGTGTCAGCCCTATCCCTTTCTGAAGTGCAGCGGCATCCCGATAAAGCACATTACCATCCGAACCGAGAACATCATAATAATATCCGCTGGCACCTTTGGCACGAGGTAACGCAAAATCGAACGTATGCAACACCTTTTGCTCATGTTCTGCATCTCCCAAGCCAAGCATCGGGTATGTATTCATCAGACCACCAATCCAGCCGTACGACATCCAGTCGGCATTCTCCGGACAATAGTATTCCCACTGACTGCCTTTGTAATACCGTTCATCGATATTCCTGACCATTCTGGTCAGCACCTCACTCATCGGCATCAAGTTACGCGGCTCCTCAGTCTGTGTATGTGTTTTACGGTATTTCATAAACCGTTCCAACAAAGCCGGCACATCTTCACAATAAAAATCGATTCTTGTTACCTTTACGGCTATCTGTTCTCCTTTTTTAACTGAAATCCCTCTGTCCGGACTCTTACTGAAACCGATGAACTCCGGTTTCTTTTCACGCACCCCCGGAGCACTGATGACAAACGAGGCATAACTGCGGTCACGGCTTTCTTCTACAATCAACCCATGATCCAGAATCTGTCCGTTCCATTCGATTCCTTGATCTGTCAGCAGAATCGTACCTTTCCGTGTTGCCCGGTTCAGATAAACTATCGCTGGAGTCGCAGCATTATTCACCAGGACTTCCAAACGAGATTCAGCTCCGAACTCCGGTGACAACTGAGGTATCGGATTGGAAGTCAAAGCCAAATCCTTCCGGTAATAATCAGCCTTGTCCAGTCCTGTCGCATAATCACGGTTAACTATCCGTTGCCGGTTCCCGTTATAGACAGCTGCCGGAATCATCACATAGTTGTCACTGCTCCATCTGTCCTCATCGAAAGCGACTGCTACCCCCGCTTTTTCCAGATTACGGAGAGCTGTAAAAGTAAAGGTATATTCCTTACCATCCTCTTTATCATCTACCAGCTTCTCTACCGACCAGTCAGTAGCTACATCCGAACATTTAACTAGTTGAGGACCCTCATACGTACATTCCAGCAAACGATAAGGAGATTTTACGTTACAAGTGTCCGGTAACCAGTGCTGAGCTTTACATGTCATACCGAATGACAGCATTAAACCTATCAAAATACCTAACTTATTCATTCTATCAATATTTTCAATTATTATTCTCATTTATCAATCATCATCCTTCTATCAGTCTGTCAACAGGTATCTTTTTTCCAACCCTTCATTCTGAATCTGAAAATCAATTTCTTCCTTGCCCAGTCCGTCAGCCTCAACCCGTAAACGCAATTTCCCTTCACTTCCTTTTCTGGCTTTTACTATCGCCAGATACAGGCCATTGAAAGCAGGCCGTTCCGGTTCATGGAAAGGAATCAGGCAAGTGGGATCGCCATTATCCGTGGCAGCAATCATTCCAGGTCCGGACACAGAACTCGTAATCACAGGTTCAGCCGTGGGGACTTCATTGCCATCCGCATCCAGAATGGATACCCGTACAAAAATCAAATCTTCACCATCCGACTTCAGCACTGTCTTATCAGGAGTTAGCTTCAGTTTTACCGGCTTACCGGTTGTCCGCACGTGTTTCTCCGCCCATTTCTTACCGTCTTTATATGCGATTGCTTTCAACTCACCAGATTCATAACAAACACTATCCCACCGGAAACGATATTCATACGGCTGTTTGAATTTCTTTCCCAACGATCTGTCATTCAAAAAAAGTTCCACCTCATCACCGGACGAATAGACGAATACCGGCACATTTTTTCCATTCTTATCTTCCCAATTCCAATGAGGTAGAATATGTACCATCGGATAATCTGGTCTCCAACGTGACTGATAAAGATAATAACGGTCTTTTGGGAAACCTGCCAAATCAACAATTCCAAAATAACTGCTACGCGAAGTAGGACGATTCTGCTCTATTTTTTTAAGCTCTTCTTCCTGTTTCTTCAATTCTTCCTTGCTGACAGCCGCAGCATGATTCAGCAAGACTGTCTTGTCACTGTTAAAAGGCGTAGGCTCACCCAGATAATCAAACCCAGTCCACACGAATTCTCCGCAAATAGCCGGATAACGATCAAGAGCGGCAAACTCCTGATCAGGCAATCCACCCCAACCCGGTTCATTCAAATCATACGATGAAACATGGAATTTGCGAGGGAAATACTCGCCGCGGGAACTCATTGTTGAACTACTTTCACTAGAGAAACCAGACAAATGCTCATGTCCCTCTTTATTCAGGAACTCCCCGTAAAAATCAGGTCCTCCATAAACACCGGCAGCATAATTCATACCGTGTACATCTACCTGTAGTTCGGTACCGTTCATGGCTGATTTACTGGGATAGGAAGCTCCGAAAGTGACCGGACGGGTCTTGTCATATCGATGTACCACCTCCGTAAGATGACGGGCTATACCCAATTCCGGATGATACTGTTCGGAAACTTCATTACCCGTACTCCACAAAATCACGGAAGGATGATTTCTATCCCTGCACACCAATGCCTTCAGATCCTTCTCATGCCATTCGTCAAACAAAGAACCGTAGTCACCCGACTGTTTTCCCTCTCTCCAACAATCGAAAGCTTCATCCATCACCAGAAATCCCATTTTATCCGCCAGTTCCAACAGTTCCGGAGCAGGTATGTTATGCGAGGTCCGGAGGGCATTACATCCGAAACTCTTCAAGATCTTCAGTTGACGTTCCAAAGCTACCATATTAATAGCTGTTCCCAATGCCCCCAAATCATGATGATTACAGGTACCCTGTATTTGTACACGTTTCCCGTTCAACAGAAAGCCGTTGTCGTGGGTAAACTGTATGGTGCGGAAACCAAACGGAACTTCATAAGTATCCACCAGATATTTTCCATCATACACCTTTACCCTAGCCAAATAACGGTTGGTAGCTTCCAGACTCCAACGTTTGGGAGAAAGGATTCTCAAAGAAACACTATCCTGTGCCGTAGCATTTGCAGGAAGATCCAACCGCACATGACTACTAGAAGCGACTTTCCGTCCGGTCTGATTATCCGCATACAACTCGTACACTGATACGGAATAATGTCCCTTTACCGGTACAGACAAATGATTCCGTACCTGAACATGAACTAGCGCTTCCGCTTCTACATCCGAAATAGAAGGAGTCGTTACAAAAACGCCCCAATGATCCACGTGTACCGGTGAAGTTTTTACCAAACGTACATGCCGATAGATTCCTGCACCTGGATACCAGCGTGAACCGATATTTTCAGTATTCAGACGCACAGCTACTACATTTTCACCTTCAAAAGACAGTTGGGGAGTTAAATCCACTCGAAAAGAAGTATAACCATAAGGATGTCCACCTACTTTCTTACCGTTCAACCAAACTTCGGCATGAGCCATTGCTCCATCAAAATCCAAATAGAACCTTTTCCCTATGTCAGTCTTGTCTACCTTGAAATGTTTCCTGTACCAACCGATTCCACGCCAAGGAAGTTTACCGGTAAATCCCTCCAGATCAGTACGGAAAGGCCCTTCAACAGCCCAATCATGCGGCAAATCCAGCTGCTTCCAGCATGAATCATTGAATGACACATCCTGTACTGCTGCCAGTTCCTCTATTTTGGAACCGTCGGCCTGTAATCCGTACCGTCCGAACAACCAATTATAGTCAAAATTCTCTATTACCCTCACATTCTCAGCTCCAAGATGTATTGAAAATGCAAGTAGCAACAAGTTTACAATGTATTTTCTTATAGTCATTATTCTACAAACCAAATCTTTACTATAGAATATAGAACAGCCAGTAATAGGGAATATGCTTGATACTCTCTGTTACTGCATAGCTTGCCCTATGCCTCATTATTGCTGCTTCGGATACAAATCAAAGGAACGTCCCTTCTGCCCGTTTTCCATCTGATACAATGTCCATCCGTCTTTCCCCACCTTCTTTTCCAATCTCCAACTCAGGTCCGGATTTTGGAGCAATTTCTTGATGTGAGTCGGGAATGCATCGGCACGACGTGCTTCTTCCCAAGTTTTGATTACATTGAATATGGCATATTTCTGCGGACAGCTTTCTACATCCTTCTGACCAACCTTCAAACTGTATGTTGCACCATACCCCACAGCTGTAGCCTCAATATGTTCATATTGTTCAACTGTTGAAGTAGCTGTAATAGGAAAGTTTCCTCCAAATGAAGATGGGAAAAAATTAGCATAAGTAACATCACGTAAGTCCTTACCTTGACTGGTAGTACTACCCCAAAGTCGCTTATCTGCATCATACATATTCTGACCTCCACCAACATTCCAAATACTCTGATAATGCCATGAACCCTCAGACAAAGTAGCACCGGTAAAACGAATATCAGGTATACCCAACTCTTTGGCTCTTTCAAACATACTCCGGAAAAAACGTTTTACTGAATAAGAGCCAAAACCACTGTGGAACAAAAACTCCTGACCATCCAGATCATAATATCCGATTCCACTGTTTGCGGCCATATCGGCATACAACTTACCCAATTCATCCTGTAACTCCAGATTAGGAACCAAACCTTGGTAAGCCCATCCTACAGTAACTTGCATTTTATCCACATTATCACCTTTTTTATGTACTGACGGTTGCGTATTCCAATAACCACGGGTAACATTTAGTAAACGATAAGGTTTCGTATCTGACACGCCAAGATAATGTATCAGTTCTTTACCAATCTTCACCATATTCAGCTCTTTACAATGTCCTTCCCAGCAAGCAATTTCATTCATATAGGTAGGATCATCAATGTAAATCAACGTATCTGATGCTGTCAGATCCGCTGTCAAATGACGGCGATGCTGAATACATGCACTGTCTGAAGGAATAGGACTGCAATCCTTTGTTCCCGGAGACATAGAATTTGTTATAGTTGTTCTACCAAAAATCAATCCATCCTTAGCCAACCAGTCAGCAAACTCGCGGTGTGACATATCTCCACTTGACAAATGAAACGGTTTTCGTTGTTCCTCTTTACCATCTACATATCCTCCATTAGCCCGGTCCGGATTCAAGAATCCTTGGTCATATGCTGATATAACCTTCAAACCCATTTGTTTAGCATACGATGGAATACTGTCATAAAGACCTCCGTATGTCAGTAAGTCCGGCATAAAGGCTGTAGGATCCTTTACCCATTTACCCTGAAAAGTAGGATAAGGTAACCCTTCTTCCTTTACAATATTCTGGATCACACCCATCAATGCAATACTATCCGGACTTCCCCAAAAAGCAATGGAGGAACCAATATAATCGACTCCCGGTACGGCTTGGCGCATCAGATGATTCGGCTCATTATTTTGCTGAATGGGTACCCCCTCAGGTGAATAAATTAAATTAGGTTTTCGTCTATCTCGTGAATGATATCGAATATTGATACGACCGTTACAATCAACTCCTGCTGTACTTCCATACAACATTCTGAAATAAGGCTCCTTACGATTATAGAAAGCCACATCACTGATGCCGTCTCCTCCCAACGTAAATTGCTGTCCTTCGTGCAATGTCACTGGCAACGGATGTCTGACTGGGTCTGGTGTATGTACGATATATCCCGCGGCCCCAGTCTCCGAAGTAAAACGAGATTCACCGCCAATGGTATTATCATTCAAAGCTAAAGCACCAATAGCATAACCCACTGCAGCCGATGTATCTCGGGCCACACCTATCATTTCACCCAACAGGTTATTAATATTGGTATAATAGTTTCCCCACTGTACACCGTCTATCCCCTCCCGGTTTTCAAGATTTTCCAAAGTCAGTTTGAAATAACGGGCCTTTTCCTCTAGCCTTACCGTAGCCACAGAACCGTTTTCATATTCCAAACGATATTTCCCATTTCTGTAATGAGCTTTTTCCGGGTAATAATAGCGCTTCAATTGACTATTATAAAGTGCTAACAAAGGTGATGGCTGGTCTTCCGGACTAAAATTACGGCTTTCTTTTGTCCGATTCCACATACCTACAATATATCCTTTGGAGTTAATATCAATTCGGAAATAATCTGTATCAAAAGATTGGACACTATCTGAACAACAACTCCCTAACATACATGCAAGCAACGCACACGATAATACATGTTTTTTCATAATATTCCTTACTTTAATCAATATAATTAATTTTTGTTCTTTCAAATTCAAAATGAGTTATCATCTTTTTTCTTTATTTCAAAAGTCCCCGAGCCATAATAATCATCAATATTTCAGCTTTTATTTTCCCCATTTCTCATTGGGAATTGCCGCCATATCCAATTCCAACAGGCCTCCTTTCATAATATCCTTATAATCCAGATAACACTTTGAATACTGTTTCCCATTCAAACGGGCAGACTGGATATATACATTCTCAGATGAATTATGATAAGTCTTGATAACGAATGTTTTATTATTCCCTACCTGAATGCTTACCTCATCGAACAACGGACTGGTTATTTCATAACGGGTATCACCCGGACAGATAGGATATAATCCACAAGCAGATAAAACATACCATGCAGACATCTGACCTACATCTTCGTTACCGACCAAGCCTTCCACACTGTTATGGTAAGCATTATCGCAGATGAAACGTGAACATTTCTGAGTTTTCCAGGGTTCTCCCAAACGGTTATATAGATAAGGGATATGGTGCACAGGCTCATTTGCATGATTGTAATATGCATTCCATAAGAAATCAACCGGAGTTTTTGCAAACAGGGTATCCAGATCAGCAACCACCTGTTCTATTCCTCCCATCAGTTCCACCATACCCTGTATGTCATGAGGGACAAACCACCTCTGTTGATACTCATTACATTCCGTACAACCATAACCCTCCTGTAATATTCCCTTTGCAGGCCAAGCCTCGAATGAGCCATCGGCTTCTCTCGGACGGAAACAATGTTTTTCTGTATCATATAGGTTGCGATAGGATTGGGACAACTTTGCGTAATATTCGGCATCCTCATGCTTTCCCATAGCTTCTGCCAATCGGGACATGCACCACTCCGTATAGGCATATTCCAGGGTCTTGGAGATACTTGACGGATTGAGAGAGTATCCCAATGCAGAATTACCGAACATTTTAGAGGTTTTGTCTGCATACGCATAAGCCTTATCCATATTCAATTGACAAATATCCTTAGCATAAGCATCAGCCAAAACAGCAATGGCAGGATTACCCAACATACATCCACTGTAAGCATTCAAGAACTCCCATCTTTCATAATAACCATTGCCACTTTCCTCTGCCATAGTCGTCAAAGACCATAACAAATCATTCACTAAAGAAGGGTTGATTATAGTCTGCAGAGGCATCTGGCTACGGAACACATCCCAGCCACTGAATATAGTTCTTTTGGTAAACCTGTCAGATTCATGTACTTTGCCATCTGCACCTACATATTTACCATCTACATCAGCAAAAATCCGGGGATCAATCATTGTATGATACAAGGCGGTGTAGAAAATCCATTTCTGTTCCTCACTACCTCCACGAACCTTTATCTTCGACAAGGCCACCTCCCACTGATTCCGTGCCTGCTCCCGTATCTTTTCAAAATTCCAGTCAGCAATCTCTTTTTTCAGATTCATTTCTGCACCCGACTCGCTGACGTACGAAATCCCGGACTTGAACAATACCTTTTCATCGGCTTCCGTATCAAATTCCATAAAGAAACCAATATGCTTCCCTTGAAATTCCCTTACATTCCGTACAATCCTAGCTTGAGAAGTGAGTTCTTGAAATTCTTTACTTTCAATAAATTCACGTTTGCGCGATTGCCCCTCCGGCACAGTAACTTCCCAAAAGCCGAAATCTTTCAAGGGCTTTGAAAACTGGGCGTAAAAATATACCGTATAGTTCGCTTTGCCATCTCCATTTCCCCATCCTCCACCTTCAGGGGTACATTCCATACGTCCTTCTATCGTATGCTCATCTATCACTTTCACAGCCTGGAAAGTAGATGTTCCACCTACCCGACGGGCCAAATCAATCTGTATTCTAGCCTGTTTACTCTGCGGATAAGTAAACCGCAACATTCCACTATGGAGAGAAGCCGTCGCTTCAACATTTACCTGATAATCTGTAAGAAATACCTTATAATATCCGGCTGTAGCTTTTTCAGAAGCTTTGTCATAGGCCGAGCGATACCCTTCCACACCATTTTCTTTCCCTGAATTAGTATGCATCTTCCCGACAGTGGGCATAACCAGCAAGTTACCTAAATCACCGTACCAGCCTACCCCACTCATTTGGGTAAACGCGAAACCTTCTATGGTCCGGTGTTCATAGCTATATCCTGACCCATTATCACCTCCAGTTATCGTATTCGGACTGACTTGTACAGCACCGTATGGAACCACTGCACCTGGAAATGTTTTACCTAACCCATGATATGCTCCTGCAGCTTGAATATTTGTACTCGCTCCAATAAAAGGATTCACATAATCGGTCGGAATCACTTCTCCACTCTTATCGGAACAGGAACAGAATAACGTTCCAGCTACAAAGAATCCTGCCAACCATCCTTTCATTTTTTCTTTCTGTGTCTTCATTGCTAAAAATTCTATTTTAAGATTATTATCAACTATTTCATGGTTCACCGAAAATCATGACAGAACATATTTCCTTCCCCAATCAGCTGAAACAACCGGAATATATTATTCAAATTATTCAGATACACATTCGGCATCATGTATCAAGGAGCTTTCATGATCCATCCCGCCCAAACCTAACGGGATGAAAACTCCAATACACCTCCCTGCATGATTTCTTTAACTGAAACAAACGGTTTTTCCAATAATTTCCCGTTCATCCTGACGTGCGTAAGCGGCTGTCCTTTTTTCAAGTCCGGAGCTTTAATTTTCAGAATTTTACCTCCATCCAGATGAACAACGATCTCTTTAAAATGAGGAATACCCAGCGCATACTCACCCGAAGCCGGAGTAACCGGATAAAAGCCCAAAGCACTGAACAGATACCATGCAGACATTTGTCCGCAATCATCATTTCCAGACAAGCCGTCAGGTCTGTTCTGATAATGCTGCTTCATAATTGCAGGAATACGTTTCTGAACCTTATCAAGCCTATCACAGTAGTCATATAAATAGGCAAAATGATGTCCCGGCTCATTATCGTGCCGATAATACCCTTCTTCGAAGTTCCTGTCAAGCTCAGTACAAAACGCTTTTGTTCCTCCCATCAAACTTATCAAATCTGGAACATTCTGCATCACACAAAACCGATAAGTCCATTTGCCTCCTTCCGTAAAACCCTCTTCAGTTTTCCCCCAGCTTCCATCACTTTTTCTTGCCTGAAAAAATCCAGTCCGATAGTTAAATAGATTGAGGTAGTTTCTGGAACTCCTCATCAAGACCTTATAATCATCCTCGTGTTGAAGCTCCTTGGCCATCTGTGCTATACAATAATCATCCAATGCAAATTCCATCGTACGTGAAACAGATTCATTAGTTTTATCGGAAGCTACATAACCCAATTGCAGATATTCTGTCAATCCACCTCTCGCTTCATAGTCTCCATTCCAATAGTGACGGTCTCCCCACCTGTAATCACCGCGAGGTGCACAGAATGCATCTTTCCTTACAGCCTCATAGGCTTTCTCTACATCATAACCCCTAAATCCATTGACAAAGGCGTCGGCTATGACCGCATCCGCATGCGTACCTATCATGATATTGGTGTAAGTCGGGTTAGGCCATTTAGGTAACCAGCCGCCTTCCTGATACATTTGTATTAATGATGTAATCATATCGTTAATCCGACCGGGTTGGGTCAATTGAAGCCAAGGATGTTGTGCTCTAAAGGTATCCCATAAGGAATAGGCATTATAAGATACTCCCTCATGTACCCGATCATCGAACGGACTGTAATAACGTCCATATTCAGAAAATTCCCTGGGATATTGCATTGTACGGAAAAAGGCTGTATAGAAAATATCCAAATCTTCATCAGAAGCCTCTTTGACCGATATCTTGTCCAAATTCTTTTCCCACACCTCTTTCACCTTCTCTTTTATCTGCTCAAAATTCAATGTATCGGGCATTTCTTCATTCAGATTATATGCAGCTTGGCTATAATCAATAAATGAAGAACCTATCCTCACTTCCACACTTCTTATATTATCCTCAAATTCTATGTATCCACCCGCATGCGAACCTTCTTCAGAACATTTGTCTTTAAAAACGTCATCATTATTCCATGTACCATATCCGGCAAAAGGTTCGGAGAACCTCAAGACATAACAACCTTTAAAATTATACAGTCTGGGGCCTAAATGACTATCATGCCGTTCCTTATTATAGATTCTTATTTCCTGCCGTTCAGGGAGAATCTGAATGCCTCCTCCATCTTTCTCTCTAGACGCTTCCAAGAACAACAGGGCTTTTCCATTGCTCGGATAAGTTACTTTAAAAAAAGCACAACGGGAAGTTGCCGTAAATTCAGTACCAACTTCATTTCCTTTTGCATCAGTATAGTTAACTTTGTAATAATAAGGTGTTGCCGTTTCTTGGGAATGATTCAGTACTACAGAACGTACTTCGGGTTGTATTTGTATCTCTCCTACTTGTGGCATCAAGGTAAAAAATCCATAATCTCCCATCCAGACTGCCGGCTGGTGAGTAGCCATGAAACCGATTAACCTGTTATCATCATAGTGATAACAAGTTCTGGAGATTCCATTTACACGGGTAGCCGCACACCATTGTGTCATTCCAAAAGGTTCACTGACAGCCGGGATGGTTCCACCATACTCTGTACTATGTTTCCCAGTACTTCCTATAAACATATTGACATGCTCTAAAACACTTTGCGCTCCAACAGACATAACCTTTACAAGAAAAAGGAAACATAAAAATCCAGACTTGACCATGTTTTTCATATTGAACGTTTTTTAATAATAATCACCTAAAATTTATTCGGGATAAGAATCATGCAGTTCTAAAATCCCAACCCGTATGCTTTTATACATAAGTAGGTTCAAACCGGATACACACACAAGCCCAACCAGAAAAAATGTCTAAATCCTAAGAAGCTGTTTACATGTTATTGGGAAATTATTTGAAGGTCCGTGTAGCTAAGTTTCTTTTCGGCCTGTTTCAAGAAGAGATATCGGTAATAACAGCAAGTGCTGAATTCTTCATTCAGAGTCGGCGAACGAAGAATGGTCAATGGAAAACCTGGGAATGAAGCCTGTTGGAGTTGCCTTTATATATCAGAGCAGACAATTAAGCCGGTCTGATAGAAGAATGAAAGAAAATAGGAGCTGAAATAAAAGAAAAGTCTTATTAATGTTTCCATTTACAAATAGTCACTTCGAAAAGTTACAGTTTGCAATCATAACCTTAAAAAGGGGGTGTATCATCACTCCATACAGAGTTTGATACACCCCCTTCTTTCGTCCTTTAGGATGTCCGATCTTAAATCATAAATTCATGCCTTCAAAAATTGAGTTCCGACATGTCCTCTGATTCTTAAATGGAAACCTATTACAAAGCCTTTAGCTCTTATTTATAAATCATCCCATTTCATTTCAAAACGAAGTTCGCCGCCCTGCTGTACTTCCTCGAACGTAATGTACGTACGGTCCAGAAGCTGCCCGTTCAGATAAACCTTATCTACATAAATGTTCTCATCCGACAGGTTGTCTGCCCGGATAACCAGTTTCTTGCCCGAAGCCAGTCTGATTACAGCCTTCCGGAACAAGGGCGCACCCAACTCATATTGTCCGGAAGCCGGATTCATCGGATAGAAGCCTAACGAACTAAAAACATACCAGGCACTCATCTGTCCAGTATCTTCATTGCCGCAAATACCTGCCGGAGTGTTGTCATAGAGAGTGGTCAACACTTGGTTGACATACTTCTGTGTCTTGTCAGGACGACCTACCCGATTATACATATATATGGTATGATGCCCCGGCTCATTTCCATGTGCATACTGCCCAATCAGTCCGGTAATATCCCCGGAAACATTGTCTCCCCGCAATTCGGAAGACATACTGAAAAGTGTGTCCAATCGAGCCTCCAATGCTTTTTTACCGCCCAGCAGACTAGCCAGTCCTTCTACGTCATGCGGCACAAAAAAAGTCCACTGCCATCCGTTCCCCTCGCAATAATCGTCCCGACGGTGCGAAGAAGCTAACGGATCGAACGGTGTACGCCAACCGCCGTCTTTCGTTCGTCCCCGTGCCAGCAAGGTGACAGGGTCGATGACATTGCGATAGTTGGACGAGCGATTCATGAAGCGAACAGCCTCTTGCTCCGCACCGACAGCCTCGGCAAAACGAGCCAGCGCATAATCATCAAACGCATATTCCAGCGTACGTGCCACCGACTCCATTTCCAGATCGCAAGGCACATAGCCATACTTCTTATAGTTTTCCAGACCGACAAAATAACCCATGGAATAACCGCACGTATCTTTCATGGCCGAAGTTACCATGGCCTCTAAAGCCAACCGGGTGTCAAAGTCTCGCACCCCGTTCAAGTAAGCGTTCGTTATCACCGGCAACGAGTGGATTCCTGTCATTTGATAATTTTCTATGCCCCACAACGTCCATATCGGCAGCTGTCCGGCATATTTATAATGTTCCAGCAACGTCTTGACATAATCATTTGTTACTTCCGGATTCAGCATTGCCAACAGCGGACAAGCCGCCCGAAATGTATCCCAAAGTCCGACCACGCCTCCATAGTAGTCAAAACCATCGGTCTGGTGCACCTGGTAATCCGGTCCTCGGAAACGGTTGTCCACATCCGACATCAGGAACGGATACAGCATGACATTGTGCAACGAGGTATAGAAAAGTTCCTTCTTCTTCGGATCGTCGGTCTCCACCTCTATCTGTCCCAGCACCCGACTCCATGACTCAAAGGCTGCCTGTCTCACCTCTTCGAATGCCTTATCCCGGACTTCCGTCAACAAATTAGCTGCCGCTCCCTCCATGCTTACCGAAGAAAGTGCCGTCTTTACTGTTAACTCTCCACATTCATTCTCAAAAGAAAGTAAAGCTTTTATGTTTCGTCCTTCGGCAAAGGAAGTTTCCGCTATACGACGGTCATCGACATACAAAGCACAAGTTTTGATCGGTGATGAGAAACGGGAATAGAAATATACCTGTTGTCCCGGTGTCCAACCGTTCGAGAAGCGATAACCGCGAATCGTACACGAGTCCACTAGCTCGAATGCAGATATATAGACCGTATCTACATCGTGCTCGGGTTGGATGGTACAGGCACATTCCGAACCATAGTTCAAATCTACCACTACCGGTATCACCCCTCCGGAAGTATACCGATATCGCTGGATTCCGCAACGACGGGAAGCGGTCAGCTCCACCGTCAGCTGCTTGTTATACAGATTGACCGAATAGTATCCCGGTTCCGCCTTTTCTTCCTGGTGAGACAATGCCGCCTGGTATTGCTTGGAATACAATCTGTCACCGTCCACTGCCTCATTCAGAGGTAACGGCATAAACAGGATATCCAAGAAATCGGCACATCCACCCCCACTTTTATGCAGGTGACTGAATCCCAGCACAGAGGAGTCATCATAATGATATCCGGAGCCGCAAGACCGCGTGTCCGCACCTATTTGCATCATACCGAACGGCACGGAAGCGACCGGAGTAACTCTACCATCCGAAGCCGTACCAATCCATTTATTGACATAACGATTATTTGAATGACCGGTTTCTTTGCATCCTGTTACCAACAAAACACAAACGATTCCACCAATCAGTAATAGCAATAACTTTCTCATATCCATCTCCTTATTTCATCCTATACTCTATTCTTCTATCAGATACCAGGAAATGCCCTGCGCCTTTATCGAGACCGGCAGCAGTAATTCACCTTTCTGGTTCAACGAAAAGTTCTGCCTGCTTCCGTCTGAAGAGGTAACTGTAGCCTTATCCTTCAAGCCCGTATAATACAGCGGCAGACGCATCTCTTTCGTGATATCCCTGTCGGTCGGATTGAACACAACCACCATCCCTTTATGACGGATGAAAGGATTCACGTGCATCATGCAGTCCAGGTCGCGACCGGTCGGACGGCTGACATGGATAATATCGGAAGTCAATATGTCGCGGTATTCCTTAAACCAATTGATACAACGAGACACCATCTGCTTCGTTTCCGGCGTATCATACAAGCGATTTCCGCGGATAGTCAGGTGGCATCCGCTTCCCAGAAACTGCATCAGCTGCGCTTCATAGCGGTCTAAATTGTCACATAAAGGCTCTAACCCTACACGCGGATCATTTGTATAGAAGCCGACCAGCTGCAAAGTCATCCATCCCATCGTCGGGATCTTATGCCAGGTTCCGTCATAGATATACTGTCGGCCCAACAAGAGTTGCTGTTGCGGAGTCAGGTTGGCACTGGCTTCACGGTATCCCATTCCAGTAGCGTTTTGTCCGTTGAGGAAATACCAGTCCGGAATAGGGACGTACATTCCTCTACGTTTCAGTTCATGAATGACCTCTACCTGCGTCTTCCATTGCTGCCACTGCGAATCTTCCAACCGCATATGATGCGGATGAACCGTAGAGGCACACGGGTCGCCGTGATACGGACCGTCCATATTATACGTCATGAATCCAGTTTTATCGAAGAACTCCCACATCTTCGGATAATAAGTGTCTTTCCACCCGCTGGCAATGCAGACACTCTGCCCGAAAAGGCTACCCGGCTTGCCGGTCTCCGGATGGATACAATCCACCTCAGCTCCTCGTCCGCGAGAGGCCACCTGCAATTCGTAACCACCCATCACGATACCACGCTCTTTGGCGTATGTAGCCACCCTTCGCCACAACTGTACATAAGTAGAATCCAGGTTATCATGGCTGATGCCCGGCCATGCCATAATATCCAACTGCTCGAGGCCCAGTTCCGCCATCTGGTCGATAAACCCTTTCAGCTTCGCTTCATCGTGCGAAGTGATGCCTCCGGCAATCAGTGACTCGGTGGTCTGCGGAGCCAACTTCTTATACATCCGACGATGGCCGAGTGACTGCCGCTCACGGTCATCGCTATCCTGCAACAATTCGAAGGTAATGTACGATTTGAAGGGAGCCTCCCGGTCAACTTTCGTATAAGGTCCCATCGGCAGTTTGCTCAACAACAAATTATGATGTGGGAAACCCAGGAACTTGTCCTCTGCCTGATTATGGCTGGCCCAGGTATTATAGTCTTTGTCGACCGTCCATTTGGTTGTAGAACCACCCACGTGATAAGGTTTGGGAGTACCGGCATAATGCATCAACGCACTACCCTCCAGATCCGCATTGACCAACGCAAAGGAGAAATCACTCTCCACATGCAGACGTTTCACCTGATCCTGGTTGACAGCCAGTACCTCACACTCCATATCGTTCAACAACACTTCCTTTTCGCCTTCATTAATCACCTCTATCCATTTGGCGATTACAGGCAAGCCCTGATAGATTTCATAGTTGACCTTCACCTGCATATCTTTCACATCCACCATGCTTTCGGTCGGTACAAAAGTCATCTCCATGCGCAGGCCCTTGGCAGGCCAGTCTGCCGGAACGGCATTATACTTCGGTGTCCACGGATAGCGCATCAGCGGAAGCCCGGTTTCCACTTTCGCCAGTGTAAACGCCAAGTCGGATGCCTCCATTTCCGTATACCAACTATCCAACAGATAAGACAATTCCGGCTGTCCTTTCAATCCGCCGACTTCATACCATACGCTGTCAATACAAACACGTGCTTCCGGCTTCACCGCCCGCAAATACTCGGCCCCATTCGAAAGATTCTTATATCCTACACAGGCAATATTCTCGCCGACATAAAAAGTACGTGAAATCAACCCGTTATTCAACTGGAAACTGGATGTTACCCCATCTTCCGACTGCTGTACATACAAACAGGCCGGTTCCTCTATCTGACTGATCAGCCAGTCCTTTTCCTGACAGACAGCGGGAAGCTCCGCTACGACCTTCTTGCCCTCACCCGCCTGTTCCAGTTGTTGCACCAAGGCACGGCGTTCGGCCAAGCGTTGCTTACCGGTCTCTTTGAGCTTTTTATAATCCAGCAGGAAATCAGACTCCGGATCAAACTTACCCGTAGCAAACGTACTGTACCTTACCTCATAGACTTCGCCGTAAAAAGCCTCTTTTCCATCTTCCGAAACAGCGATGGAGAAATGCGGTGCCAAGGCTTTAGTCGGTTTGAATGTCCCGGTCTTCTTCCCATTCATCCAGACAGAACCTTTTCCATCTTCCACCACCATGGCCAGATGCGTCCAGGCGTTATGAGACACCTCCCCGACTTCTACCCGTCCCGAACCGCCGGAGATAAGATACCAATGCCCTTTCTGATGAACAAACACATATCCTTCTTTAGCTGTCCCATTGGAAAGTAGCACCTGTGCCTGCTGATTTTCTTTTTCACTCAATTGGGTATTCAGCCTGGGCTTAACCCATACTTCCAATACCTGATTGTCGGTTGGAATACCTACGGCTGATGCCTGTTTATATCCGTCGCCATCGCCGTTAAACAGGATTCCGCCTTCACCTTTCATCTTCTTGTCGCCGGGTGCATCGGCATAGAAGACAGGTCGCCCCACCGCCACCAGCGAGCCTTTTCCCGTCACCGGTTCCAACCGCTCCGGAGCCACAGCATAGGTGACATTCCCTGATTTTCCAAAGTTATAATGTACAATAGGTTTTACTTTCGCTTCCGCCAACAAGCAGGATGTCGTCAATACCGCCAATACGGTTATCTGTTTCCATTTCATAGATTCTTCTATTTTTCAAGTTTAGATTCAAATTCAATACTTAGCATTCGTTTATATGCGTACACATCTGTACCCCATCGGGCAATGTCACGCTGTGGCCTTTTGAAACTAAAAGACAAAGGTCAGTGTTCCACCCTTTTCAAGCGCAGCATGGCGGAGGCAGAAATCCTTCAACTCCACCCCGTTTAACAAGACCTTCTTGGCATCCTTGTTCCGCTTCTTCCTGTTCTTCGCGGTAATTACCAAATCCCGTCCTTCGGGCAAATGCAAAACCACCTTATCGAACAAAGGAGCAACCAGCTCGTACTCGTCACTGCCAATCACCAAGGGGAACAACCCCATCGCACTGAAAGCATACCACGCACTCATCGTACCGTCATCTTCATCCATCTCTGGCATGTAACCCTCAGGATGGTTACGGAAAGCACGCCCGACGTAAGGAGTAGTAAACTCAGCATTACCGCCATAGAGATGCACCATCTTATCGTCTGTCAGCAGGCGGTACACAATATCGCGGGTCAAATCCGGCCTACCCAGTTTATTGAATATATAAGGGACATGTATGTCCGGTTCGTTCCCCTGGTTATACAACGAATGGTTGAAGAAATAGGAAAGTTGCTCTACCAATTTCTCCTCGCCCACCCATTCCTTCATCTTATCCAAATAGAATGGGGCAGCCCATCGATATTGCCAGGCAGTTCCCTGATACATTCCGTTTCCTCCCATCTTGGCATAATCCGGCGTGATGTTCATGAATTCTTTTTTCCAGGTCTGTTCGAACAGTTGTTCGGCCAAGGCTTTATACTTCTGTTCATCTTCCGTCTGTCCCACAATAGCGGCTATTTGCGACAAAGTCCACAAGTCAGTTACTGCTTCCATCTGCTGGTCGGGCGATTTGGGTTTCAGAGCATCCACCTCTTCTTTCATTGCCTGATAGGCTATACTGAAATCAATACCTTTCACACCGCGATGATAACAGTCCAATAAGACGGTTGCCGTATGTTCAGTTCGCACCGAGGGGGTCGGCTCGAAAGAGGTACTCCAGGCTTCCTTGCCGTTGCGATATAGTAGCAACAGAGAATGGGCAATATCCGGCATCCTGTCCGGCACCAGCAGATTCAACAGCGTGAACTTGGCCCTGAACGTATCCCAGATAGACCATGAACTATAAAAGGTCTTATTGTCAGCCAAATGCAGATTACCGTCCGTCGCACGATAGAATTCTCCCGAACGAGCTACTTCATGAGGACTCAGACTGGCACGATACAATGAAGTATAGAAAAGGATACGTTCCTCATCAGTCCCTCCTTCCACCTCTATCCGTGACAAGACTTCATTCCATTTATCGGATGCCGTTCTACGGAATTGGTCAAAATCGTTCCTCAATGATTCTTTTACCTCCCACGAGGCTTCCATTGGAGAAACAGAAGAGAGGGCAATACGTACCTCTACCCCTTCCACATTATCAAACGAAAGCTTTCCTTTACCCTTCTCTAACGGTGTATAAATAAAAGGTATATCAGTGTATAGACTGAATGCCAATTGGTAAGCACCGACTCCACAAGTATTTCCACCCTGTATGACACCCTGTATTTCATTATCCGACACTTTTTTATACTGTGCCGACGCTCCTGAAAAGGAAGAAAAGAAATCAACGTAAAGTGCCTGCTCCTTTTTCTTCCGGTCAAAATGGTATTTCTCCACGGCCATACGTTCCGTAGCTGTCAGACAGACTGTTGTTCCATCATCAAATGCTACCGAATAATAACCGGGAGAAGCTGTTTCCGTTTCCGGGATCCGCTTCCACTCCTGTTCATAGGCAACCGGCCGAATACTGAGATTGCCTCCACAACCACCACATCCCACTCCTGACAGGCGGTTGACGGAAATGCCGGATGTCCTTGTCTCGGCATAATCATACCCAGCATGCTGTCTGGGTGAACTATCCGGTCCGACCGCCACCATACCGAAAGGTACCGTAGCAGCTGGCGATACCTGTCCGTGATCGCCAGATGTTCCCATAAATAAATTTACCAAGTCAGTATACAACTGTTGTCCGTATACTGACTTGTCTCCAGCAATTAGCCAAAGACATACCAATCCTAATAACTTAATTCGAAAAGCCATTACGAATACTATTTTAATACTTATTTTATTCCCAACAGTTTTTTCATCAAATGGAAAGAGGCCGTATTGTCTTTAAAGCCGGCAAACTGTTCAGCACCAGGTCCGTAAGAGAAAAACGGGACAGGGGAAGCCGAATGTCCACCCGTTGTATATTTCACTGTAACCTCTTTCTTGTCATAGTCACCACCATGGATAGCAATACCACCTGTTTCATGGTCCGCCGTGATAACCACCAATGTGTTTCCGTCTTTTTCTGCAAAATCGAGCGCTTTGCCTACCGCCCGGTCAAAGTCAATGGTCTCGCCTACCATGTATTCCTGGTCGTTATTATGTCCACCCCAATCTATTTGGGAACCTTCCACCATCAGGACAAAGCCTTTCTTATTTTCCGACAATTGCTCTATCGCCAATTCCGTAGCATTTGCCAGAAAGCCATTTTCTCGCTTATCAACTGGTTCCATCCCGTCTTCGGAAAGCAACACGCCCAGATTACCGGAAATATCCTTAGCTTCAGCCAAGGAATAAACTACCTCGTAACCCTTTTCCTCCATTTCTTCCGATATGTTCCGGCCGTCTTTCCGCCGCTCAAAATATTTTCTCCCGCCACCAATGAAAAGATTGATGTCGCTATTCAAATAATCTGCCGCAATTTCTTCCTGCATATAACGTGAAGGTTGATGGGCCACGAAAGAGGCCGGAGTAGCATCAGTCAACGAACTGGTAGCAATAACTCCCGTCGATAAGCCTTTCAAAGTAGCCAACCGGATAATCGAGTTCAACGGGACACTGTCCGGAGTCATACCGACCATTCCGTTGTTCGTTTTCGTGCCTGTGGCAATAGCCGTTCCACCGGCAGCCGAATCGGTTGTGTAACTATTGGCGGAGTTCGTTCGACGCAAGCCAACAAAAGGACAACGGTCTGTCATGTTCAGGTGTCCGCCATTCTGCGTATAAGCAGCTTGAATCTGGTTGATTCCCATCCCGTCACCAATCATAATAATGATATTTTTCGGGCTTTTGGCTAAGGCCATGCTTGCAAAAGCAAGCCACAATACTGCACAATTAAATAATTTTTTCATCTATTCTTAATTCATTAATTCCATTATATCACTAAATAAGACACAAATCATATACAATTCATCATTGTGTTACAAACTATAAATGGATGTTCGGAATGTGGTTCGTTCCACAACATACCACCACACATATTCATTTTTCTCGCTCACAAACAACGCATCATTATACACTATGGGATAACTGACGCAATCCCAACACCAAAACATCCTTCCCACCCATTCCGAAGTTCGACCAATATTCCGGCAAATAAAACTCGGGCTGCGGAGCTGCCTTCCCATGACGGCAGATGTTATAGCAGTTACAGACTTTTTCAATAATCTTATCATCCAACAGACGGCTACACTTTTTACTTTTTAGGAGGCTTATTCGGTAAAAGTAAACCATTCCAGATTCATTATGTCTTCTTCTTTTTGCAAGAGGATCACCTCTGAAAACCATTACGAGGGCATGTTTGCCTTTTACCGATTTGACTGATGCTTCATGTAATACATAGGCAGTCTCACCTTGCATCGGTTCCAACTCGCAGACACCTATCAATTCTCCTTCCGGACTATCCAAACGCAGCTCAATCTTGGCAGCACGGTTATTATCCCATGTTTTGCAGATGAAACGTTTCACTTCCGCTTGATCGAAATCGTAGTATTTCCAATAAGCATAATCACCATCTCTTATTTCCGCCAAATATTCTACGGGAATGTCATATTTCGGATAACGGGCGACTACAGTAACATGTCCTCCCATCAGACAGGCTCTTGCTGCATCCATCCGCAACAATGGAGACATCGGTCCGCCAATACCTTGCGTTGTCATTTCTACTTCTTGAATAGTGCCGTCCGGATTGAAGGTAATAGGTTCCAAACATGCCTTGCGCATCATTGCTCCTCCGTGCGTAGGCCGATGGTAGGCAATATACCATTGACCGTCCACTTCAAAGATACAACCATGATTATTGACTATCCTCCGATTGCTGCCCCAATTGTCGATGATAACTCCTCGATAGGCGTACGGTCCGAAAGGAGAAGTTGCTGTTGCATAGTTTAATGTTGCACAATTAGATTCTCCGTGCCGTTGGTGCCCCCCCATATATATAATAATAAATTCCGTTTCGTTTCCGAACAGAACTTGCTTCATTAAAAGCATGCTCCTCATACGTCAGCAAACTGTCGTGCACGGCTCCCTCAATCGTCAGCATATCCTTGCTCAATTTAGCTCCTTTCGCATACCCTTGCCCCCAGAACAGATACCCCTGTCCGTCATCGTCAATGAAAACCGACGGGTCGATTCCGCTGATACCTTCGATTTTCATACCCTCTTTAAAGGGGCCATACGGAGAGGAAGACACAGCCACACCTTCGTCCTCACCACCTCCCTCCAAACAATAATACAGGTAATATTTCCCGTTATGATAAATACAATCCGGAGCATACAGCGTTCGGTCAGTATAATTCGTTTGTTTCCCTTTACCGGTAGTCGCAAACGACATCTGCTCCACATTCCAATGAATCAGGTCGGAAGTAGACAATACATTATAAGAATGGGAACACCAAACATGTTCGGGTTCATCACGTGAACCGTACACATAAATCCTACCGTCAGGCATTGGTCGGACTTCTGGATCCGCAATATATAACCCGGGAGGAGAAATCGGATTCAACATCCTGTCCGCCGTTATTCCTGTTTCGTTTTTTTTCTGATTAGAAGTACAAGCTACTAGCGCTACCAGTAAAAAAGAGCACCCGATTCCTAAAAATATCTTTTTTTTCACCGTAACACGTATTTATTTGTTTCTACTGTTTTTCTTGATTCTATACATCAATATCGTCCTCAGACTTCCTTCGTTTATAGATTTCATATCAATCATTTAGGCCAGACTTTCCATTCCTGCGCACCGCTTTTCTCCACCTCTATCGGTCCCGGGTAAGGATGCACAGCATTCCGCTTATTTCCCAAATAGTCCTTGTCGATGGCAATGGGACTATCATCCGGATTCACAAATGCTTGTTGAGGGATAATCGCCTTATCCAATGTTTCGGTAGTCACTAACCGGCTTTTCGGATTCGTGATACCTTCCTGGGGGACATTCATCTTCAGATACCAACCGTCAGCACGCTGCTCCAAACGGATAGCAGAGTCAAAACCGGAAGCCTCCACAAAATCTTTTTCCCGCTTGTCGGGATGTGCCCCTGCCGTAAACAGGTTGCCTTTGTAACGGATAGGTAGCAGGCATTCGTCCCAGTTACCCAAAGAGGCCTTTGGGGCGAAATGGTTGTTCACCCATTGCAAGTCACCTCCCATATTCCGCACATTGCCGACCGAGACCGTCCCATGCGGTTCGTAAAAAAAAGAATACCTACCCCCGGCGCAACGGTCTAATCCGGCAAACACCTTACCCGTCACCAGATTGTGTACCCCGGCAATCCCTTGCGACAGATTCAGCGAATAGCCGGACAACAGGATGTTGTTCGCGAGCAAAATCGGACCGTGACAGACCTCAATAAAGATATCCTCCTGCACGTTGTTGTCATGAAACAGATTACCCGTCACCTGCATACCTTGCGAGCCCCAATCGAGCCACAAGCCACGGATGGTTTTATAGATATGGTTGTTCCGGATAATCGCATCAATGGCAAAATGCAACTTGATGCCTGCCATTTCGTCGCCCTCGAACGTTTCGTCCACACAAATATCATGGATTTCATTGCCTTCTATCACACTGAACGCTGCGCCGCTGCATCCCACGATGCCCGCCTGTCCGCACTCATAAATGTGATTGTTGCGGACAATATGGTGTCCGGCCTCATCCTTGTCCCACGAAGCCGTCTTGAAATAATCATACAACTGCTGCTCAGTCTGTCCGCTGTTCGGTTCCGGATAGATGCGGGGAGGCAGGAAAAGGTAATGATGCGAGTGGCCGAACGTTGGTCTCCCTAACGAAATGCCGGTGCAGCGGGAGTTGCGGATGGTATTGTCCTCGATAATCCAACCTTTCGCCCAACGGGGACCAATCAGGCCGGGCTGTTCGGCGGAAGGAGGCGCCCAGTTAGTGGCGGCATTCTCCAAAACAAAACCGCGCACGGTGATGTAGTCGATTCCCGTATGTTCCGGGTAGAAAACTTGCGGGCGAACCGTCAGTTCCACCTCTCCTCCATTGGGATTCACGCCTTCGGGAAACTGTGCCCAGATGGTCGTCTTCCCCTTGGCAGGCTGTTCCGGCGCACGAACCACGAAACAAAGATTATGCTTCCCTTCCAACACACGCTTCAGGGGCATGCGGAACTCGGCAAACCGTTCCCAGTCGCCAGTGTTCTTCACCTGAGCCGTACCCAGACATTCACCACCGGGAGCATCCAGATACATCTCGACGGTTCCGCCTTTACCCAACGTGGCCGCCTGAAAGACCAGCGTATCCGAACCTGCACCGAAGTCCACCTGGTCGAAATACATTTCCGAACCGTTCTTCAGATAACCGAAAGGCCAGCGGTTGACGATGGCAATGCAGATGGCGGCATCGCCCCCTTTCACGGAGGACTCCATGGATGTCTTGCGACGGCCGCCCACCGGCTGCACCCATTCGAAGTTCATCAGGACCGGACCGCCGTTGCCATCGGCTTCGGCATACCAACACGGCTGATTGTCTTCGAGCGGTTTCATCACCTTGTCCAGCGAAAAGGCTTCGCGCATCCGCCTGCCAGCACAAATCACCATGCCCGTATGGTTCGGACGGCCTT